>Ga0187850_10001939_pt1 | contig 20341 bp, 19 predicted proteins | sample June2016WEW_4_15_FD_132436 | JGI IMG/M metagenome (GOLD analysis project Ga0187850, IMG submission 132436) | Peatland microbial communities from SPRUCE experiment site at the Marcell Experimental Forest, Minnesota, USA - June2016WEW_4_150 | ecosystem: Environmental > Terrestrial > Soil >... | reverse complement strand
CATGGCGCCAATCGGGGAGGGGCGGCGAAGCACTTCGTCCACCGTCCGAACCAGGTCCCGCGCCTGCTCCGGCGTTGTCGTGCCCCCGAGAATGGCCCAGGGTTGGGGCTCCAGCCAGAGTCCCTGCTCTCCCAGCCATCCCAAAGTCGGGCCGAGCCAGGCGCGCCGGAACCACCTTCCGCTCCATTGGGCGCGGACCGCCTTCCTATGTTCCTCGGCCTTCTCGCGGGCCTGCGCGGCGAGCGTTGGTTCCTCCCCGGCGTAGACCAGCAGCCGCGCGTAGTAGTCGAACACGTAGGCCGCCATGGCGGAGTTCAGAACGCTCTCGCCACGCTCCACGCACTCCTTCAAAGCCCGTTGCGCCCACCCGATAACCAGCGCGTCGTTCCAGTCGTCATTGAGCATGCGCATCAGTGCGTGCTCGCCGGTTCCGACGTGTTCGATCAGGTGCCGGTAACACCGCGCCAGCAGCTTTCGCACCGATTCCCGGCCCGCCCCCGGCCCGGCGTCGAGACGCGCGGGGATCTGCTCGTTGAGGAAGGCCCGGTCGCGCGTCGCCAGAACGTACTCGCTCACCGCCCACAGGAGCCACAGCGGCATGTCGCTCGAGTTGTCGCTGGTGGTCGGCATGACGGTGCCGTGGCCCACGATGCCGTAGGGAATGGAACCGTCCGCACGCACCTCCTTCAGCGTGTAGCGAAGGATTTCCTTGACGATCGAGGGATCGCTGAAGATGAGCGGCAGAGCGTGTTGCAGCGGGTCTCGCGCCGCTCCCTGGAATCCCATCGTGTACTGGTAGACGCCGGCCTGCGAAAGAATGTGCTCACCGAAGAAGCGGTCGTAGGTAAGAGCGCTCCTGAGGTAGTAATAGTTCCAGGTTACTTCCCGCTTGATCCAGGGTTCGTTTGCGGTGGAAAACCGAAGCCCGGCTTTCCTCCACTGCGCGCAGGAATCCTTCCACACCCTCGCGGGGTTGCTTCGATATCGGCCGATCAGAGTTCTCGGCTCCGTCCCCTCGGGAAGATAGCCATAGAGAAAGTACAAGGTGCGCTGTTCACCCGGCTTCAGGGCGATCTTGCGCTCCAGCAGCAATCCGCTTTCCGTCCCGCTCGCGCTCAGGTCGCCGTCGAGTTCGCTCTCGAGACCGGCAGGGCGCGCGACGCCTCCCGCGCCGAAGAACTTCTTCGCGTTCGTCGCGATCCCGTCGGCCGGCGAATCCAGGGAGACGAGGAACGTTGCCGGAGGTTGAAGGTCGTCGAAGGAGGCCCCGGGCGCACCATCCTGCACGGGTCCAAAGAATGGATTCGGACGAGCTGCCAGAACCGCCTTCACCTTTTGCCAGGCGCCTTCCTCCGCCGGCGACCGCCCCTGGAAGCGCTTCGTCTCCAGCAGGCCCGCAGCGCCTTCCAGACGTTCGAAGCGGTGAGTAAAGCGGTCGCCGAACTGGCGCCGCAACTCCACGGGCGGCCCGATGCCGGCGAATACCTCCATGAATGAGCGGAAGGAGAACTCGTAAACCTGGCAGCCCCAGTACTCAATCCAGCGCAACTCGACCGGCGATTCCCCAAGGTTGCGGATACTCACCTGAGACAGCAGCACCGGATCGTCGCCGAAGGGCGCCGAGATGACTTGATCGACGGAGTAACGTTCCCCTGCGACTTTCTTGCGAAAGTACCCCATGCCGAAAATGCGATCGAAACTCTTGGCATTCCCCGGATAGTAGGTACTCAGGATCTCTTTGCCGTCGCTCAGATAACCGATCCCGCCGCCAAACTGGCTCCGCTCCGGCGAGTGATCGTTCAGGAATTTCGGCCCTCCCTCATCCTGCCGCACCTGGACGTGTCCGTAGTTGGAAACAACGGCGACCAGCCGGTCGTTCCCGACCTGGTGGATGTGATCGGTGGGCGAGAGAATGCCCGGCCCCAGAGAGGTCACCGCTTTGGGGTCGTGGATCTGGTCGCAGGTGTAGCGGAAGGCGGGAAGACCGGATTCGTCCTCAATCCACTCGCCGAAGGAGCCCGACCCAAAAGGCTTCCCAGCCGCGCTTCCAGCCAGCAGTCTCGCCGCAGTCCCTGGGACGGCCAGGGTGCAACCGAGAGAACTCAAGAATGATCTGCGATGCATGGGAATCGTTTCACTCCGGGCCGGATCTCCGGTCGGACCGATTATACCCCTCCCTCGGGAGTGATCAGTTCCTCCTGCTCGGCCCGGGTCTCGCCGGCATCGGGGAGCCAGCTCTTGGCATGGTCGAATTCGCCGTTGCGGATCGCCAGGACCACGAAGGAGTACCACGGGCACGAGTTTCTCAGGTCGATCTGGGAGAAATAGGCTTCACGATCGGGGTGGGAATGATAGATGCCGATCAACTCCAGCCCCCGGCGGCGGGCCTCGTGGGTGGCCGCCAGCAGGTCCTCGGGGCGCAGCTCGTAGCGGTTCTCCCGCGGGCCTTGGAATGCGTTTTCAAGCGGCAGCGCGGCGGTGACGACCTTCAAGCCGGCCTCCGCGCGGCCCAGCATCGCGCCGCAACATTCGCTGGGGTAGGCCGCGCGGGCGTGCGCCAGCATGTTGTTCCAGGGGCTTGGTTTAATCCGAATCATCCCGAGGCTCCTGGCTTCGTACTGGATTTTCGGATGCGATTGGTGTAGTATCTCTCATGGGAGACGGTGCTCGCCGCGGTGTAGTTGCAGCAGCGACGAAACTGGAGGGTGCGCCGTGACCGATCCGGATACCTGGTGGCTGCACCTGACCAACATCGCCCTGGGGGTCGGCGTCCTGCTGTGCTTCCTGGCGGTGGCCGCGGGCGCGATCTACGGCGCGATGAAGCGACGTCCGGAATCCCATATTTCTCAATTCTCCCGCTAAGAGTCGACTATACTGCCTCTTATGGAAGAGGTAGTCCACTTCTACGAACACGTGCCTGACGCGGTATCGGAAGCCCCCCGCCTCTCGGTGGGGTGGGGTCAACTGGAACTGGCGCGAACTCAGGAACTGATGCAGCGCCACCTGCCGGCGCCGCCCAAGACCGTGCTCGACATCGGCGGCGCGGCGGGTGTCTACAGCGGCTGGCTCGGATCGCTCGGTTACGAGATGCATCTCATCGATCCCGTGCCCCGGCACGTCCAGCAGGCGCGCCAGGATGCCCGCATCGCCTCGGCCGAAATCGGGGACGCCCGGCAGATAGCGCGTCCCGACGAGTCGGTGGACGCGGTCCTGCTCATGGGCCCGCTCTACCACCTGACCGATCGCGGCGATCGGCTCCGGGCGCTCGGGGAAGCTCGTCGCGTGCTTCGCTCGGGGGGCGTCCTGGTCGCCGCCGCAATCGGCCGCTTCGCGTCGCTGCTGGCTTCCCTGGTGCAAGGCTTCATCGACGACCCGCGCTTCGCGCCCATCCTCGAAGAAGACCTCGAGAGCGGCCAGCACCGCAACACCACCGGCGAGCCGGAGTACTTCACCACGGCGTTCTTCCATCGTCCCGAAGAGCTGCGAGCCGAACTCGTCGAGGCCGGGTTCGCGGTGGTCGAGTTGGTGGGGGTCGAAGGCCCGGGCTGGCTCGCGGCCAATTTCGACGAGCGCTGGGCGGACCCCGCGCGCCGCAATCGCCTGCTCGACCTGCTTCGAAGCGTCGAACACGAGCCGGGCCTGATCTGCGTCAGCCCGCACCTTCTGGCGGTCGGCAAGAAAGCGTGAACGAACCCATCCCGCGCTACTCCAAACGCACATCGTCGATCTGGAAGGCGAACTTGCCGGGCTGGGGGCCGCCCGTGAAGATGATGCTCATTGCGTCGTGTCCATCGATACCGTTGAACGACGTCCACGGAAAACTGAACTGCTTCCACTCGGCGCCGGCCTGGAAGGTCTGGCTGGCGGGCTGCATTCCCAGGACGCGGGCGAACACCATCACGCGGCAGGTCTGGCCGTCACCCTTGGCCCAGAATGAGAGCCGCTGTTTGGATGAGAGATTGACGGGAGCCATCGGGTAGGGCCCTGGCGAGAACATGGCGCCGGCCCAGGGGAACTGAGACCCGGGCCGCACCTCGCCGGTAACCAGCAGCGATCCGCGGCTGCCCTGGGCGCCGCCTTGCTCCAGCTTCAGCTCCACGGTGGACTTGCCCCCCACCATCGAGTCGGTGGTTGGCATCCAGCCGGCGCCGAACTTCGCGCTCACCCGCTCTCCCTCGAAGTCGCTGATGAGGCCCGACTCGGAACCGGCGGGGCCGGGCGCCTGCCGCGCTTTCTCATCCTCGGCCTTCTGCCGGGCAATCGCCGCGCGCTGGGCCTCGCGGTCAACCGGCACCCCGGCCTTCCACACGGCGACAATGTCGCGGGTCGCCTGGATGTCGGTGGTTGGATCGCCGTTGACCAGCAGGAGATCGGCGCGCAGGCCGGGGGCGATGCGTCCGCGATCGGGCATCCGGAAGCGGTCGGCGGGAACGGAGGTGGCGGCCGAGAGGGCTTCCAGCGGCGTGAGGCCGGCCTCCACCAGCAGTTCCAGTTCTCCGTGAAGGCTGACGCCATGCGCCGTGCCCGCGTTCGGTGCATCGGTGCCCGCGAGCAGGGGGACGCCCGCCGCTTTGAGCCGGCGAACGGTCTCGGCAACGGCGGCGCAACCCGCCTTGGATGCCACGCCAAAAGAGGGCACCGTTTCGAGGTTTCCGATCTCGGCCGGCGGCAAGTAGGGGGCCAGACGCTGGTCGCGCGCAAGCGCAGCGCCGGCCGCCGTGCCGCACACGCTGCGAAGCACCGAGAGCGTCGGAATCACAAACGCGTGGTGCGCGGCGACCAGCCGGGCGAATCCCGCGTCCGGCGGCTGGTCGGCAAACACGTGGGCCAGCCCGTCCGCGCCGGCCTCGATCGCGGTTCGCGCGTCCGGGAGAGTGGAAACGTGCACCACGGCGAGCCGGCCGCGCTGGTGTGCCGCAGCAATCAGCGCCGCCAGCGTGGCCTGGCTCACGGTGGGGAACTTAAGACCGTACGCGCTGCCGTCCTCCAAGATGATCTTGATGTAGTCGGAGCCCTCCGCGATCCGCGCGTCGACGAACGCTTGCGCCTCCTCGGGGCTGGTGATGGTGGGAATTTTGAGGCCGTATTCGGTGCCGTGCCCGCCCGGGGCGGTGGCCAGCGTGCCCGCCGAGCGAAGGTCGGCGTAGTCGAGCAGGTTGCCGGCCGCCTGGTCCTTCTTGATCCGCGCAGCCTGGGCCTGCGAGGTAAACATGTCGAGCTCCGTGGTGACCCCGAAGACCAGCGCCTGCTTCAGCACATCGGGAGCGATGACGTGGGTGTGGGCGTCGAACAGGCCGGGGAGCAGCGTCTTACCGGCGCCGTCGGTCACCCGCGCGCCCGCGGGAGCCTCGATGTTCTTGGCAACCGCAGCAATCTTGCCATCGCGCACCAAGACGCTGGTGTGCTCCAGTACCCGCGCGCCGTCGAAAACCCGGACGTCCTGGATCACGATCGCGCCCAACATGGCGCCAAGAACGGCAATATGCATCATGGCACCATCTTAAACCTGGGGACAGCCACCATGTTTCCCGTGCTAGAATCGGCTGGCGTGAGCGACACCATCTTCCATATCGACGGCCCCGAACAATATGCGCGCATCCGCGGGGTGCTCCGCGGGGCGGGATACAACGAGAAAGGTCTGATAGGCGTGCTCGGCCCCATTCAGTTGCCGACCCGGGCCGGGCGCGACCTGCCGCACTTCCTGCACCTGACGCGGGAAGCCACGCCGCTCAACGCGATGATCCGCATGTTCGTGGTCGGCACGCCGGTGGACGCGGTGGCGGCCCGCCGGGCGTTCGACCCGCTGCCGCTCGAAGAATGGGTGAGGGCGGGGCTGGTCGAAATTCGCGATGGGGTGGCGCATGGCCGCATCCGGCTGCTTCCGTTCCGCGATCTGCTGCTGGCCTGCGACTATACCGACAACGTCGAGCCCGGCGGGCAACTCGAGCAGGTGATGGGAATCACGGCCTCGAGCGCGGCGCTGGCCGATTTCACCGTGCGCCGGCCGGTGCGCACCACGCTCGATCTGGGCACTGGCGGCGGCGTCCAGGCCTTCCTGGCGGCGCCGCACAGCCAGCAGGTCTGCGGCATCGACGTGACCGCGCGTTCGATCGAGTTCGCGCGTCTTAACGCCGGGCTGAATGACGTTGCCGGCCTTGAGTTCCTTCAAGGCAACGCATTCGAGCCGGTGCGCGGGCGGAAGTTCGACCTGGTGGTTTCGAACCCTCCTTTCGCCGTTACTCCGTCGTTCCGATACATGTACCGCGACAGCGGCGTGGAGCTGGACGGCTTCTGCCAGGAGCTGGCTAGACGCGCGCCGGAATTCCTGAACGAGGGCGGGATCTTCCAGATTTGCTGCGATTGGGTGCACGTGGCGGGCCAGGACTGGAAGGAGCGGCTGGCCGGCTGGTTCTCCAATTCCGGGTGCGATGTGTGGGTGCTGCGCACCGACAACCACAGCACGGCCGCATACGCCCACATGTGGATTCGCGACACTGAACACGAAACCCCCGAGGGCGGCGGCCGGCTCTACGACGACTGGCTGGCCTACTACGCCCGGAAGGGGATCGAGGCGATCGACACGGGGCTGATCGCAATGCGGCGCGTGAGCGGGCGGGCCAACTGGATCCGGATCGAGGACGCGCCGGACGACATCTCCGGGCCGTTCGGCGATTACGTCGCGCTGGGCTTCGAGTTGCACGACTACCTGGAGACGGTGAAGGCCGACGACGCGCTGCTGGGCGAGAAACTGCGTGTGACGCCGCTGGTCCGGCTCGACGAAACCTGTGAGTGGAGCGAGAAAGCGTGGCGCGTGACCTCGGCGCGCATCCGCCTGGCGCGCGGGCTCACCTACTCGAGCCCCATCGATCTGCGGCTGGCGGGTTTGGTGGCCCGTTGCGACGGCCAGCGCCCGATCCGCGAGCTGCTCGTCGAGCTGGCCGCAGCCACGGACTCGGAAGTGGAGAAGATCACCCCGAACTGCCTGGCTCTGCTGCGGCAGTTGATCGAGCGGGGATTCCTGCTGCCGGTGCCGAAACCGTGAGCAGCGGGCCGGCCGCTTGCGATCCGCTCCGCTCGCGGCCGGAGACAAGCTGGTAGGAGGATGCAGTGCGAGTGAGCCAATGCGTGGGATGCAGGGCATTTCCCTGCTCGGACGTGAAGCATGACTGTTATGTCGTGCCCAGCGTCAGCTTGAAACCGGAGACCATCTCCATCGTCATGGTGTCGGAAGCCGCACCGGCGAACCCCGACGACTACTATTACGCCAAGGGGAATCCGCTGTTCCAGCAGACCACAGTCCAGGCGTTCAATGACGCGGGTGCAAACGTGTCGTCGGTGAAGGACATCGTGGACCGGGGCGTGTATCTGACGACGGCTGTGAAATGCGGCAAGACGGGCTATGGAATCCAGGCGGACACCATCCGCGAGTGCTCCCTGCTGCTGGAAAAGGAGCTGCTTCTGTTCCCGAACGCGAGGGTGCTGATGCTGATGGGGGACGTCGCGATCAAGGCGCTCAACTGCATCGCGCAGCGGGCCGGGGAGAAGCGGGTGATTCCCGCCGGCTCAACCTACAAGATCCGCGGCCAGAAGTACTTCTTCCGTGGCCTGCGGGTTTTTCCGTCGTACCTGCAAGCCGGTCCGAGTTTCTTCATCGAGAAAAGCAAGCGAAGGATGGTCGCCGAGGACATCGCCGCCGCACTGCGTCTGGCAGGCTGAGATCGAGCTGATCTTCGAAGTTCGCGACGCGGAGGAAGACGGCGCGGCGCGCCCCCGCCTCGTGCGACTATACCGCGGCGTGTCCGCTGATCGTGTAATCCGCCGTCAGGCAACGCTACGAGAGACTCCCGCCCCACACAATCACGATCCCGCTGCACAACCCGCTGAGAACCGGCACGCTCCACGGTATCCTCTCCGAAGTTGCGCAGTTCACGTCGATCGCCATCGAATCCCTCGCGGAATTGCTCTGAATCCGTTTCGGGGAACGACCCGCTCCCAAACAGAGGCGCCAGGTTGCGCCGGCGGGTTCAGCGCGACCTCGCACTCGCAGCAGTCGCTGTAGCAAAGGCACCGGAGGCCCGCTGTGGCAGTTGATCGAGCGTGGATTCCTGCTGCCGGAGCCGAAACCATGAGTGGTGGGCCGGTCTCCGGCACGGCGACTATGAGGCCAGGTGACAGGCTGCTCGCGCGGGACGCCTAGTTTCCCAGAACCGGACTTGAACGAAGCCGCTTTGCGGCAGTGCCGAATGCCACAGCGTGCTTTGTCAGGACGATTGCGTCGGAACGTTCGGGGCGACTCGAACTGGAAGCCATCTACGTGGACGGGCAACGCCCCCGTTTCGAAGACTGCCGCGCTCCCAAGCCCGGAGCCGAGTAGAGCCGGCATCGAGGAGTTGGGGCCAATTTGAGGCTCCGCTGAAACAAACAGAGCCGCCAGGTTACGCGGCCGGATTGTGCTCGGCAGCCGGATGCGGCTCGGCCGGGTTCAGCGGGACCTCGCATTCGCAGCAGTCGCTACAGCGAAGGCACTTGCGGCAGACGTGGTTCGGACAGGCGTCCTTGGTGCAGTAGACGCAGATCTCGGTGGAGGAATCGCCGCAGATACTGCACGAGAACGTGCGGACCTCGGTCATTTGCGCTCCTCCTTCCGGGCGCCCTGCGGATGGCGGGAAGGCGCGCCGCGGCACTGCTGCGCCTCCTGGTCGGCGACGCGAAACTGCTGTTCCTTGAAGGCCGCCAGATCCACGATGTACTGGCGTAGTTTCTCGCGGTCGGCGGCGCTCGAGGAGAGCGCGCCTTGGAGCAATTCGGCGAGGGCGGGATTCTGGTACTTGCGAATGCCGTCGGCGTAGGACCGCAGCATCAGGTCGAGAGACTGCATGCGGAAGTAGGTCGTCAGGGCGGCGGTGAGCTTCTCGGGCTGGGCGGCCAGGGCCTGCGCCGAGGCGATCAGGTAGTCGATCTCGGCGCTGACGCGCTTGCCTTGATCGACATACGCGGCGGGCGCGCCCGGCCAGGTCTGCGGCTTCACCTGGTCCAGGATGGGCTTGAAGCGCTGGATGCGCTCAGCCAGGCCGGCGAGGTCCTGGCGCACCTCCCATTCCGGCGGCACCCCGCCGGACTGTGCGGCCGCGGGCCAGGCGAGAAGCAGAACCATGAACCCGCACAGCCCCAGACGCATGCACACTGCCATTCCGGTTTCTACCCTCAAGCATTCAGTTTCGCACAGCGCGGGGCTGGCGGACGGAGCGTTCCGCCTTTCTGTTGACATCCAACAGAAGTGCGCGTATATTGTTTCTGTAGACATCCAAAAGGAGTCAGATGGGCCAGTCCAAGTCCGACGTTTTGCAGGGCACGCTCGACCTCATGGTCTTGAAGATCCTCGACACGCTGGGAGCGATGCACGGATGGGGCATCGCCCAGCGCATCCGGCAGATGTCGGAAGACCTTCTGCAATTGAACCAGGGCACCCTCTATCCCGCTCTGCTGCGCGTCGAGCAGAAGGGATGGATTCGATCGGAATGGAAGGTCACCGAGAACAACCGGCGGGCCAAGTACTACTCGCTGACCCGTTTGGGTAAGAAGCAACTCGAAACGGAGACCCTGGAATGGCAGCGATTCGCCGGCTTCATGTCGCGTCTGCTGAGCGCCGCCGAATAGGAGAATGCCCGTGACCTGGCATCGCGTGTTCGTCTCCCGCGTGCGCGCCCTGTTCGCCGCCCGCCACCTCGACAGGGAGCTGGATGAAGAGCTGCGGTCCCACCTCGAAATGGAGATCGAAGCGAATCTTCGGCGCGGCATGTCCCCCGAGGAGGCCCGCCACGCCGCGCTGCGGGAGTTTGGCGGCGTCACGCAGGCAGCGGAGGCATACCGTGAACGGCGGGGCGTTCCCTGGCTCGAAATCGTGGCGAAAGACCTGCGCTATGGCGCCCGCAGCTTGCGCCGGGATCCAGGTTTCACAATCGCGGCAGTGCTGTCTTTGGCTCTCGGCATCGGCGCCAACACCGCGGTGTTCTCGCTTCTCGACACGCTCACGTTGCGAACGTTGCCCGTCGAGAAGCCCTCGGAACTCGTGACCCTGTACAAGACGGGCGGTTGGGGCAGCGGCTATGGTTTCTCGTACCCGCTCTATCTTCAGTTTCGCGAACGCAAAGAACTGTTCACTGGCGTGCTGGCGCGCAGCGGAGCGTTGGACCGCTTCAGCGCGGGGCGCGGCGAGAGAGTGGAGTTTGTTCAGCGGGAGTTTGTCTCCGGCAATTACTTCGAGGTGCTCGGAGTAAGAGCGGCCGTGGGCCGCCTGCTTACCGACGAGGACAACCGCATCCCACACGCTCACCCGGTTGTCGTCCTGAGCTACGACTTCTGGCGCAGCCGCTTCAGCCTCGACCCCGGAGTGCTCGGACGGGTGCTGATGGTTGGTGAGCAGCCGCTGACCGTCGTTGGCGTCGCCCGGCCGGGCTTTCGTGGGGTGGAAGTAGACCATCGAGCCGACCTGTGGACGCCGATCATGATGAGCCCGACGGATCTCACGAATCCCCGCCTGAACTGGCTGTGGATGTTGGCGCGCAGCCGGCCGGGAGTACCCAGGAGCCAGATCCAGGCTGCGGTGAACACGATCCTGCGCCAGCACCTGGCGAGCGTATATGGCGGCACGCCCGACTCTTTTTGGCGCAGGCAAGCGATGGAGCAAAGGATCGAGGTGCGCGCAGGCGGGATCGGCGTATCCCGCCTGCGCGATCAGTTCGGCAAGCCGCTCACCGTGCTCATGGCGGCCGTAGCTCTGACGCTGCTGATCGCCTGCGCCAACGTCGCCAACCTGTTGCTGGCGCGCGGGGCGGCGCGCCGCCGGGAGATCGCTCTCCGCATCGCGCTGGGTGCAACCCGGCAACGCATCGTGCGCCAGTGGCTGATCGAGAGTCTGCTGCTGGTTCTGCTGGGAAGTGCGCTGGGCGTGTTGTTCGCCCTCTGGGGAGAGCGTTACATCCTGATGTTTCTTCCTCCGGGGTCGGCGGATACACTCACGGTGGCGCCCGACTCTACCGTGCTCGGTTTCACCGTGTGCATATCGCTTCTGTCGGCCATCCTGTTCGGGCTGGCGCCGGCGCTGCGCTCGACCGGCCTGGATCCGGGCATGGCGCTCAAGGAAGGCGCATCGCAGCCGCCCAGGCGCGGACTGGGAATCGGCTTACGGAAAGCACTCGTTGTGGTGCAGGTTGCGCTGTCCATGGTACTGGTCATGCTGGCAGGGCTGTTCGCGCACAGCCTCGCCGGTCTCCGGTCCGTCAACCCCGGCTTTCTCAACCAGAACGTGATGACGTTCTGGCTGGATTATCCGAGTGCCTGGAAGCCCGCCGATAAAGACCGTCTTCGGGAAAGACTTCTGAACCGCGTAGCATCTCTTCCAGGCGTCGTGTCGTTTAGCTGTGGCAATCCGGGGCCGTACCAGGGAAGTTCCTTCAGTGCTGGAATCCGCGTGCCGGGCTCGCTGCGCACCATGAAGGAGCCCGCCAGCGTTGCTTTTCAGGACGTGGGTCCCGCTTATTTCACAACGATTGGCAGCCCTCCACTGAGGGGTCGCGAGCTGGAGGCTAGCGACACCGGCGCAACTCGCAAAGTCGCCGTGGTGAATGAATCGTTCGTCCGTGAGTTCTTTCCTGGAATCGCGGATCCTGCCGGCCGGGTGTTGAGCTTCGACGACGCCAAACCCGAAGGCGGGCGGCCCACTTACATTGTCGGCATGGTGCGCGACATTCTGCATAGAGGTCTCAAGACCAAGGCCGAGCCGACAGTGTATCTGCCGCTTTCCCAAAACGAGGGCCCGCCCGAATTGTTGCTCGTTCGTGCGCAACTCCCTCCCGATACCATGTTGCCGATGATTCGCCGCGAACTGAATCGACTGGATCCGGAGGTGGCTCTCGTCGAGCCGCGGACCATCAAGGAACAGATCGACGACTCGATCTTCCTGGATCGCATGATCGCGACCGTCAGTGGCTTCTTCGGCGGCCTGGCATTGTTGCTTGCCGCAGTGGGTCTCTACGGCGTCATGGCATACGGCGTGGCTCAACGCACCAGGGAGATCGGAGTACGGATGGCTCTCGGCGCGGCCGCAACGAAGGTGACCTGGATGGTCTTGCGGGACGGTCTGCTTTTGATCGCGCTGGGTGTGGTCGTAGGGTTGCCAGTGTCGCTCGCCGCTGGGCGGATCACGTCGTCGCTCTTGTACGGCATCCAGCCGCGCGATCCTCTGACGCTGACGTTGACGGTCGGCGTACTCCTGGGTGTTGGTGTGATTTCCGCGTGGGCGCCGGCGCGCCGCGCCGCCCGGATCGACCCGATGCAGGCGCTGCGCCATGAATGAGCAGGTTGTCTCCGAACGCCGAATCTGGATTACGGTTTGGGTGGAGCAGGTGGCGCACTTCCACCGCCCGCGGAAGGAGCCGGGGGCGCACTTCCACCGCCCGCGGAAGGAGCCGGGGGCGCGCTTCCTCCGCCCGCGGAGGGAGCGGGCGGAGCGCTTCCGCCACTGGTCGGCGGAGCCGGGGGCGGGGGGGTCGTCGAGCCATGGTCGCCCGGCAATCCTCCACCCGAGCCTCCACCGGGGGTGGGCGTGCCACCGCCAGAGGGTGAGCCGGTCTTATTCATCACGACTACGACGGCGTCCGAGGCGGCGCGCAGAACCGCCTGGATCACTGAACCTTTCTCAACTCGTCGCGCCAGCGGTTCGTCCTTGCTCACCCGCAGCCATTCACCGGCGCCAAGCAGTTTCGAGCCGGGGATCCTCCGGTGCGCCACCTCGACCAGCCCCTCTTCCACCACCACCAAGGTCGAATCGCCGTCATCGACCGTGACGTCGAAGATGGTACCGCGGACCGAAATGATCGCGGTGGGCGTATGCACCCGGTTGGGATTGGGCTGCCCGCCCAGCTTCTGAATCTGGACCTTGATCCGGCCCAACATCAGGTCCAACAGATCCTTCCAGTTGCCCGGATTGTTGCGGAACACGACCTTGGAGTTGGGGAAGACTTCGAAGGTGCTGCCGTCGAAGACCTGGAACTTGGCGTAGCCGTCTGGGCCGGTGATGACCAACTGACCGGGCCGGATGGGACTGCCCTCCGCCAGAGCCCAGGGAGTCGAGTCGCGCATCACGGAAACACTGCCCGTCAGCACGATTACGGTTGCCGCGGAATCGGAGGAAATCACGGGGGGGGCCTGGGCAAGGCACACTCCAAGCGCTGCTGCCAGGAGCAGCCCATGTGCCGAAAATGACCCCACACCTCTCAGCATTCGAGCCTCGATCAGCCGTGCCAATCGCATCGGCCCGTTTCGACACCCTAGTCTACACTATAATTGCATAGCAATATCTTGTCCATGCAAGTTTTTTTGGGGAAGCCGTTAGCATGAAAGCATTTCCCCGGTCATATCGGCGGCGGCGGGCCGCGCCGATAGGTTAGAATGGACTCAGTCGATGTGTCATAGCGCCCCAAACCGCGCTGGGTTATTGCGTCGATGCGCTCTGCTGCTGGGCGCGCTGATCCCGCTCGCCGTGGCCTTCGCGCAGGCCCCGGCCGGGTCCGGGAATGGACTCCACCCCGACTGGCGCCACATCGGGAATTCGGCGGTTGAGCTGGCTCTGGCCTCCCCTGCTTCGGGTGCGGTCGACCGCGCCTGGTTCTCCCCCGACGGCGCCCGCCTGTTCGTGCGCACGGCCACGGGACGGGTGTTCCAGACCGCGGATTTCGAGAAATGGCAACCCAGTGCGGTGACGCCGCCCGAGGCGCTGGATCCTGTGGATGCGCTACTGCCGGAGGGAGGCCGCGCGGTCCGCTCCAATCCTCTGAATCCGCAGCGGTTGTACGCGTTTGGGCAGCACGTCTTTCGCTCCGACGATGGTGGGGGCTCCTGGACTAACGTGACCGCCTACCAGCACTCGTCGATTATTGGCGGGGGGATGCGCGACCTGGCCGTTTCGCCGCTGGATTCGGATGACGTGGTGGTGGCGAACGACGCCGGGGTTTGGCGGTCCTTGGATGGCGGCCTCACCTGGGCGGGGCTGAACGATTCACTGCCCAATCTGCCGGTGCGCAAGCTGGCCGCTCTGCCGCAGGGCAGCCGCGGCGTGAGGCTTCTGGCCGACGGCGCCGGCATCATCGAATGGGCGCCGGGAGAGAAGCAAGCCTGGCGCAGCGTGGCCGCCGACCCTCTGGCCTCCGACGAATCGTCAACGCGGCGCGCCCTCGCCGCGACGCTCGCCGTCGATCTCGCGGGCCCGACGGCAGCGGCGGAGCGCGGAGCGGTCGAGAGCATCTGGGTGGATCCGAAAGACGCGCGCACGGCGCTGGCGGCACTGGGCGGGGCCAAAGGGCCGCGCGTGCTGCGCACCATCAACGGCGGCCAGTACTGGGATGACCTGACGGCGGACCTGCCGGAGGGAGGGATGCACGGCGTCGTGGCCGACCGGGCGACTGGGGCCGTCTATGTGGCCACCGATCGCGGCGTTTTCTTCACCCGCGCGGACCTGAACGCGGCCGCGCCGCCGACCAACTGGACCCCGCTGGCCGGGCTGCCCGAGGCGCCCGCGCTCGACCTCCGGCTGGATAGCGACGGCAACCAGTTATTCGTCGCCCTGGAGGGCTATGGCGTCTATGCCGCGCTCGCGCCGCACCGGCTGGGCAGCCTGCGCCTGGTGAATGCCGCCGATTTCAGCCAGCGGCCGGCCGCGCCGGGATCGCTGCTGAGCGTGCTTGGCGGCCGGGTCCGCACCGCCCGCGCGGGCGCCCTGGACTTCCCGGTGCTCGCCGCCACCGACAGCGAAACCCAGATCCAGGTTCCCTTCGCCGTCCGGGGTGGTTCGCTCTCCGTGGCCCTCGACACGGGACAAGGAAGCTTCCAGGTGGCGCTGCCCGTCGAGAACGTTTCGCCCGCCGTCTTCATCGACCGGGATGGCACTCCGCTGGTGCTGAACGCCGATAGCGGCGTACTGCTGGATGCGATGAGCCCGGTGCGCTCCAACGGACGGTTGCAGATCCTGGCGACCGGCCTCGGCAAGGTGCGCCCCGACTGGCCCGCTGGCATGGCCGGCCCTGCCGACGAACCGCCCAAGGTCGTCGCCGCGGTTCACGCATTCCTGGACCGCTCCCCGCTCGAGGTCACCCGCGCGGTTCTGGCTCCGGGCTACATCGGCCTCTACCTGGTCGAAGTCCAGTTACCCGCGATCGTCAACGCCGGCCCCGCCGAGCTGCACCTGGAATCTGAGGGCCGCGAAAGCAACCGCGTCCGGGTCTGGCTGGAGCCGTAAGACCCGAGCGAGGATGAGCCCGGCGGAGTTCGACAAGCTGGTGGAGAAGGCGATGAAAGTGGTCCCGTTGCGCTTCCGCCGGCGTCTGAAGAATGTGGTGTTCATCGTGGAGCCGGAGCCGCCGTCGCCGAACCTGCTGGGGCTTTACCACGGCCGCCCCCTGCCCCACCGCAGCGTGAGCGACGGCTTCACCCTGCCCGACCGGATCACGATCTTCCAGGGCCCTCACGAGCGCCTGGCCCGGGACCGCCGCCACTTGCAGCGTCTGCTCGAAGAGACCGTGTGGCACGAAGTGGCGCACTACTTCGGCATGGACGAAGCGCGCGTGCGGCGGGCCGAACATCTGCGGCGGCGGCGGCGCCCGCAGATCTGACCGTGGCTACTGCGGGGCGCGGTTCGAAGGGCTGGTCGGCGTAGAGAGCGAGGGGCCCGGCGTCGTGGGGAGGTTTTGAGGCGGGAGCCCGCCCGGCTGCATCCCCATCATCTGCATGGAGATATCTTTCCGGGGGTCGTAGATGAACTCCCACTCGTTATACTTGGTGCGGTCGTTATAGGACTTGATGCCCTGGGCTTCGAGGGTGCTGGCAACACCGGCGATGCCCGCGCCGATGGTCATTCCTCCCCCAAGTCCTCCAGGCCGCACGCTTGGCTGCGTGAGCATGTTGTGGATCAGATCCGGGACGGGCGTGTTGCCCGGCCCGGCGCCAGTGGGCGCCAGTGACGACGAGCCGTACGGGGGCGGGGCGAACGGCGGCTGGCCCGGTCCGCTCATGGGGATGTTGCTCGGTGGAGACTGTCCCGGCCCAGCCACCCCTCCGGGCTGGATGCCGGGCGTCACGATCATGCCCGGAGGATTGGCCTGGACGCCGGGTATGGGCGGTTGGTAGCCAGGCTGGCCCAGCACGAGGGAGGGATACGGCTGCCCGGGCTGGCCGGGCTGCCCGGGCTGGCCGGGCTGTATCGGCTGACCAGGTGTTTGTCCGGTCTGCCCGGGTTCGGGCTGGGGAGGCTGCTCCGGCGGGGCTGGATTCGACTGGGCTGACTGGAGATCGGTCGACGGAACCACTCCGGGGGCCCCGGGCATCGGCACTTGGGTGGATTCGCTCTGCCTGCGCCGCGGAAGCATGGAGACCACGGGCGTCTCGGGGGTGGAAGAGGCGGAGGATTCCGAAGAAGCCGTCTGGGTGCCGTCCTTCTTCTGCGGCGGCTTCTGGGTCAGCGAGTCCGTGAAGATGCCGCCGGGGCCGGCATGGATCAGGCGCCACTCGTCCTTGCCGGTCATGGGGTCCTTGTAGCGCCGCCGCAGGAAGCGTATGTTGTTGGTGTTTTCGAGCGCCTCGATGGTGGGTGGATACCGCTGGAACCGCCGGAAAAAGAGCTTGATGGCGCGCTGGTACTGTTCGCCGCGCTGGATCAGCACTTCTTCGCGGACGCGCTGCGCCTCGAAGGCCACGCGCGGCAGTTCCAGGTAGAGCATGATCCCGACGATCGCGGCCATGGCGAACACCAGCAGCAATGCGAAGCCAGACTGGCTGCGGTGGCGGGGCGGGATCATGGCTGCTGCTCCTCCAGGCGGAGCGTCTGCTGGTTCTTGGTTTCGGTGTCCTCGACCACGCAGGAATCCACCGCGACGCGCACCACCTTGTAGCGGCGCTGGATCAGTTCGCCCTCCTTGGCCACTACGATCTCATCGCCCTGGAGGAAGAACACCCGCTTCACGGACGGCTGCGGATTGGTGGAATAGCCGTAGAACTTGAGCGGGATGGGCGGCGGGGGCGGAGGGACGACGGCGGCCGGGGGGTCGTTCTGCGTCCCCGGCGGGGCGGCGGGCGGCAGAGTCGGGATGATCTTCCGCTCCGGGACGGGCGGAGGCGGCGCGGCGCCGAACTGGAACAGGTTACGTTCGCCGCCGGCGAGGTTGACGGTCTGCACCTTGGCGAGCAGGTCCAGGCGCAAGGTCGGGTCCGTGGTGGTCGGATCGGCGTGCTTGTCCTTGAGGGTGAGGCGCAACTGGCGCGACTCAGAGATCAGCGGCGGGCGAGGGCGGGTCTCGGCGGCGGGCGGCGGACCGGGTACGATGTCCGCGGGAACGCCTCTCGACGCCGCGCGCGGCGTGGCGGCGCGGGCGGCCGACGGGCGGTCGTCGCTGGTGAGATTCGAGTAAAGGAAATACGCGAGCACGAGCAGCAGCACGCCGAGAAAGACGAGTTTCTTGGGTTGCGCTCCGATTTTCATCGCGTGGCCCTGTTCCTCCGCAATTCCAGCGGTATTGGCGAGGCGCGCGCCGGCGCGGGCGGCGCAAAGACCGGTCCCGGCGGGGGCGGCGGCGGGCCGGAAACCACCGTGGCGCGCGGCTTCAGGGGCGGCGGGGCAACCACCGGCGACGGGCTCACCGGTGTCTCTTGCCTGGCGGCGAACTCGGCGGGCGGCTCTCCGCCTTCCTGGATGAGCGCGCTCAGCTTCATGGTGACGCCCAGCAGCATTCCGCCTTGTTGCGGCGCGGCGCCCAGACTCTCGAGGATGAGAAAGCGCTCGGAGCGATCAAGCAGGTTCAGGAACTGCATCAGGTCGGCGTAAGAGCCTTCGTAGACGGCGGTAATGGCCACCTTGGTGAGCGTGTCGCTGCCCTCGACCGGCTCGAAGGAGAAGGTAGTGTCCTTCTGGCGGATGCCGGCCTTGCGCGCCATGCGCTCGAGTTCCTGTACCAGCGTGGAGGCCATGGAGCGCGTGCCCAGCAGGTACTTATCCATGAAACGGTCGCCGTCGGTGCGGGCGCTCTCGACCTTGCTCACCACCACCCGCGTCCTCTCGAGCGCGCTCTGTTTCTGGCGAACCTGCTGGCGCAGCGCGGCCGCCTGCCGCTCGAGGTCCTCGACCGAGCTGGCCCAGGGCTTGAAAACCACCGCTGCCGCCACCAGGTTGGCGACCAGCAGCACGGCCAGGCCGAGGCGGACAAGAATCCTCGGGTCCTTTCGCCAGTTCGAAAGATCGAGATTCAGGCGGCGGGGCATATGGCCAATTGACGATTGACGATTGCATCATTGACGATTGTGGCGCCCGCGCAATCGGCAATCGGCAATGGTTCAATCGTCAATGAATTAGAGTTTCTGCGCATAGTTTACGCTGACCCGGAATCGCAACAGCGGGTCGGATTGCGAGGGCGGCATGCGGTTGTGGATGAGCGTCTCGCCGAACTGGGGCGAGCGCTCCAGCCGCGTCAGCATCTGGATGACGGGCTCGCTCGAATCCGCGCCCACCACCATCTCGAGCGAGATCTGGTTTTGGGAGTTCACCTGGGGGCGGATCTGGATGAGCCGCACGTTGTAGGGCAACACCGTCTCGAGGTCGTCGAACAGCCGGGTCCAACTGATTCCCTTGGCATAGAGCAGGCTGTTGAGGAACAGGCTGCGGTCGAGCACCTCGGCGTTTTCGGGCTTGCGCAAGACGGCCTCGAGCTTGGCCTGCTGGGCGGAAAGCGTGCGCAACTGCGCTTCCAGGCGCACGATGTTCTGGCGGACTTCGGCGGCTTGTCCCGTTTCCGCCACCGAGAGCGTAATCAGCAGCGCGAGCAGGCCGACGAGCAGCACCGCGACGGCGCCGGAGGCGACCAGCATGGCCCGCGTCCTGCGGAACGGCTCGCTCGCCAGGTTGACGGAGATCTTCAGGCTCACGCCGCAAGCTCCTCGACGGATTCCAGGTAGCCCAGCAGGCCGGCATCGTAGAAGTGGGGCGCGCCATGGCGCGATCGCAGCGGCTCGACGGGGACCCCGGCCTCGCCCTCGAACTCCTGGCGCAGTTCCTCGGCCAGCGTCCCCGGGCCGCAGACCAGCACCTTCTCCGGCCGGGCTGCCAGGTGGTCTTCAATATACGCGAAAGTCGGATAGAGGTGGGAGACGATTTCGGCGGCGGAGCCCTGGGCCAGTTCGAGTGTTCGGAGCAGCTTCAGGGCGCCGCGGTCGGCCACCGCGAGGGTCAGGGTGCGCCCGCCGAGCTTGGCGAGGACGGCGAGGCCCGCGTCGCGCATCAGCTCCAACGCGCACAGCGCCGAGGTGGTGACCAGTCCGGGGTGGAGGCCCGCCGCGCGGAACGGCGCCTCGTATCGCGCCAGGATCTCCATGGGCGCCACCGCCACCACCACGTCCCGCTGCTTGCCGTTGGTCCGACCTAGCTGCGGATAGTAGCTCAGGGCCGCGGACTCGACATCGAAGGGCAGGCTCTTGCGAAGGCGGAAGCGCACCAGCGAGAGCTGCTGCTCCCGATCGTCCGGAAAGGCGTCGAAATCGAGCACCACAACGCGCACGCTGAAATCGGGCAGGATCAGGACGGCGCGCTGGCGTTTCTTCTGGAGGGGGGCGGCGAGCGCCTGCACCTGGGCCGCGAACGCCTCCGGGCGCAGCACGTTATCCTTGACCGGCGAGACCGAGATCACGTCCGGGGCGAGCGGCTGGAAGCCGATTCGCGGCGGCCGGCCGCCTCTAGCCACCGCGATGCCGGCCTCGGAAAGCTCGAAGGCGAAGTGGGGCGCCGGATCGTCGAACAGCCTCAGGATGGCTCGAGTCATTCGCATAAGCCGCCGGGTCAGGTCTCGATGAAGGTGACCTTGTTGATCTCCTTGAGACTGGTGGTGCCGGCCTGCGCCTTGTCGAGCGCGCACTCGCGCAGGAAGGTCATGCCTTCCTCGCGCGCCACCCGCTTGATCTCCGAGGTCGGCCGCTTATCGAGAATCATCTCGCGGATGTGCTCGCTCAAATCCAGCAGCTCGCAGATGGCGGTGCGCCCGCGGAAGCCCGTGCCGCCGCACTCGAAGCAGCCCGCGCCCTCGTAGAAGGGGAAATCGCGCCACTGGGCCGGGTCGAGGCCGCTCTCCGCCAGGTAGGAATCCGGGTGAATCGCCCGCCGCTTGCAGAAGGTGCAGATCACGCGCACCAGCCGCTGCGCCAGGATGCAGTTCAGCGCCGAGACGAAGTTGTAAGGCTCGACGCCCATGTTCAGGAAGCGCCCCAGCACGTCGAAGACGTTGTTGGCGTGCACGGTGGTGAAGACCAGGTG
>Ga0187850_10001936_pt1 | contig 20374 bp, 19 predicted proteins | sample June2016WEW_4_15_FD_132436 | JGI IMG/M metagenome (GOLD analysis project Ga0187850, IMG submission 132436) | Peatland microbial communities from SPRUCE experiment site at the Marcell Experimental Forest, Minnesota, USA - June2016WEW_4_150 | ecosystem: Environmental > Terrestrial > Soil >... | reverse complement strand
CGCGCGCGACGCAACCAACCTGTTCAACAGATTCATGCCCAGCCTCCGGTTTGAGATATATCACAATCGCACGGGGCGGCGGCGCGCAACCATGTTCACGTAGCACAGCATGGCCGCGGCCGCGGCGACGTGCTTCCAGGGGTGGCCGCCGGCCGGCAATATCGCGGCGAGCTGCCGATCGAAACCCTCGGCGAGCTTGGCAAGCGCGTAGAAGCCCATCATCGCGACCAGGCCGGCGGCGCCCGAGTATCGCGGCGGGAACAGAACCACCATCAGCGGCAACGCCGCTAGCGGATAGTACTGGACCAGGCCGTAGAGGCGGAGGTCGCCCGAGAATCTCCAGTACACGACAGACGCCACGCCCAGCGCGACGAGCGGGAGGAGCAGCAACCGTCCGGCGTGCGCGCTGATCCGCTCGCCGATGGTGGCCGCCAGGAGCGACATGAAAACGACGGTCATGGGGAGGCGGTCCCAGAAGAGCGTCCCGTTGTCGGGCCGGAGATGGTAATAGGTCGACCCGGCGGCGACCAGCGCCAGCCCCGCGAGAAGAATGCAGTAGGCAGCGCGCTCCCAGCTTTCAAGAAAGGCGGCCGGAGAGCGGAGCGCGCGAAGACCCCAGAGTGCAACCAGCAGAAACCCGAGGTTGGAGACGACGTTCCAGAAGTTGGGTACGCCCCAGACCGTGCGATGGCCAGCGAACTCGTGGTAGCGCAGATCCTGGGAAATCGGCGGGAGCAGAAAGAGAATCCCGGCAGCCACGACAGCGAGCCCGAGAATGAGGGCGACGCGCAAGCGGTCGGGCATCATGGCTTACCCAACCGGCACCTCAACCTGAGTCACGAAAACTTCGTTGTGAAAGCGTCGGGCGACTTCGGAAGGGGCGGCCGTTTCGAAGAACAGCGTGAGCGCCTCGATGAGGTTGGTGCGCGCTTCTTCAACCGACGCACCCTCGCTCGCAATGTCGAGCTCCGGGCACAACGCAACAAAACCGTCGTCCTCACGTTCGATAATCGCGGTTAAGCGCTGCGTTGACTTCATGGTGAGAGTCTACACCGGCTTCCCACGCAAGGCCTCTACCCGCGCGCGCGAACCTGGGCCAGTCTCTCCGCGAGGACCGGCGAAAGGCCGGCTTCAATCTCCGGCGTGATGAGCCCGGCCTCGTCGAGATCCTTCAGGTGCGCTTCGTCGCTGGCCCGAAAGCTCGTCAGTTTCATGCGAATCAGGTCCTGTAGCGGGATCAGCCGAAGTCCTTTGACACTTCGATAACTTCCAAGTTCTGGCGTTGACTCGGGATATTCCGGCCGAACCTTCTCGCCGGAGAAAAGCAGGCGGACCGCTCGCCGAGCCGATGGCTTTCCGGCCTGCACGAGCATGTCGACTCCGGCCACGTGGCGGAGTTGGAGACCAAACGGCTCAGCCGCTTTCGCGATCCTCTCCAGATCCTCGCGCTGCACGGCTATATCGATGTCTTTGGTCAGGCGCCCAGCGTCCGGCTCCCGCTCCTCGATGTACAGGTAGGCCGCCAGACCTCCGACAATCCGATACTCAAGTCCGGCGGAAGAAAACATCCTATCGACAAGTCCCGCCAGATCGAACAGTTGCTCCACTCGGGCCTCGAAAAACATGTTGACGAAATCTGCCATGACTGACCCTTCATTGTTGCATCACGCTCGATCTCTATCGAAAGCGCCCCGGCCTCGAGGTTGCGAGTTGCCGACTTGGCGTTGTGTGCCCACTGAAGCGTCAGGCACAGACACCGGTTCTGGTCAGGTCCAGGCCAAACACGGCTGGCTATACTCTTAGATGATGCGACCGTGCCTGTTGCTTCTATCCCTGACCGCCACCCTTTGCCTTGCCCAGCGGACTGCGCCCGGACCCGCCGAGATTCTCCGCGTTGACGATCCCAGAATCAAACCGTTATTGGACACCCTCTGCCCGAACTCGATGGAATTATCGGACGGCCATTGGCAGTGCAGGAGTTGCCCTGAGCAGACCTCGGGCGCCGAACCAGGATTTCACGAACCATGGGTAGTCAAGGGCGCCATATTCGGTCACTTCTCGCAAACCCGGCACAGACAGGCACTGTTGAGCTCAGGGTCTTGCGAGCCACACGCGGGTGGCGGCAAAGGTACATTCCTGCTGACAGAAACCGACGGGCGGTGGCAAGTCACGTCGTACACCAGGGTGCTCGATGTTTCGAAGTGCAGCGCTTTTCGCAAGCGAAGCGGGTTGGATCTGCTGCTCTGCCAGGATTCCTGGGGCTTTGTGAGCGCAAACGGCGACATCTTGAACGAAGTGGATTACGCTGCCAAAGCCGACCAACCGTTTAAAGAGCTGGTGTCCACGATGACCACCAGCATGTGCGGAACCAAGAGCTACTGGCAGGAGGCAGGAATTGAGGATGTCCGCGTGGCAGGAGAACGGATCGTGGTTCGCGCGTCGTACGGCCGCGTGCCGTTCAAAACCCCCGAAGAGTGCAAGCCCATAGAGGAGCTTCCACTCCGAACATATAGAATCGTGTTCCGGTTCGACGGCTCGCACTTTCGTCTGGTATACGGTGGGCGCGCGCTGAAGCTGCTCGAGGCGCACGAGTAGTCAATCAGGTGATCCGCCTACTCCACTTCCAGTACCGCCCAGCCGGGGAGCGTGGCGGGCTGGTTGTTGAGGAAGACGATGCGGCGGGTTTTGGGGAACGGGAGGCCGGTCGAGAGCGCGCGGCTGTAGAGCGGCACCTGTTGCAGGGCTTGGCGGTAGGCCTCGTTGTCGGTTTCGAGCCAGCCGGTTTTGGCGAGCAGGCCGCTTCCCCATCCCATCGAGAGGAGGCAGGCTCGTCCCTCTGCCTGAACATGGGCGAGCCACGTCTCGAGGTGCTCGACGCTCTCCCGAAGCAGCGGCAGCGCCGCCCACACGGCGTACTGCTTCTGGATGGCGAGCAGCCGCGCGGCGTAGCGGTTGTTGGCGGCCAGGATGCGCTCGCCGGTGACCGGCTCTCTCCAGCGCAGCGCGCGCACGATTTCCGGCTGCGCCAGAAACGCGTTCTCGCGCCACACGCCCTCGAACACGGTGCCGGGCGCGGCCATTTCGGCAAACAGCGGCGTACTCTCGCCCGCCTGGTTGCCGGGAACCGTTCCGCGCGGCGTTTGCTTCCAACCCAGCTCATAGCGGCCGCCGCGCGCCACCAGCGTCGAGACCCGGAGCAGATACAGCTTCAGCGTGGACACGGGAACCGGCTGGGAATCCGCCACCGCGACGGCCCGCATGAAGTTCACCGGGCCAGGCCCCAGCGCCTCTTCTTCGGCGGCTTCGCCCGGCCGCATCCACGGCCGGTCGTCCAACTGCGGCGGCGCTCCGTTCCCCCAACAAGCGGACAGCACGCCGGTGCGCAGTGCGCCTTTGATGGCGCTGCCGGGCAGGTAGGGGCCATCCAGCCCGGAGAAAAACGTGGGGATGGACAGGCTCTCGCTGCGCGCCTTCTCCCAATACGCAGCCGAGGACGGGTGCTCGAACGGAATGCGGCGGTCGGCGAAATTCTGCGCGAACCCGCCCCAGGACGCGAAATCCAGCTTGTCGGCCCGCTTCAGTTGCGTGAGGTAGCCCTCGAGGCGTGGCCCCTTGGCCAGCAGGCGGAAGATGCGGCGTTGGTCCAAAACGTTCACCTGGTCTTTCCAGACCATGTAGTCGATGGGAGAAAGCTTGCGGCCGTCACCGACCAGCAGCGGGGTCAGACAGGTCAACCGGTATCTCATGCCGCACCTACGGGGCGCTCGATCTGGCGCAGCGGGACCGGAATCGCCAGCGCGAATCCGGCGCGGAACACCGGGTGCGGGAAACCGCCCGGAGCGACGTTCGGGGCGGCGCCCCTGGGCGGCGCCTCAGCCACCAGCACCGATCCCTCTACCACCATGCGCAGCAGTTTCTTCGCCTCGCCCGAGCGCGCCGGGCTTTCGATCCGGCCGCCGCGGCTCACGATGGAATAGAACCCGCGCTGCCAGTCCACGGCGTCGCCAGCGGCCGGGCTGAACATCGACAGCAGCCAGTAGCCGGTCTCCACCACCGGCGGCTTTGGCGCAACCTCGACGCCTTCGGGCGCTTCCACCGGCGGCGCGGGCGGCTTGGGCGGCAGAATCATGTCCGGCAGAATGCCCTCGCTGAATTCCGGATCCGCCGACCGGCCCCAGCCGATCGACCGCTCGCCTCCGAGGCCGGCATCGGCCAGCAGACGCAGCGCCGCGCGGACGTCTTCCTTCCAGAGCGACTCGGCTTCAAGGTCGGCGAAGGCCGCCACCGCCCACAGTCCGCCGCCTTCAGCGAACTCCAGGCACGCGGTATCGTGCAACGCCACCGCCGAGCCAGTCGTCCGATCCACACCCGCGTGCGAGCGCAACGCCGGACGGAACGGCCCGCCGCGGGAGGGCGCATTCCCCTGCACAAGGCACTCGCTCGACCCGTCCAGGCGCCAGCCGTTGTCCTTCAGCGGCTGCTCGTTGGCCAGCGCCGCCACCACCGCCAGCGGCACAAACCGCGCATTGGTCCAGCGCACCTTCGGTGACGGCGGAGGCGGCCAGAGGTTGCGCGGCGGAACCACGAACAGCACGTCTTCCAGGTACGGGAAACACGAACTGAAGCGCACTGCCGCGCCTTGTGGATTCGCGACAGTCGCCACCAGCCACTCTTCGAGCCGCCCCAGCCGCGCCATGGCGTGCGTCACCGCCGAAAACAACGAGTCACTGTGATAGATGCGGTCCACGCGATTGCGGGCGCCCGAGTCCGGTCCGATGCGCCACGGTCCGGTTGGCCGAAAGCGAACCATCAAGGCGGGATTCATTACGCTACTCGGAAAGCTTGCCGCCAAACCCTTCGCCGCTCACCAGCGATTGCAGCGCGTCCAGGTCCGCGCCGGCCAGCAGTTTCTCCTCGGGGGCGCCGCCCGCGTAGAACCCGCGGCCGCGCCAGCTCAGCTTCACGTTGGCGAATCGCACCCGCCCGCTGCCGCGCGATCCGCCGCCTCCGAGCGCGTCGTCCTCGAGCAGCCGCAGCGCCTCGACGAAGCGCGCCACCAGCCCCTTGTCCTCCTCGCACAGCACGTCCAGCACGAAGCGCACGCGGAACCGCGCGCCGGCTGGAACGCGCTCCAGCGTCCGTGGGTTGGCCTGCGAGGTGATCCGGTCGATGGCGTTCTCGCTCTTCACTTCGGTCAGCTCGTCGTCCAGGTTCTCGCGCATCTGCGGCGTAATGCTGTCCGGGTCCAGCGGCGCGTCGTAGACGGTCAACCGCGCCGGGCTGGACACCGTGGTATCAAGCGCCTCGCCCGTGACCCGGTCCATGCGCCCCGGGTTTCGCCCGAACAGCAGGCAGATCTCGTCGTCGGGCCGGTCGCTCTGGTGGATGCGGACCTCCTGCCCCTTGCGCTTCGACAGGTACACCAACTCGCTCGGAACCGCCAGGCCCGAGGACTGCTCGAGCAGCGAGCGCAGCTTCCCGCGCAACGAGCTGCCAGGGACGTAAGGGCGGCCGAAAGCGTCCTTCACCACCGGGTTGTCCGCGCCTCCGATCTCCAGCGATCCCTTGCCCGCCCCAATGTGCAGGCCGGTCTCGCAGCGCAGTTCTCCTTCCAGAATCAGCTTGCCAATCAGTTTCAATTCCGTTTCGGCTGTGTGGGCGCTCATGCTTCCTCGCTATTCGTTGTAGGCTACGATGGCCTCGAAAAGATCCCGGAACCGCTCGTAGCCGCGCGCGTCGTTCTTGCGCGTCACTTGCAGCAGCAGCTTCTCAATCGTGTCGAGGCTGCGCAGCGAGTGGCGGGCGATGGTATAGGCCAGCCGCGCGCGCAGCATCACGAACTGCTGCTGCCGCTCGTTTTCCGGGGCGCGGCAGGCCCGCCGCACGGCGTTGTACAGCCGCCGCAACTGGCTCTTGGTTCCCGAATCCATATCGCGCATCCGGCTGACCACGCCGTGCGCCTGGTTGTCCAGGTACAGCGGGTCGCCGATCAACTTGTCCAGATCGATCTCCGGCGGACCCTCCGGACGGCCCCGGTCGCCGCGACGGTCGTCCCGGCGATCCTCGCCGCGCCCTCCGCCCTCCCGCGGACCGCCCTCGCGCGGTGGCCGCCCTTCCCGCGGCGGCCGTCCCTCGCGGTTCTTCGTCTCCTGCTGTGCTTCCGCCATCGTGTTACACCTCAGTCATCAATCTTGCCCACTCCAGCGCCACCAGCCCCGCGGGCCGCAGTTTCACCTGCGCGGCGCCTCTGCCCATCATCTCATTGGCCAGGTGCGCGCGCAGCTTTTGCAACTCGCGGTCCTTGGCGCCCACCAGCACGCGGTTCAGCCGCCGCTGGAATCGCCAAGGTCGGTCGAAGCGCTGCTCGGTCCCGTGCGACCACGTCTGCCCGCCCTTCCGGTAAAACCCGCTCAGCTCGCTCAGGAACTGGCCGGAGGAGCCGAAGTCGATCACCATCCGCGCCAGCGTATCCTTGAGCTCCGCCGCGTCGGCCAGGTACCGCCATTCGAGCACCCGGCCCAGCACCGAGATGCAGTCCTTGTCCACGTCCTTGGCCCGCTCCAGCCGCGTTCCCGCTTCCTCGTAAACCCAGGCCAGCGAAGAACCGATTTCCGGCGCCAGGGCCACGGCCATCGAGATGGTCTTACCTTCCGGCCCCGGAAAATCCTTCAGGTTCTCTTCGGTGAATCGGTGGAAAAGCCGCTGCATTTCGCGCGCCAGCGGGATCAGTGCGTCCCAGGCGCCGTAGACCGCGAAGTCGTCGCCACCCGAGTACAGGATGGTCACCTTGCGCCAGAACTCCGGCTGCGAGCACAGCACTTCCAGTTCTCCGGCGAAGAACTGCTTGTAGAGCACCGAAAGGCGCACGTGCTCTTCGATGGTCTCGGCGCGGCGCAGCCGGATGCGGAAGCTGTCCACGTCGCCACGCAGCACGCCCCAGGCTTTCCGGCCTTCCGCGCGCCTGGCCAGCGCCGCCAGGTCCGCCGGCGTCGCTCCATCATCGGAGGGCGCCGCGTGCCGGGCCAGCGGGATATCGTCCCTCAGGCTCCAGGTGTGAATGCCCGCGCCCAGCACGACCCGCGCCGGCGCCTCCGGGTTCCAGCCGGCGCTTTCCGCCTGCCAGAGACCCCCGGCAAGCTCGCGGAAGTAGTCGCCGCCATCGGAGGGCGCGGGCGCCGGGTAGGGCTGGAACTCGCTCTGCTGCCAGCCTGCCGCTTCCGCCCCCAGCTTGCGCTTCAGAGCCTCGCTCAGCCGCCTCCGCACCACGCTCCAGTCCCCGAGATTCTCCGTCACTGCCCAGACCAGCTTCAGCCGCCCGCCGCTGGTTTCCTCCATCTCGTGCCGGGCCGCCGCCAGGAACTCCTCGGCCGACGCCTTGGCCTCGCCCGGGAGCACCACCAGGAACTGCCCGCCCCCGCTCGATCCCAGCAGAATCCGCGCCAGCCCGAACTCCGCCAGCAGCGCCCGCGGCAGCACCTCGCCGAGCAGCGTGATCCACTGCGCGCGCCCCACCACCAGGCGCGCTTCCTCCGCCGACAGCACGAACTCTTCTATACCGAGCAGTTTCCCGGACAGAAGAATCTGGACAGACATGGACTAAAGACACCCTTCGAAAGGGGTTAGTCTACCACACGCCGAGGGCAAACTACAGCGACCCCAGTGGGTGAGCGTCAGTGGCGCACGCACTCGTGTGTGCGCCACAGCTTAAGTTAGCGCTTCTGCACTTCTACCGCATACACCTGGCTCGCTCCGTGCATGTTGGAGCGGAAGACGAGCCACTTTCCGTCGGGGGTGAAGGTGACGTTGGGCTCGAGCCGGTAATCGTGCTTGGCCATGTTCACCAGCCGTTCCCAGCGCAGCGCTCCTTTCCCCGGATGGAACAGGTAGATCCACTGGCCGTCCTTGGCCTTGGCCACCATTTGCGGGCCGCCGCCGTCCCCGGCGAACAGCTTCCCGTTCCGCGACACGTTATAGTGCACCGACCACTGGTCGCGCTCGAGCTTGTAGCGCAGTTTCCGGCCCGTCGCCAGCTCGACGCCCGCCAGCCAGAACACTTCCCCTCTTGGCGTTTGCAGATCGTACCAAACGATCTTGCCGTCGGCGCTGAAGAACTCGTGTCCGGCGATCTCCATATCCATGGTTCGAGCGTGGATCTTGCGGAGATCCGTGCCGTCGGTACGAATGGTCCAGATGCGGTCCACCTTGTGCCAGGGGCCTTCGTGACAGAACATCAGGAGCGTCGGATCGGTGGGAGAAAACTGCACGTGGTTGAGCCAGTCAGTGCTATGGTAGATGGCTTTCAGCTCGCCGGTCCGGATCGTCAGGGTGTAAAGCTGCATCGGCAGGCGCTGGTCCAAGCGGGCTTGCAGCCTGTCTTTTCCGGGCGGCGGCGGAGTGAATGGCCGCCGTCCGCCCTCCACGGCGCTGCCGGCCAGAACCGTCTCGTCGGCATTAATCGTGAGGCCCGACCCTCCGCGGAATCCGGGCGGCAGCTTGGCAATCTGCCGCGTCGCGCGCGTGTCGAGGTGGGTCGAGTAAACCGAGTTGTCCTTGCAGTAGAAGACTTCCCGGCTCTTCCTGCCGACCACGACGTTGGAGACGCGGCCCTCCACCAGCGGCTCAACCTGGCGCGTCTTGAGGTGGATAGTGGCGAGCCCCTTGGGGGTGGAAATCACCATCTTGTCCCCGCGGGCCGTGTACGGGTTCTGGTGGAAGTAGAGGCTCGCGCTGCCTCCTTCGCGCGACAGCCGGATCACACGATGGCCGGTGGACGCATCGATCCACTCGACCGGCGGCTCCTGGGCAGCCATTGCCCAGCTCAACGTCAGAAACAACGCGGCCCATTTGCGCATGCGTCGCGTCCTCCCTGCTCCAATTCAACCACGGATGGGCCTTCCGATCAGCTACCATAATGCCGTATGCGATTCGTCCTTCCCCTGCTGGTTCTCTCGCTCAACCTGGGCGCGCAGAAGCGCCCCATCACGCATGAAGACGTCTGGCTGATGAAGCGCGTGGGCGCTCCCGCAGTCAGCCCGGATGGCAAGTGGGCCGTCGTCGCTGTTACAGAGCCTTCTTACGACGCCGCGAAGACCTCCTCGGATCTTTGGATCGTGCCGCTGGATGGGAGCGCGCCGCCGCGGCGCCTCACCAGCACGCGCGCGCCCGAGGATGGCGCCGTGTTCTCTCCCGATTCGACGCGCCTGGCCTTCACCACCACTCGCGAGGGCGACGACTCGGCGCAGGTCTATGTGCTGCCGCTCATTGGCGGCGAGGCCATGCGGGTTACCAACCTCTCCACCGGGGCTTCGCAGCCGAAATGGCGCCCGGATGGCAAAGCCATCCTGTTCGAGAGCCGCGTGTATCCGGGCGCCACCAATGACCAGGAGAACCGGAAAATCGCCGCCGAGCGCAAGGCGCGCAAGTACAACGCCCGGGTCTTCGAGGGATTCCCGTTCCGCTATTGGGATCACTGGCTCGACGATCTCCGGCCGCACGTTCTGGTGCAGGCCCTGGAGCCGGACGCCGCCGCGCGCGACCTTCTGGCGGGCACCAAACTGGCGTCCCTGCCGGGATTCGACGGCGCCTATGGCCTGAGCGGCGCGGAGCTTCAAGCCGTCTGGAGCCCGGAAGGCGACGCGATCGTTTTCACCGCCATGGCGGATCAAGACCGCAGCGCCTACGCAGCCACCTCGACCCAGCTTTACCGGGTCCCTGCCGCCGGAGGCGAGCCGGTGGCCCTGACCTCCGGTCCCGACAACTACTCGCACCCCACGTTCCGGCCCGACGGCAAGGCCCTCTACACGCTGCACACGCGCAGCGAGGCCGAGGCGCTCTACAGCCTGTCGCGTTTGGCTTTGATCGACTGGCCGCAACCCTCCGGCAAGCCCAGGCTGCTCACCGCGGAATGGGACCGCTCGGTCGGCGATTTCGCCCTGACTCCCGACAGCCGGCGCATCTACCTCACCGCCGAGGACCGCGGCCACGACAAGCTGTTCACCCTTCCGGCAGACGGCGGGCCCGTCCAGCTCGTCTTCGAGGTGAAGGAAGGTGTTTACTCCCGGCTGGCGATTCCCGAGCGCGCCCCCGCGCCCGTGCTGGTGGCGATGTGGGGATCGATGGTTCATCCCGACGACGTTGTGGTGGTGGACCCGCAGGCCGGCGGGCATCGATACCTCTCCGCATTCAACCAGGAGCGCATCCAGCAGATCGACTGGCAGCCGCCGCGGGAGTTCTGGTTCACCTCGAAGGCCGGCCGGCGGATCCACAGCCTGTTGGTGCTGCCGCCGGCGTTCGATCCGTCGAAGAAATACCCGCTGCTGGTCTTCCCTCACGGTGGCCCACACAACATGAGCAAGGACCAGTACTTCCTGCGCTGGAATTTCCACCTGCTTACCAGCCCCGGTTACGTGCTTCTGATGACCAACTACACCGGCTCGACCGGATTCGGCGAAGCCTTCGCCGCCGCGATCAACCAGGACATCCTGCGCGGGCCGGCCGCGGAGCTCGAGCAGGCCGCCGATGAAGCCGTGCGCGCCTTCCCGTTCATCGACGGCTCACGCCAGGCGGCCGCCGGCGGCAGCTACGGCGGATACTTGATGAACTGGTTCGAGGGCAATACCAAGCGCTTTAAGTGCTTGGTGAGTCACGCCGGGCTCACGGACAACGCCTCCATGTGGGGCTCGACCGACGACTCCTACTATTGGGAGAAGAGGAACGGCGGACCGGTCTGGGAGTTGAAGGGCGCCTGGCGCGACCAGAGCCCGTCCGCCTATGCCGCCAATTTCTCCACGCCCATGCTGGTCACGCACGGCGAGCAGGATTTCCGCGTCCCCATCAACCAGGCGTTCGAGATCTACAAGCTGTTGCAGCGCCGCCAGGTCCCCTGCCGCCTGGTGGTCTTCCCCGACGCCAGCCACTGGGTCCTGAAGGGCGAAGACGCCCGCCAGCACATGAAGGAAGTTCTGGACTGGCTGAAGAAGTATCTTTAAGGAGCGCCTGCATATACTTGGCTCACCCACCATTCCGGTCTAGAATCGGGTTGTGGGTGAGTCAACCACGGAATTCGAGCCGAAAACACTGGTGGAGGCCATCCGGTCCTTCTCCGATTCGGCAACTTGTGGGTAGTAGGTCAACTTGGCCCAAAGCGCTTTGGGCTAGATGCTGGTATGATACAGGCCAATCGAATGAATCCCGAAGGAGCTTCGCACGAAGATGCAAAGGTGAATTCGAGCCACCCTCTCGTCGGGACTTGGGTGGAAGAAGAGAATCCGTTCAATACGAGCACGGTGGTGTACACAATCAAGGCGAGAAAGGGATCCTTCTGTGTGCGGGGAGTGGAAGAGTTCGATGGAGTCGCTTTGCGGATCTCAAGTACAAGTTGGGATGGCGAGAGATTACGCTTCGTGAGTCTCTTCCCCCCGACCAAGCACAAGGCCAGCCACGAGTTTTGGCTGACTAGAAGAGGGCGGGCCAGACACAAAGTCAGCTACTCCGACGAGGATGGGAAACACACGGTAAGCGAGGTATGGAAGAAGAGAACCGTGAATTCGGAGAACCCGTAAGAGCGCAGTCAAATCCGTCATCGACTTCGCTTCTTGCGCCGCTCTAGCTCCTCCTTCACGGCCTGGAGTCTGTTGTCAACCTCCTGAGGCTCTTCTTTTCGTACTGCCAGCAGCGCCGTTAGAATTCTAGCGATCCGCCTTGAGGGATCGGCGAGCCAGGGAGGCGGGATCGGCTCCGGCCTCCTTGGCACGCTCCCATTCTAGGCCACTGGGCTGCGTAGGGGATTGAGTGGGTCCAGTATACAACTGCCCTAACGAGCCTCGCGGAACACGGTGACAGGCGGCACCGTCTCAGCGCCACCGGAACAGCTTCAGCGCCGTGAAGAAGCAAACCGCGATCCAGGCCGTCAGAATGGCCATTTCTCCGGCAAAGTGGAACAGACCGGCGCCCTCGAGCATGTTAGCGCGTAGCGCGTTGATCGCGGCGGTCAGCGGAAGCGCCTGAATGAACGGTTGGAGCTTCGCCGGGAAGCGCTCGGCCGAGAAGAACACGCCCGAGAAGATCCACATCGGGAGCATGACGAAGTTCATCAGGCCCGAGACGGCCTCAATGGTTCGCGCGCGGGAAGCCAGCAGCAGTCCCAGCGCGCTGAAGGCGAGCGACGCCAGCAGGCACACCAGCGCCAGTTGCCACAGCGGCCCGCGCAGGGGCACACCGAAAATCAGCGCGCCGAAGCCCACCAGCACCGCCACCTCCACGATCAGCATCGCCAGCCGCGACAGCAGGAACGACAGCAGGTATTCCGCCCGCGACATCGGCGAAGCGATCAGCCGCTTCAGCAGCTTCTTTCTTCGCGCGTCCACGATCGCGAAGCCCAGGCCCCAGATGCCGCTTCCCATCAGGTTCATGCCCAGCAACCCGGGAAGCAGGAAGTCGATGTAGCGGGAGCCGGGCTCGCGCACCAGGTCGTCGGATTCCGCGACCCGGTCGCGAACCCCCGCCGCGCGCTGGATCGCCTGCTCGGCCAGCAGTCGCGCCGTCCGGCCATCCGGGTTGGTGTCGTCATAGCGATAGGTCACGCCGCCTGATGGCCCCGGCAGCGCCAGCAGCACGATGCGGCCCGTTCGTAGCGCCTGTTCGCCCGCAGCGCGGTCCAGCAGGCTTACGGAGAGCGATTTTCCCTTGCTCAGCGCGCTCGCGAGTTCCGTCTGGGTAGCGCCGATCTTCAGCACCTCCGCCGGCCGGTTACGAAACGCGATCCCCAGACCCGCCGCCAGCAGGATCGGGAAAACGAAGACCCAGAAGATCGCTTCCCGCTCGCGCCAGAATTCGCGGAAACGCACCAGCGTGAGCTGCACCAGCGAGCGATCGGCCCAGGACCGCGGTTTAGTCTCCATCGCGCAGATGCCTCCCGGTGAGTGAAACAAACACATCCTCGAGGGTCGCCGAGTGCGTTCGCAATTCGGTCAGGGGAATGCCGCGGCTCGCCAGCTCCGCTAGCAGCGCCGGCACGGCCACGTGGAGCTGGGCAACCTGCAAACTGTAGAATCCGTCCTCCGCATGCGCCTTGCGGACGCCTTCCAGCCCCTCCAGCGCCCCAAGATCGACCCCGCTCCCTTCGGCCGCGAACTCCACCACGTGATCCGCGCCGAGGGCGGCCACCAGTTCCCGGGGAGTGCCGAGCGCAATGATCTTGCCGTGGTCCATGATGGCCACGCGGTCGCACAACCGTTCCGCCTCGTCCATGTAGTGCGTCGTCAGAATGATGGTGCGTCCGGCGGTTTTGAAACGCTCGATCAGGTCCCAGAGCTGCCGCCGGGCCTGCGGATCGAGCCCGGTGGTCGGTTCGTCGAGGAACAGCAGGTCGGGCTCGCCCACCAGCGCGCAAGCCATCGCCAGCCGCTGCCTCTGCCCGCCGGAGAGCTGGCCTACCCGCGCACGGCTCTTCTCCTCGAGCTGCACCATCGCGATCACTTCGGCGACTTCCGGACCGCGAAGGTAGAAACTGCGGAACAGCCGAAGCGTCTCCTCGACCGTCAGCTTCTCGGAGAGTTGCGTCTCCTGCAACTGCACGCCGAGCCGCTGGCGCAACTGGGCGGCGTCGGTCTCCCAGCGCAGTCCCAGCAATTCGACCGACCCGGCGTCGGGCTCGAGCAGCCCCTCACAGATCTCGATGGTAGTGGTCTTCCCCGCCCCGTTCGGGCCGAGCAACCCGAAGCACTCGCCCGCGCGGGCCTCGAGATCGATCCCGTCCACCGCAACCACGTCCGCGTAGGCCTTGCGCAGGCCGCGCACAGACAGCGAGAGTGCCAACTCGGAAGGGGGCATCACCTCCAGTATTTCCCGAGTTGCCAAGCCGCGCAACCGCGAGTGGGTAGGATAAGGCTCCGCCTTGTCCCGTTTCCGTGCTATACTTGGTATGTCTTTGACAGTTCCGCCGATCACAGCAGTGTCCTACATTGTCCGGTCCGACCGTCCTTGTCCGATCTTGCCCGATTAGGCTGCTCTGCAAATTCAGAAGGAAACAAACGAGTGAAAAACATTTTTGTAGGCAACCTGAGCTTCGGGACAACCGAAGATTCAGTTCGTTCAATGTTCGAGACATACGGAGCCGTTGACCGCGTCAACATCGTCACCGACCGTGACACCGGGCAAGCCAGAGGCTTCGCCTTCGTGGAAATGAGCGTGGACTCCGAAGGAGATTCGGCAATCAACGGTCTCAGCGGCAAAGACCTCGACGGCAGAGCGCTGACCGTCAATGAAGCGCGGCCCAAGACCGACCGTGGATCGGGCGGCGGCGGGTACCGTGGCAACAGCGGCGGTCGCAGTAACAAACGCTGGTAGGCTGAAGACATCACAAACGGGCGGCATGCGCAATGTGCCGCCCGAATCCCCAACCTTGTCTTGGTGAGCAAGTACTCCACTCACCGCGCTCGATTTGTGCGCGCAAACAGGAGTCAGAGCCTCATCCGTTGTTCTCATCGCGGCCGGACAACGGGCAAACCGCAAACTGACCGACTACCTGGAGGCTGGCAGTGGGTCAGCTTCCGACTTGCCGGCGAACCGCTCGCGACTTCGTGATGGCCAACAAATCGTGGCAGATCTGCAGCCAGGGCCTGATACGTCCGGCTGACGTGAACTCTAGCGGAGCGTGCTGGTCAGGGCAGCTATTACGCGCATCACCACAAGCCACACGGCCAATCCCCAAGATCGATCCCATCGCGGCAAGCAGAGACACTGGCCATCGGGCATCAAGGCCCGCGAATGCTCATCGTTGACTGCCGCTTTGACGACTGGCCTCCCGGTGCAGATTCTGCACTCCCCATGATAGATTCTGCGCGCACCTTCACGGCTTGGCGTCTCGATCAAGGGCACAAAACCCTCTGAACCACCGGCGCGCAGTATTTTCCCTCATAGAAATGAGGTAGGTGCTGTGCGTGCACTGCGAGGTACGGGTACCCGTGTTGGTGAACAGGATGCCGGAGGCTACCCTGCTGCCGTTTGCCGATCATGGGCAAGTTCCGAATGCTTTACCCGTCGGAGGACCAGCAACGGTGGCTGATGCACGAGATCCGACGGAACAGAGAACTGCCCGAGCAAGATCGCGGCGAAAGCAATTTCTCGAACACGCTTTCAGCCAGACGCGACCGGCGAACAAAAACCAAAAACAGAAAGAAGGGAATAGAACATGAAAAACCAAACGAATGCGAACCTCGCCATCCGTTCAGGCCTTGCATTGGCCTTGGCCATGGCCATCTGGTCTCCAGCCCGCGCGCAATCCCCCGCTCCTGCCGAGGGGAAAAAGATGACGGAGGCCACGATGATGGAACGTTGCGAGGAAATGAAGGAACAGAAACAGAAAATGAAGGAAGACATCGAGGCTCAAAACGCTCAGCTCACCGAGCAGCTCGCCGAGATGAACCGCGCGCCGAAGAACAAGAAGATGGACCTGATGGCCGCCGCCCTCACTCAAATGGTGGAGCAGCGGATCGCCATGGATGCGCGAAAAGCGAATATGGAGGAGGAGATGATGGAGCACATGATGCAGCACATGCAGATGGGCAAGGAATCCATGTCGAAGTGCCCGATGATGACGCGTATGAAGGAAATGGGTGACAAACCGGCGGACGCCCACAAAGAACATCATGAATAGCTGCAATGATTGCTGAGCGCCACGATGTCCCGCGACGAACGGTTGCTGTAGTCCTGGGGGGGCTACTTCAAATGATGCTGCTGCCTCCGCTCACGGTCTGGATTGCCCACGGGTAGGCCGATCGCAGCGCAACGAAAGGAGCTTCGTGATGAATCACACAGACGGATGGATGAGTGGCTGGATGGGCGGAGGGATGTGGATCTGGACGGTGATCGGCGTACTGGTGGTGATCTTGCTGGTCGTCGTGATTAACAGGCAGTCCAAGAAATAGTCGCGCGTCCACGACCCGCCTGTTAAGTGAACTGTTAAGAAAGGAACATGACCATGAAGCAATCGAAATCCGCGACCAAAGACCCCATCTGCGGAATGACCGTGGACGAAGCAACCGCTCTCCACGCCGAACGCGATGGAAAGACGTTCTACTTTTGCAGCGACCACTGCCGCCAGAAGTTTCTGTCCACGCCCGCCGGGGCTAAGCCCGAGGGTAAGTCCGGAGGCTGCTGCTGTGGATAACACCCGCACGCTGTAGGCAAAACAAACTCCCGACAGGCCCCGCAATAATCAGTTGAGAGGTTCAGCAAGCCCACAGGGGAGTTGACCGCACACGCCAAAACCGTGGAGGCAAGCCGCGAGCTGTTTTCTCTTCTTACCGCCCGTACTCCGAATACACCGTTAGCGTGGCGGCGGCCTTTCCTGCCAGCGGGTCGCCGGCCAGCACGAAGGCGGCGTCCTTCTTGACGGCGGCCACTTTGCGCAGCACGTTGTCCGAGGGCAGGCAAACCATCCCCTGCGCGTTTGGGGCATTCGCGGCGAACACTAGCAGGTCGAGCTTCGACCAATCCATCTCCTTGGTCGACTGCGCCAGCTTGATGTGCGGAATGACGGCGCCCTCGCGAACCAGCATGACCACGGGGATCGTGCCGGCTTCGATATTGTGCCAGCCGCCGGTGTAGACCTTCCGGGTCTGGTAGTCGATCCACTGGCCGGGCGGAAGATAGACGTTACGGCCCACGGTCCCCGACTCCATCAGGGGCGCCACCAGGATCTGGGCGCCGAACAGGTACTCGTCTTCAACCGTCCAGGAACCGGGATCTTCGGGATACTCGACAAACAGCGCCCGCAGCATGGGCAAGCCGCGCTCACTCGAATCCTTGGCCTGGGCGTAGACGTAGGGCATCAGCTTGTACTTCAGCTCGTCGGCGCGGCGGAAGTCGTCCATGAAGGCCGCCCCGATCAGCCAGGGCTCTTTCGGCGGCAGGCCGTGACAGCGGCTATGGGAAGTGAGCATCCCGAACGGCATCCAGCGGCGGTACAGTTCTTCCTGCGGCGCCGACGCGAATCCGCCGATGTCGTGGCTCCAGAACGTGAAGCCGCTCAGGCCCAGCGACAGGCCGCCGCGCAGCGTCGCGGCCATCCCGACGTCCATGACGGCGGCGTCACCGCCCCAATGCAGCGGATAGCGCTGGCTGCCGGCCCAGGCGCTGCGGGCCCAGATGATGTTCTCGCCGTTCACCTGCCGCGTGACGTCGGCAACGGCCTTGTTGTACCGGAGCGGGTACAGGTTGTGCTCGTAGAACCCACTACGTCCCGAGGCATAGATGCCATTGAGCGGCGCGGACTCGCCGAAATCCGCCTTGATCGCGCCCACCCCCATCTTCAGCAGGCCGGCGAGGTTCTCCTGGTACCACTTCACCGCGGCCGGGTTCGAGAAGTCGAGGACCGCGTCTTCGTAGGGCAGGCCGCCCTTGCCGTCCTTGACGTACAGCCCTTTCTCGAGGATCTCCGGGAACAGCCGGTTCTTCGGAACGAAGTAGGGGAGCTGCCACAGCGAGATGTGAAGACCCTGCTGCTTGAGGTCGGCGATCATCTTGGCCGGGTCCTTGAAGCGCGAGGTGGAGAACCTGTAGTCGCAGCGCCAGTCGTACTCGAACCAGCCGGTGTCGAGGTGGATCACGTCGCTCGGCAGGCGGTTCTCGCGGAGCTTGGCGGCAACCTGCCGCACCTCCTCCTCGGAGAAGTAGCTGATGCGGCTCATCCATAGTCCGAAGGACCACAGAGGAGGCATGGGGGCCTTGCCGGTCAGGCTGGTGTACTCGTTGAGGATGTCCTTGGGCTGGCCGAGGAACACGAACAGGTCCAACTCGTCATCGCCCAGCAGCATCGCGTTCGTACCGTGGAATGTTGCACCGAAATCGAACGTCGAGGGCGCCGAGGTGTGCACAAACATCCCGTAGCCGCGGTTGCTCATGAAGAACGGGATGGGCTTGTACATGCGGTACGTCTCGTGGCCTTGCGCGTCGTTGGTCATCAGGATGATCTTCTGGCTGCGCTTGTCGAGCCCGGTGAACGATTCGCCGCAGCCGAACAGCTTCTCTCCCGCCGCAAGCGAGAACACCGCCGCCACGCTGCGCGAATAGTCCGACGGCCGGCGAATGAAGGAGAAGGGCAGCACCGGAACCTGCGTCGCATGGTTGTCCGATTCGTGGTTGGTCCGGGTCAGCAGGCGGCCCTCGGCGTCGCGGAACTCGATGTGCCAGGGTTTTTCGAGAATCGTCACCGAGCCGGCCGCGCTGGTGTAGCGGTAGCCGCCCTCGATCTTGCTCGTCCGCCAGGAATTGTCGCGAGGCGGCTCGCCCACCAGCATGAGTTCCTCGGCCGGCGGCTTCGCATCCACTCCGGTCTTCACGCGGATGCGGACCGTCCGCGGCGAGACGAACTGAATCGAAAAGGGCAGCGTGGGATTGACCGCATACTCGACCTCCGGGAACGTGAGGCCGCCAAATGGTCTCAGTATCCCCTCCATGGTGTTGAAGGCGATGCGGGGGTACAGGTGATTCCGCTGCCAGGCGATACTGCCGGCGCCGGTGGCCGGGTCGAAGCCGGTCAGGCTGTCGGCCAGGAAGTAGGTGTTCTTGAAGTCGTGGAAATCGCCGCTGACATCCACCGGGTCGCTGAGCATCACCGGAGGCTGGTCGGCCGGCGCGCCGGTCAGAATGGGACACCACGCGACACAGAGCACAAGCAGCAAGTAGCTGGGTTTCGAGGCCATACGGTATCTCCCTTTCAAGACAGCGCCGCGACCCACCACTTTAGCGCAACGTCGCCGGCACCGGCCCAATTCGAACCGAACTTCCACGCCGTGAATTCCGTTACCTCAAAGGAGGAATCGCGTGTCCATTCCCCTGCCGGCACACAGCCCGAACCCTCCGCTTCAGCGCATACCAGGCGCTTTCTTCCCGGTGGCGGCAGTCCTGCTGCTGGTCTTCATGGGGGTACTGGCGGGTGGCGCTGCCTGGCGGGAATCGGTCACCTTCGATGAAACGGCTCACATTGGCGCCGGGGTAAGTTACTTGCAGAAGTTCGACCTGCGCCTGAATGAGGAACACCCGCCGCTCGCTAAGGTGCTGGCTGCGTTGCCGCTGGTGATCCGCGGGACGCGCGCCGACTACTCCAACGCCTCCTGGTCGGTCAGCCGGGAGTTCTTCCCCGCCTACATGGGACAGTGGGGTTTCGGCGAACGGCTTCTGACGCGCTGGAACGACCCGGTAAGCACGCTGGCCTGGGCCCGGCTGTCCATGCTGCTTCTCACGCTGGCGCTGGGCTGGGTCATCTACGCCTGCGCGCGCCGCCTGGGGGGCGACTGGGCCGGGTTGCTCTGCCTGAGCGTTTACGTCGCTTCGCCGGTCTTTCTGGCCTTTGGCCCCCTCGTACATACCGACCTGGCGGTGACGCTGTTTTCCCTGCTGGCGTTGTGGACGTTTGCCGAACTCCGGCAGGACCCCAGCCGTAAGAACGTACTGCTGTTTGCCCTGAGCCTAGCGGGCGCACTGCTGTCGAAGTTCACCGCGGGCATTCTCCTCGTCGCCTTCCCCGCCGTCGCGCTGAGTACGCGTTGGCGCGCCGTCCCCGGCCAGCCCGCCGCCAAACCCGAGGCGCGCGCCTGGCGCAGGCTCCGCTGGCGCGCCACTCTGAAAGGCATTCTCTGGGCCGCCGTTTTCGTCTACGCGTTCTACTTCATCTTTTCCTGGAATCAGCCCACGGACGCCCTGGACCGGCTCGGCCATGGCCCGGCCTGGGATCCTCTGCGCCGCCTCCTCATGCCGGCCTGGCTCTATCTGCGCGGGCTGCTGGTGGTGCTGGTGACCTCAATCCGCCCGACGTTCATCCTCGGCCACGCGTATTCCCATGGGGTCTGGTTCTATTTCCCTGTTCTCCTGCTCCTGAAATCGCCCCTGGGCTTTCTCGGCTTGCTGGCGCTGGCCCTGGTTATCGCTCTGAACCGAAGGCGAGGCGACCGGGGGAATCTTCCAGCAATCCCCGAGGACCTGCGCGGGCATTGGCGCGTTCTGTGGGTCTCTCTGCTGGTCTTTGGCGCCGTTTGCCTGCTGAGCCAGTTGGACATCAGTTTCCGCCATTTCAGTGTCCCCTTGATTCTGTTGATTCTCCTGTTGGCTCCTCTGCCCCGCATGTTGGGACGCCTCCGGGCGTCGTTTCCCATCGCCGCGAGCCTGGCGATGGCGCTCACCGTGCTGCTGGCGCTCAACTGCCTAGTCACGGCCCTGCGGGCGTATCCCTACTACTTCCCTTACATCAACGCATTCTCATTCGGGCGTCCCGCCTACGCTCTGGTGAACGATTCCAACGTCGACTGGAATGCGTCGCTCCCCGAAGTGAAACGGTTCGCCGAGCGGAACGGCCTGCGGAAGATCAACCTGGATG
>Ga0187850_10001935_pt1 | contig 20379 bp, 17 predicted proteins | sample June2016WEW_4_15_FD_132436 | JGI IMG/M metagenome (GOLD analysis project Ga0187850, IMG submission 132436) | Peatland microbial communities from SPRUCE experiment site at the Marcell Experimental Forest, Minnesota, USA - June2016WEW_4_150 | ecosystem: Environmental > Terrestrial > Soil >... | reverse complement strand
CTGGCGGTGCTCGACTACCTGCAATTGATGAGCGGGCGCGGGCGCTTCGAGAACCGCAACCAGGAGATCAGCAGCCTGTCGCGCGGCCTGAAGATGCTGGCCAAGGAACTCGGAGCGCCGATCCTGGTGCTCTCGCAGTTGAGCCGCGCGCCGGAAGTGCGGCAGGGGGACCACCGCCCCCAACTGAGCGACTTGCGCGAGTCGGGTTCGATCGAGCAGGACGCCGACGTGGTTGCGTTCATCTTCCGCGAGGAAGTCTACAAGCCGGACCGGGAAGATCTGCGCGGCACGGCCGAGCTGCTGCTGGCCAAACAGCGCAACGGCCCCACCGGCAAGATCAACCTGGTCTTCCTGCGGCAGTGGACGAAATTCGAGAACCTCGCCAAGGATCTGGACGAGCCGGGCGGGGCGCCGCCGCCGGAAGAAGAGTAGGCGCTCTCAGCCCAGCAGGCGAAATCGCCTGTCCCACGAAGGACTGCATGGAGGTTGCGTGGGCTTGAACTCAACGCTGCTGAAGAGCACGGTAGTGGCCGCATTGGGCGGCCTGCTGTTTGGATTCGACACGGTGGTCATCTCGGGAACCAACAGCGCCCTCCAGGCCGCCTACAATCTCTCCCCGGGTTTTCTGGGGCTGACAGTCGCAAGCGCGCTCTGGGGCACCATCCTGGGGGCGATGCTCGCCGGCATCCCCGGCGACCGCTACGGGCGGCGCGACAGCCTGCGCGGGCTGGCCGTGCTCTATTTCCTTTCCGCCGTCGGTTGCGCCTTCGCCTGGAACTGGTACGCGCTGCTGTTCTTCCGTTTTCTGGGCGGGCTGGGCATCGGCGGTTCTTCCGTCCTGGGGCCGATGTACATCGCCGAAGTCGCGCCGGCCAAATGGCGCGGGCGGCTCGTGGGCTTCTTCCAGTTCAATGTCGTGCTGGGAATCCTGGTGGCCTATCTCTCCAACTACGTGATCGGGCAAGTGGGACTCGGCGGCCTCGAGTGGCGCTGGAAGCTGGGCGTTGCGGCGGTCCCCTCGGCGCTGTTCTTCCTGATGCTGTTCTTCATCCCGCGAAGCCCGCGCTGGCTGGTGAAGAAACAACGCCTGGAGGAAGCCCGGCGAGTGCTGCGGATGACCGGAGCGGAGAACGTCGAGCGCGACCTCGGCGAGATTGTCGAGTCGATCGACGCGGAGCACGGCCACGGGGAGGAGCCGCTGTTCACCCGGAAGTACCGGCTGCCGATCTTTCTGGCGATTTCCATCGCCATGTTCAACCAGCTCTCCGGCATCAACGCGATCCTGTACTACCTGAACAGCATCTTTGAACGCGCCGGCTTCAGCAAGGTCTCCGGCGATCTCCAGGCGGTGGCCGTGGGCGCGACCAATCTGGTGTTTACGATGATCGCGATGTCGGTGATCGACCGGATCGGGCGCAAGATGCTGCTGCTGGTGGGGTCGGTCGGCACGGCGGTGTGCCTGGCCGGAGTCTCGGCGATCTTCTTTGCGAAGGCGCACGAGAACCTGCTGGTGTGGCTGCTGGTGGGCTTCATCGCCTGCTTCGCCTTCTCGCAAGGCGCGGTGATCTGGGTGTACTTGAGCGAGGTCTTTCCGAACCGGGTGAGGGCGCAAGGGCAAAGCCTGGGCAGTTTCACGCACTGGGCGATGGCGGCGCTGATTTCGTGGGCCTTCCCCATGCTGGCCGCCTCCTCCGGCGGAGCGCCCTTCGTCTTCTTCTCGTTGATGATGGCGCTGCAATTCTTCGTGGTGCTGTTCGTGTTCCCCGAGACGAAAGGGATTACCCTCGAGCAGATGCAGAAGAAGATGGGGATCAGCTAACGAAGCGGCGGGCTCCCCATCTCAATACCCGCCTAGCTCGCTATCGGTTGTTCCAGGTCCCTGCTCAAGTATTCGAGGATCTCCTGCTCGCGCTGCTGGACTTCGAGAAGAATCGGCTCCGCCATGCGGGCGTAGTCCTGCCGTGAATGGACCTTGCGCGCCTCCAACAGGATCTTCCGCAGGTTGGCAACGCATTGCTGCGCTAGCAGCATTTGGTCGTCGGTTTGAATCACGGCAGCTCCAGTTCCACAATACCGCGTTTTCGAAAGCTCCTGGAAGTTTGGTAGGTATCCAGCCAAAGACTGAGCAATTCGTGCCCGATGGAAGCTCGCGCCCAAAAGACGTCGGATTCGAACAGCAGTTTGGCCCGCACGGAATCGAAAACGGCTTGCGCCGGGGCGGCAATCCCATCGACCTCGAAGTCTTCCTCCATGATGAGGAGAATGTCGAGATCCTTAGGCGCCGGTTTCGCGGTGACAAAACTTCCCCAAATGAAGACCCGACGCAGCTTTCCGCTCGCGCCGGCGAGCGCCAAGAGCGCCCGAAGCCGGCTCGACAGCCATATGCGTCTCGATGATGAACCGCAGAACCGAGCCTGGAACTCCTGCCAGTCCGCCACATGCACTCCCGGAGGCAGTTCTCCTCGATCGGTCAACTCGGGCAGCACAGCCCCACGATAGCGCAAATGGATCGGAGGTCGTTATTCTGAGACGCCGGCTGCGCGGCCAGATGACCCTCACGAACTCGGGACTTGCGCCAATTCACCGGGCTCCATTGGCGAGGTGCGATACTTCTGAGGTTGGAGGTGCTTGTGCTCGAGATTCCCGAAGAATCCTTGCAGGTCCAGCGTGTCGTAGCGAGCGCAATGTCCCGGCATACGTTTACAGTGGTCCAGCCGTCAAAGCACGGAGTCGAGAACCAAGAGCTCGCAACCGCTGTGGGAGTGAAGTGGAAGGGACAGCATCTCCTGTTGACGGCTGGGCACGTCGTTGACTACTGCCCGGAAAAAACACTGAGGTTCTTTTTGCCGACACGGGACATCCAATTCGCAACCGCCCCACCGCGGGGGCAGTCACCGACGGTCGAACTACGTCGGCTGATGGAGCTGCGACAGCCGAGGCCGCCGGTGTTCGCGGATGATCCAGTAGATCTGGCAGCGATTGTCCTGCCGCCCCAACCCAAGCTCGAGGAATGCTTTGCGGTCCTGGATGAGGATGCGATCATGCCCGCCGACAGGACCGAAGTTGGGGTGTTCGGTTATCCCAAAGCCGCGAAGATCCCGATGGGCAGGAACTACATGGCTTCGCCGGAACACTTCTTTGGGCCGTTGAACGTGACCGGTGATGCGTGCAAGCATCCGCCGCAGCAGGACTTCACCGTCCCCTACGAACTGCCCCATCCCGCAAACGGATACAGCGGTAGCGGCGTTTGGTTCTGGTCTGTAGATCCGATCTGGTCCCCGCAGCCGCATCTTTGCGGCGTTCTCGCTGCCGAATGCGCAATCGACAAAATCGTTTCCGGATTCAGAATCGAGACAGTCGTCAAATTCCTGCAAGACAACGAAGATCTCCTCCGGCCTTGAGCGGTTTCCTGGCGCCAGGCTCCACGAGTCTGGCTTCCCACTGCATCACGATGGGGACAAGCGTCCCGTGGGTCGCCTCCACGTCAAGTTGCCGTAACACGTCCGCCCCGCAGGTGTGCGCCGGACGAGGCGAGCCGGAACTCCGCATGTGGGAAGCGACTGCTGGGACCGTTCCTGCCGATAGCTGGCTATCGCACCAGCAAGTCCCGGGGTACCGGCGGCCGACGTACCGGCCGGCGGCCGAGGGCCAGCCCGGCTGCATTACAATGGGACCTTGCGAAGCGTCATCACAGCGCGGGAGATTCCGGCGAGCGGCGAGCTGCGGGTTGCCAGCGGCGCGATCGTTACGCCCTCGGCGCGGGACCTGGCGCTCGAACGCGGGGTGACGATTGTCGAGGTGGCGGCTGGGCAGCTTCCCGCGCTGGCGCCGCCGGAGAAAACGGTCGCGCTGGGCGCGGATCACGGCGGCTTCCGAATGAAGGAGGCGCTGAAACCCGTACTGGCCGAATTGGGGTTCGAGGTGTGCGACTGCGGCGTGGCCCAGGAGACGCCGGCGGACTATCCGGACATCGCGCTGAAGGTGGCCGAACTGGTGGCTGGGGGCACGGCGGCGCGAGGTGTAATCATCGACGGGGCGGGGATCGGGTCGGCCATGGCGGCGAACAAGGTGCCGGGGATTCGGGCGGCGCTGTGCTATGATAGAAGTACTGCCCGCAGCAGCCGGGAACATAATGATTCCAATGTACTTACGCTGGGCGGGCGACTGCTGACAGCAACCCAGGCGGAAGAAGTTCTGCGCACCTGGATGGCGACGCCGTTTAGCGGAGGGAGGCACGCGGCGCGCATCCGGAAAATCACCGAAATCGAAAAGCGATACTCAACGTGGACAGCGCGCAACTCCAACAACTCGTAGCCGAGATCGGCGAGGAGATTCTGGCCCGGCTGGGCCGGCCGCAGAACTGCTGCGCGACGTGTGCGCAGACCTGCACGGAAGCCTGCGCGGCCAGGACGCAGGAGATTATTGGCGCGGGCGCGGACCGCGTCTCTTCGTGCCAGCGGGTGGCGGGCGCCGAGCCCGGGATCGCGCGGCTGATCGACCACACGCTGCTCAAGCCCGAGGCGACGCGCGAGCAGGTGGTCGCGCTGTGCCGCGAGGCGCGTCAGTTCGGCTTCGCCAGCGTTTGCATCAACCCCTACTGGGTGGCAACGGCGGCGGCTGAGCTGGCCGGCTCGGCGGTGAAGGTGTGCACGGTGGTGGGTTTTCCGCTGGGCGCGACGACGACGCGGGTGAAGATGGCGGAGACCGAGGAAGCGGTGCGCTCGGGGGCCCAGGAAATCGACATGGTCATCAACGTGGGCGCGCTGCGCTCGGGCGACTACGACGCCGTGAAAGGCGATATCCAGGGCGTGGTGGAAGTTGCGCACCGTGGCGGGGCGCTGGTGAAGACCATTTTGGAGACGGCGCTTCTCGACGACAACCAGAAGGCGATCGCTTGCACGCTGGCCAAGCTGGCCGGAGCGGATTTCGTCAAGACGTCCACCGGTTTCGGCCCGGCGGGCGCGACTGTGCACGATGTGGCGCTGATGCGCCTGACGGTCGGCCCGGCGATGGGCGTGAAAGCGGCCGGCGGTATTCGCACGCTGGAAGACCTGCGGCGGATGGTCGAAGCCGGCGCCACGCGCATCGGGGCCAGCGCGAGCGTCAAGATCGTCGAGGCGGCCGCAGCCTGATGTCCGACGCTGCCAGCGCGACGCGGTTCCGCCAGCGGGAAGAGCTGCTGGACTTCCTGCTGGAGATCTCCGCCGCGACCTCGGAGACGCTGACGGACCTGGATGGGCTGCTGGCCAGCGTCGCCGAAATCATCCGCAAGGTGATCCCGTACGAGCTGTTTGCGATCCTGCTTTACAGCGAGCGGCAGAAGGAGCTGCGGATCCGCTACGCCATCGGCCACCGCGAGGAAGTCATCAAGCGGATGGTGGTTCACGCCGGGGAGGGGATCACGGGCGTGGCCGCGGCGACGCGCCAGCCGGTGCTGGTGGGCGACGTGCGCAAGGACCCGCGGTACCTGAGCGCGGTGGATGCGGTGCGCTCGGAGCTGGCGGCGCCGATGGTGACGCGGAACCGGCTGGTGGGCGTGATCGACATCCAGTCCACGCACGTGGACGCGTACAGCGAGTACGACCGGACGCTGCTGCGGCTGATCGCGGCGCGGGTGGCGATCACGATCGACAACGCGCGGCTGTTCCGGCGGGTCGAGCGGCAGAACCGCACTCTGAAAATCCTGACGCATGTTTCGCAGGAGTTTTCGTCGATCCTGGACCTGAACGAGCTGCTGCGGCACATCGCGGACGCGATCAAAATACTGATCCGCTACGACGCCTTCAGCATCCTGCTGGTGGACCGCGAGCGGCAGTGCCTGCGGCACGAGTTCAGCGTACGCTACGACCAGCGCGTGGACCTGGACAACATCCCGCTGGGCCGTGGCATCACGGGCGCGGCGGTGGATTCCCGCGAGGTGGTGCGCTCGGACAACACGCTGGCCGACCCGCGGTACATTCCCTCGCACGAGGGCGTGCGCTCGGAGGTGGCGGTGCCGCTGGCCGCGCACGACCGGGTGGTGGGCGTGCTGGACCTGGAGAGCGACCATTTCGCCTGGTTCACCGACGAGCACGTGCGGATGCTCACCTTGCTGGCCCCGCAGATCGCCAGCTCGGTGGAGAACGCCCGGCTGTACAACGAGGTGGCGCAGCGCGAGAAGCGCATCGCGGAGGACCTCCAATCCGCACGCGAGCTGCAAACCGCGCTGCTGCCGACCGAGGCGCCAGAGATCGACGGGTTGGAGATCGCGATCGGGTACCGCCCGGCGCGGATAGTGGGCGGCGATCTGTACGACTTCTTCGAGTACGACAACGCCGCACTCATCGCCTTCGGCGACGTGAGCGGGAAGGGAGTCGCTGCGGCGTTGTACGGAGCGCTGGCGGGGGGGCTGCTGCGGACGTTGGCGCAACGGCGGCGCGCTCCAGCCACGCTGCTGCGGACGCTGAACCAGACATTGCTCGAGCGGAAGGTGGACGCGCGCTACGTGGCCCTGCTGGTGTTGCTCTGGGAAGCCGAGGGGCGGCGTCTGACCATGGCCAACGCCGGCGCGCTGCCACCCATCATCTGCCGCGGTGACGCGATCCTGCGGCCGCGGGTCGAGGGCATTCCGCTCGGGCTGCTGCCGGAGCGCGACTACGAGGAGACGGTGGTCGAGGCGCGGGCCGGCGACCTGGTCGTGCTGTATTCGGACGGCATCACCGACCAGCCGAATCCGGCGGGCGACGAATACGGGCGCGGCCGCCTGATCCAGTTGGTGAGAACGGTGTGCAGCGAGCCGCCCGGATCGGTGATCGCCGCCCTGTTCGTGGATCTGGACCGATTCACGGAGTTCGCCCCGGCGTTCGACGATCAGACGCTGGTGGTGCTCAGAGTCGAGTAATTGGAGGGCCGCATGATGCGACGCCGAGGACTGCTCGTCGCGCTGGCAGCGCTGGTGTCTTTCCCTGCCCCGGCCATCGACCGGCCGGAAGTCACTTTCAAGATTTTTCAATTCCCCGCCGACAAGATTCCGCGGATCGACGGAAACCCCGACGACTGGGCCATCGTGCCCGAGGATTATGTCATCGGCACAGACCAGCTCGTGGATGACACCGGGAGGCACGCCAAGCCCGACCCAAAGACCCTGGACGTGCGCGTGCGCGTCGGGTGGGTAAAGGGTCTCAACCGGCTGTACTTTCTCTACGAGGCCTGGGACAACTACTGGGACTTCGCGCGCCCCGATCTGCACAACGATACGTTCGAAGTGGTGGTGGATGGGGACATGTCGGGCGGGCCGCTGATTGAGAAATTCCATCCCAACAAGGAAATGGACCCCTGGGACGCGCACTTCTCGATGCACGGAGTGCACGCGCAAAACTATCACATCTTTACGCCGGCCGAGGGCAAGGACTGGGCGCTGGCGTGGGGCTGCAATCCCTGGATCAAGGACCTGCCCTATGCCAACGCCGTGTACTCGTACAACTTCAAGCCGGGCGAGGCGGGAAAGCTGGTGCTGGAGTTCTGGATCACGCCGTTCGATTACGCCGGCTGCGAGGGCCCGCAGCGGGCGGTGGAATCCATCCTGCGCGAGAACAAGCTGATCGGCCTGGCCTGGGCGGTGCTGGACTACGACGATGTCAACGCCAAGGGCCAGGATGGCTTCTGGAATCTCTCGCGCAAGCACACCATGTACGGGAACGCCTCTGAGCTGGTGACGTTTCGGCTGATGCCGCTCGAACCGCAGTTCCGCAAGAAGATCGAGGCGCAGTGGAGCTTTAAGGTGGTGGACATGAGCCGGCGGCTGGTAGCGTTTCAGGATTTGTCGGAAGGCAAGATCACCTCCTGGAAGTGGGATTTCGGGGACGGCACGACATCGACGGAGCAACACCCGATCCACCAGTATCAGAAGCCCGGAGAGAACTACGTTGTCGTCCTGTACGTGGAAGGGCCGGAAGGGAAGTCCCGCCGGGCGAAGGTGTGGGACGTGCAGGTGAGGTAAGGCTCCGCTTCCGAATCCGGTGTGCTAAGGTTTGTTCGATGACAAATCGTCGCGCGTTCGTCCAGGCGCTGACGGGGCTCGGAGCGTCGGCCGCGGTCGCGCCAGGTGCGCCGCAAGCAGCGGTTGAGAGCGACCGGGAATACTGGATTCGGCAACTCGCGCGGCTCGCCGATCCGGTTCTCGGCAACCTGGCGCGCGGCACGTTGAAGCGGAACATGCCGGTCGAGTGCGCCGCCGGAAACGAGGCGGACCGGCGGAGGTTTTCCCACCTGGAAGCGATCGCACGATTGCTGGCAGGCATCGCGCCATGGCTGGAGCCGCCGCTGGAGCCGGGCGCCGAGCGCGACCTGCAACAACGGTATGCCGGATTGGCGCGGGAAGCGATTCGGTCCGCCACGGATCCCGGCTCGCCGGACTTCCTCAACTTTTCCGAGGGCGAACAGCCCCTGGTGGATTGCGGTTTCCTGGCGGAGGCCCTGCTTCGAGCACCCCAGGCGCTGTGGACCAAACTGGACGCCAGGACTCAGCGAAATCTGGCGGCGGCGCTGGCATCTTCGCGCGCGATCGCGCCTGGCTATAGCAATTGGCTGCTGTTCAGCGCGATCGTCGAGACCGCGCTGGGGATGATGGGCGAACGGTGGGATGGGATGCGGATCGACTATGCCGTTCGCAAGCACCAGGAATGGTACCTCGGAGACGGCGTTTATGCAGACGGTCCGCAGTTCCATTGGGACTACTACAACAGCTTTGTCATTCAGCCCATGCTGCTGGACACGTTGCGGAACATTTCCCGTCATAGCCGTCAGTGGGACCCTTTTCTACCCGAGGCGCTGGCTCGCGCCAAACGGTATGCGGCGATCCAGGAGCGTCTGATCTCGCCGGAGGGCGCCTTCCCACCCATCGGCCGCTCTATCGTCTATCGTTGCGGCGCATTTCACCTATTGGCGCAAATCGCCCTGCTGGGTGAGTTGCCGCCGCCGCTGACGGGCCCTCGCGTGCGCGGCGCCTTGACTTCGGTCATGCGCCGGCTTCTGAGCGCGCCGGGGACTTTCGACGAGAACGGGTGGCTGCGGATCGGCTTCTGCGGGCGCCAGCCTCACCTGGGAGAGCGCTACATCTCCACCGGGAGCTTGTATCTTTGTGCTACGGTGCTGCTTCCGCTGGGACTGAGCGCAACGGATCCGTTTTGGGCGGGCCAGGCTGAGGATTGGACCTCGCGCCGGATCTGGAATGGCCAGGACATGCCCGCGGACCACGCGATTTGAGCGAACGTCCTGTGACTCGCTGGATCGGGCCTCTCGGTTGGCGATAGACTGAGTATTCCCCAAGCGAACGGAGGGTTTACCGGGGGCGTCACTCATGCCCAGCTCGTTCCATTACGAAGGAGACACGCTGTACTGCGAGGAAGTGCCGCTGGAGCGGATCGCGGCGGGGGCGGGTACGCCGTGCTATGTGTATTCGAGCCGGGGGATGCTGGAAACATACCGGGCGTACGACGAGGCGCTGGCGGGGATTCCGCACCGGGTCTGCTACGCGGTGAAGGCGAACTCTTCCCTGGCGGTGCTGGGGCTGCTGGCCAAGGCTGGGGCGGGCTTCGACATCGTGTCGGGCGGCGAACTGTTCCGCGTGATCAAAGCGGGGGGCGATCCGGGGACAGTGGTGTTCTCCGGAGTGGGCAAGACGGCCGACGAGGTCGAGTACGCGCTCGAGCAGGGCATCCACGGCTTCAACTGCGAGTCGGAGGCCGAACTGGCACTGGTCGACGCACTGGCGGCGCGGCGACGCGTGAAGGTGCGGGCGGCCGTGCGGGTGAACCCGGACGTGGACGCGCTCACCCACCCGTACGTCTCGACCGGCCTGCGGGAGAACAAGTTCGGCGTTGACATCTCGGAGGTTGAAGAACTGTACGAGCGGGCGCGGAAGCTCAACAGCGTCGAGCTCGAGGGCGTGAGCTGCCACATCGGCTCGCAGTTGCTCGACACGGACCCGATGATCGAAGCGGTGGACAAGATGTTGGCGCTCGTCGAACGCCTCCGGGCGCGCGGCATGGCGATCCGCATGCTTGATCTGGGGGGCGGGCTGGGGGTGCCCTACCGGCCGGGCGAACAGGCGCCGGAGATCCGCGGGTTCATGGCCCAGGTTCGGAAGAAGGTGGAGGGCGCGGACCTTTTCGTGATGGTGGAGCCGGGGCGTTCGATTGTCGGCGAGGCGGGCGTGCTCGTTACTCGCGTTCTCTACCGCAAGTGCAGCGCGACGAAGGAATTCGTCGTCGTGGACGCAGCCATGAACGACTTGATCCGGCCGTCGCTTTACCAGTCGCATCACGAAATCATCCCGCTACGGCAGGTTGCGCGTGGCATGATTCTGGCCGACGTGGTGGGCCCGGTGTGCGAAAGCGGGGATTTCCTGGCGCGAGACCGCGAACTCGCCAACGTGCTGCCCGGCGACCTGCTGGCGGTGGCGACGACAGGGGCCTATGCCTTCGTGGCGTCCTCGAACTACAACTCGCGGGTGCGGCCGCCCGAGGTGCTGGTCGAGGGCGGCGCCTGGCGGGTGATCCGCGCGCGAGAGACTTACGAGGACCTGGTCCGCGGCGAGACGGTCTAGCTGGGGCTGGACCGGGATGGAGCCTTATCCCACTCAGGATCGCGCGGCTTCCACCAAGGCCGGGCGGCGGGCGCGGGCAGCGCTGAGGCGGTCGCGGTGTTCCTGAATCAGGGTGGCGAAGCCCGCCCAGTAGTATCCGGCCACGAACAACAGCAGGAAAGGAAGCGAGAAGAAGTTGTAGACGTCGATGGCGAAGGCCACCATCGCCAGAAAGTAGGTGCCGAGGGCGATCTCGATGAAGGGCAGCCAGCCGCTCTTGCGGCGGTACTTCACCGATTCCAGACTGGGGCGCCGCTTGTCGACGGCGTACTTGGGCGTTCTCACGAAGTCGCTGCGAATGCCGAGCAGCGCTTCGAACACCGCGCGCGTGTTGATGACCGTAAGGCCAACGCCGACGGCCATCAGGGCAGGCAGCAGGAAGAAGGTCCGCTTCCAGGTGCGCGGAAACAGCTCGCGCTCCGCGAGCACGTAGAACGCCGAGATCGACCAGAAGGCGGCCACGATCAGCGGCAGGTCAAGGAACACCATCTGAAACCAGCCCATGTAAAAGCGGCAGATCATCACCGGGAGCATCAAGGCGGAGACCACCATCATCATGGGGTAGCTGATGTTGGGGGTAAGGTGCATGATGGCTTCGACCTTGGTGCGCCAGGGGAGCTTGGCGCGGAGAATGGCCGGCAGGAGTTTCTTGGCGACCTGGGTGAGGCCCTTGGCCCAGCGGGACTGCTGCACCTGGAAGCCGTGCATCTCCACGGGCAGTTCCGAGGGGCAGTCCACGGCGGGCAGGTAGACGAACTTCCAGCCCTTGAGCTGGGCGCGATAGCTGAGGTCGCAATCCTCGGTGAGGGTGTCGTGCTGCCAGCCCCCGGCATCCTCGATCATGCGGCGCCGCAGGATGCCTGCCGTGCCGTTGAAGTTAAAGAACAGGCCCCGGCCGTAACGGGCGCCGTGCTCGAGCACAAAGTGGCCGTCGAGCAGAATGGCCTGGATCTCGGTGAGGACGTTGAAGTCGCGATTGAGGTAGCTCCAGCGCGTCTGGACCGTGCCGACCTGGGGATCCGTGAAGAAATGCACGGTGCGCATCAGGAAATCGCGCGGGGGAATGAAATCCGCATCGAAGACGGCGATCAGTTCGCCGGTGGCCGTTTTCAACCCCTCCTGGAGTGCGCCGGCTTTGAAGCCCTCCCGGTGCGTCCGGTGAAGGTACTCGATGGGAACACCGGCGGCCTGATAGCTAGCGACCAGCCTTTCGGCGAAGGCGTGGGTCTCGTCCGTGGAATCGTCCAGAACCTGGATCTGTAGCAGGTGCCGCGGGTAGTCGATCTTGGCGACTTCCTCGATGAGCCGCTCGACGACGTAGCGCTCGTTGTACAGGGGGAGCTGGACGGTGACGGGGGGCAACTCCTCGAAGCGCGCCGACGGCTCCTGGGGAAGTTTCTTACGGTGCTTGAAATAGGTGCGGATCATCTCGTAGCGATGCATGCCATAGATCGAGAGGATGAACAGCAGGCCGAAGTAGGGAACCAGCATCGCCCAGTCGAACCAGTCCAGCGTATGGATTCCGGCGAAGGGGTTGTCGAAGAGCGCGCGCCGGAGCTGCTGAAGCACCGAAACCGTCAATATGAGTGCGGGATAAGAGACGGGTAGCATCCAACCGGGCCAACTAGCATTCCATGGGGCCGGGTCTTTATTGTACCGTGTTTCGAGGGCGGCTGGGGAGGGGCGCTAGCCGCGCGGCGTGCTCCGTTTGCGGGGATGGGCGGTTCCCGGTTGCCAGCGGTCAGGAGAGCCCCGTCAGGCAACGGCGGGCACGCTGAAACACCGCCAGGAGCATCCGGCCGGTCAGCCTCCCCGTAGAGGTGTTCTGCTGGCTGGGATGGTAGGAGCTGATAAGCAGCAGCCGGCCGGCGACGATGACGTGCAAACGGTTGTGGGCGAAGACAAAAGCCGACTTGTGGGCGATCAGGCCGCGGGCCCGCAGAATGGCCAGGTACTGATCGAAAGCCAGGCGGCCCAGGGCGACCACCACACGGACGCCGCTGAGCAGGTCGAGTTCCCGCTCCAGGTACTCGCGGCAGTTGCGGATCTCTTCCGGTGCGGGGCGGTTACCGGGGGGCGCGCAGCGGACGACGGCGGTGATGTAGGCGTCCTGGAGCGTCAGGTCGTCGTCGCGGGAGCAACTGGTGGGCTGGGAGGCGAAGCCGGTGGCGTACAGGGCGCGGAAAAGGAACTCGGCGGAGCGGTCACCGGTGAACATGCGGCCGGTGCGGTTGGCGCCATGGGCGGCGGGCGCCAGACCCAGCACGAGCACGCGGGCCCGCGGGTCGCCGAAGGAAGGCACGGGCTTTCCCCAGTAGTGCGAATCGCGGAATGCCCGCCTCTTGGCGAGGGCGATGCGGGCGCAGTAGGCGGTCAGGCGCGGGCATCGCGTGCAAGCAACGACTTGGCGCTGGAGGCGTTCGCAGGCGGGGGTGTCGATCGACATGGGCCGGTTTCTTTACTATTGTCGCCGAGCCAGCACGGGGGCGGGTTTCGGCCGCTCACTTGAGCAGTGCGCGGCGCATGTTCTCGAGCGATTGCGGCACGCTGTCGGAAAGGGGCCAGCCGGCCAGCAGTTGCCTGGCGGAGTCGTCGAGCGGGGCTTCGAAGAGCTGGTGGAGGAGAGCGACCAGGCGCGGCTCGCGCCACCCGCGGCGGGCCTCGGCGTCGAGGACGTTGAGCGCTTCGGAGCTGGAGAGCGCCGGCTTGTAAGGGCGCACGGAGGTCAGGGCGTCGAACACGTCGGCCACTTGCAGGATGCGCGCCAGTAACGGGATGGCTTCGCCGCCCAGGCCGTCGGGATACCCCGAGCCGTCCCAGCGCTCGTGATGGCTGCGGATGATGGGCAGCACCGCGGACAAGGTGCGGATGGGGCGGCAGATTTCTTCGCCCCGGATCGTGTGGGTGCGCATGATCTCCCACTCCTCCTCGGACAGCGAGCCGTTCTTGAACAGGATGGAATCGGGGATAGCGACCTTGCCGATGTCGTGGAGGAAGCCGCCGCGATGCAGCGCCAGCAGTTGGGAGCGCGGAAGGCCGAGCGCCGACCCCAGCATCATACTGGTGATCGCCAGCCGCTCGCAGTGGCCGCCAGTGCACTTGTCGCGCTGCTCGATGGCCTGGGCGAGGGCGAACAGGATGGACTCCGCCTCCTCCAGCGAATCGATGGCGGCCTTGTGGCGCAGCATGGCGCGGATGCGCGTGCGCACGATGGCTGGGTTTAGCGGCTTGACCAGGAACTCGTCCGCGCCCGAGGCGATGCCGGCGATCTCGTTTTCGGCCCCCCCGACACTGGTGAGGATCAGGATCGGGACGAGGCGGGTCTGGCGCCTGGACTTGATCCGGCGGCAGAAGTCCAGCCCGCCGATCTCGGGCAGCATCAGCCCGAGAATGATGAGGTCTACCTGCTCCGCCTCGAGCAGCTCGAAGGCGTCGGTGGCTCGCGTGGCCTCCAGGATCCGGTAACCCTCGGATTCCAGCGTGGCCCGCAGCAGGTGGCGGTTGATCTCCTTTCGCTCAAGGAGAAGGATCGTGGCCGGCCGGTCCGTTTCCTCAACGGCGCCTGCGGGGTAGAGGTCCCAGGGCTGGGGCGGCGGAGGCTCTGGAAGCCTCTCCTCACGGCTGTCGAGGACGCGGTTTGTCGCCAGTTCTGTGCTCACGCGATTGGATCGTTGGGACGGACGGTCCCGCCCTTTGCTTTATCGACGGAAACGGGAGAAAATTTAGGCTGCAACGCGGAAGGAGGGGGAGAATGCGATGAAAAACGCTGCCGTGATTCTGGCGCTGGCCAGCGCGCCGCTGTGGGCTCAGCCGCTCACCCAGGCGGAGCGCAATTTCGCGATGAGCGACCTGCACGCGACGCGCAAGGCGCTGCTGGATTCGATCGCCGGGCTGTCGCAGGCTCAATGGAAGTTCCAGCCGGCGCCGGACCGCTGGTCGATTGCCGAGGTCGCCGAACACCTTGTGTTGAGCGAAGACTTCATGTGGCAGCGGGCCGTGAATATGCTGAAGTCGCCGGAGGTGGCGCCGCGGAGGGTCGACCGGAGCCAGGACGCGGAGTGGCTGAGCCAGATGGCCGACCGGAGCAAGAAGGCGCAAGCCAGCTCCCCGACACAGCCCACGGGACGCTGGGCAACCCCGGCGGCGCTGGCCGAGGAGTTCAGGCGGCGGCGGGACCGCACCATCGAATACGTCCAGACCACCCAAGACGCGCTGCGGGCGCACCTGAGCGGTATGGGAGCGGAGGCCTTCGACGCCTACCAGACGCTGCTCATGATCTCGGCGCACACCACCCGGCACGTGGCCCAGATCAATGAACTGAAGGCGGACCCGCGGTATCCAAGGTGAGGTTGACGGCGGAGCGCTCCGGCCGCTAGAGTAAGAAAGTAGCTGTCTCTTTCACCCCGGTCCCCATCGTCTAGCCCGGCCTAGGACATCGCCCTTTCACGGCGGTAACGGGGGTTCGAATCCCCCTGGGGACGCCATTCATTCCAAAGCACTTACGGACTCGGCCTCGATCAAAGGTCTGGGAGCGGTAACGCCAGGGTAACGCAAATCCCCGAAAACGGTGTCCAGCCGGTTGACTGCCTCCGCCAGGAACGTAGGCGAGAGATGCTGGTACCGGGCAGCCATCCGAAGGTCCTTGTGGCCGAGCAACTGAGCAACCGTGTGGATGTCCGCACCCGACACCCCTTCCCGTTGCGGCGGGCGGAATTTCTCGGTGGGCAGCCGTGGCCAGAGGCAAAGAGCGTTCCTCCCGATGCTGGAAAGAACGTCGCTGCGATAGATCGAGGTGCCCCCGGTCGGAACGGCGGCGCTGGCCCACGCGAGACGGTGATGTCTGAAAGGTGCGTTGCTGGCGCAGGTGCTGACCGAGGATCTCATCGAGCGCCTCGGAGCACAGAACCATACTTTACGTGCGATGTCGAAAATCTATTTGCAGCGCCTCTCTCAAATACTCACTCAGAACGAACACCTCTATGCGGTTCTGCTCGCGATCATGATGAAGAAAGTATTTCGTGTACTCAGCTTGATTCGGATCGCCTAGCACGATGTGCAGGACACGGCGATTGCCTCCGACGTCGGTCATCTCATCCCTGTCGCTGGCGTTTATCCTCCAACAAACGATTCCGAACAGATGCTTGAAGAGGTGATCGAACTTTCTTTCGAGGACATACTTGAACTCTATGTAACCCTTCGATAGTCTATCGAGAGGAAGATCATCGCGGGTGACCGTTGCGAGGGCGTCATATCCTCTATACGTAGTGTAATCCAGAAGTCGGAACGGGAAAGCTGATGGATCGACCACGGAGATGGTGTTAACCAGGGTCAGGACCCCCACTTCATTCTCGGGCTCAATCAACTGAACATCTCGGTACGTCGCAAATCTCCGCTTCGGGAACCGCTTGAGTCGCTTTTCAAAATCCCGCTCATCCTTTTCCTGATTGATGTAGGCCGCAGAGTCGCGTTCGAGATATTCTAGGTCGGAGTAGTCGCTGCTCGCTACTATCTCGTTCCTAAAGTACTCGGTGACTCCATTGCGAATATCATCTAGGATGTTCGGGTCGGTGTTCATTACGCTTCCGCGATTCGCTGTGAGTCGAAAACCCTGACAGTTTACGAAGGCATGAAAACGAGTGAATTCGGAGCCTTTTACCGTGATCCATTCATTTGCGCGCTGGATAGGTATGTGGTCCTTGCAGAGCCATAATCCGTATCGGTCTTGGACGTTGTACGCACCACCTTGTACCGTCCGTCCCTTACCTCGGATGAGGGGGTTGACCGCTCGTTTAGCGGCATCGCCCTCAAGATAGAACACGACCTCGTAGGCGATGTCAGGGAAGTTCTTCAGGACCTTCCTCTCAGGTTGCTTTGGCCATTTTCTTACAAAATGCTCTGGTGCTGCCCCCTTATGTATATCTAAGAGCTTGTCTAGCGCCTCGGAGACTGGCGGAAAGACGTGCCCAAAGGTCAGCCGCTCAGGTTCACTGCGATCAACTCCCTTAAGCCACAGAACCGCTCCAGCATTGCGTTCAATTCCCAGCTCCCGCTCTACGCTCCCGAACTTCGTAAACCAATGGATATAGTCCTTCAGTATCGAATGCGTGAACTTGTCACGAATGCTGTAGTTGTAATCATCAATGATAATGCGAGTACCCTTGTCGGCCTCGCTTGGCTTTGAGGACACGCTCACGACAGGCTTGGAGCCGTTTGCCAGTGCATCATAAGCGTCCCTGACGTCGGCGCGAAGTTGGCAACCATCCTTGTTTGTGATCACCTCGATACGTGAACTCTTGTAGTAGATCTTTGTCCCGTGGCCCTTGTCTCCAATTGTCTCGGGTTTGCCACGGTTGGTTGAGTTGCCGAGGTCGAAGAATGCACAGAGTTCATCGCGGCTCATGCCCCTTCCGTTGTCGGCAATCTCGATGCGAAGGATCTGGCGGAATCCCTTCGGAACCACGGTAAGGAGAATGTGCATCTCCGTGGCTCCGGCATCGAAGGAGTTGCTGAGCGCCTCGCGGAAGATCTCGCAAGGGTTGGAGAAGTCCTCAGCGATTTCCAGAAACTCGTGTTCCTCGCACACGCTAGGGGTTATGGGCGGCTCCGGGCTCCAGTCGGGCATCGGCGTGCGATCTCCTCGAACACTCTCTCGTGGGAACAGACAAGCATAATACATTTCTCGGAGGTCTGCTGGTGTCGCACAAGACGTTGGGCGCTTGAGAGATTAAGAGGGCTTAATGCTTGAGCAACACGTGGCGCGGACTGCGGACGTCGGGGTCGCTAACCATAGCGCTTGGAGAAAGGCTTCTTTGGGCTGTCAGGGGCCATGGGTGATTCCTTCGTTGTAGCCGCGCCCTTCGGCGCCATCACAGGAGCCACCCCGCCGGGCTTGAACCGGCACCAAAGTCGCGTTTTCTTTCTCGCGGCAGCGACAGCGAGCATACGCGTACCTCCCAGCAGGGGGCGGTCTGCGTTAAATCGACCTACCCCCCGGTCTTGCGGCTCCGATAGGACGACGCGAGAGAGGCCAAGGCACGGTTCCGACGCCTCGCCCTCTCCCCGCAACTCCCCAACGCTCACCAGTCGCGCCAACGCGAGGCATACTTCGGAGGTGTTTGACCCGCTGAGCGAAAGATCCGGGCTGTGCCGACTCGCTGCCAAGCGTCCGGTCGCCACGGAGCACGGTGAACGGTCGTGGCGCTAGCGATGCCCATCACTCCAGAAAATGGGCGGCAGGCTCAAGGGCGCTCCTGATTCTGTCGGGCGACCGATATCTGCTGGCAGCCGTGACAAGCCTGTTTAGGGACTTTCTGACGTGTTTCTGCCGCCGTCTCAGTAGACGGCCAGTTCTCTCAAGCTCCTCCTCAATGATCGTCAAGTACCTGGGCAAGTAGCGTTCAGTGACGACATCGATCTGGTAGAAACTCTCTCTGCCTGCGCTAAGCGTCGAACGAGTGTACTGCATGTGCTTCGCTGGTCGGATGTGCAAGGCAGTCCTCGATTGCTGCACATCCAGCAATTCGCCCTGCAGTACAACCAGCGGGTAATAGATCTCGACGTTGATGTGGTCTGGCTGCCGTTTCCTGGATGGTGGGCGCCAGCAGTCAAACAGATCGCTTCGGAAGTGCTCAAGAGCCCGGATCACTTTGCCGAGATCGTCCCAGTGCTCGTCGATATGGCTAGCCATCCAATCGTTCGACCCCTTTTTTTGCGAGAACGAACAGAACTGAGTGGCCGTCCTGCCCTTGCAGTAGTGGTGGTATCGGCTCATGCCGAGGTAGTCCGCCAAGAGAATCCAGCGCCCTGGTTTTTGGGGGTCTATGATGCGGGTTGGAACACCAGCCATCTTTATCCTGTATATCTCAGTCTCTCTGAGGTCGGAGTCCTTTGTGACGAAGGCAATCGGCTGTGGGTTATTCACGCACTCGATCAAAAGAACGGACCACACGAAATCAAATTCAGCCGGTCCCGCGCTTACTAGCCTGAGTGCATGCAGGTCCAGCTCGCGTTCCTTCTCGGAAATCGTATCTAGAAATGGAGTGTTAGCCTGCACACCATAGCCGCGTCTGACCAGGAGCGACTCGACACGGTTCTCCAGGAGGTACCCAGAACGCAGTAGCGCCTGTTTCGCATGCTCAAGCGAGATCATCGCGCCAGTCGCGCCGGAATGTGGACCGGACTTGACACCTAGGCCGTTGGGTTCAACCATACGTGTTCCAACTCGGACATGTACTTTAGCGCAAATGATAGCAGGTGCGCACCCAACCTATGTGCAGGGCCTCCAGCCGCAGCCCGGCGGGTCGGTCTTGGCCATGCTGGTCGTGCTCTACCGTTCTGCTGCTGCCGGGCTGTCCTGGGCCTTGAGAATGCGACTGGACGGTCACTCCGATGACCTGCGAAGAATCCGGTAACGCTGTGGTAACGCAAACGTGCAGATTGCAGCGTGTGCTGGCTTCCAAGTGATTGAAAACAGATGTGTTACTATTACCAGTTCGCCCTTTCACGGCGGTAACGGGGGTTCGAATCCCCCTGGGGACGCCATTCATTCCAAACGAGAAAACACGGCCGGCCATTTTCCATCCGGCCATGCGGTGACGCCATGGTGAGGATGGAGCAGCAACTTCACGGGCAATCCGTTGCTGGTTCCGTTGGGGCCCTGCCCCACCCGCCCATCGGCTATAATCCGGGCGTGGGTCGAGGCACGGCCCCATCTTTGGAGGCAACATGAAGAGATTGTTTCGAGCCTGCGTCCCGCCGGCACTGCTCTACGCCGGGCTACTGGCCGCGGGCCCCGCGGACCCAGCCAAAATCGCGCCACTGAAATTCACCGATACGCACCTGGCCAACGGCCTGCGCGTCATCATCGCCGAGGATCACTACGCGCCGCTCTACTCGATCGCCCTCACTTACAACACCGGCTCGCGCAACGAACGCAAGGGCCGCACGGGCTTCGCCCACCTGTTCGAGCACATGATGTTCAAGGGCTCCGAGAAGGTCGGCCCCGGCGAGCATTTCTTCCTGGTCTACAACAACGGCGGGAACATGAACGGCAGCACCAGCACCGACCGGACCAATTACTACGAAACGCTTCCCAAGAACCAGCTCGATCTGGGCCTGTTCCTCGAGTCCGACCGCATGCGCTCGCTCGCCATCACGCCGGAGAACCTCGACAACCAGCGCGCCACCGTTCAGGAGGAGCGCCGCCAGAGCGTCGACAACCGCCCCTACGGCAAGACCCAGGAGCTCATCGACGATTTGGTCTACGACAATTTCGCCTATAAGCACTCCGTCATCGGCTCGATGGAGGATCTCAACGCGGCCTCGATTCAGGACGTGAAGGACTTCTTCCGCACCTACTACGCCCCGAACAACGCCACCCTGACCCTGGTCGGCGACCTCAACACCGCCGACGCGCTCGCCCGGGTCCAGAAGTACTTCGGCGACATTCCGCGCCAGCAGCCCCCTCCCCCGGTGGACATGACCGAGCCGCCGCAGACCCAGGAAAGACGCACCACCCTCAGCGACCCGCTGGCGCGCCTTCCACGGCTCGATATGGTCTTCAAGGGACCCTTCGGCAACACGCCGGACGCCTATGCCCTCAGCGTTCTGGGCACCATCCTGGGCGGCGCCGGCGGCGGCGGGGGTGGGATGCGCGGCGGCCAGGGGATGGGGGGCGAGAACAGTTCCCGCCTCTACCAGAAGCTGGTCAAGGAGAAGGAAGCGGCCGTCATGGTCATGGCGATGTTCTCCCAGCG
>Ga0187850_10001922_pt1 | contig 20428 bp, 19 predicted proteins | sample June2016WEW_4_15_FD_132436 | JGI IMG/M metagenome (GOLD analysis project Ga0187850, IMG submission 132436) | Peatland microbial communities from SPRUCE experiment site at the Marcell Experimental Forest, Minnesota, USA - June2016WEW_4_150 | ecosystem: Environmental > Terrestrial > Soil >... | reverse complement strand
GTGGCCGAAGGTGTGGGTTCGACGAGCCTAGAGGCCTGTTCCGTGGTCCGGGTCTTCACCGACGGCTCCTCGACAGCGAGCTGTTCCGCAGTGTCCGTCGCTGGAACGATCGAGACTATGCCGTCGTCTTGTCCGACCGAATCCGTAGCTCGAGAAGTGGGGGCTCCGCTCTCACCCGGTCCGGATATGCCCGCTTCACCAGGGGTTTCGTCACCCACGGCCGACGCGTCATCGACAACTGCAGGGTCCTCGGCCTCTTCGAGCCGGCGTCTTTCCCTCTCGGCGCGCCATCTCCTGCCTCGCAGGCGGACCGCCACCGATCAGACCCCTAGCAAATCGAGGCGCACGTACCCATCCTTCACATCCCTGAACCCCGGGTCAAGAGTATGGTGTTGGGCCAATCGGATATTTGCCCAGTCCCGTGTTCATCACGTTTGTCCGCGATGAAGACCTGTGCGTGGGCATGTACCACGTGAAACCTTACACGGTCACGGGTCATCCATCACGACCCGTGTCGGGGCTCGACACCTTGTAGATCGGGCGCTTCCTGGCAACACCCACTCGTCGAGGAAAACGTTCCGGGCAAGGCACGAACTGCCGAAGGACCTGGTAGCCGAACCGACGACGCCAGCCCGTCACGGGCTTCAGCCCGACGACGACCAGGCCCTCGGGTGACCAGCGATCGGGATCCGACGCGCAACCAGCAACGTTCGAGTCGGGGGGCAGATCGACCGGTGGCTCCGACACCACGAGCAGGCCGCCGCTTCGCAGGAACGGTGCGGCACATTCCGCGGTCGTCGGGGGAAGACCGAACGAGCGGGCTACCACCAGGTCGAAGGCGCCTCGTAGTTCCGACCTGGCGGCTACCTCCGCTCGGGAGTGGACCACGTTGACCCGGTCGGCCCATCCACACTCGCCCACCGCCTTGCGCAATGCCATCGCCTTGCGGCGGCTGCCATCGAGGAGCACGGCTCGCGAGCACGGCCAATGATGGGCCAGCACCAGACCGGGCAGCCCGCCGCCCGATCCCAGGTCCAGGAACCTGAAGGGGGCCACGGCGTGGTCCGCCGTCATACCGGTGGTCGCCCACGACGTCGCCTCGGGCCCCAGTTCCGGGGAGGTCGGTTCGTGCCCGGATGCGAGAAACGACTCAGCACATTCCGCGAATTCCAGGGCATGCGCGATCTGCGTCGCCACGGAATCCCCACCAAGAGACCCGACCTCGTGCGCGAGCTCCAGCGCGCCTAGGAGCGGGCGTGGGAGCTCGCAGAACTCAGTCGTCTTCCGCCTCGAGGCTCTGTACCTGGACGGGCTCGGGGGCCACCACTATGTAGCGTCTCGGTTCCTCGCCAACCGACCTGGTCACGACTCCTTCGATCTCGTTCACGGTGTCGTGCACCACCTTGCGATCAGAGGCTGACATCGGCTCAAGCGCACGCTCGGAAAGGCTCGCCACCACCTCTTCGGCCACTTGCCGGGTGAAGCGCTGAAGCGCTGCCGCCCGCTTAGCCCGATATCCGGCGACGTCCACCAGAATGCGCTCGCTGCGTCCACCTGTCCGGCGCTGGACGACCGTTCGCGCCAACTCCTGCACGGCGGTCAGGGTCCCGCCCCCCGGCCCGACCAGGATGCCGAGCTCGGGGCCCTCCACGACGATCTGCACAGTGCCCTCGTCGACGACGCTCATCGTGACGGTGCCGGGCAGCTCCAACAACTGAACGAGGCCCTCCACGAACTCTCGGGCAGATTCCCCTTGCTCCTCCAGCGACAGGCCCTCCCCCACGGCTTCCTCCTTCGTTGCATCGACCCGACCGGACAGCTCGGAATTCCCCTGGCCGTCCTCGTGCTCAACGGATTCAAGCGTGCCCTCACGCGCTCCCGCGGCCACTGCGCTCGCTCCGTTGGCTCCTGCGGACCGCGACGAAGCCCCGGCCGTGGCCAGGCGCCGGGCACCTCTCGGAGCCCTGCGTCTGCGACTTCGCTGGCCGCGCTCCGTCTCGCCCCCTGTCGCACCGTTCTCCGAAACCTCCCCGCCGGCGGCACCCGCGCCCGTCTCCTGCGCTTCGGTCGGTTCCTCGGCGTGCTCGCGATCCGCCACCGACACGACGCCCTGCGAACGAGACGCTCCCTTCGCCGAGGCGTCAGCCCCAAGTGGCCGCCGCTGGGCTCTGCCCTCCTGGCTCTGACGACGAACCCGGGCCCCCTTGGGCCTCGGGTTCGTGGGGCGCACCCGGGCTCTCACACGGGCCTCACCTCGTAACCGCCCGAACAGACCCCCACGAGGCTCGTTCATGACGACGAACTCTGCGTCGCTCTCGTCCACACCGAGCTGGTCGAGGGCAGCCTCCTTGGCCTCCTCCACGCTCCTGCCTGTCGTTTCCACCCATTCCATCGTCGATCAACGAGCCCTTCTACCTCGCTTGGCCCTCGAGCGTGACTGGGCAACCTTCTTCGGCGGCGCCCCGTTCGGGCTGGGGCTGTTCGAGGTCCCGCCCGTATCCGCAGCGCCGCCTCCGGGGACGCCGGCAGCCCCACCGGCACTCGCCGACGGGCGTCGGGCCGACTCCGGCCTTGCGGCGCTCGCCGACGGGCCCTGCTTCGGTGCGGCACTCGCCGACGGGCCTTTCCCCGGTTCGGGCCCCGGCCTCTGGCCCACATCAGCCTCACGCTCGAGCGCTGCGCGCCTCTCCTGCTGCTGGGCCTGCTGCTCGAGCGCTCTCTTCTGCGCCTCGGCCAACCGTTCCATGAGCGTACGCCTACGAGGTCTCCCTCCTCCACCACCCACTCCGGGCAGCACCTCCTCTGATGCTTCTCCTTTCACGGTGGCCTTCTCGAGCACGCCCGACCGGAACACGGCTTCTTGGATCACGATGCGGCAAAGGCTCGAGACGATGAAATAGACATTCACCCCTGCCGCAATGTTTATGTAAATGACCGCGAACAGAATGGGCATATAGCGCTGCATCATCTGTGCCTGTGGATTGGCTTGCGCCATTTGCGGGTTCCGGCTGTTCAGCTGCCTCATTTGCAGGTACATCAGTGCGATGGCTATCAGAATGAGCAGTACGTAAGGCAGCGCCTGAGCGAAGGAGTGGTGTCCCAGCACCTTGGAGGCCAGGTCGATCCCGAACGCGGGCATCTTGCCGTTGTGGTTCAGCAAGCTCCCATACAACTTGGTGTTGTGACCGATATACCGAGGAGCAGCACACGGTCCTTGCTGACATAGAACCGTCTTTCCGGCAGTTGAACTGAAATAGTAGCCGCCGCTCTTCACCGTATTGGTAAGGCCGCGGATCACATCATACAGGATGATGAAGATCGGGAATTGAATCACCATCGGCAGGCAACCACCGACCGGGTTGACCCCGTGCTCCCGGTAGAGCTTCATCATTTCTTCGTTCAGGGTCTGCTTGTCGCCCTTGTACTTCTGTTGCAGCTTCTTCATCTCGGGGGCGAGCTTCTGCATCGACACCATCGAGCGGGTGCTCTTCACCGTGAGCGGCGCGGTGATGATCATGACCACCACGGTGAGCAGGGCGATCGCGATCGCGTAATTCGGGACGGCGGCGTAGAAGAAGGCGATCAGCCAGGCCATCGCCTGGAACAGCGGTTGGAACAACTGACCGAGCGTGCTGGCGAGCATCGTGGTGGCGCTCATCGCGTGCCGCCCTTCTGTGGCACGGGGTCAATTCCTTGGCCTCCCCACGGGTGACAACGACCGATCCGTCTCAGAGCCAGGACCCCTCCGCGCACGACCCCGTGGCGTTCCACAGCCTCCAGGGCGTACTCCGAGCAACTCGGCAGGAAACGGCACGGCGAGGGTCTCCCGGTCCGGGCAAGCTGGTAGAGGCGAATCATCCCGGCGGCCGCCCTGCGCGCGAACCCGCCTCGTCCCTCGGTGCCCGATGTGACGCCCGAAAGTTCGGTTCGGAAGCTATCGTAACCGACGGCGCGCGCTATGCCACTCGGCGTGTTCATTTGTGGTCCGCCTGGCTCGCCGACGTCATCGCCCGTGCCAATCTCGTCTTGAGCTCCTCGTAACTGAGCCCGCAGGCTTCACGATCCACCGATACGAGGTAGGCCCCCGGACGAAGGTCGGCCGTGAGCTCGCTTACCGCTGCCCGCATTCTCCGGCGCAGGCGGTTGCGTGCCACGGCATTTCCCACCCGCCGTCCTACGGCGTAGCCCACGCGAGGGACCGATGGGACGTCAGCCGTCGTGAATCGAGCGCTCACAGGACCACAGCGCGACCCACGCGTCCCTTGGCGCAGCATCTTGAATGTGGCACGGCTCGAAACACGCCAGACCACGTCATCTCCCGCCGCCGCTACGCGGAGAGACGCTGCCGACCCTTCAGGCGGCGGGCACGGATGATGGCCCGGCCGGCGCGTGTGGACATGCGGTGCCGGAAGCCGTGGTTCTTGGCCCGCCTGCGGGCGTGTGGTTGGTAGGTCCGCTTCACTTTCCTCTCGTCCCTGGTTCTGTCGTCGTTGGATCGATACCGGCGCAAGAAGACTGGCGGGGGGGCGCCGTGTGCCGAGGCTCACCGCGGTGCGCGCGGATGCAGCCCCACATGCTACGCGCCCGGTGACCCACCCACCACGTCACCGCAGGTCGACCCGGGAGCCGCCGTCTCCTGCGCGGTCGCCCGAGTCACAGCCTCTTCGTGCGCCTCGCCGATCACCACCTGGGCTCATTCGACCGCTAGCAGCGCCCTCTGACCCGGTGTACCGTGCGTGTGACCGGCGTTGCCCCCTCAGACGGGGTGATTCGGGTTCGGGGGTCCGACTTCCCCGGGGCCACCAGACTTCCCCGTCCGAGGAGGGTCGGGAGGACTTTTGAGCAATCCACACCTGTGGATGTGCCTGTGGACATATCTGGCGACCGGAGGAAGAAGTCCCAGGTGAACGAGACCGACACCCTGTGGAAGCGCTGTACGGACGTCCTGCGAGAGCAGGTGTCCGAAGCGGCGTGGCGCACGTCGCTCCAGGGCCTTTCCTCCCAGGGATTCGACGGCGACATGCTGCTTCTCGTGGCGCCCAACACCTGGGTCCGAGACCGGGTGGAGGGGCGATTTCTCGGGCTCATCGCCGCGGTCGCCTCTGATGTCGCCGAACGTGAGGTGACCGTCCGTCTCGAAGTCTCTGGCTCGCGCCTGGCTCCTAGCGAAGTCGGTGCCGAAACCGGTGCCGATCGGCAAATCACCGACATCGACGTGGCCGAGCCGGACGAACCGTCTCCGACGAACCCTGCCATAAACGTCGAAGCCCTCCCGGTTCGCACGCAGCGTCAAGACATCGCGCGATCGTCACAACGGGAGACTTCGCGGCGACGGGTGCCCGAAGAGGAACCCGAAGCCGGCAGACTGAACCCTCGTTACACCTTCGAAACTTTCGTCACCGGGTCCTCCAATCGTTTCGCCCATGCTGCCGCTTTGTCGGTAGCCGAAATGCCTACTCGCTCGTACAATCCGCTGTTCATCCATGGTGGTGCCGGACTTGGCAAGACCCACCTTCTTCACGCCATCGGGAATTACGTGCAGGAGAATTTTCCCGACCGACATTTACGGTATGTGTCCACCGAGACATTCATGAACGAATTCGTCGACGCGATCCGGAACAACATAATGCCCGCCTTCAAGCGCCACTACCGCCAATGTGACGTGCTGCTCATCGACGATGTGCAGTTCATGGAAGGTAAAGAGTCCCTACAAGAAGAATTCTTCCACACTTTCAACCACCTGTACGGTGCGTCCAAGCAGATCGTTCTAACGTCGGATCGTCCCCCGAAATCGATTGCCACCCTCGAAGACAGGCTCCGTAGTCGCTTTCTCTCCGGTCTCATCACCGACATCCAGCCACCCGAGTTAGAGACTCGACTCGCCATTCTTCACAAGAAAGCAGAACGAGACCCCACCAAAGTACCGGATGAGGTGCTCGAATTCATCGCCACGAACGTGAAGGACAACATTCGAGAGCTCGAGGGAGCCCTCATCCGAGTGAGCGCCTTTGGCAGTCTCACACATCAAGCCTTGACCCGGGACCTGGCCGAAGACGTGCTCTCCGACATCGTCTCCCTCGATCAACCACGTCGCATCACCGCACAGGTGATTCTCGACGCCACGGCCTCCGCGTTCGGTTTCACGGTTGTCGATCTCTGCAGCGCAAGTCGCCGACGTCCGTTGGTCATCGCACGACAAGTTGGGATGTACCTGTTCCGTGAGCTGACTGATTTCTCCTACCCCGCGATAGCGCGGGAATTCGGCGGTCGTGACCACACCACCGTCATGCACGCCGTCGAAAAGATCTCCTCTTTGATGAAAGAACGCCGAAACATCTACGACCAGGTGACCGAGCTCATCCTTACGATCAAAAGCGGTGCATAATCTTGTGGAGATCAGCCATACACTTGTGGTCCGATTGCCTCAATCGGTGGACAACAGGCGTCTCGCTCCGACGCGCTGCCTGAAAACGGTGGATCGGCGATCCAGACAGTGGACAACGTTTCAGACCCGTACCTCCGCTAACCTCCACCCATCCACAATCCACACCCCCTACTACTACTCCTGTCAGAATTGAAAGTATGAAAACAACAAAGGCCAGTCGTGAAATTCCGTTGTGAGCGTGATTCTCTCGCAGAGGCGCTTTCGATTGCCGGGCGTTCGGTGGCTACACGGGGAGGTTCCGGCGCGGGCGCGTTCGGTCTGCGCATAGAGGTCGATTCGAACAAATTGGTCGTCGTGGGGACCGATTTGGATTTGACAATGCGAGCCGAGCTGGAAGTCGTCGGGTTGGACAACGGAGCGTTCGTGGTCCCGGCACGACTGGTGACCGATATCGTGAGGTCGCTCGAACCGGGAGCTGTTACGTTCGGAGGCGGACAAGACGAGGTCGAGATATCCGCGGGACGATCGAGGTTCGTGGTGCGAACCTATTCCCTGGAAGATTTCCCGGTACTGACACATCCCGGTGTCGAGCAGATCAACTTGCCCGTGGCGGTATTCGTAGAAGCATTGCGTCAGGTAGTGCGTGCAGCTTCCGATGACGATTCGCGGCCACTTCTCACAGGAGTGCTCATCGTGGCACAAGGAGATGGAATACGGTTGGTAGCGACTGATTCGTATCGCCTGGCCTTACGAGACATCACAGGTACCGGTCCGCTTCCCGGTGGAACAGACCAGATTCTCGTTCCGGCGCGGGCGCTCAGCGAGCTTCAACGTCTGCTTAGCGCATCGGGAACGAGAGCTTCCTCCCCGCAGAACGTCGGGTTTTCGATGACCGAGCTCGATGCGACGTTTTCTGTTTCCGGGGTTCATCTCACTACGCGTCTCCTCGACGGACGTTTCCCAGATTATCGCCAGTTGATCCCGCCAAACTACCCGAACCAATTGCGTGTAGGAAAAGACTCCGTGCTCGACGCGTTGCGAAGAGTACGTCTGCTGGTTCGTGACAACACCACTCCTGTACGGCTGTCGCTGCGTCCTTCAACCGTGGAATTGAGCGTCGTGTCGCAAGAGATCGGACACGCCAGCGAAGACGTCGATGCCGACTACGAAGGCGAGGAACTCGTGATCGCGTTTAATCCCAGCTATCTGATTGATGGAGTCGACGCGGTGGTGGGAGATGAGGTGGTGCTCGAGACCGTCGATGCCACGAAACCGGCCACGGTGCGAGCTCCTGAGCACGACGATTATCGGTACCTGCTGATGCCGGTCCGGGTCTCCTGACCTTCGGAACCGAACGGAGGATCGGGTTCGAAGCCCGTGGCCATCTCGAGTCTATGGATTCGTGATTTTCGCTGCTTCGAGCGGTCGCGCTTCGAGCCGGAACCTTCCGGGTTCACGATCCTGCGGGGCCTGAACGGATCGGGGAAGACGTCTGTTCTGGAAGCGATCGGATGGCTAGCCACGGGGCGTTCCATACGAGGAGCAACCCGAGAGACGCTCGTGAGACGCGGCGCCGATCGAGCGATCCTTCGGGCCGAGACGGTGTTCGAAGACAAGCAGGATCTGATCGAAGCAGAGATCCCGCTGGCGAGAGCGGCGCGAACACAACTGAACCGGCGAACGATTCGCCGTCACGCGGAAATGGCGGTTGCCCTACAGGTATCGGTGTTCTCGCCGGCGGATCGTCGTTTGGTGGAAGGTGGACCGGTCGAGCGCCGGGATTACCTCGACGAGGTACTCGTCGAACGCAGCGCGCGCCTCGAGGCGGTTACGAACGAGGTGGAGCACGTGCTTCGTCAGCGTGCAGCCCTCTTGCGCCAGAGCGGTGGCAAGCTCGATACGGGCATCCTCGTAACGCTCGATGTCTGGGAGCAACGTTTGGCGGCGGCCGGTACCGAGTTGGCCGTCGCGCGCGAAACACTCGCCGAGGAGCTGGAGCCGCTGGTGTCGGAGTCCTATGCGCACCTGGCAGGGCACCGCGAGCACGTCACCTTCACCTATCGTCGTTCCTGGAACGCCGAGTTGGCCGACGCGCTTCGCTCTGCTCGCGAACAAGACGTACGCCGCCAGGTCACCACGGTCGGTCCTCACCGTGACGAGCTCGAGATCGGCCTCGGTCTCACGTCGGCGCGCACTCATGCCTCGCAGGGTGAGCAGCGCTGCATAGCGCTGGCCATGCGCCTCGCCACCCATGAGCTGCGCCTTCGAGTCGCATCAGAGCCACCCGTGCTGCTCCTCGACGACGTTTTCTCTGAGCTCGACCCCTACCGCTCGGCGGCGCTCGTCGAGCGGCTTCCTTCGGGACAAGTGCTGCTCACGACCGCCGTCGATCCTCCGGCGGCGGTCGGGGCCCACCAGGTGGTGGAGGTAGCCGGGAGCCACCTGCTCGCGAAGGTCTGCGAGCAGTGAGACCGCCGGAAAATTCCGACCCGGGAGCTGCCGGCCACCGTCGTGCTCGCGCGGATGACGACCCGGTTCCGCTGAGTGAGTCCCTCGCAGCGTTGTCGGGGCGGCTGGGGGTGGGAAGCACCCGTACCGTGGCGGCAGTGTTCGGGCACTGGGAGGCGATCGTCGGGCCGACGATCGCGTTGCATGCACACCCGCTGAGACTCGAAGGCGACACCCTCTTCGTCGCTGCGGACCATCCCGCGTGGGTCACGGAACTGCGTCACCTGACTCCGCAGATCCTCGAGCGACTGGGTCGAGCTTGCGCGAAGGGAGAGGCGCCCGAGCGCCTCGAGGTGCGCGTGGTGCGGTAGGAGCCGGACCCGGGCCGGGCTCTGGTGAGGGGTGGCGGATGTGCGCCCACCGACGACCGCGAACGCGCGGTGAAGCGCCCGGAGTTACCACCCCTCCTGGTAGACTCGTGTCATCGGTACCGCACGAGGACGGCCTTATCCGCAGCGCCCCGGAGCGGTGTTTGTGAGTGAACAACGGTTGAAGGGGCCGCGTGCGTGGCGCTGAACGCTGAGGTCGAGTCCGCCAAGGATTCGCGTGCCCACTCATACGAAGCCACCGACATCGTCGTACTCGAGGGTCTCGAGCCCGTTCGAGCGCGCCCGGGAATGTACATCGGATCGACCGGTCCGAGCGGTCTCCACCACCTGGTTTGGGAGGTGGTGGACAACGCGGTTGACGAAGCGATGGCGGGCCGGGCCGACCGGATCGACGTCACGCTGCTCGGCGACGGCGGCTGCCGTGTCGTCGACAACGGTGCCGGGATCCCGGTGGAGGCCCACAAGCAGTATCCGGACGTCTCTTCCGCCGAGCTGGTGCTCACGACCCTGCACGCCGGAGGCAAGTTCGGCGGCTCGAGCTACAAGGTTTCAGGGGGCCTTCACGGGGTAGGAGTCTCGGTGGTCAACGCCCTGTCGAAGAGGCTCGTCCTCGAGATAGACCGGGCCCACAAGCACCACGTCGCTGAGTTCGCCAACGGGGGCAACCGCAAGAAGGCGCTCAAGGCCACCGGGCCAGCGCCGCGGGGCAGGACCGGTACTACGGTCACGTTCTGGCCGGATCCCAAGGTGTTCGAAGACACCGAATTCCGTGCTCAGACCGTGATCGAGCGTCTCCAGGTGATGGCATTCCTGAACCGTGGCTTGGAGATTCGCTTCACCGACGAGCGGCCCGGCCACGAGCAGAAGGTGACGTTCCGCTACACCGGCGGGATCGTCGACTACGCGAAGCACCTGAACGCGGCCAAGGAGTCGCTCTTCAGGAAGGTCTGTTCGTTCATCCAGTCCGAGGAGGACCAGGAGGTGGAGATCGCGCTCCAGTGGAACACCGGGTTCCACGAGTCGATCCACTCCTTCGCGAACGGCATCTCGACCATGGAGGGCGGTATGCACGAGGAGGGCTTCAAGAAGGCCCTCACGAACGTCGTGAACCGCTACGCGCGGGCCAAGGGCCAGCTGAAGGAGAAGGACGACAACCTTCTTGGAGAGGACATCCGCGAAGGGCTCACCGGGATCATCTCGGTCCGCCTTCGCGACCCGCAATTCGAGGGTCAGACAAAGGCCAAGCTCGGCAACGTGTCGATCCGGTCGTTGGTCGAGCGGGCTACGAACGAGAAGCTGGGAGACTGGCTCGAGGAGAACCCCCGCGAAGCGAACCAGATCGTGCAGAAGTCACTTGTCGCGGCGCGCGCACGGGTGGCCGCGCGTACCGCCCGCGACCTCACTCGCCGTAAGTCGGCTCTAGACGGCGCCGGCCTGCCGGGAAAGCTGGTTGACTGCTCGTCCCGGGATCCGCGTGAGAGCGAGCTGTTCATCGTGGAAGGGAACTCTGCGGGTGGGTCCGCCAAGGACGCCCGTGACCCGCGTACCCAGGCGATCCTGCCCATCCGGGGGAAGATCCTGAACGTCGAGCGGGCACGCATCGACAAGATGCTGAAGAACGCCGAGATCCAGGCTCTCATCTCCGCGATCGGAGGGGGGGTGGCCGAAGACTTCGACTTGCAGAAGATCCGGTATCACAAGGTGATCGTGCTTGCCGACGCAGACGTCGACGGCTCGCACATACGGACCTTGTTGCTCACCCTCTTCTTCCGTCAGATGAAGCTCTTGGTCGAAGGCGGGTACGTATACGTGGCCCAGCCGCCGTTGTACTCGACACTCGTGGGGAAGGAAAAGGTGTACCTGAAGGACGACCTGGCAAAGGCGCGGTTCGTCGAGGAGCATCCTGGGCACAAGGCCGAATTCCAGCGGCTGAAGGGTCTCGGGGAGATGGATTTCCATGAGTTGCGCGAAACCACGATCGACCCGGCCCGTCGTTCGTTGCTGCAGGTGACCGTAGAGCAAGCGGCGGTGGCCGACGAGGTCTGTTCGGTACTCATGGGCGACGACGTAGAGCTGCGTCGCACGTTCATTCAGCAGAACGCGAAAGACGTGCGGTTCCTCGACATCTGAGAACCGCAAGTGCCCCCAGCGCGTTGACGCGCATGGATCGGAGGGACTGAAAAGACATGGCGAGAAGGGGCGCTTCGGGCTCTGGCGGCTCGCGAGGTGGGGATGGTTCGGGCACGAGCACGCGGGCCGAGGCACCGTTGGGGTCCATCGAACCCATCGAGATCCAAGAGGAGATGGAGCGTTCGTTTCTCGAGTACTCCATGTCCGTCATCATGCAGCGCGCCCTGCCCGACGTGCGCGACGGGCTCAAGCCGGTCCACCGTCGGATCCTGTACTCGATGGACAACCAGAACCTTCGCCCCGACCGCCCTCACACGAAGTGCGCCAAGGTCGTGGGGGAGGTCATGGGCTCCTATCACCCTCACGGCGACATGGCGATCTACGACGCCCTGGTAAGGATGGTCCAGGACTTCAGCCTCCGTCACCCCTTGATCGACGGTCACGGGAACTTCGGAGGCACCGGACCCGACGAGGGACCCGCGGCGATGCGATACACCGAGTGCCGCCTCGCTCCTCTGGCCCTCGAGCTACTGGCCGGGATAGACGAGGAAACCGTCGACCTGGTTCCCAACTACGACGGCACGACCGACGAACCGGTGGTGCTTCCCGCCAGGTTCCCGAACCTGCTCGTGAACGGTTCCCAGGGGATCGCGGTCGGGATGGCGACGAACATCCCGCCCCACAACCTGGGTGAGGTGATCGACGCCTCCTTGCACCTGCTCGAGCACCCGGAGGCCACTCCCGACGAGCTCATGAAGCTGGTCAAGGGGCCCGACTTTCCCACAGGCGCCACGATCCTCGGGCGTCAAGGGGTCCTTGACGCCTATCGAACGGGGAAGGGATCGATCAAGCTGCGCGCGGTCGCCGAGATCGACGAGTCCCATGGGGCAACCCGGATCGTTGTGACGGAATTCCCGTACCAGACCTCGGTCGAGGTGATCGAGAAGAAGATCGCCGACCTCGTGCACGCCCGTGAGCTCGAGGGCATCAGCCGGACTCAGAACGACTCTGCCGGACGCAGGGCGCGGCTCGTTATCGAGCTCAAGCGCGACGCCAACCCCAACGTCGTGCTGAACAACCTCTACAAGCACACTCCGATGCAGACGAGCTTCGGTGTGAACGTCGTCGCTCTTGTGGACGGTGTGCCGCGCACGCTGAACCTGGCTCAGGCCGTCGGTCACTACGTCGATCACCAGGTCGAGGTCGTGCGTAGGCGCTCGGAGCACCGCCTCGGAAGAGCACGGGACCGCGCGCACATCGTCGAGGGACTGCTCAGGGCCATCGACATGCTGGACGCAGTGATTGCGGCGATTCGCGCTTCTGACGACCGGCCCGCAGCGCGCGACGCGCTCATAGCTGAGCCGTTCTCCTTCTCGGAGGTTCAGGCCGCCCACATTCTCGACATGACGCTCGGACGCCTGACCCGTCTCGGGCGTTCGGAGCTGGAAGAGGAGATGGTCAAGCTGCGCGAGACGATCGTGGAGTTGGAAGGGATTCTGGCCGACCCCACGAAGTTGCGCGGCGTGATCGCCTCCGAGCTGGGTGAGATCAGGCGGCGCTTCGGCGACGAGCGCCGCACCAGGATCGTGAACGATCCTGGTGAGTTGGCCGTGGAGGATCTGATCGAGGACGAAGAGCTCGTCGTCACAATGACTCGGGCCGGGTACATAAAGGCCGTACCCACGGCGTCCTTCCGTACCCAGGGTCGTGGAGGACGTGGTGTCCAAGGCGCTCGCCTCAAGGAGGAGGACCTGGTCGCCGACCTCGTTCACACCACCGCGCACGCGTACCTGCTTCTGTTCTCGAATCGAGGTCGGGTCTACAGGCTGCGAGCCCACGAGGTCCCGATGAAAGAGCGCACGGCGCGTGGCACGGCGGTAGTGAACCTCTTGCCGCTGGCTCCCGACGAGCGGATCCAGGCAATCGTACCCACGCGGGACTTCGATTCCGGTGGCTACCTGCTCTTCGCGACGAAGGCCGGCCAGGTGAAGAAGACGGCGTTCAGCGAGTACGACAAGTCGCGGCGCGAAGGCTTCATCGCCATATCTCTGCGTGACGGCGATGAGCTCGTACGTGTCATCGCCACCTCGGGGCACGACGACGTGTTGCTCGTCAGTCGGAACGGCAGCGGCATCCGTTTCTCTGAGGACGACGTGCGGTCGATGGGTCGCGACGCAGCGGGCGTGCGTGGGATGCGCCTGCGCCCGGGAGACGAGGTCGTGTCATGCGACGTGGTGCGGCCGGATGCCGACATCATCATCGTTACGGACGCTGGGTACGGAAAGCGAACGAAGGTCGACCACTTCGGTCGTCAGGGTCGTGGGGGCCAAGGGGTGAGAGCTATCAAGCTGACCGCTGTGCGTGGCAGGGTCGTGGCGGCCTTTATGGCCGGATTGGACGACGAGATCTTGCTCGTCTCCACCGGTGGGGTTGTGATCCGCACCGCAGTGCGAGAGATCAACGCCCAGGGTCGCGATGCTACGGGTGTCCGGTTGATGAGCCTGGACGAAGGGCATGCCGTAGCAGCCGTAGCAGCGGTGGCAAGCGGGGAAGAAGCCACCGGATAGCGCGTCGAGAAATGCAGGACCCGGCAAGGGCGGTGTTAGCCTCGTGAGTCCGCCGGGGCTATAGCTCAGCCGGTTAGAGCGCAGCACTGATAATGCTGAGGTCGCTGGTTCGATTCCAGCTAGCCCCACTCGAACTTCCAGTTCACTTTGCCTGGCTTCGCCCGGGGCCGGAATGTGCACGGCCGTGAGCTCGCCGGCGCGGTAGAGGTGGACGATGCGTCGGGCATCTCGTCTTGGAGGAGGCAAGATTGGCGCTGGACACGGTCGGCTCCTTCCGTATGCTGGGTCGGTCCACGTCATCGTGGGTAACGCACATATATTCGGAATTGAGCCGGCCGTTCCATTGTCACGAAGGAAGAGAAACGGGCATGGAGAAGAGCGGGTCGCAGAAAAGCAAGTCTCCTTCTCAGCTGATAGACCCGAGAATCAAGGAGCTAGGCGACTGGCGGGGCAAGATGCTGAGCCGGCTCCGTACCTTAGTCAAGGAAGCCGATCCCGAAGTCGTCGAGGAGTGGAAGTGGAGAGGGGTTCCGGTGTGGTCGCACGACGGGTTGATCTGCACAGGCGAGACTTACAAGAATGTCGTGAAGATGACCTTCGCCAAAGGGGCGGCTCTGAAGGATCCTTCGGGCCTCTTCAACTCCAGTCTTGACGGGAACACGAGGCGTGCCATCGACTTCCACGAGGGCGAGAAGATAGACGAGGAGGCGTTGAAGACTCTCGTTCGCGCCGCCGTGACCCTGAATAAAACGAGAGCCTAAAGCTAATCGTCCGCCGGGTCGCCCACGGCCTGCGGAACTTCGAGCACTATCGGCTACGGCTGTCGCGCCACTCAGGCGCGCAATGGAACACTCGGCCCACTGCTCGAATCAGGGGTCATCCCCCAAAGCTGGTCGCGTAGAGCCGGTTTAGGCCCAATCCACGCGGACCGAAATGTTCGCGTTCCACATGAGCACGAGAAGTTGTTCGGGTGGTCCTATACCGCGATCATGGTCTCGAGGTGATACCGAAGGTAAACGGTGCCCTTGGCGAACCGCTGGGTGTCCAGCAGTTCGAGATTGAGACGCACGTCCTCTGGTAACCACGGTTTGCCCCCGCCTAGGACGACGGGGACGACGAACAGGTGCAGTTCGTCGACGAGGCCGGCCTTGATGGCCTGGGCGGCCAGATTGGCCCCGCCTACCGTCAAGTCACGCTCCGAGTTCGTCTTGAGGTGCCGAACGGCTTTGGCATCGAAGCGTCGCTCGATCCGCGTCCGCGCGCTGGAGACCGATTCGAGTGTCCGGGAGTAGACAATCTTCTCCGCCGCCTGCCAAATCTCGGTGAAGTCGCGAACAATGGCTGACTGGCTCTGATCGAGGTGGGCGGTCTCCCAGTGGAGCATCGTCTCGTACATTCGACGTCCGTACAAGTAGGTGTGGACCGGCCGCTCCAGCTCGTTCACGAAGGCGTGCACCTCCTCATCTGGGGCACCCCATTCGAACCTGCCTTCTCGATCTTCTACATACCCGTCGAGTGAAGCGATCGCCGAGTAGATGAGATGCGCCATTAGAATGTGCGCGCGGCCGTTACTTCTTGACGCGGTAGTCAATGAAGGTCGCGAAGGACGACTGGCGCACCCCGAGGTGCTCGAGCTCCAGCGTTTCGGAGAATCCGTCGAACAGACGCTTCCCGGCACCGAGCACGACCGGGGCGATGATGATAGTGAGCTCGTCTACCAGACCCCCGGCCAAGGCCTGGCGGATGATCTGGGCGCCGCCCATGACGTGAGCGTTCTTGTCCCCGGCCGCCGCCCCGGCCCGCTCGATCGCCACCTCCAGGCTGCCGACGAAGATGAAGTCATCGCCCGGTGGCTGCTCCTCGGGACGGTGGGTGACCACAAAGAACGGGATCCCCCAAGGGTTCTTGTCGCCCCAGTGGCCAGCCGCCTCGTAGGTGCCCCGACCGGCAACCACCGCACCGTTGGCACCCAGGGTCTCCTCCAACCAGACCTTGTCCTCGCCGGTCGGCTCCCCTCGGTGCGCAGAGTCGTATCCCCAGGGTCCGCCGAACACCCAGTAATGCAGGCGCTCGCCACCGACCCCCAGGCCGCAGCCAGGGCCGTCGTTCGGTCCAGTGATGTAGCCATCCACCGAGACGGTGATCCCGGCGAGCACCTTGCCCATCAGCCTCCCCCTTTCTCCGGCGGTCTGGCTGTCCACAACCGACGTGATCAATGAGATTGATGATCGGACCCCGCTGAGATCATCGTGTAAGGGCGCAAGACGCACGGCGTCCGAAGCTGGATCCTCGCACTTTGGCGCGAACGAGTCCCGGAACAGCGAATTCGGCCGGACATGACAAGCGGCGGTCATCGGTGGCGCGGATCGAGGGTGCGGCGCTTGACAGCGTCGCTGTAGAACGCGCGATTGAAGCAAGACGCGGGAACGCCAGAAGTGGAGCGGCGGATTTCACCACGTCGAGCGACAAAACAAGCCGGTGCACCATGGTCCCAAAGGGCCAACGGACCGGTGTCGCGACGAGGCCGAGTCGTGAGGCTCAAGAACCGGGGGAGCTTGCAAAGCTCAAGGAGAACGGCGCCACCGTCGGTGTGAACCTCCATCCTGGAACGGTCTTTCCGGCTACCTGGACCTGGACGGTGACGAAACTGGCGCCGAATTCGATCGAGAGTCGGCCCCCCACCGGCGCGAGCGTCTTCTTGTCCCCGGCCTGGAGGACGTCGACGAACACGGGCCTCGATCCGTCCGGCGTGACCGACGCATCGATCCAGCACGGTTGCTGGGCGGATATCACGACTTGATAGCTGTTGGCGTGCACCGCGACGGAAACGAGGCCGGTCGGTCCAGCGGTTTGCGTGACGAGCGAGCGTAGGGCAGGAGTCGAGGAGCGCCGGCTCCGCTCGGGAGCCACAGGCCCGGTCTTGGTGGTGTGCGAGTGCGCGCGCGTCAGGTGTATGTCGGCGAGCCACTGTGGCTCGTAATGGTGCACCGCCAGCCCGGCAAGACAGACCAGCAAGAGCAGGACGGCGAGGCCCAGCGTCGCTCGAAACCATAGATTGGAGCGACGCGTCCGCGGGTGCTCACGCGAGGTGATCGGGATGGCGTCGGTGTCGGCGAAGTGCAGCGACGTCTGGCCGTCGTCGAGAGAGCGGACGCCGCCGGCAATCGGGATCTCGGCTGTCTGGGTGAACGCCCCTAGGTGCGCCTGAGCGCGGGCGTTCTCGACTTCAGGCGTTCTCGCGGTTTGACCGGTCGTGCTTCGTCGCGAACGGCCGCTCGTGGTGGGTGCGGCGACCCGCGTCGCGCCATCTCCCGAGTGCTGATCTTGCCAGACGCGCAGCGCCGTATCGCAGATCTCGGTGGCGTCGAGGCCGACGATCTCGGAGTATCGGCGCGCAGCGGTGAGCACCATGCGTTGATCGGGCAGCGCAGCGAGATCCATCGCCTCGAGGGCTTCGAGGTTCTGCCACGAGATGCCAGTACGGTCGCGAATCTCAGCCAGGGTGGCGCCCAGCTGCTCGCGTGCCTCGCGAAGGGCGCGCCCTACATCCGGGGGCGTGCTCGCTGGAGGCCTTCGTTCCCCGTCGCGCCGTGTCGGCCTGCCACTGCCTGCGGTCGCCACGCGATCCTCCTGCTCGCTGCTTGGAATCGTACAACTCGCAGTTGCTGCCCCAGTCGTGGCCCTATGGTGGGTCGGCTTTCGTGATGTTTCGCGAGGTCCGTCCCCGCCAAGGGTCGAGCCCCCATTCTTCGGGCTGCGTATCGCGGTCGAGCAGCCAGGCACGCAGCCGACGGCGCGCGCCGTAGAAAGGACGCTCCCGGCAGGGTACCGGTCGTCCCTGGAGAGGCAAACTGCTTTGCCACGGGGACGCAGAGGCACGGAGAAACAGAAAAGGCTCATGTGATACCGGTAGCTCGTAGACACCCGGAGCCGGCATGCCTACCGGGACATTGCCACCGGATCGCGCGCGCCTCGGGCTACCACCAAGGCCCTTCGCTAGCGGGCTGACGAGTTCCTGCAATGACCTCGGTGCCTTCGGGATCGGCGAAGGGCGGCTCGGGGAGGTCGCCTGGGTCACGGCGAAGCTTGGTCTCATCGGTTTCGGCGGGCCCGCCGCTCATCTCGCTCTCATGCGCGAGGAGACGATCGTCCGTCGGAACTGGGTCGGTGAACAGGAGTTCCTCGACCTCCTCGGGTCGGTCAGCGTGCTGTCGGGACCGACCTCCACCCAGGTAGGCATGTTGCTCGGGCGACGGCGCGCCGGCTGGGCAGGGTTGGTGGTAGGAGGTGCCTGCTTCATCGCGCCCGCCACGGTCATCGTGGGCGCGCTCGCCTGGGCCTACACCCGATGGGGAACCACCTCGGCCGGTCGGGGTCTGCTCTATGGCATCAGACCGGTCGTCATCGCCATCATCGCCCAAGCTCTGTGGGGACTGGCCCGAAGCGCCGTCAACGGTCGTGTCCTCCTGGCCGCCGGAGGCCTTGCGGCTGCCGCGGCGTACCTGAACGGGGTCAACGTCCTGATCGTGATGGGCGCCGTAGGCGGGGCCGTGACGGCAGCGGGTACGCCCTGCTCGCCTTCCTGGGAGGGGACCTGGCCGGCCACCACGGATGGATCACCACGTACCAGCTTTCTGGATGTTGTCGCGGTCGGCCAGTTCACCCCGGGGCCGGTGTTCACCACGGCCACGTTCATCGGCTATCTGAGCGCCGGTGTCGGAGGCGCAGTGGTTGCAACGGTCGGGATCTTCACCCTGGTCGTGCTTGTTCGCTTCCATCCGAGCGTTACATGGGTGCCGGTGCCGGTGCCGTCATAGGCCTCGTCCAGGTCCCTGGTCGGCTGAGGAACACCACGGGAGCTCACTGCGTTCAAGAGCCATGACCGAATCCCCCCGACACGTTGACTTCTGGTTCGACCCTGTGTGCCCCTGGGCGTGGATCACCTCGAGGTGGATGCTCCAGGTCGAGAAGGTGAGACCGGTGCGGACGAGTTGGCATGTCATGTCCCTCGCCTACTTGAACCTTCAACAGCACCAGGACAAGGAGTTCTCGGAAGAGTACCGAGAAACGATGGAGCAGGCCTGGGGGCCCGTGCGGATATGCGCGGCCGCCGAGGCCGAGAAAGGCGAGAAGGCGCTGCTGCCTCTCTACACGGCGATAGGCACGCGCTTCCATGACGAGAACCGCAAGGGGCCGGACGCCCTTAGGGAGGCGCTCGTCGACGTCGACCTACCGGAGTCGTTGCTGGAGGCAGCTCGAAGCACCGATTACGACGAGGCGATCAAGAAGTCGCACAAGCTCGGCATGGAACAGGTGGGCCTCGATGTCGGCACTCCTGTGATCAGCGTGGACGGCCATGCCTTCTTCGGCCCCGTGGTCACACCTGCACCGCGTGGCGAGGCAGCCGGAAGGCTGTGGGACGGCGTCGCGCTCGTGGTGGGGACAGACGGGTTCTTCGAGCTGAAACGCACGCGCGATCGTCGTCCGAGCTTCGATTGAGAGCACCGCCCAGCGCGAGGCATGTCACGGCCTCGGATCTCGGCTACGAGCGGTCGCAGAGACCGGGAGCAAACTCCGCCAGAGGAGATCGTGGACAGAGCTGTGAGCGGAGGAGGTGGGATTCGAACCCACGGTGGCCTTGCGACCACAACGGTTTTCGAGACCGTCCGATTCGTCCGCTCTCGCACTCCTCCACCGGGGCCTCGTGCTTCTGGCTGTACCTGGACGACCTTGGCCGAGAACCCGAGAAAGCCATTCTTGCATCGTCCGAGCAAGCGGCAGATGAGCAACCACTTGAGAGGCTGCACAGAGTATGTCAGGAACGTGGCTCAGCGGCGATCGGAGAAGAAGGCTCTCAGTAGGTCCGAGGCTTCGTCCGCGAGGACGCCGCCCGTGATGGGCAACTCGTAGTTCAGTCGAGGATCGCCACACAACTGGTAGAGAGAGCCGCACGCGCCCGCCTTCGGGTCCGCCGCGCCGAACACGATCCGCCCGAGACGCGCGGTCACGGCCGCTCCGGCGCACATGGGACAGGGCTCGAGCGTCACCACCAATGTTGCGATGTTGAGCCTCCATGAGCCCACGGCCCAAGCGGCGTCGCGCAGGGCGAGGATCTCGGCATGCGCGGTCGGGTCATGCCGCAGCTCGCGTTCGTTGTGTCGCGAGGCCACGATCGTGCCGTCCGAGACGACGACCGCTCCCACGGGAACGTCACCGTGCGCGGCCGCGGCGCGGGCCTCGTCCAGTGCACTTCGCATTGCGGCCTCGTCGTCGAGGATCTGCGGCTGCGGTGCCCCGAAGCTCGTCAGCCCGGGCATGACGGACATGACGCTGGTGCGGGACGTGCCGACATGGGCGCGTCACCCATTGACTCACCACCCCTTCCTGCATTGTGACCTTGACCCCGTTTTCCGGACCAGGCTTGCAAGAGTCAGGTCTGGGTCTGTGCTGAGTGTAGGACCTCAAACTCGATCGGTGGGAGGTAGCCGAGCGAGCTGTGCAGCCTCTCC
>Ga0187850_10001920_pt1 | contig 20458 bp, 17 predicted proteins | sample June2016WEW_4_15_FD_132436 | JGI IMG/M metagenome (GOLD analysis project Ga0187850, IMG submission 132436) | Peatland microbial communities from SPRUCE experiment site at the Marcell Experimental Forest, Minnesota, USA - June2016WEW_4_150 | ecosystem: Environmental > Terrestrial > Soil >... | reverse complement strand
GCCCGCTAGTGCTTGATTGCGGAAATAAGCGATGTACTGTCCGTGTTATTGGATGGGCGGCGTTTCCGGCCCGACGGGCCGGTAGAGCCCAGCCCAGGGCTGAGGCCGTCAGGCCGATGCCCTGGGCAGCCGTTTACAAAACCAAGCGCGCCCTGAAGGGGCGCCAAAACCACCAAGCCATGCCACAATCGCTGGCCAAGAGCTACCCACACCTCGTCTTCTCCACCAAACACCGGGAGCCTCGCCTAACCGATGACATCCGGGCCGACCTCCAGGCCTACATGGGCGGGACGCTTCCTGGTTTGGGCTGCCACCCTATCGAAATCAACTCTGAGTGGGATTGAGGTCTGTAGCGCCCTTTCAGGGCGCGGGGCGGGCGGTGGGAATGAGGCCCCAGGGCATCGGCCTGCCGGCCTCAGCCCTGGGCTGGGTTCTGGCGGCCCGTTGGGCCGCGACGCGGACCGCGAACGGCGACGCATTCCATCGCTTATCATTGCAGCCTGACGCTAGTCGAAGGTGTTTCCCGAGGGGTCGGGAGAGCACACAGCCGGCGGGCCGCCTGCGTGTGAGTTGGGTGTGGTCGCCTCCGGGAAAGAGCGGCTACGCAGAATTGTTTCGATGCTCGTGGGGTTAATCAAAGCCAATTCTGATTGGCGGTTGCACGACGGAGATTAGGATTAGGATTAGGATTAGGATTAGGATTAAGATTAGGATTAGGATTAGGATTAGGATTAAGATTAGGATTAGGAGGGATCACCCAAGAAAGGGAAATGCTTCCCTGTGACGGAACGGATACGGCTAAGCTTTGACAGCCGTAACGCAGGGCCTATGCTGGAGGGGTGCGCACCGTGAACGTAGCCCTGGGCAGCCGCAGCTACCAGATTAAAATCGGGACCGGTCTTCTGGGCCGCCTGGGCAAGGAATGCGCCGCCCTCAAACTCGGCCGCCGCGGGGTCGTGGTCTCCGACCGCAACGTCGGGCCGCGTTACGGGGCGGCGGCTCGCCAAGCCCTGCAGGCGGCCGGGTTTGAGTGCGAACTCATTACGGTGCCGGCCGGCGAGACCGCCAAGAGCCTCGCGACGGTCCGGGCCTGCTACGACCAACTGGCGGCGCTGCGCTTGGAGCGCAAATCGTTCATCGTCGCCCTCGGCGGCGGTGTGGTGGGCGACCTGGCTGGATTCGTGGCCGCGACTTACCTGCGCGGGATTGCCTTCGTGCAGGCGCCGACGACGCTGCTGGCGCAGGTGGACAGTTCGGTGGGCGGCAAAGTGGGGGTGAACTTGAAGGCGGGCAAGAACCTGGTCGGGGCGTTCTACCAGCCGCGGCTGGTGCTGTGCGACCTGGCGACGCTGGCCACGCTGCCGGCGCGGGAGTTCCGGGCCGGACTGGCCGAGGTGATCAAGTACGGCATCATCTACGATGCCGGGTTGTTCGAGCGGCTGGAACGCGACCTGCCCGCCCTGGCGCGGCGGCAGCCCGCGACGCTGGCGGCGGTCGTGGCCCGCTGCTGCCAAATCAAGGCCCAGGTCGTGCGGCAGGATGAGACCGAAAGCGGCCGGCGCGCGATTTTGAATTTCGGCCATACCGTCGGCCACGCGCTGGAGGCCATCTCCCATTACGGCAAATACCTCCACGGCGAGGCCATTGCCATCGGCCAGGTCGCCGCCGCCAGGCTCTCGGCCCAGCACCTTGGCCTGTCCGCAAGCCAGGTGCAGCGCATCCGCAACCTCGTCCAACGCGCCGGGCTGCCGACCGAAGTGTCTTTGACCAACCGGCAGCGGCAAAAGCTCCTCGCCGCGATGAAGCTGGACAAAAAGGTCAGCGGGGGCGAAATGAAGTTCGTCCTGGCGCGGAAAATCGGGGAAGCGCAGTTTGGCCAGAGCGTGCCCGCTCCGCTGCTGGAGCAAACCCTCGCCCCGGGAGCCCCGGCGCCAGATTCGGAGTCCGAAGTTTCCTCCCGTTGGCTCAACCCTCAACCCTCAACCCTCAATCCCTAGATGCCCGCCGTCAGCGAAACCATTGTTCGCGAGTACTTCGAACTGCACGAATTCCTCGTCCGCCAGCGCGGCAAATACATCGACAAGACCCAGCGCGACGAGGACGATGATATCGATTTCTTCGTGCTCAACCCGCACCCGCAGACGCCGCCGGGCGCCTTGCCCTTTGTGCTGGGCTCGCCGGATTTGCCTTTCATCCGGCGCGCCATCGTGGTCGTCAAGGCCTGGCATAGCAAGGTCTTCAGCCAGGCCCAGTTGGCGGCCTCGCCGGAAATCCTCCGCTTCGCCGAGTCGAAGTTCTTCCAGCAGGCGGCGCGCTCCTTCGCCGAGGACGGCGCGGCCACCGTGCTCAAGATCCTCGTGGCCCCGGCCCTGCCCCGGCTTGCCAAGGCCCGCGAAGAAACCATCGCGCTGCTGCGCGCCAAGGGCCTTGACGGGGTCCTTCCGTTCCGCGCGCTCCTGGCCGACCTGGTCAACGCCGTCCAGGTCAACCGCGACTACCAAAAATCCGATCTCCTCCAGACCCTCCGGATCCTGAAAAACTACGACCTCCTCAAGGGTCCGCAGTTGGAACTGTTCAAAACCAGGAAAACGTTGAAACCGTTGAAACGTTAAGACCGGGCGCATCCTGACACCGCTGAGCGCGGGCGCAAGCCCTCCCCCCTTCCCCCCTCCCATCCCGCCAAGGCGGGACGGGAGGGGGGTGATCCGTTTTTCCACTTTACCCAGGGCGGTCCCGACGTGTCGGGACTCGGAGCGGCACGGGCCTTGCCCTGGGCTACTATCTTCCTGCCCCTCCGGGGCGGAAGCGTGCCGCGCTACGCGCGGATAGAGTGGAATTGGTGGCAGTGTAGGGATGCGCCCTTAAGACCGTTGGAACCACAATTCTGTTTCCCAGCCGCGGCCCAATGCGCTAGGTTCACCGGTGGTTATGGTGCTGGTCATCGACAATTATGATTCGTTCACCTACAACCTGGTGCAATACCTGGGCGAGATGCAGGTGGAGCTGCAGGTCCATCGGAATGACCGCATTTCGCTCGAGCAGATTGGGGCCTTGAGGCCGGAGCGCATCTTGATTTCGCCCGGGCCGGGTTCGCCGCGCGAGTCCGGGCTCTCCAACGAGATCATCCGCCGTTTCGGCCCGCAGGTTCCCACCCTGGGAGTCTGCCTCGGGCACCAGTGCATCGGGCACGTGTTCGGCGGCAAGGTGATCGTCAACTACCGAATGATGCACGGCAAATTGTCGCTGATTAAGCACAACGGCAAAGACCTCTTCGCGGGCCTGCCCAACCCCTTTGCCGCCACGCGCTATCACTCGCTGGTGATCGAGCGGGCAACCCTGCCGGCGTGCCTGGAACTGACCGCCGAAACCGAGGAGGGCGAGGTCATGGGGGTCAGGCACAGGCAGTTTCCGATTTGGGGCGTGCAGTTCCATCCGGAGAGCATTCTCACCCAAAACGGGCGGCAGTTGCTGGCGAATTTCCTCAAGCTCGGGTAAGCTGGCGGCAATCAGGAAGTGGCCGGAGCCGCAGGGCTTGTCGCAGAGTCTGAGGACGGCGGCCGCTGCGAACAGCGAATGGCGAACGGCGAACGGGGTGCGGCGCGAGTTGCGAATGGCGAATGGCGAACGGAGGAGAGCGAACAGCGAACGGCGAATGGCGAACGGCGAACGGAGAATGGCGAACGGAGAACGGAGAATGGAAATCAGCCGGCCCTTTGGGGCAAGATGCGGCTCGCAACGCCTGTGCCTATTGAATCCTATCGCGACCTGGACACCAGAGCAGGTAGAGTCCCGATGCCGCATCGGGATTCGCCATTCGCTGTTCGCAGCGGACTGCGACAAGGCCTGCGGCTGCGGGCACTTCCTGAATGCCGCCGCCCACCGCCTTGCCCGAGGCCTCGCCGCCCGAGCGCAGAATACATCGCCGAGCTTCCGGCCCAGAGCACTCACCTTGCGGGGTCGCCCCGCGGTCGGGGCCGGGCGGAGGCGCCGAATTTGAAGTAGAGCCAATTGCCCAGGGGCAGGAGCACGGCGAAGGTCAGCAAACCGGCAAGGACATCCATCGTGTAATGGTAGTGGCAATAGACCGTTGAGAGCGAGAGCAGGAGGGCGAGGGCCAGGTGGGCGTAGCGGATCGGCTTCAGGTAGCGGAACGAGAAATAGACCGTGCACCAGGCCACCGCGATGTGGCTGCTGGGAAAGGCTGAGCCCGGGGCCTCGAAGACGTAGTAAATCCACCCCATCAGCCGGAAAAAAACGCCGGCTTGAACGGCCGTAGGATAGACGTGCGTCGGCGCCAGCCGCTGGACCTCCTCCGGCAGCGCGTAGCCGTTGACGGGCTGGAAGAAGAGGCGGGGACCGATGATCGGCAGAAAGATGTAAATCAGGTAGCAGAGGTAGAAAAGGAACGACAGGACGGAGACATAGTGGAAAAACTGCTGGCGGCTGCGCAGGAAAAGGGCGAGCCCCACGCCGGTGATCATTATGTAATACGAGAAATAGGCCGCATAAAAAAGCTCGCTGACCGCCAGCCACGGCGCTTTTTCCATGAACAGAACGGCCGGCTGGCAGCCAAAAACCGCCTGTTCCCACCGGATGACCATGGGATCGAGGTATTCCGTGACAAACATCCGGTTCAGCCACCCGGTTTCGCAGAAAAACCAGAGGTAGAGCAGCACCGGGTAGAAGTGCCGAAGCAAGTCCAGCGCCGGGTTCGGCCGGCCGCGGGCGCGGTTCTGAACCAGCCAATGGACCAGCGCCAGGCCCGCGGCATGAGCGCCCAGGAGCCAGGGCCAGGCCGGCACGGTCTGGTTGTGGAAGACCAGGATGAGAACCGCCACCAGGGCCGAGTATGTCTGGGTGGCATAATCAACAAAGGTGTAGCGATTCATGAGCGTTACGGTCCTGGCCAGAGAGAGCTTGGCCGGGGCCCTTCAAAGCGCCAGCCAATCACGCACACCGGCTTCCGCGACTGCTTAGTCACAGCTCAGAGCCATCCGTTCTGCCGATACCAGTCCAAGGTCTCGCCCAGGCCGCGCCGGAGCGTGGTGGGGCAGGCGCAGCCCGTTTCACGCTGCAAGAGGCCCGGGTCGCAGACCCAGCCCGGGGCGCGCAGTTCGGCGAATTTCTGCAAGCTCAGCACGTTCGGCTTGCCCGTCAGGCGCGAGAGGCCCTGCTGGGCCAGGCATAAGGGCCAAAGCATCAGGGCCGGCAGCGGCAACGGGAGGGTCCAGACGCCCATCTGCGCTGCAATCTCCCCGGCCAGCGACCGGGCGGTCACGATTTCAGGGCAAGCAACGAAATAGGTCTTCCGCGCTGCCGCCGGGTGGTCCAGGCAGGTCACGATCACCTCGGCCAGGTCCCGCGCAAACACCAGGCTCAGGGCCTGGCGACCTGGCCTTGGCAGCAGGTGGGCTTTGACGGCCTTGAAAAGCCCCAGGAATTGGGTGTCGCGGGGGCCGTAAACCCCGGGCGGGCGCAGGATGACAAACTCCGGGCGGCAGTGGCGGAGGACTTCCAGTTCGCCCGCCAGTTTGCTCTTGCCGTAGGCGGAGACCGGGTGGGGCGGGTCTTGCTCGCGGGCGGGTTTGGCCGGCAGGGCCGGCCCGCTGGCCGCCAGGCTGGAGACCTGCACCACGCGCCGCACGCCGGCCTGAGCGTTGGCGGCCTCGATGAGGTTGCGGGTCCCGGCCTGGTTGACCTGGTAAAACTCGGAGATTCGCCCCGCCCTGAGGCAGCCGGCGCAGTGGATGACGTGGGTGATGCCGGCCATGGCTTCGCGGAGGCTGGCCGGCTCCGAGATCGAGCCGGGCCGCACCTCGGCCCAGGACAGGTGCCGCTCGATGAAACGCCAGTTGCTGGTGGGCCGGAGGAGCACGGCCGTGGCCAGCCCTCGCGCGCGAAGCTGGTCCAGGACGTGGCTGCCGACAAAGCCGCTCGCGCCTGTGAGCAGGGTCTTCAATCCGTTCAGATCAAACCGAGCTCTTTGCCCACCTTGCCCAGTTTGTCCACGGCGAAATCAATTTGCCGGTCGGTGTGCGTCGCCATCAGGCTGATGCGAATCAATTCCTGTCCGGGCGCCACCGCGGGGGAGACGACCGGATTGACGAAGATCCCTTCTTCCTGGAGCCGTTTGCAGAGTCTGAAGGCGACCAGCAAGTCGCGGCAATACAGGGGCAGAATCGGAGTTTCCGAGTCGCCCAGGTCGAAGCCGAGGCCCCGGAGGCCCTTTTTCATGCGGGCGGTGTTGTGCCAAAGCCGGGCGATCCGCTCGGGTTCCTGCCTCATGATCCGCAGCGCCGCCAGCACCGCCGCCGCGTTGGCTGGACTCATGCTGGCGCTGAAGATCAGCGGCCGCGAGTGGTGCTTGAGGTAATCAATCGTCTCCGCGTCCGAACCGATGAACCCACCCAGGCTGGCCAGGGATTTGCTGAACGTGCCCATGATCAGGTGGATTTGGTCGGTCAGCCCAAAATGATTCGCGGTGCCAGCGCCGTGCTGGCCTAAGACCCCAATGGCGTGGGCGTCGTCCACCATCACCGCCGCCCCGTATCGGCCCGCGATGCGGCAAAGCTCGGGCAAGGGCATGATGTCCCCTTCCATGCTGAAGACGCCATCGACCACGATGAGTTTGCCGGGGTCGGGCTCCAGGTCCCGCAGGCGGCTCTGGAGGGCCGCCATGTCCTTGTGCGGAAAGCGGAGGAACTTGCCCTGCGAAAGCAGGCAGCCTTCGACGATGCTGGCGTGATTGCTCTTGTCACCGAGCACATATTCCCCTTTGCCCACCAGGGCGCTGATGACACCGAGGTTGACCTGGAAACCGGTGCTGTAGAGCAGCACGGCCTCTTTGCGCACCAGTTTGGCCAGTTCTCTTTCCAGTTCCAGGTGGATTTCCAGGGTGCCATTGAGGAAACGCGAGCCGGCGCAACCAGTGCCGTACTTCTCCACGGCGGCGCGGGCGGCTTCTTTGATCCTGGGATGATTGGTCAGGCCCAGATAGCTGTTGGACCCCAGCATCAGGACCTTCTTCCCGTTAATCATCACCTCGGTATCCTGGGCCGAAGAAATGACCCGGAAATAGGGGTAGAGGCCCATCGCCCGCAACTGGTCTGCGCTTCTGAACTCCTGGACCTTGTCGAGCAGCGCGCAACGCGGCGCGCTCTTGGTCTTGCCGGGCACAATCCGATGGTTCACCGGCTGCGGCCCGACCGGGCGCAGCAAGGGGTACGAGGTTAGTTGTTCTGCCTGGTTAACTTTCAGGGCGGTCAATTTGTCGTGGTAACTCATAAATCGCGAATCGCCAACGGACATTTGTACGCCTCCCTTTTACGCTTTATCAGACGGCTGGCAAGTAGGAAATTTCAATCCAAACCTCCCTCCCGGACCTTTGGGAGGCCGCACAAACGGCTCCAGGCGCGCCTCTTTGCAGCAAAACCCAGGGCTGTGCCGACCGAATGCCGGCCCTCCGGGGCCGATTTCCACCGCTGGCGGCCAGTGACGCCAAGCCACAGTTGGGGCCACGTACAGCCTCGCGAAAGAGCACATACACCGGATTTCACCTGCGCGTCCAGTCCGGTCCATCGCCACTTCATCCCGGCTCGAAGTTCCAAAGTCGAAGTCCGATTGTCATGGCGATGTCGGAACACTCTTGAATGCGGGTATGAGGATGTAATCGTTGTAACCTTTGTAACCTTTGTGACTTACTTAATGGGGCGCGGTCCCGCCGGGTCGGGACCTTATTTCACGCGTCCCTGCCGGTTGGGTGGCGGCTGCGTCCGCGCTAAGCTCTGATCAGGGCGCATGGTACTCCTGGAGGGTCTTGACGCCGTAGCCGTTTTTGCGCAGGGCGGCGATGCCCAGGGCGGCGGCCTTGGCGCCGCTCATGGTGGTCATGATCGGCGTGCCGGTATAGACCGCGGTGGTGCGGATCTTCACTTCGTCGGCGCGCGGGGTCTGGCCGGCCGGCGTGTTGATGACAAGCTGGATCTCGCGGTTCTTCAGCAGGTCGACCGTGTTGGGCCGTCCCTCGGTGAGCTTGAAGATGCGGCGGACCTTGAGGCCGGCCTTTTCCAGCACGGCGGCAGTGCCGCTGGTGGCAATCAACTCGAAGCCCAGGTCGGCAAAGAGTTTGGCCACCTCGGCGACGTCCTGCTTGTGGGCGTCGCTCACGCTCAGGAACACGCGGCCGCTGAGCGGGAGCGGGCCGCCGGCGGCCATCTGCGACTTGGCGTAGGCGATGCCCAACTCGCCATCCAGGCCCATGACCTCGCCGGTGGACCGCATCTCCGGCGAGAGCAGGATGTCCTGCCCGTGAAAACGGTTGAAAGGGAAGACGGATTCCTTGACGGCCCAGTACTTGGGCCAGATTTCCTCCGTGAAGCCCAGTTCTTTCAAGGTCCGGCCGGCCATCACCTTGGCGGCCAGTTTGGCCAGGGGCACGCCGATGGCCTTGCTGACGAAGGGCACGGTGCGCGAGGCGCGCGGGTTGACCTCCAGGACATAGACCGTTTTGCCTTTCACGGCGTACTGCACGTTCATCAGGCCGATCACGCCCAATTCGCGCGCCATGGCGTGGGTGTAGTGGCGGATGACTTTGATGACCTCCGGCGAAAGCGTGTGCGGCGGCAGCACCATCGCGGCGTCCCCCGAATGAACGCCGGCGAATTCGATGTGCTCCAGCAGGGCGCCGATGACAATGGCGCCGTCGGCCGCATCGGCAAACCGGCCCACGTCCGCAATGCAGTCCACGTCCACCTCGGTGGCGTCTTCCAGGAACTGGTCCACCAGCACCGGGCGCTCGGGCGAGGCCTCGACGGCAAAGCGCATGTAGCGCCGCAGTTCGGCATCGGAATAAACGATTTGCATGGCGCGCCCGCCCAGCACGAAGCTGGGGCGGACCAGGCTCGGGTAGCCGATGGACTGGGCGACGGCGATGGCCTCGGCCTCGCTGGTGGCGATGCCGTTGGGCGGCTGGGGAATGTCCAGCTTGCGCAGCATCGCGGCGAAGAGCTGGCGGTCCTCGGCAATTTCGATGCTTTGGGGCGAAGTGCCGAGGATGTGGACGCCGTTTTTCTGCAAGCCGAGCGCCAGGTTGAGCGGCGTCTGGCCGCCAAACTGGGCGATGGCGCCCCAGCACTGCTCCCGCTCGTAGATGTGCAGGACGTCTTCCAGCGTGAGCGGCTCGAAATAAAGCTTGTCGCTCGTGTCGTAATCGGTCGAGACCGTCTCGGGGTTCGAATTGACCATGAGCGTCTCGAACCCGTCTTCCTTGAGCGCAAACGCCGCGTGCACGCAGCAATAGTCGAACTCGATCCCCTGGCCGATCCGGTTGGGACCGCCGCCCAGGATCATGACTCGGCGTCGGTCGGACCCGCGCACCTCGTCGTCCCCGCGGTCGTAGGTCGAGTAGTAATAAGGCGTGTAAGCCTCGAACTCAGCCGCGCAGGTATCCACCAGACGATAGCTGGGGACCAGGCCGCACTGCTTGCGCAAGGCGCGGATTTCGTCCTCGGTCTTGCCGGTAAGATTGGCAATTTGCCGGTCGGAAAACCCGAGCGATTTGGCTTTGGCTAACAATTCGGCGTTCATCGAGATGGCCACACTCGGCATAGTAAGCCGGAAAGCCTGGCGGGTGTCGAGTGTCGAGTGCCGGGTGCCAAGGGCCCAGCGGTGCGTGCCGAGCGCCGGGTTTGCGTCAAAAGCCCGCTGGATTTGCCTCGGCGTCCATCCCATCAGGCGCCCTGGAATCCATCCGCACGAAGCTGGGTTGAATCGCACTAACCGCGCGGTGGCAGCTTCTTCTCCACCTTGCTCTTTTCCAGCACGACGTACTTGGGCAGACCGGCCTCCCTGGGGAGTTCGACTTCGCCCTCGATCAGCGGCCGGGCATACTCGACGAATTTTTCATTCGGCAGGAAGCCGTCCTCGCTGAGCCAGTCGCGCGGGACCAGGTGTTCGACGTTGGCGATGTCGGCCAGCGGCTGGAGGCCGGTGCTCCATTTGACCGAGCCATCGGGCTGGGCCTCGCGCACGAGCTTCACCATCTGCCCGCTCTGACCGGCCATGGCCGCTTTGACAGCCGCCTCGCCGCAGGCGAAGGCGTTGTCGGCATCGGTGAGGCTGGCGCAGTGCCCGGCGGCCCGCTGGGCATAACTGAGCCGGGCGGTGCGGGCCTTGAGCTTGAGGTTGCCTTGGACGACCTCCTTGAGTCTCTCGGCCGCGCCCGCGAGCACGGGGTGGCCGAAGGCGTCCAGGCGCGCCTTGTCCGCGCCCACTTCCTGGCCGGCGGCGTTCTTGATGCCCTCGCCCACGACGACGATGCAGTAGTTGAAGGCCGCCACGGCCGCTTTGACCTTCGCCAGAAACTTGTCCTCCTCGAAGGCCAGTTCCGGCAGGAGGATGATATGGGGCGGGTTGGCCGGTTGGCCGCGCTTGGCCAGCACGGTGCCGGCGGCGATCCAGCCGGCCGAGCGGCCCATCACCTCGATCAGGCAGCAAGCCCCGTCGTCCGTGGCCATGCAGCCAAAATCAAGGCCGATTTCCATGACCGTGGTGGCATTGAACTTGACCACCGAGCCGTAGCCGGGGCAGTGGTCGGTATGCGGCAGGTCGTTGTCGATGGTCTTGGGCACGCCGATGACGCGCAGTTCGTAGCCGCGCTGGAGGGCAGCCTCGTGGATTTTGAGGGCGGTGTCCTGGGAATCATTGCCGCCGAGGTAAAAGAAGCAGCCGATGCTATGCGCCTGGAAGACCGCGAAGAGCCGGTCCAGGTCCCGGGCCGCCTGCTCGGGCTGGTTTTTGAGATCGATGCTGTAACGGCAGGTGCCCAGCGCCGCGGCAGGCGTGTACCTCAGCCCCCCGATGCTCCGCGCTTTCTCGTCGTTGATATCGATGAGGTCCTCGTTGAGAATGCCGAGGATGCCGTTGGCCCCGCCGTAGATCTCTGCAATGCCGTCGTGGCGCCCGGCTTCGTGAATCACGCCCGCCAGGCTCGCGTTGATGACGGCCGTCGGCCCGCCCGACTGAGCCACTAACAGATTACCTGCCAATGCTGCCATAATATTGAAGTCGTTTGCTTCTGTTTGAACCGTTCCCCCTGCCCCGCAAAGTCACTCGCCCAAAATGGGGCCGACACGATGCCAACCCTGGCCGTGGCTGTCAAAGCGAAATCCGGAACCAGACTACAGGAGCAAAGGACCGCCGAACCACCGGACCACAGGGCCGCGGGACCCTTTTGTATTCTGCTCAATTTGCCCTTGCGCAGTTGGCCTAAGACTGCTTCATTAGGAGCGGTCCTGTGCGCATATGGCGGAATTGGCAGACGCGCTACTTTGAGGTGGTAGTGGGGTAACCCGTGCAGGTTCAAGTCCTGCTATGCGCACCAGTTTTCCCGGGGAAATCGGGGGAGTTGGTGGTTCCGACACACTTTTCGCACAGGAAACGCAAGAGGCCGAGGCCGAGGCCACGATTTACCGCAAGAGCAAACCCTACAAAGGGCTGGCGGCCAAAGCCGAGGCGGGAAAATGGCTCGCCGTCAGGCCGTAGAAGCTCTCCCAAAACCGCCGGGTGGGCTTGAAGCCGTAGTTCATTCCCGCTTGCGCCGGGCAGGCGGCTTCGCCCCGCTCAACACAGTTTCCATATCCACAAACCGGCCGGCGTCCGCGTCGGCCATGCCTTCCTTGAGTGATTCAGGAATCCAGGAATCGTCGTTTTCCACTACGAACCTGGTCACTTCCGCCCGTTCGTGTGGCGGCAGGGCTTTGATTTGCTCAATGATTTCGTGTGCGCTCAGGTTCCTAATTATGCACAGGAATTCACTTCGAGCAAGCCGCGTTTCGGCCCGGTCAGCGGGAGACTCGCCAGATGCGCCGCCAGAGCGCGCCACCTGGCGGCCAATCTCAATCGGCTGGCGGTTCGCGACGAAGGGTCGCGCGATCGGAGGGCAGAGGTCAGTCTCTGCGGGAAGCCGGCGCCGGCCCTTGCAGCGCTGGCTGCAAATCCGGTTTGCGCCGCCACTGCGCTCTGTTACTCTGGGCCCAGTATGACAAGGCGAAAATCAGGACTGCTTGGCGTGTTAGTAATGGCTGTCGCGGCGCTTTCGGTCCAGGCGCAGCCGGCCAGTTCACTCCGGATTACGAACTTCCAGGGCACGGGCGAGGGTTGGGTGCTGGGCTGGGAGCAGTCGGCCACCGGCACGGCCTACACCGTGCAATTCCAGGACACGCTCCAGGATGGCATCTGGCGCAGCCCCGCCTCGGCCGCCCCGTTCCCCGTGGCCGGGAAAGAGTGGCTCGATGCCTGGAGCACGAATGCGAGCCGCTTTTACCGGGTCATCGGCGTGCCGGCCGCGCAACGCGGCCAAGTGCTCTCCGCGACGCTCAACAACGGGCTGACCGCCTTGCAGTTGGCGTTCTTGTTCAACCTGGCCGGCGTGCCGATCACCCCGCAATACGACGTGGGGCTGTATAAGATCGTCTATGAGACCATCACACCCCTGGGCGCGCGCACCCTTGCCTCCGGCGCTTTAGTCCTGCCTCAAAACGCCGGGGGCGCCCTGCCGCTGGTCAGCTACCAGCACGGCACGCTCACGCAAACCAACTCGGCCCCTTCCTCCCTGAACCTCTCGGGGGAGGTCACCATCGGCATTGCCTTCGCGACGACGGGATATGCGGCGGCGGTGCCGGATTACCTGGGGCTGGGGGACTCGCCCGGCCTGCACCCGTATCACCACGCCCGCTCCGAGGCCACGGCTGGTGTGGATATGCTCCGGGCGGTCAAGGCCTTCTGCGCGACCAACGGGTTCGCCCTCAACGACCGTCTGTTCCTTTGCGGCTACTCGGAAGGGGGCCACGCCACCATGGCGCTGTTGCGCGAGCTGGAGACCTTCCACACCAACGAATTCACCGTCACCGCCTGCGCGCCCATGGCCGGAGCTTATGATCTGTCCGGCGTCACGACGGAGGATTTCCTGACCAACCGCTTCGCGCCCAATCCCTACTACTTCGTCTATTTGCTGGCCGCGTACCAGGATGTCTATCACCTGGCCCCCAGCCTGGCCAGCCTGTTGCGTGTGCCGTATGACACGGCCTTGCCGCCGCTGCTCGGGGGCAATGCCAGCGGCAGCCAGATCAACGCCGCCATGCCCGCCGACCCCACTCAAATCCTGAAACCGGACTACCTGGCGGCCTTCCGCGCCCAGCCACGCCATCCGCTTCGCCTGGCGCTTGAGGAAAATGACTTGTACCGCTGGAAACCGCGCGCGCCCCTGCGGCTTTATCACTGCTCGGGCGATCTGGACGTGGACCCCGCCAACTCGCAAGTCGCTCTGGCCTCGTTCCACGCCCTGGGGGCGACCCAGGTGGAGTTGATCGATCCGCAGCCCGGCGCCGACCACAGCGGGTGTGCCCAACCCAGTCTGTTGCAGGCCAAGGCCTGGTTCGATTCGCTGAAGTAGCGGCCGATTTTTCGGGGCCACAGGTGGGGCGGAGGGGGCGGCCGCGCTCCGCGACCGTGCTGAGAGGGTGGCTGGACGAAGGGCAGGGGGTTGGTTATGCTCTTGGCCAGTGGAAAGTATTTTGGAAAAAGCCCTCGGCCAGAATGGCGAGCAATCGGCCGTGGCGGAAAAGAGAGACCTGCTGGCGCGCCTCCTGGCGCGGCTGGCGCACGAGATTCGCAACCCGCTCAGTTCGCTCCACATCCACGTGCAGTTGCTCGAGGAGGACCTGGGCGCGCTGGCGCCCCAGGTGCGCCAGCAATTGACGGCCCGCCTGGAGATTATCCAGGGCGAACTGCACCGCCTCGAGACCATGGTCGAGAACTTCCTGCGGCTCACCAGTCCGTCGGCCCTGGATTTGGAGCCGGTGGAAATGCTCAAGCTCGTCACGCACGTCTGCGAGTTGCTCCGCCCGGAAGCCGCGGCGCGCGAGATCGAAATCGCCACTTGCCTGCAGGAGGCGCTGCCGCCAGTCCTGGCCGACCCGGTCCGCCTGACCCAGGCCCTGCTGAACCTGGTCATCAACGCCATGCAGGCCGTGGAGCGCAAGGGCCGTATCGAGGTGAGCGTGGCCCTCGCCGGCGGAGCCCTGGCCCTGGCCGTGCGCGACACCGGCCCGGGCATTCCGCCCGAAAGGCTGGCGTCCATCTTTGACCCCTATTTCACCACCAAACCCGAGGGGAGCGGGCTGGGCCTGTGGATTGCCCAGCAAATTGTCACCGCTCATGCCGGGGGCCTCAAGGCCCAGAACGCGCCCGGGGGAGGAGCGGTGTTTACGATGACCTTGCCGCTGGAGCGGTGAGGCGCAGAGGGAGACTTGCCCGACATTGATCGTGCGCTGCGCCCAGGAACCGGCTGAGGACGAGTGAGTGAGTGGGAGTCAAAGCGGCCTCGCGCTCCGCTGGCCGCCGCACTCCATCGTGCCGGCCGTGCCGGTTCATGGGTCGGCTGCCGGATAGCGGATGGCGCGTGGCGGAGTGCGAGCACGGCCGAGGTGATAGATGGACAAATCGAGAATCAAGATTCTGGTGGTGGATGACGAGCAAGGGCTTTGCGCGGGCGTCCAGGAGGCCCTGCGGCGCGAGGGCTATGTGGTGGATGCGACGACCGAGGCCCCAGCCGCGCGCAAGCTCGCCGAGGAGCGCCTTTACAACCTGGTGATTTCCGACATCAGGATGCCCGGCCTGAGCGGGCTGGACTTGCTGAGCCAGGTCCGGGCGCGCACACGCGACACGCTGTTCATCCTCATGACGGCCTACGGCACGGTGGAAAGCGCCGTCGAGGCCATGAAGCAGGGCGCCTATGATTACCTGCCCAAGCCGCTGGACATGAAACGGCTGCGGGCCCTGGTGGAAAAGGCGCTCGAGTTCCAGGCCGTGGTGGCGGAGAACAACGAGTTGCGGCTGCGGTTGGAGACGCGCTCCGAGCCGAGCCTGCTGGTGGGCGAGAGCGAGTCCATGCGCGCCATCGCGCGCCTGGTCGAGGAGGTGGCCAACAGCGAGGTGACGGTTTTGATCGAGGGGGAGAGCGGCACGGGCAAGGAAATCGTCGCCCGCTCGATTCACCTGCGCAGCGCGCGGCGCGACAAGCCGTTCATTTCGGTCAATTGCGCCGCCCTGGCCGAGCAATTGTTGGAAGCCGAGTTGTTTGGGCATGTCAAAGGGGCCTTCACCGGCGCCGTGGCCAACAAACCCGGGCGGTTTCAGTTGGCGGACGGCGGCACGCTGTTTCTCGACGAGATCGGGGATCTCTCGCCCAAAGGGCAGGGCGACCTGTTGCACGTGCTCGAGGAGAGCGCCTTCCGCATGGTCGGCGGTTCCGAACTGATCCGCGTCAACGTGCGCGTGATCACCGCCACCAACAAGCGACTCCAGGCAGCCGTGGACGCAGGGAAGTTCCGCGAAGACCTGTTCTACCGGCTGCAGATTGTGCCCATCGTCATGCCGCCCTTGCGCGAGCGGGCGGAAGACATTCCCCTGCTCAGCGAGCGTTTTTTCGAGCATTTTTGCGCCAAACACAAACGCCGCCGCAAGCGCATGTCGCCCGAGGCGCTCCAGCTCTGCCAGCGCTTTCCCTGGCCGGGCAATGTCCGGCAACTGCGCAATACCATCGAACGGCTGGTCATCACCTGCCGCGAGTCGGTCGTCGAGGTCGAGCACCTGCCGGATTTCCTGCGCGACTATGACCGCAAGACCACCACCTTTACCGTCCGACCCGGCACGCCGCTGGCGGAGGTGGAGAAAATGCTCATCCGCCAGACGCTCACGCACGTTACCAGCAACCGCGAGGAGGCCGCCAAGACCCTGGCCATCAGCCGCCGGGCGCTGCAATACAAGCTCAAACAGTACGGGCTGCTGGAACTGCAAGGCGAGAGGAAGTCCCCGGCCGGCACTCCTGCTCCCGTCAATCGCCAGCAATAGTCCGACCGCAGGTTGGAACCTGAAGCAGAACGGACCGCGGAGCAGGCACGTCCAGTGGAGCCGCCAGCGGCTCAGCGCGCCGGAGCGCAGCTTTGAATTGCCACGGACACCGTGCTGCCGTTTGGGCTTGTTCCAATGAACGCGAATTGGAATTAGTGCGAGGTTCGCTGCACAGGGTGAGCCTCAGCCGGTGCAGGAATTGCGCCCAGGCCCCCTTTAGCACTGAAAAAGCGGCCCGGCGCCGGCGGGCGAATTGTTGTGAAACATGTTGACATTCAAAGGGTTACACCAACACGACCTCGTCTGGCACGCCCTATGCCTTTGGGGTGAGCCGGTTGCTCTTTAGCGGCGACCAAACAAAACGAAACCGAAAGAGTTTAATTAGTTCATTATGAGCGAAACAAATACTCCTCCTGCGCCGAATCCAACGCCTTGCACCTGCGCCGCCACCCCGGCGGCCCAGCCCGCCACCCCGGCGGCCCAGCCGCCCACCACCCCCGCCGCCCCGGCCCCGCCCCAGGCGCCACCAGTTGCCACCCCGGCCCCCGCTGCCCCCAAAGCACCGAAGCGCGGAATGCGGAAGCGTTAATTGGAATTAGCCGCACGCTTGCAGCAGCGTGGTCAGAGCACGCGGGCGCCGCTGCGGAGGAACGGCGGCGCCAGCTTCTTTTGCCCGATAACCATGTCAACGCTTCAACGCTTCAGCGCTTCCACCCATTAAAAAGGATGGGCCTGCACGGGGTTGGCGTTGTGCAGTGCAAACAATGCACGGCGCCGTTTCAAGGTCCTCCAGCTTTCCCGGCGGGTGGATGGCGTTTGCGTTTTTATCCGATTGTGAATCAAGAACTTACACATTGGAGCTTGAACCTGGTATGCAAATAGCGTGTACTTCATTTATGAATGCTGTGATCCGGAGCCTGTTGAAGCTGCAAGCGCTCGAATTCGGTGAGGTGACCGGCAGGAGAGTTGAGTCGCAGGTCGCGGAACTGCGCGGCCAAATCCCACAGCCCATCCTCGGACACTACGACCGGCTGCGTGTCCGCGGCAAGAAGGGTGTCGCCGTGGTGCGCAACCAGGTGTGCACCGGCTGCCACCTGCAACAACCGATCGGCAAGATTACCATCCTCATGCGCGGCGCGGACATTCAACTGTGCGATAGCTGCGGCCGTTATCTCTATCTGCCGGAGCCGGGGGAGAGTGAATTTGTGGAGCGCATCGCCGCCGCCAAGCCGGCGGAGCGCGCCGCCGAAAAGCCCGTGCCCAAGCCGCGAAAACGCAAAGAGCGCAAGGCCCTGGCGACCGCCTGACCTCCTGGGGCAGACGCACAGGCGCCAGGCCCGCCGACCTGATCAGCTCAAGCTTGGACTCCCCTCCGCACATGCCATTGGACGCGATCATTCCCGTTGCCCTTCCGGCCACGCTGGCCCAATACACCCGGCCGGCGTTGATTGTGCCGGAACTGCGCGAGCGCGACACCGCCGGGATCCTTGGCGAGTTGAGCCAGGTCCTGCAGCGGCAGGGCTGCGTGGCGGATGTGCTGCCGTTCTATCACACCGCCCTCAACCAGGAGTTGCTGTCCAACTCCGCCCTCGAGAGCGGACTGGCTTTCCCGCATTCGCGCCTGGGTGGGGTCAAGCAACTGACCTTTGCGCTGGGGCGCACGCCCGAGCCGGTGACCTGGGGCGCCGGCGGCCCGTGGCGCGTGCGACTCATCTTCCTCCTGGCCGTCCCCGCTACGGATGCCGCCAGTTATTTGCACCTGCTGGCCAGCCTTGCCCGGCTCGGCCAGCGAACCGAGCTGCTGGACCAATTGCGCGGCGCTGCGAATGCCGAGGCCATCCTGGCCGTGCTTGAGCGAATCAGAATGCGCCAAGGATGATGCGACCAGGTCCTTCGTGCCCATGAGTCAAGGCTGCTCTTGGCCACAGGTTCATTCAATCATCTCTTGCACGATGGCCCGAGCGGCCCGCCGGCTTGCACCCGCCGGACCCAAAGTGGCAATGATTTCTGAGAGCCGGGCCTTGATTTTGGCCCGCCGCGCTTCATCGCGCAGCAGTTCGAGGGCGGCGCGCGCGAGGTTCTCGGCCGTGGCCGCGCCCTGGACGAACTCGGGGAAAAGCGGCTCGCCGGCGAGCAGGTTAGGCATCGCGAGGTAGTTCACTTTGACCATCCGCTTTGCGGCGAGATAGCTGGCCAGGGAGGTCTTGTAGAAGACCACCGCCGGGACGCCAAAGAAGGCGCACTCCAAGGTAATGGTGCCGGATTTCGTGACGGCCAGGTCTGCCTGGCCGAGGGCTTCGGCCAACCCGCCAACCTGGACCTGGAGGCGCGGCGCCTGGGTCAGGAACGGCTGGGCATAGTTGGCCAGCGCTGCATTGGGCAGGACCAGGCGGAAAGAGGCCGGCGATTCGGCGGCTATCCGCCGGGCCGTCTCGAGCACGACGGGCAGATGGCGGCGCAATTCCCCGGGGCGGCTGCCGGGCAGGAGCACCACGGTGGGGCAGGACGGCGGTTGGCGGAGGGAGGCGGGAGCAGCGGCCGCCCGCGCGTGGCGATAGCGGTCCACCATGGGATGGCCGACAAATTCGACCCGAAACTCCGGCACGCGCTCGGCAAACCAGGCCCGCTCGAAAGGGATAATGCTCAGCAACAAATCGTAATCGCGGGCCATTTGGCCGGCGCGGCCTTCACGCGAAGCCCAGACCTGGGGCGAGACGTACTGGATCAGCTTCGGATGCCAGTCATGGAACCAGTCACTGTGCGACCGCACGTACTTCCTAAGCGCGTGGGCGAAGCGGCGGTTGAACCCGGAGAAGTCCACGCAAATCACCGCGTCCGGTTGGCGGCCCAGGGCCAGCCGGAAAAGCCGGCCAAAGAGTCGCCGGAACTTGAAGAGGTTCCGGAGCGCGTCCGACAACCCGATGACCGAATGCGCGGTGAGGTCGAAGGCCAACTCCACCCCGGCGGCGGCCAGGCGCGGGCCGCCGGCGCCGAAAAAGCGCGGTTCCAGGCTCGCGCGCAGCGGCTGGCAATCCGGCGTCGGGACCGCTTCGGCCTCCGTGAGTTCCTGGCGCAAGGCCTGGACCAGTTCCGCCGCCAGCAGGTCGCCGCTGGCCTCGCCCGCGATTAACATGAAGCTCTTGGGTCTCATGCGCTAATATGCCACGCGCTGCTGCTGCAGGGCAGGCCTTCCCCCGAGGTGCCGGGCGAAAGGCTGCCCTATGGAGATGAGCACCTAATCTGGCGCGTGATTTCAAAGGCCAGGTCCAGCGCACGCTTGGCCGATTCGCCGCTGACCAGCGGCGGGCGGTGGGCGCGGACGCACTGGGCGAAATGCTCCAACTCGAGCTTGAGCGGCTCTTCCTTGGCAATCGGCACCGGCTCGCGCACGATGCGCTTGCCGCCGAACTCGCTGACGATGGTCGAGTCTTTGGCGTGGAGCAGTTTCTTGAGGAACGAACTCTCCGGCTGGTCGTTGCGGGCGAGGCGGTAGATGAAACCCTCCTGGGCCCGGTAATCCAGCGAGATGTAGCTGGTCAAGGCGCCGCCGCTGAAGACGCGAATCTTGCGCATCCGTTCCGGGCTGACGCGGCTGGCGGTGAGATTGGCCACGCAGCCATTGGCGAAGCGCAAACGCGCGTTGGCGATGTCTTCGGATTGGCTCAGCACCGGGATGCCGACCGCGTCCACGCTCGTCACGGGCGACTTCACGAAGGCCAGCACCACGTCCAAATCGTGAATCATCAAATCGAGCACCACGCCGATGTCCGTGCTCCGGGCGGGGTAGGGCGAAAGGCGGTGCGTCTCGATGAAGCGCGGCTCGGTGGCCACCGTCTGGAGGTACTTGAATACGGGATTGAACCGCTCGACATGGCCCACCTGGAGGATGCAATCCCGCTGCTGCGCCAGTTCGACCAGTTCGGCGGCCTGCGCGGCGTTGTCGGTCATCGGCTTTTCGACCAGTACGTGCTTGCCTTGCCGGAGGAGGGTCCCGGCCAATTCATGATGCGTGCACGTCGGCGTAACGATGCTGACCGCGTCGCTGGCGGCCGCGGCCGCCGCGACCGAGTCGAAGGCGCGCACGCCATGCTTCGCCGCAACCTTGCGCGCGGTCTCGGCCGCGACATCGTAAACCCCGGCCAACTCCACCTGGCCGGCGGCCGCCAGTTCCGCGTAGATGCGCACGTGTTCCTTGCCGAGCGAGCCGGCGCCCAGGACGGACACCCTGACTTTGTCCGTGGTCTGTGCTCGGTGGTCCGCAGTCATGGCTGGGCATTCTGCCACCGATCGGTTGCCGCTGACAACTCAAAGGAGTAGTGGGGCAGCCGTCCGGGCGCATCTCCCAAAGAGGGCGGTTTCCGGCGCGCGGCGCAGGGCGCATCCTGACACTGCCCCCGAGCGCGGGCAGAAGCCCTCCCCCCATCCCCCCTCCCATGCGCTCGGAGCGCATGGGAGGGGGGTGATCCCTTTTTCCACTTTACCCAGGGCGGCGGCCCGTCCCGCCCGGAGCGGGACGGGCCTTGCCCTGGGCTACTATCTTGCCGCCCCT
>Ga0187850_10001905_pt1 | contig 20617 bp, 19 predicted proteins | sample June2016WEW_4_15_FD_132436 | JGI IMG/M metagenome (GOLD analysis project Ga0187850, IMG submission 132436) | Peatland microbial communities from SPRUCE experiment site at the Marcell Experimental Forest, Minnesota, USA - June2016WEW_4_150 | ecosystem: Environmental > Terrestrial > Soil >... | reverse complement strand
CTCGCCGTCGGGGTTCTGGATGGCGGTATCGACGCGCGAAAAGACCCCCAGGTCGTACAGGCGGCGCTGGGTCTCGGTGATCACCGTGGGAGAAAGCGGGTCGCCTGGATTCAGATGGAGGTTGCGATAGACCAAGCCGGGGCTCGTGGTTCTGAGGCCGCCCTGGTTGATCAGCACTTCCCTTACGGACTCCTGTTTGCCTTCGTGGATCGCAAAACGCAGGTCCACCAGGTTCGGCTTGGCGGCCGGCTTCGAGCTCCACTCGAAGGTGGCATTGGGGAATCCGTTGTCGAAGTATTGCGCCAGGATGGTGTCGCGGTCCACCGCCACGTTGAATTCGCTGAATGGCTGGTCCTCGGTGGAGCCGAGCATGGAAAGGATCGCGGCCTTATCCAACTTCTCGATGCCCTCCACCTCGAGCCTGTCGACGAAGTACTGCGGCCCTTCGTCGATGGCAATGAAGACGGCAATATCGCCGACTTTGCCGCGATAGTCGTCCTCCAACCGGTGCGTCACACGTACGCCCCGAAAGCCATTGGACTGGTACAGGCTGACGATGGAATCTTCGTCGCGGCTGAGGAGACTTTCGCTGTAGCGCCCGTGCGGAAACTGGAGGAACGAGGCCTTCTGGAGAAACATGCGCTCGCGAATCGTTTCGGTGTCGAAATACCGGTTCCCGCGGATTTCGACGGCAACCAGCCGGTGGCGCTTGCCGGTCGAGACCAGGTAATCGATGGAGGCCTTATCGTTGACGACGCCCTGCTCTTTGAACTCCACCTCGGCGTCGAAGTAACCGTCCGATTGGAGATAATCGCGCAGGTTGCGCGCGCCTTCGACGAGCAGATCGTAATCCACCGCGTGCTCCTCGAAAATGGGAACGTAGCGCTGGAGTTTTGTCCGCGAGATCTTGGCGCCGATGGTGCGCACCTCGATGCGCGGCCCCGCGTCGATGCGGAGCGTGGGGAGCGCGCTGTTGGTCTGGGGATCGTACTTCAGCGAATCCAGCGTGACCTTGGCTTCCAGGCGGTTCTCCTCTTGATACAGCGAGCGGATTCCGTCGAGGCCCTGGCGCACGCGCGTTTGCGTCACCGGCTTCCAGGTGTGGATGATCCAGCGCTGGAACTTGGCGGCGGTGAGGATGTTCTTGGGGTCCATTTTCAAGTCGCCGATCAGCACAGGCGAGGCGAAATGCGCACGCCGCCCACTATCGACTTCGAAGCGGAAATTCACCTGCTCGTGGGCGGCGTCGTAATTCAATACCGGGCGGATGCTGCTCAGGTAGAGGCCGTTGCTTTCGAGCAGCCGTCGCTGGCCGGCCACGGCCTCCTGGAGCCTGGCATCGGTGTAAGGCTGTCCCAGATCGAGCCGCGTGGCGTTATCGAGTTGCGCGGGATTCGGATTCGACAGGCTGCCCACAGCCGCCACGCTGCCAATGAACCAACTGTTCTTCGTGAGGAAGCGGATGATCACACCGTCCTGGTAAGGCTGCGCATCCACCTGGATGTCGGCGTACCGTCCGGTGGCAAACAGCCGCTCGATGGAGGCCCGCACGACGGCCATACTGAGCGGCTGGTGGATCTTCAGCGGCAGGATTTCGTGCAGCTCGGTGGGGTCCAAAGGCTGCACGGCCGGATCGAACTGGATGGTGAGCACTTCCTTGCCTGCATACTTCTGGTATTGCGCCAGGAGGGTCCCAGGCCGCGCAGCCGCCAGAAACAGAAGCAGGCAAGGGAAGTAGGCGAGCAGCGATCGCACCAAGATCATGATACCGTAAGTCGTTCATAGCAACTTTGTTACCATCGGATTGATGGACGCGGCCGAGCGCCAGCGCTATTCGCGGCAAATCCTGTTTCCCGGGATCGGGGAACGGGGACAGGAAGCGCTGTTGCGGTCGCACGCGGCGGTGGTGGGTTGCGGAGCGCTGGGGAGCTTTCACGTCGCGGCGCTGGCGAGGGCGGGGGTTGGCAGGATCACGATCATCGATCGCGATTACGTGGAGCCGAGCAACCTGCATCGCCAGTGGCTGTTCGAGGAATCCGACGCCGCCCAGGCTCTGCCCAAGGCTGCGGCAGCCGAGCGGCGTGTCGCGCTCATCAATTCCACCGTTCATGCGCGCGGCGTGGTGGCGGACCTCACGCCCTCCAACGTGGCGGAGTTGCTGGGCGGCGCGGACCTCATTCTGGACGGCACCGACAACTTCGAAGCGCGCTACCTGATCAACGATTTCGCGGTGAGCCGCGGGATTCCGTGGATCTACGGAGCGGCCGTGGGGAGTTACGGCCTGACCATGCCGGTGATCCCGGGACGCACAGCGTGCCTGCGCTGCGTCTACCCCGATCCGCCTGCGGGCGTCCAGCCGACGTGCGAAACCGCCGGAGTGCTGAACGCGATTGTCTCGGCGGTGGCATCGCTCCAGGTGGCGGATGCGCTGAAAATCCTCTCCGGTCACGCGGACCTGGCGCGGGCGCGCATCACCACGATTGACGTGTGGGACGGGGACATCCGGCAGATCGAAGGGCCCGCGCGCGACCCGGAATGCCTCGCGTGCGGCCGGCGTCAATTCCCTGCCCTGGAAGAATCGCCCCGGCCGCCCGCCACTTTGTGCGGCAGAAACGCGGTGCAGATCCACGAACGCGAGCGGCCGATTGACCTGGCGGAGCTGAAAGAGCGCCTGGAACCGCTGGGCGAAGTGCGCGCCAACGAGTTCGCGCTGCGGTTCTTCGCCGCGCCGTACGAGATGACGGTGTTCCCGGATGGGCGGGCCATCATCAAGGGGACCAGCGACACGGGGGTGGCGCGCAGCTTGTACGCGCGGTATGTGGGGTGAGAGAGGCGCGGCTCGATTCATCGAGCCGGTTCGCTCCACCCGGCGGTACCATTGAGACAAATGTCTTGCATGGCGCTGCGCCGGGGCGGTATGGTTTTGCTGCTGCTGGCTTCTCCGGTTTGCGGCCAGTTTTCCCAACTGGCGGCAACCGACGATGGAAGTCAACTCTACTTCACTTCGCAGATGTTGCTGAAGGGGGCGGCATCATCATCGCCATCGCCCGAATCGAGGCTCTACCGTTTCGGGCCGAACGGCGTGACCTTGTTCGCGGAAAGAGGCTCGCTGGCGCCGCCGAATAGTTTCAGCAGCGGCGACGGCGTCGTGAGTCCGCGCGTTTCCAGCGATGGAAGCCTGGTGGGGTTCACCTTCGACGGTGTGTGCTCCGCAATTCCGGGTTGTGCCGCCATCACGAATGAGGCCGAGCTGCGCGGCAGCCAGACTCTCGATCTCGGCCCGGGGAACATGCAACTGAGCCGGAGCGGCCGATGGGCCCTGGTGACGAACGTGGTCTTTGACCCTTCCTATCCGAGTCTGATCGGCGCTGGCTCGGCGCGCACCCTGGTGGACCTCACGACGGGCCAGCGCACATCCGTTCCCTTGACACCCTACGGGCTGTCCAGTCTGGGCAGCCCGAGTTCCTTTACGCTCGCGTCCGACGGCACCGCGCTCGTGGTCACGTCAGCCCCCGCTACAGGCACTGGCAACACCATTACCGCGGGCTTCGGACTCTGGAAGCAGGGGCAGTTGACGCGAATTCAGTTCCCACAGGGTCTCATGCTCATGCCCATCGCGTTAAGCGACGATGCGAGCACAGTAATCTGCTACGGCTATCCATCCGGCTCCGGGACTTTGCCCTCTCAGATCGTCGCGCTGGATCTCGCATCCGGGAAGGCCACCCTTGTGTTCCAGTCGAAAGACTCCACGCAAATGCCGGTTTTCATGGCGGCCAGCAACAACGGACAACGGGTGCTCTATCGGATCGGGTCCCTGAGCACGCTTAGCGGACTCGCGTATGTCTGGGACTCCCCGAGCAGCGCAACCATGCCAGTGCCATTAGCGGATGGCGAGCTCGCCAACGATGGAACCTTAAGCGGTCTTGGCGGCTTCGCGTTCCTGGCAACCACCCGCTCCCGGATCGTGAAGTTCTCCGCGCAGTCCAGGACGGTTTCGCCGCTTTTCCCGGCAACCCCGTACTGCGACGATCCGGGTGCGGTCGGCGGGGGATCCATGGTGCGGCTGCACTGCTCGTTCACCGCTTCGTCAGCAAGCCTGCAAGGCCAGATCCTGTATGATGGCCAGCCGCTTCCGGTTCTTTTCTCCAATCCCGGTGACATCGGCATCCAGATACCCTGGCAATGGAACAATTCCCTTTCTCCCACGCTCTCGCTCAATCTCCCGAGTGACTCGCCCTTCCAAGCGAGTCAACCGCTGAATGTCTTTGATGGCGCTCCCGCATTGATCCCCGACGATCCGGGCGAGTCCAGCCTCTTCGGCATAAAGATCGTTAAGGGCGATTGGAGCGGACTGTTGACCAGCCAGCCGGGCCCGGGCGATATCGTTTACATCTATATGACCGGTCTGGGATGGCCACAAACGCCTGAAGTAACTGGTGTCGCCGCATCGCTCACCAAAGTAAATCCGATTCAATGGAAGCTGGGCTGTCAGTTCCTGCCCCAGGCGGCGCCCGCTCAGTTGTTGTTCGCGGGGCTGGCGCCCGGCATGACAGGCATCTACCAGACAGCCTTCCGCATGCCATCCGACGCCGGCGCCGCGCCGCTGAGCGGCCTCAGTTGTACCTTGGCGTCGCCGGTTATGACCGTCACCTTTGGTCCCGGCACCTCGGCCATTGGAATGTACGGCTCGGGTAGCGTCGTGGCGGGTAGTATCTCCTCCAAACCATTCGGTTCATACAGCCAGCCCGGAAATGAAAAGACTTCCACGCAAGGGCAGTAACCGGCCGGGAAAGCAGGATCGGCGACAGCCTCGTTTCTCAGGGGAGCTGGTGGTGCTTTACGAAGACGATGCCGTCGTGGCCATCAACAAACCTGCCGGACTTCCGGCTGTGCCGGTGAAAGGCTCGGATAATCCGTCCGCCTGGTCTCTTCTGTCCGCAAGACTGAAACGGAAGAGACAACGGGCCTTTGTGGTGCATCGCATCGATCGTTTTGCGTCCGGGGTTCTGCTCTTTGCAAAAACCGGGCCGGACCGGGACGCACTGGTTCGGCAGTTTCTCGGCCACACTCCAGTGAGGCAGTATCTCGCGGTAGTTCGCGGGCATTTCGGCGCCAAAGAAGGGACGCTGGTTCACTACTTTCGACGAGAAGGAATGTTTCAGAGGCTGACCACGGAGAGCGACTCCCAAGCGGCTCGGGCCGAGCTTCGGTATTCGGTCGAACGTCCTCTTCGGGGCGCTTCGCTGGTCCGATTTACGCTGGTGACGGGATTGCAGAATCAGATCCGGGTGCAGGCTTCAGCGGCCGGCCACCCGGTCATCGGCGACAGAAAGTACCACCCGGCGGAAGCGGCGGAGCGGCGAATTGCCCGCGTCGCTCTTCATGCGGCGCATCTTCGGTTTATTCATCCACGCTCGGGAGAGAGCATCCCGGTCGACTGCGAACTCCCCCCGGACTTTCAGTCTCTTCTTCAGGCATTATCGCCGCCAACCCGCGCGCGTCCGTGAGAGCTCCAGTGGGCGAGAACCCCCGGGTTTTCGCAGACCATTCGGGTGGCGGAGGTGTGAAGGCTTGAGAAATGCGGGTCAGTACCCCAAGCTCTTGTCCACCACGTTCAGCAGCGGTTCGCCCTTGCGGAACCGCTCGAATTGCGCCAGGAAGAAGCGCATCGCCTGGTCCAGCCAGCCGGGCGTGTGGTCGGCACAGTGCGGGGAGAGCAGAACGTTTTCCAGCTTGTAGAACGGATGGCCCTCGGGCAGCGGCTCGATATCGAAAACATCCAGCGCTGCGCCCTTGATGCGATTCTCAGAAAGCGCTTTGACCATCGCCGCCTCGTCGATGACGGGGCCGCGGCCCACGTTGATCACCACGGCATCGGGTTTCATGGCGGCGAATTCCGCCTCGCCGATCAGACTGAGCGTCTCCGGCGTCAGCGGCGCCGCCGCCACGATGTAATCGGAGCGCGAGATCATTTCGGCGCGGCGGTCCGGCGCGTAGATCTGCTCGGCGAACGGGCCGGCGCCGGGCCCAGAGGGCACCCCGTGAGGCCCATGGCGCTTGACCGCCAGGACGCGCATTCCCATGGCGCGCACGCGGGTGGCCACCGCGCGGCCGATGTCGCCGTATCCCACGATGCCGACAGTCTGGCCGGAGACTTCCACGATGTCGAACGGCTGCCACGCGCCGGCCACCTGGTTGCGGATCATTCTGCGGAAATCCTTGGCGAAATAGAGGATCGCGCCAAGCGCGAATTCGCCCAGCGATTGGCTGAAGACGCCGCGCCCGTTGGTAAGCGGCACGGCGCTTTCCACCAGCTCCGGGAAGAGCAGGCCATCCAGCCCGGCCGAGCGCGCGTGCACCCAACGCACCTTCGGGCACATCCGAAACACCTCGCGCAGCAGGTCGCCGGTGAGCAACCAGTTGAAGATCACGCCGGCGTCCGGCGCCGCCCTCTCGAAGGCTTCCACCGAATTCCCCACGGCGATGCCGGTTTCGGAGGGCAGCTCCTCCAGCATCGCGAGCCGCGGTTCGGTGGGTTCCGCCAGCACGAGGACTGTGATATGGTCCATGAGGAGAAAGCTACCACATGTTCGGCCACGCGCCTGGAAACCAAGCCGGGCGTCCAGGCGCGGTTCAGGGGACGCGGCGCAGTTGCTTCCTCCGCCGCCCCTGCGTCAAACTGGAAGTGCCCTCGGTTACCAGCCATGCCTGAATTCTGCACCTGCGGCGCGCAGTTGCCGCCAGACGCTCTCTTCTGCCACAAGTGCGGAAAGCCTCAGCGGGAACTGATCGCGCCGGAGATCCACGCGCCCGAGCACGCGGAGTTCGCATTGCCGCCGACGCCGGCTGCCGTGAATCCGGAAGCGGCGCCGATGAATTTCCGTAATCCCGTGGCCGTGCGGATCGCCTTCACCACGTCGATCCTGGCGGCCCTGTTGAGTTGGGTGCCCGTCCTGAACGTGATTCTGTGGTTGGGGGCCGGCTACTTCGCGGTCTTTTTCTACCGCCGCCGGACCGGACACTTTCTGAACCTGCGGGCCGGTCTCCGCATGGGCTGGATCACGGGCGTCATGATGTTCGCCATCGTCGCCGTGCTGTTCACCACGTTCGTGATTGTCTTCAACGCTTCGGGCGGCATCGAGATGATTCAGTCCCAGTTCAAGAATGCGTCCGATCCCAGGGTCCAGGAAGCCCTCAAGACGCTCCAGAGCGGTTCGGAGGTGGCGATATTCCTGATGCAGTTGTTCTTCTTCATCACCTGCCTCAGCATGGTGGGGGGCGCGCTCGGCGCGAAGCTGGCCGGGCGGGCCAGCCGGCCACCGATTCCGTGACATTCCCAGCCGGCATGCGCTCAAGTTCCTGAAATGCTCCCCTGATTTGGTTTGCGGTCTCGATCACCGCGCGGCCAGCCAGGTCCGCACCTCGATTCGCGCATTGCGCCCTTCTTTCTGGATGCCCCGGCAAAGGCGAACTTGCTGGCCTTTCTCGAGTCGCTCAGCGGCGAGGGCTGGCAGCAGATCAAAGCGCCAGAAAGGCTGCCTGGAGCAGCGTCGCCCGACCCAGGGGGTACCCCGGCCTATCTTTTCCCGAACTTCAGGCGCCGGCCGAGGATCATTTTCACCAGCAAGTGATCGGTGCCGCCGGTCAGGCCGATGCCGGTGGCGAAGTTGAATTCCCAATTGGGGCCAAGATTCAGGTCGATGGCCGGCATAATAGCCTGCTACTGGTCGCGTAGCGGATCGAAGCCAGTGATGGAACCCAGCGCGCCGTAATACTCGAAGCCCAGGGTGACCCTCTTGGTGACGTCGTAGCTCATCTTGACGTTCGGCGAGAACGTGACTCCTTTGCCCACGGTCAGCCCGTGGAAGGAACGGTCCAAGGAAGGATTGAAGCCGAGGTACCAGCGGCCCAGTTGTCTGTCGACGATGGGCCGGATCTCCCAGGTCCAGGTATCCGGGGAGTAAGAGCGGCGCTGGTAGCCGATCTCGGTGGAAAGGCTCACATTCACCGGCCAATGCCATTTTTCCGGGATGCGGACGCGCGGGCGAATATGGTTGCCCACCCATTGGTAGCCCTCACCCGAACGGTAGCTCATGAAAACGTAGAAGCCGGTTTCAAACCAACTTGTGAAGCCTTGCGTGATCTCGATGGTTTCATGGAGGGCGTGATTGTCGGGGCGAACTCCATCCACGGCGGTCTTCGATCCCTCGAAGGTGAAGTTCGAGTGCAACTCCACCATGGTGCGCGCGGGAGGGACCATCTCGGCGCCGTATACCTGCACTTCATAGTTGCCTTGAGCGCGGACCGGCGCAGCGGGCAGCAGGAACAGCAGTAACGCCAGGGGGACATGAACCCGATGGGCGAACCGGAGCATGAAGGTGATAGTTTATATCAGACGCAGACGCGGAGGCGGCTGGTTGGGCAGGCGCGTTCGCTATCGTGCCTCCGCCTGGCGTCAGCTTCAGGGGTTGGCTGCACGATTTCGTGCCGGTTATCGGGGTGAGGCTGAAGTGATAAGTTGGAACGGCCCTACCCCACCAACGGCCGTCGCGAATATCGTTTGACCACGGCAACTCCCGCGAAGATGATCGCCATCGCCAGGGCCTCGCGCCTCCCGAACGGCTCGCGATAGAACAGCCACCCTAGCGCCACCGCGACCACCGCGTTCACGTACGGGTAGATGGAAACGATGGCCACCGGCAGCCGGTCCATGGCGTAGACATAGGCGCTGTACCCCACCAGCGACCCAAAACAGACCAGGTAGAGCAAGGCCCCCACGCCGCGCGCGCTCCAGTGGACCGGGTGCTCCTGGATGGCCAGCGCGAACAACCCCATGACCAGCCCGGCCGCCAGTTGCTGCACCGCGCCGGCGATCACGGGGTGGGCTTTGCCAGCCTGGCGCCGCTGATAAATGGACCCGAACGACCACCCCGCCAGGCCGACTTGCAGCAGCAGGAATCCGTGGAGCACGTTGCGGTCAATGGCATGCGCGCCCACGTCCGGGGTGAACAGCACCGAGGCGCCCAAAAGCCCCACGGCCATGCCGCCGATGGTGGGGGCGTGCAGCCGTTCCCCACCGGGCAGCAGCGCTTCCACTCCCACCATCCAGAACGGCTGAGTGGTGATGATCAGGCCCGCCATCCCGCTCGGAATGAGCAATTCGGTGAACACCAGGGCGCCGTTGCCGACGCCCAGAGTCAGCAACCCGCTGAAACAGGCCGCCGCCAGCTCCCGCCCCCGCGGCAGATAAATACCACGCGCCGCCGCGAACAGTAGCAGGATGGAGCCGGAAAGCACGTAGCGCACGGACACCAGCGCCAGAGGCGGAAACGACTCCAACGACATGCGGATGCCGAGGTAAGTGGTTCCCCAGAAAAAGCACACTGCGACGAGCGCGAGATAAGGCTTGAAGAACGGATGCCGCGGCAACACTTCAGCGTAACACCGGGGCGCCGATTACACGCGCAGGCTCTCGCCACCGCCCATCGCGAGGGTCGTCCGCATGCGATATGTTGGATGGTATCGCGGCTGCGCTTGCAGGTTCGCTGAATGCCCGAGCTTCCCGAGGTCGAAACCGTCGCGCGGTCCATCGCGCCGCTGGTGGGGCGCCGGATCGTCTCCGCCGAATTCCGCTGCCGGCGGGTGCTGCGCGGCGCCGATCCGCGCGCCCTGGCGGCGCGTATTGAGGGCCGCCGGATCGCGGGCGTCCGGCGTTATGGGAAGTTCATCCTGGCGCCTCTCCAGGGCGGCGGATACCTGGTCATTCATCTCGGCATGACCGGCCGCCTCCTGCTGGGCGGGCCGGCGGGCAAGCACACCCACGCCATCCTGACGCTCGACCGGGGCGCACTGCTATACGAAGACAGCCGCCAGTTCGGCTGCATCCAGTTCAGCGAGGAATTCCCCGAGCGGGTTGCGAAACTCGGACCCGAGCCGCTGGAGGTCTCCTTCGAGGATTTCGCCGCCGCGCTCCAGCGCCGCAAGACGCGCATCAAGGCACTGCTGCTGAACCAGGGCTTTCTGCGCGGATTGGGTAACATTTACACGGACGAAGCGCTCTTCCGCGCCCGAATCCATCCGCTGGCCGTGGCTTCGCGCCTGCGGGCAGACCGCGCGCGGCGGCTGCATGAGGCTATTATCGCGGTGCTGACGGAGGCCATCGCCGCCGGCGGCTCTTCGGTCTCCGATTACGTGGATGCCCAGGGCCGCAAGGGCTTTTTCCAGTTCAGCCACCGCGTTTACCAGCGCACCGGCGAGCCGTGCGTCACCTGCGGGACTCCCATCCGCCGCGTGCTGGTGGCGCAGAGATCATCACATTTCTGCCCCAAATGCCAGAAACGTTAAGTGAAATACTTCTGAAACTTCGCGTGCTCCCGCCGCGTCGTAAGGGTTGAAGTGGCATGGCACTGAGTAGCCGACCAGAAAAATGGGCCGCTCATCGCCGCCGGAATTCGAGCATAATAGGAAGAGTGACCCCATTCCGCAAAAGTAGAGGAGACTTCTGACGTGAGACGTATTTCCCGCTACCTTCCCCCGCTGTTCGTGCTGTTCTGTGGCATTCAACTTGCCAGCGCCCAGAGCGCCTTCGACTTGAACTTGGGATTCGGCGCGATCCAGGATAAAGCCAGTTCCACCCAAGTCGATCAAGCCTTGAATCCTTGCACGACAAGCGGTGGTTATGTGCCTGTCCTGCCTTGCGTGTCGACGCCCTCGCTCAGCGGCTTTATGATGGGCTTTGGCGGCGACCTGATGCTCTGGAAGAAATTCGGCATCGGCGGCGAGGTCGCTCTCCAGCCCGCCAAAGAGACTTACATAAACTTGAACGCGTCGGCTGCGGCAAGCGGGCTGAACACCTTAGCCGTGCAGTCCCGCATGACCCTCTTCGATTTCAACGGGATCTTCGAGCCGGTCAACACCAAGAAAGTCGGCGTCAAGCTGGCAGGCGGCGTCGGCGGCGCGAACCTCAAGTTCTATGAGAGTGGCTCCTCCAGCTCCGTGCTCGGCAGCCAGAACATGTCGCAGTATTTCGCAAGTGCCAACCACTTTCAGGTGCACGGCGGCGTGGGCGTTCAGATCTATCTCACCAACAACATCTTCGTTCGCCCGCAGTTCGATATCCACTACGTCCCCAATCTGACGCAGTTTGGAAGCAACCTGGTGACGACCGAGATGGTGTGGCTGGGATATAGCTGGGGCGATCGCTAAAGAAGCGTTGTGGGGCCGGATGGAATCCGGCGCGGCGGTTGTCTACCGCCGCGCGGGCCGAGTAACACTCGGCCCGCAGGTTGCCTTACGGCCAACCTGCTCCACAATCCAGCTATTCCCGCACCGCCGGCGCCGGCTGTCCCGCCAGGTCCTCGACTGACGCCGGCGGGTTGTAATACAGAATCCGCTGGCAGCACTCGCATGCCAGGATCTGGTCGCCCTTCTTCACGTCCTGGTAGAACTGAAGGCGCATCGCCAGGTTGCAGCCGGTGCAGCGGCCATCCACCGCCTCCACCACGCCGATGCCCTTGCGCGCCTTGCGCGCCCGCTCGTATCGCTGGTAGGTGGCGGGCGTGACCGCCGAGACGATTTCGGCGCGCTCCTTGTGAAACTCGCGCGAGGACGTCTCGTCCGCCGCGGTGCGCTCGCGCGCCTGCCGCTTTTCCGTCTCCACCTGCGCCTTCTCGGTCTTCAGGGCCGCTTCCGCCGCCTTCACGTTCTTCTCCAACGGCTCGGATTCGCCCATCATTTCCAGGATGCGGTCCTCGAGCTTGCGTATCTCGTTCTGGCAGAACCCGATCTCGTTCTGAAAAGCCCGGTACACCTCGTTGGTCTTGGCCTCGAGCGCCTGGTCCTTCAGCTTGGAGATCTTTTGCTCCTGCACCTGGATCTCGCCTTCGCACTTTTTCCGCTCTTTCTGGTTGGCGGCCAGCGCCGCGCGGTCGGCCTCCAGCTTGCGCTCGTGCGAGAGCAGCTTCTTCTCGATTTCGGCGATGTGTTTGGGCAGAGCGGCGATCTCGCGGGCGAGATCCGCGAGACGATGATCGATTTCCTGGAGACGGATCACCAATTTCAGGTCGGAGAGCATTCCTTATGGAAGTGTAGCATGCGCTTCCCGGCGCTATTCCGCGCGCCGGACTTCCACCTGGCGGTAAATTTCCCGGGCCTGCGCCAGGCTGGCGAAGTTCATGCCCGGCAGGCGAGCCGAGGCGGTTCCCGCGGCCACGCCCCAACGCAGTGCGTCCGCCGCGCTGGCTCTCCGCTCCCTGGCCCAGGCGTACGCCGCCATGAGCGCGTCCCCCGCGCCGATGGGGCACACCGCGTCGATGCGCGGCGGCAGCGCCTCCATCAGGCCGTCCGCAAATGCGCCCACGGCGCCCCGGCTGCCCAGCGTGAGCACCACCGATTCCGGGCCCAACTGGCGGATCCGTTCGGCCGCTTCCAGGTAGTGGGTGCGCGTGAGCAGCGTCTGGCCCAACAGTCCCTCGGCCTCCTGCTGGTTCGGCGCCGCCACCGTGGGGCGGGCCGCAATGCCCTCGCGCAGCGCGTCCCCACGGGCGTGCAGCAGCGTTTTCACTTTCTTGTGGCGCGCCATCGAGACCAGCTTTCCGTAGAACGACGGCGGCACTCCCGGCGGAATGCTGCCGCAAACCATCAGCCACGACGCGTGGTCCAGGGTCTCGCGCACCACCCGCTCCACGCGCGCCACCTCCGCCTTCCCGAGCGGGGGACCGGGTTCGTTGAGGTTCACCGTCAGCCCGTGCTTGTCCGTGATGGTGAGATTGGTCCGGATCTCGTTTTGGACCGGCACTACGGCGATCCGGTAGCCGTATTTCGCCAGCAGCTCCTCCAGCCGTTTTCCGGAATCGCCGCCGGAGATGAGCACGGCCAGAGTCTCGCCGCCGAAGGAGTGAATCACCGAGGAAGCGTTGATCCCGCGGCCCCCCGCCGACTCGCGGCTGGAATTGATGTAGGCGCGATCCTCGAATGCCAGGCGGTCGACACTGATGATCCGGTCGATCGCCGGGTTGATGGTGAGTGTGACGATCAAGCCACCATTCTACCGTGGCCCCGATTTCTTCACACGTCTAGCGAGGCTGTGCCTCAGACCGGCAATCAATGTTCGACGCGGAGACGCGAAGACGCGGAGAAAACCGCGGAGGAAAACTTGGAGAAAAAAGACCCATGCGTGGGTCGACGCTGCCCGCCGCTACCGGAAGTTCGCACGCGGAGCCAGCGGAGGTTTCGGCTCGGGACGCGGACATAGGTGGGGCGGCGGGCTTCAAAATGATCGTGAATCATCACGCAGATCCCTCGCTGACACCGCGTGTCTCCGCTCCCTCCGCGCTCGAACCCGGGGAAGAGGAAACTCTCGATCTCTCATCCTCTCCGCGTTTTTCTCGGCGTCTTCGCGCCTCCGCGTCTAAATGGAATTTGACTCACTCGCATCAAGTTCGCCGGTCCGAGTACTCTAGACGAGGCGGAAATGGTCGTAACCCAAGGGAGCCAGCGGCGCGCCGTCCAGCTCGACCGCGCCCGGCCGCCCCTTGCGCATGGCGCCAATGCGCGTCAGCGGCACGCCCTCGAAGTCGCGCGGCACGCGGGCCCGCGCAGGCGCGGTGAACAGGAGCTCGTAGTCCTCGCCTCCGTGGAGCGCCTGTTCCCAAGTCGCGCCGGGAAACCGCGGGGGCGGCAGGATATCCGCGCTCAGCCCCGAGGCCAGGCACAGCCGGCGCAGGTCGAGCGACAGCCCGTCGCTCAAGTCCATGGCGGCGGTGGCTCTCAGGCTGGTGCGGAGAAACCGCCCCAGCGCCAGGCGGGGCTGGGGCCGGAGATGGCGCCGCCACGCCCTTCCGCGGCCCTTGGATAACCCCAGCGCCGATCCGCCCAGCGCCCCGGAAACGTAGATGGCATCGCCCGCGCGCGCGCCGTCGCGCCGCAGCGCCGTTCCGCGCGGCACGGCTCCGCACACCACAATGTCGCACATCACCTTCCCGGCGCGCGCCAGGTCGCCGCCCAGCAGCGGCGTGCGGGTGCGCCGGGCCAACCGCAGCAGCCCGCCATAGAAGCCGTCCAGCCAGCGCGTCTCGACCCATGGCGCCACCGCCAGCGAGAGCAGGCAGAAGCGCGGCTCGCCGCCCATGGCCGCGATGTCGCTCAATCCGCGTGCCAGCGCCTTCCAGCCCACATCCCTGGCGCCATGCGTTTCACGGCGGAAATGCGCGCCTTCAATCAACATGTCGGTAGTGAACAGCAGGTCCTCGGAGCCGCCGCGGGGGCGGAAAATCGCGCAGTCGTCGCCGATTCCCAACACCAGCCCGCCCGCTCGCGGCAAGGCCACCCGCCGCCCGATGCGCTCGATCGTCTCCAGTTCGCTGTTCACCGCTTTTCCTCGCTTGACCATACCAGTGCTATCTGAGAGAATACCTTACGCAGTTGGAAATGGTTGTTTGGGCGCGCCTCGAAAGTTCCTAGCAAGCCTCGAAAGTCGGCTTTCCTTGTGGGAGATCCAAGAGCACGACGAACAAAGAATCAGGAGAAGGTGTAGTGAAAGAAAAAGGTACTGTGAAGTGGTTTAATGCCGCCAAGGGATATGGATTCATCCAGAGGTCGAGCGGCGACGACGTGTTCGTTCACTTTTCCGCGATCCAGGCGAACGGTTACCGCACCCTGGAGGAAGGCTCGGAGGTGGAGTTCGAAGTCAAGCAAGGGCCCAAGGGATTGCAGGCCGAAAACGTCATGAGAGTCTGATCCGGTCCCCGAAAATTCCAGCAAATGAGAGTGGGCCTCAAGCGCAATGTGCTCTTGACACCCGCTGGCAGCACGGTTACGCCCGCGCGATATAATGTGGAGAAGGGCTGGCATGGCGAACACGGACAACAATCTGCGAGTATCCGTCGAGCTGCGGGAACAGGCCGCTCGAATCGCCGAGCGGCAGGGCCGCACGGCCGACGACCTGGCGGCGGACGCCCTAAAGCGGTACATCGCGCACGACAAGCTGGAAGAGTTGGCGCACTTTGGCCAGCAACGCGCGAAAGAACTGGGCCTCGACAACCCGGTCGAGGATCGGGCTATGGCGTTCGTCGAGCGCGTAATCGCCGATGATCGTCGAGAACGCCGCCGATAGTGCCAAGCGCAACCCTCGATACCAATATCTACGTAAGCGCCCTTGGATACCGAGGTGCGCCACTGCGCCTGCTGCATCTCGCTATTGAAGGCGATCTGGAGGTGGCGATTTCCCGGCCGATTCTGGATGAGACCCTGCGTATACTACGGGAGAAATTCGGGTGGCCGGAGGAGCGCTTACAGGGTGCCGAGGCTCTGATAGACGGATTCGCACGGCGTGTTTTTCCATCGCAAGCCCTGAATGTCATCAAAGAGGACGAACCTGACAACCGCATCCTCGAATGCGCGGTTGAAGCCGGTTCAGAGTACATCGTGTCCGGCGATAGAGACCTCCACCGGCTCGGGCAATTCGGGAACGCGCGGGTCGTCAAGGTCGCGGACATGCTGGATGTCGTTCAGGGGCAGGGCTGGCGGAGTCTGGGGCATTAATCGGCCCGTTTACCCGGGAGACCCCGAGAAGTTCCGAGACTGCTCTTCTCCCTCGGGCGTTATTCAGCACACGGAAGCGGACCCAGCCCCTCGCGGGCCCTTTCAGTCTTTTGGTATAATCATTAGCATGGCACGAGAGGCGCGCTGGGGCAGGAGGGTTGCGCTTGTCCTGTTCCTGCTGGCTGCCACCGTTTGCGCGCAGACTCACGCCCTCGCGTTCGAGCACCAGCACCACTCGTCCGAGCATTGCTGCCTGCTGTGCCATATAGGACCGCTGCCTCTCCTGCCATCCAGCGTATCGGCGGCGGTGGTCGCTCCGGTTCTTTCGACGGTCTGGGTGGCGTCGTCCGACAGCGTCGAAACGCCCCGCGAAGCGCTGCTTTCAGCGGCCTCCTGCCGCGCTCCTCCGGCTTAGTCCCTCACTTGCAAAATCTGGCGGTCCGGCTCCGGTATTCGGTGTCTGGCCAAACCTTTTCTTGCTGTCAGGAACTAAGGAGGAATCATGAAATCTGTATTTCTACCCGCTCTTGCGGGTCTTGCACTATTCGTTTCCACTGCCGCGGCGCCGGCGCAGTCTCTGGGCTCCGCGGGCACTATCGACGGCGTCGTGACCGACCCCAGCGGATCGGTGATCCCCGGGGCCTCGGTCGAATTGAAGAATCCCATCACCAACTACGATCGCTCCACCGTCACCGATGCCGGCGGCGCATTTCACTTTCTCAACGTGCCCCCCAATCCCTACCAGGTGGTGGTTTCGGCAAGAGGCTTCGCCATCGGCGCCCAGGACGTGGCCGTGCGCTCCTCCGTGCCAATCGCTTTGAAGTTCACGCTCTCGCTGGCGGATGAGCGCCAGACCGTGACGGTGGAAGCCAGCGGCCCCGGTCTGCTGGAAAATGTTCCCTACGCGCACAGCGACGTGGATCGCCAACTCTCCGCCACGCTACCCATGCTCTCGCCCGGCTCGGGCCTGAGTGACGCGATTACGCTCTCCAGCCCCGGTGTCGTGGCCGATTCCAACGGCTTTTTCCACCCGCTCGGGGATCACGCACAGACCAGTTTTTCCATCGACGGACAGCCCATCAGCGACCAGCAAAGCAAGCAGTTCTCGACTCAGATCCCCGAAAACGCCATTCAGTCCATGGAGCTGATTACCGGCGCACCGGCCGCGGAATTCGGCGACAAAACCAGCCTGGTGGTGAATGCCGTGACGCGCTCGGGACTCGGCCAGAAGCCTTTCGGCAGCTTCCTGGCGCAATACGGATCGTTCGGCACGGTGTCTGAAGAAGCTACCCTGGGATTCGGCGGCCCGAAACTGGGCAATTTTCTGGCGGTCAACAGCCTGCGCACCGGACGTTTCCTGGATACCCCCGAGTTCCGCCCCTTCCACGGTGCCGGCAACGACGAAACCATCTTCGATCGCCTCGACTGGCAGCCCGGCGCCAACAACGCGCTGCATCTCGACCTGCTCGCGGCCCGGAACTGGTTCCAGGTCCCCAACAGTTACGATCAGCTCACCCAGGATCAGCGGCAGAAGGTGCTGACATACAACATCGCACCCGGCTACCAGCACACCTTCGGCGCCGGCGCGCTGCTCACCGTCAACACGTTTCTGCGCCGCGACCAGGTGTATTACTACCCCAGCAGCGATCCCTTCGCCGACACTCCCGCCACCGTCTCGGAGTACCGCAGCCTGGCGAACTACGGGATCCGCACGGATTACAGCTACGTCCACGGCGTCCACAACGTCAAGGTCGGGACCCAGATCATGCAGACGCGCTTGCGCGAGCGGTTTTCCCTCGGCATCACCGATCCGAATTTCCTCGATCCGCAACAGCAGCCCGGCCTGGTCCCATACGATCTCACGCGCGGCGGATCGCTGTTTCATTTCAACGGGCGCGCCAACATCGACGAGTACGCTTTCTACGCGCAGGACAGCCTCACGCTCGGCCACCTGACGCTTTCACCCGGCCTGCGCATCGACCAGTACAACGGCCTGACCGCGGCTACCGGCGTCGAGCCGCGCATGGGCGCCTCTTACCTAGTGAAGGCCACCGGCACCGTGCTGCGCGCCGCCTATTCGCGGGCGTTCGAGACGCCTTACAACGAGAACCTGATCCTGTCGAGTTCCACCGGCTCGGGAGGGCTCGTGACCAATATCTTCGGGGCCTACGGCGCCCGCCCGATCCAGCCGGGCCGGCGCAACCAGTTCAACGCGGGCTTCCAGCAATCCGCCACCAGGTGGCTCGAAATCGACGCCGATTACTTCTGGAAATTCACGGACAACGCTTTCGATTTCGGCACCCTGCTCAACACCCCGATCGTTTTCCCCATCTCCTGGCGGCAGTCGAAAATCGACGGTGTTTCCCTCCGCGTCGGCACCACCGATATTCACGGCTTTCAGGCTTACACCAACATCGGCCATACGCGCGCCCGCTATTTCGGACCCTCGGACGGAGGCCTGATTTTCAATTCGCCGCTGGATACCGGCGCTTTTCGCATCGACCACGACCAGGCGTTCCAGCAAACCACGCACCTCACCTACCGGCGTCCCCATAACGGACCGTGGGTCGCATTCACGTGGCGCTACGACAGCGGCCTGGTGGCGGGCGCGGTAGGCAGCCTGGCGGATGCTCTTGCCCTGACCGCGGCGCAGCAGGCGGCTATCGGATTCTACTGCGGCAGCCAGCACGCGAACCTCTCGAATCCAATCACCTCGTGCGCCTCGCCCAACTACGGCGCGACGCGGCTCGTCATCCCGGCCGCCGGCACGGAAAACGACGACCACAACCCACCGCGCGTCGCTCCGCGGCACCTGTTCGACATCGCCGCCGGAACCGACAACCTGTTCCACACGGAGAGGATTCGCACCACGCTGAAACTCACGGTGGTGAACGTGGCGAACAACGTGGCGCTGTACAACTTCCTTTCCACGTTCAGCGGCACCCATTTCGTCACTCCGAGGTCTTATCAGCTCGAACTAGGATGGGTTTTCTGACGGTAGCGCCGGCGGCGGAGCGCCCGATGTGGATCTTGTCGCCGGTGCTTCTCTCTCGCAGTGTATAATAGTTCACAAAATGTCATTCCGGGCCCGGGGCATCGCGCGCGTTTCGCTCGTCGCGCTGTTTCTGTGCGTAATGGTTTGCGCGCAGGCGGCGTCCCTCGCCTCCGAACACTCGCACCACTGCTCGTCCGCGCATTGCTGCCTGCTGTGCCATTCGGGGCCGATGCCTCTGCTGCAATCCACGGTGTCGGCGGCGGCGTTCGCGCCTGGTGTGCCGGTGGCTTGGCTGGAACGGTTTTCTGGTTTTGACGCGCCGCGCGAGGTCCTCCTCACTGCCGGCGATTCGCGCGCGCCTCCCGCCTGATTCCTCGTTCGTTGGCGGCCCGGCCCCGGTGCGGTAAACCGGCGCTTGGGCCATGTATGGGCCATGAAAGGAACTTCGAGGAATCGAGGCATTATGCGTATATTCATGCTCGCGCCCGCCGTGGCGGCGTTATTTGCCGCCCAGCTTCCGGCGCAGGACACCACCGAATTGCTCAACCGTATGAAGGCCATGGAAGACCGCATCAAGGCGCTGGAGGCCGAAGTCCAGACGCTCAAGGTTCAGCCACCGGGAACGGTTGCCGCCGCGGCTCCAGCGGCGGCGCCCGCGCTGCCCGCGGTCCCCGTTGAAGCCGCCGCGCAAGGCCCGCCGCCCGGCGCGCCGCTGACTTTGGGCGGCGCCGGCCCGGCGGCTGCCAAGGTCTTGAATCCGGACATCAGCGTGATCGGCGATTTCCTGGGCGCCGCGGGAAACGGCGCCAACCGAGGAGCGCCATCGCTCGAGATGCACGAGAGTGAAGTCGGCTTTCAGGAGGTCATCGACCCTTACGCGCGCGCCGACTTCTTCATCAGTTTCGGCGAGCACGGCGTGGATCTCGAAGAGGGCTACCTCACCTTCACCGCGCTCCCTGCCGGCATGCAGTTAAAAGTAGGTAAGATGCGCGCCGCATTCGGCAGGGTGAATCCGCTGCACAACCACGTGCTGCCTTGGACCGACCGCCCACTGGTGAACCAGGACCTGGTGAACGGCGAGGACGGAATCGACGACGCCGGCCTCTCGCTCAGCCGCATCCTGCCGGCGCCCAAAGGCATTTTCCTTGAAGGCACGGCGCAGGTCTTCCGTGGCGACACCGACGGTGTCTTCCGCGCCGACCAGCGCAGCCACGTCTCCACCGTCGAGCATTTGCGGCTTTACCGCGACCTCGCCGAATCCACCAATATCGATCTCGGCGGCTCCTTCGCGCGCGGCCACAGCCCCTTCGGCGATGGCTGGAACCAGCTTTACGGCACCGACGCCACGCTGCGGTGGAAGCCCCTGCGCCGGTCTATCTATCACTCGTTTGTGGCCCGCAGCGAGCTCATCTGGGCGCGTACCGTGCTGGCCCCGGTCCGGACCGCGACCCTGTCCTTAAACAGAGGCATCATCACGCCCTTCGGCTTCTACGTCTCCGGCGATTACCAGTTCGCCCGGCGCTGGTTCCTGGGGGCACGGTTTGACCGCTCCCAGCGCGGGAACTGCCTGCCGACCAACCCGGCGACCACTACATCGTGCAATATGTCGCTGGGTCCCCTTTCACTCTTGCAGGACACCGGTGGCTCCCTCCTCCTCACCTATTGGCCGAGCGAGTTCAGCCAAATCCGCGGCCAGCTTCGCCGCACGCAGTACGGCGAAGGCCTCACCGCCAACGAATTGCTGTTCCAGTTCCAGTTCTCCATGGGCGCTCACGGAGCGCACCCCTTCTGATGAGGAAAAGCATGTTGAAACGATTGTTCGCATCTGCCGTCCTGCTGTTGACGGCCGCGGCCGGCGTCACCCAGGCCGCTTCCAAATTGAATGTGATGACCGCCACGCAGGATTTGGCGTCGCTGGCCCGCGAAGTCGGCGGCGACCTCGTCAGCGCCGACTCCATCGCCATGGGCTACCAGGACCCGCACTTCGTCGAGCCCAAGCCCAGTTTCCTGCTCAAACTCCAGAAGGCCGACCTTCTGGTCGTAGTGGGTCTGCAGCTCGAAATCGGCTGGCTTCCCCCGCTG
>Ga0187850_10001897_pt1 | contig 20722 bp, 10 predicted proteins | sample June2016WEW_4_15_FD_132436 | JGI IMG/M metagenome (GOLD analysis project Ga0187850, IMG submission 132436) | Peatland microbial communities from SPRUCE experiment site at the Marcell Experimental Forest, Minnesota, USA - June2016WEW_4_150 | ecosystem: Environmental > Terrestrial > Soil >... | reverse complement strand
GATAGGCATCCTCACGCCGGTGTTTCTGGTGTCGAGCACGACGCTGATGTGCGACGTGCTGATGCTGGCCTTCTGGATCTGGGCGCTGGTGGTTTGGGAGCGTGCGTTGGGGGATGAGCGAAGGGGGTGGTGGTTTGTGGTGGCGGGAGTGCTGGCGGGTCTGGCGGTGCTGACCAAATACAGCGCGTTAACCCTGCTGCCCGTCTTGGCCCTGTTGAGCCTGTTGCGGACCCGGAAGTTGGGGGTCTGGTGGTTGGTGGGCTTGACGGTGCCGATGCTGATGGTGGCGGGTTACGAGTGGATGACGGCCCGGATGTATGGCGGGGGGCTTTTATTTGCCGCGGTACACTTTGCGCAAAAGTATCGGATCGGGTTTTCCGGGGGTTGGCTGGCGAAAGGGATCATTGGTCTGGCGTTTGGGGGTGGCAGCCTGCTGCCATTGCTGTTCTTCGCGCCGTGGTTGTGGCGGCGGCGGACGTTGTTGGCAATGGGGGTCATCATTTTCGGGACATTACTGGCGGTGTTTCAGCTGTGTGGCAACCTTGGACTGATCCTCCCTCGAGAAAATATCAAGCTGATGGACCACTGGGACTTCCTGTTGCAGGTGATGATATTGACAGCGGGTGGGTTGCTGCTGGTGCTGTTGGTGGCGACCGAAGCGTGGCAGCGGCGGGACATCATTACTGTGATTCTCGTGTTCTGGACACTGAGCGGGTTGTTCTTTGCGATCATGCTGAACTGGACGATAAGTGCCCGGAGTTTTCTTCCGATTGTTCCGGCGGTGGTGATATTGCTGGTGCGGCGGATGGGGCGACAGCAACCTTTAATCAGGAATGTTTGGTTGTTGGGACCATTAATCCCGGCGGCGGTGATCACGATGAGCGTTGCGGTGGCTGACTACCGACTGGCCAATTCGAGGAGAACGGCGGCGGAACAAATTGCCGCGAAATACAAACCTGCAGACCACCAGCTGTGGTTTATGGGAGGGTATTGGACGTTCCAATATTACATGGAAAAACTCGGCGGCCAACGGATGAATTTGGAGCAGTCAATGTTGCTGCCGGGAGATGTTGTCGTTATTCCAGCGCTCAACGACTGCCAGGTTGCACTTCCGCCAGGCAGCGTAGGATGGGTCGGGCATTTGGAATACCGCCCACGTTCGTGGGTGAATCTCATGAAGAGTGATGAACATAGCGCGGCGGGATTCTATGGGGCGGATTGGGGACCTGTCCCTTTTGCTGTCGGAGGACTCCCCAATCATCTTTACTATGTCGTAAAGGTTTTTTCCCGGGTGCAATTCAAATCGCAACCCGTCAACCCACAAGAAGTGCGGGCCGGCGATGTGCCGAACTTTTTGCAATTTTCTTGCACAGCGGACAATAAAACAACCTTCCCAATGAAATCAGAGGTCGCCATGCACCTTCGACTAGCCAGCCAACTTGAAGGCGAGGGAAAGATTGAAGAAGCCATTCAAACCTATCGCCAAGCCCTGGCTGTGGATTCCAACAACCCGGTGGTATTGAATAATCTGGCTTGGACTCTTGCAACGGCCAGCAAGCCAGAATTGCGTGATGGCCAGGAAGCGGTGAGGCTTGCCACCAAGGCCGTTGAATTGACCGACCGCACAGAACCAATCATGATCGCGACGCTCGCCGCCGCCTACGCCAAAGCCGGCCAGTTTACGAATGCGGTTGAAATGGCCAACATTGCGGTGGTCTTGGCCACATTTACGGGCCAAAAAGATGTAGCCGCGAAAAGTGACAAGCTGCGGAGCCTCTGCGAGGCGGGCATGACGTTAAGCACAGCGCCGGCTCCGTAATGCAGCACAGGCTCTTTGATGGCTTCGTGTCCGTCCGCTCAAACTTCCGAAGATTGCCTGGAGGTTGATTCGTTGGTAACGTTTGCGGCGTTTCGATGAATGCTGAATCAGAACCTGTGCCTCGGAATAAGTCCTGGCTGGCAACGCATCCCCGCATTGTAATCGGTTTCATTTTGGTCGTGTGTCTGGGTCCGTTTATCAACAAGGCCATCCATGTGGATGACGCGCTCTTCGTTTGGGCGGGGGAATGGATTCAGCATCATCCAACGGACTTTTTCGGTTCCGAAGTGAACATTTGGCAATCAACCATCCCCATGTGGAAGGCCAACTGTAATCCGCCATTGATGTCCTACTTTCTGGCGGGGGTGGCCTCCTTGTTTGGCTGGAACGAAAACGTTTTGCACCTGGCCTGTCTGGCCGTCGCCTTCGCCGCCGCGCTGGGCCTTTATTCCCTGGCGCGGCTGTGGTGTGGGCGGCCGCTGTTGGCAACGCTAATAGGCATCCTCACGCCGGTGTTTCTGGTGTCGAGCACGACGCTGATGTGCGACGTGCTGATGCTGGCCTTCTGGATGTGGGCGCTGGTGGTATGGGAGCGTGCGTTGGGGGATGAGCGAAGGGGGTGGTGGTTTGTGGTGGCGGGAGTGCTGGCGGGTCTGGCGGTGCTGACGAAATACAGCGCGTTAACCTTGCTACCCCTCTTGCCCTTCTTGAGCCTGCTGCGGACCCGCAAGTTTGGGGCCTGGTGGTTGGTGGGCTTGGCGGTGCCGATGCTGATGGTGGCGGGTTACGAGTGGATGACGGCCCGGATGTATGGCCGGGGGCTTTTATTTGCCGCGGCACACTTTGCGCAAACGCATCGGGTTGGGTTTTCCGGGAGTTGGCTGGCGAAAGGGATCATTGGTCTGTCATTTGCGGGTGGCAGCCTGTTGCCATTGATGTTCTTTTCGCCATGGCTGTGGCGGCGGCGGACATTGTTGGCAATGGGTGTCATCATTTTCGGGGCATTGCTGGCGGTGTTTCGGCCGTGTGGCAACCTTGGGCTGATCCACCCTTGGGCATATCCCGAACTAATGAACCACTGGGACTTCCAGTTGCAGGTGATCCTATTGACTGCGGGTGGGTTGCTGCTGGTGCTGTTGGTGGCGACCGAAGCGTGGCAGCGGCGGGACTTGGTGACTGTGACTCTGGCCCTCTGGATCATCAGCGGATTGTTCTTTGCGATCGTGCTGAACTGGACGGTGAGTGCCCGGAGTTATCTTCCAATGGTTCCGGCGGTGGTGATATTGCTGGTGCGGCGGCTGGGGCGACAGCAACCTTTAATCGGGGATGTTTGGTTGTTGGGGCCATTAATCCCGGCGGCGGTGATTGCGATGAGCGTTGCGGTGGCTGACTACCGACTGGCCAATTCGGATAGAACGGCGGCGAAACAAATTGCCGCGAAATGCAAACCTGCAGACCACCAGCTGTGGTTTGAGGGAGGATTTTCGACATTCCAATATTACATGGAAAAGCTCGGCGGTAAACGGATAGATGTGGAGCAGTCAATACTGCAACCGGGAGATGTTGTCGTTATGCCAGAGTTCAATGACGCCTGTATCGCACTTCCGGCAGGGAACGTGGGATGGGATGGATATTTGAAATCGCAGCCGCGTTGGTGGATGAATCCCGTTGGGAGCGAGGAACACAGTTCGGCGGGATTCTATGGGGCGGATTGGGGACCTGTCCCCTTTGCTGTCGGAGGACTTCCCGGTCAACTTTACTGTGTCGTAAAGGTTTTTTCCCGGGTGCAATTCACATCGCAACCTGTCAACCCACAAGCAGTGCGGGCTGGCGATGTGCCGAGCTTTTCGCTCATTCCATTCAAAGTGGACGATAAAACAACCTTCCCAACGAAATCAGAGGTCACCATGCATCTTCAACGAGCCAGCCAGCTTGCCGGTGAGGGAAAGATTGAAGCAGCCATTCAAACCTATCGCCAAGCCCTGGCTGTGGATTCCAACAACCCGGTGGTATTGAACGATCTGGCATGGATTCTTACAGCGGCTAACAAGCCGGAATTACGTGATGGGCAGGAAGCGGTGAGGCTTGCCACCAAGGCCGTTGAATTGACCGACCGCACAGAACCAATCATGATCGGGACGCTTGCTGCTGCCTACGCCGAAACCGGCCAGTTTACGAATGCGGTCGAATTGGCCAATATTGCGTTTGCCTTGGCCTCAATAACGGGCCAGGAAGATGTAGCCGCGAAAATTAACAAACTGCGGAGCCTGTATGCGGCGGGCATGACGTTAAGCACAGCGCCGACTCCGTAATGCAGCACAGGCTGGCCGTTGATCACGCAAAAGTTCGCGCTTTCATTTGTCGGAATTCACGACTAGCGTTTTAAGCAACCGCCGGTGTGGCGAAATGGCAGACGCACAGGACTTAAAATCCTGGGACCGTAAAAAGTCGTGTGAGTTCGAGTCTCACCACCGGCACCAACCTTCGCTCGCTGCGCGAGCTACGGTTGGCAGGCCAGCCTTCAAGTCATCATAGAACGAGCTATGGTTGGCAGGCCGGTCTTCGCTTTCGCTGCGCTTCAAATCAGGCTGGCTTGCCGGGGCGAAGCTGGAAGCGAAGACTGGCTTAGGGACGGACCTGCACCCGAAACATATGGGCGTTGCGATCGAAGCCGAAGTTGGTTGCTGTATAGGACATCGGGCTGCCTGAGGCTTGAATCCAATCGGTGAGTGGCGCCCAGGAAACATTGTTGGTCAAGGTCTGGAGCTGATAAACCCGGCCGGGAACGGCTGTCCATTGCATTTGGACGTATCGGTTGCTCTGGATTGTCACCAGCGGGGGAACGAAAACCAGCTTGGAGGCCGTATTGGTCGGATTGGTCCCGGCGATGAACTCGGCGTAATCCGACATCCCGTCCCCGTCCGTGTCGGTGAATTGCGTCCGGTTGGTGGTAACGGAGCCGAAGTGGTCCATTTCCCAGGCGTCGGATATGCCGTTGTGGTTCACGTCTAGGAAAGTGTAGTTGCCGGCGAAATTTACCGTGCCGCTGGCGGTCAGCGTGTTCGTTTGGTCGGCGGGAGTTTGATAATACGGCACGTCGCCAAATTGCACGACGTATTGTCCGGCAGCCACATTGCTGATGGTGACGGACAGCGCGCCGCCGGATTGGACCGGGACGAGACCGATGGCTGAGAGCGAGGACAGCGACCAGGTCCCTTGACTGAGATTTTTTGTGATGCTGACATTTCCGCCCGCTGCGACGCCGGTGATGCTGACGTCGTCAATGAGCCAACCGTTCAATGTGGAAAAGACAGAGAACCCCGCGTAATACCACACAACCTGGATGGTTTTGCCAGCAAAAGGAGTGAGATCCACGGTTTCTTGTTCCCAACCACCGGATGCGTCGCCGGTGAAGCTCACCAAGGTGGGTATCGAAGCTGGTGGCGTGCTGCTGTTCGTGCTGACGCCCAACTCTCCAATTTCAAGCCCGGAAGTCAAATCATAACTATTCCAGAAGGTGAGAGTCACCTGACTCATGCCCGAAAGGTCAATCACCGGGCTGTAGAGAAATGAACTCTCAATTTCAAAGGACTGGCGTTTCAAATTGCTGCCCCAGGCATTCGTGCCGGAATGGGCGCTGGTCTCCAAACCGTTGGTAGGAGTGCCCAACGTCCAGTTGATGTCGGAGCCGAGCGACGTATCAGGAACAACGCTCCAGCCTGGCGCGCCGCTTTCCAGATTGTCGAACCACGGCGGCGTCGGCGCCTTGAGGGTCTGGAATGTGTAAAGGTTTCCGTTGTTGTCATCCACGGTCGTGTTGCCGGCTTGGTCGCGGCTGACGACCTGGTAATAATAAGTCCGGTTCGCTGAAAGTCCGCTGACGGTGACCGCGTGATTGGTGACGAGCGTGCTCACGTAGGACGCATGGTCGGGCAATGGCGACACGCCGTATTGCACAGATGAATCCGCCGGTTTCGACGTGAGCCACGTCACTTTCGCGTTGGAATAATCCGTGGTCGCCGCCACCTGCGAAATGACCGGCGGCACCGTGTCAATGCTCGCCGTGGCGGTGACATTGCTGTTGTTCGACGAATCAAAATACGTCGCCGTGATGGTGTCGCCATTTTGAACGCGCAGTTGATTGGTTGCCGCCACGCCACCGACGAGCGTGATGCTGCCCTCGAACAATCCCGGATGCGTCGTCTCAAACAACGTGACCGTCGTGCGATTAGTGCGCGAACTGGCGATAAAGCTGACCTGCGTCTGGCCCGTGCCCGCCAAATCCGAATCGCCGACCTCCACCGTCACCACGTCGTTGGTCGTGTAAACCGGGCTGTCGAGGAAAACCACCCCGGCCCCGTTCGCGCCGGGCGCGAGGAACTTGATGATGTTCCGCAGCAGCGTCACCGCGTTGTTCGGCGCCGCGCCATTCGTCGGCACGGCGTCAAACGGGAACGAGAGGAAGACAACGCGGCCCGGACTGTCCACGCCGATGTTCGGATAGCTCATCCCGCATGGTTTGCCGGACACCGACTCGAACGTGACCGCCGTGGCGTCGGACGAGGGCGTGAACGTGTCGGAAAAGTCCGGCCCAAGGAAAAACTCCTCGAAATCAATCGACGGATAGCTGCTGTAATCCAGCGTCACGTACATGCCGCTGGCGACGGATGCCGGCGCGCCGAGAATAGCCGGCACGCCAAAATCCTCGTCACAGTCCGAGCACGCGACGGGTGGGTCGGGATTCTGTTTGAACCCGGCTACCTGCAGCACGTTTCGCCGGAACGGCGCGCCGCCCAATTGCGACAGGATGCCCATCGAAGCCATGAAGAACGAACCGCCGCCGTTCAGGTAGCTCTGGATCATGAATTGCTGCTGGGCATTGAGCGTATTGTTGGTGGCGGTGGGATCGGGCAGGCCATCGGCGTCAACTCCGTAGTTGATGATGTCATCGGTTATCCGCCAGATGACCACCGGGAACGGCTTCAGGTCGGCGAGCTGCGGATAACCGCGCGCGTTCACTTTCCAAAATCCATAACTGACACCAGCCGACGCCAGCACGTTGGTGTAGGCGCCATCAGGAATCACCGTCGAACCATTCGCCTCTTCCGCCGCAGTGTCATAAGCGTCCACCAGCAGCACCGTCGGCGTTGCCACGCCGGTGAACGTGTAATACGCGCCGGAGTTGTTGTTCGTGGTGGTGTTCCCGGCGGCATCGGAGGAAACAATGAGAAAATAATACGTCTTGCCGGGAATAAGTTTGGTCAGCTTTACGACGTGGCTCGTCACCAGCGCCAGATTGGTCACGCCGAGATTCAAATTGGAACTGTTCGTGCCGTAGCGGACGATGGATGTCGCTGGCTCGCTCGTCTGCCAGGTGATGGTGAGCACGCCGACATCGGTGCTGGATGCGACGGAGCTGATGACCGGCGACCCGAGATCGGCCACGGCGGTCGCAATGCGTTTCGCCCCGCCCGCATCAAAATAATCCGCCTCCAGATTGTCGCCGTTGGCGATCTGGATTTGTCCCGCGCCCGCCGTGCCGGTGACGGTGGCGACCGCACCGGTGAACGCGCCGTAATTCCCAGTCGCGTGCAACAGATTGGTGACCGATTTGTGCGCGGTGAGATTGGTCACCAGCACGCTCACGGTGTTGCTGGCGGCGCGGGCGGCATCGAACACCTCGATTTGCATGACACCCGGCGCGGTGTAACTGGGGCGGTCCAGCAAAATGAAGCCCGCGCCTGGCCGCGCGAGATTGCCGGACGACACCAGCGCGAAATCCTGGTCAATGACGCCGGGCGTGTTGGTGATGGCGTCCTGCACAATTTTGCTGCCGCGCACCCGCACGAGATAATCGCCCGGCGCCGGCTGCGAGAGATAAACGCCTTCCACGTTGTTGAGCTTGTCCGGCGTCGGCGCGTTCGGCACCGATTCGCCCGCGCAGAATTGATTGCCGCGATAGAGTGTTCCGGCCGGCGCGATGACTTCCAAATCCAGATCGTTCACCAGCGCGGGAATCGCCCCCGGAAATCCCGGCACGTCCGTGTAGGCCAGCGTGATTTTCAACGGCTCATCCGAACCTTGCACAAAAATGTGCTGCGCATAAACCTGGCTGTTGGTCAGCAGCACCGTTTGATCCAGATACTGGTAGTAACGCGGCGCAGAATTGATGTTGGTGACGACGATATTGGCCAGATTGATTCGTCCCCAGCCTTCGTCGTTGTTGGGAATCGGGCCGGGACCGCCGTTGGCCTGGTCCAGTGCATCGGCTGAATTGATCAAAGCCGCCTTTACCAGCGCCGGCGAAGGCACCGCATTCGTGTGCAGGCTTTTGTAATACTGCACAAAAACTGCTGCGGCACCCGCGGCATGCGGTCCGGACATGCTCGTCCCACCCATGAACACGTAAAAATCATCAATCGGTGACCAAGCAATTGCGTCCTCGTTCGGGGCCGCAGCCGATGCCGCCGAGGCGATCCACGTTCCGGGAGCCACCAGGTCCGGTTTGATGCGGCCGTCTGCGCAGGGACCGCGGCTCGAAAAATCCGCCATGGTGTCCGGACCGTCGGCATAAAGTCCGTACGTCAGCGCCAGGGTTCCCGGCACATTTTCCGATGCGCCGGTGGCAATCACATTTTTTGCCGAAGCCGGGCTGTCCATCGTTTCGTAGTCCGGCCCGGCGTTGCCCGCCGAAAATTCCAGGATGTAAGGCTGGTCGCCGGGAGTCGAGGGGTCCGCGTCCCGGACCAGTTCGTCAAATTGCACGGCATCGGCGTCGTATTCGCCCTGGACGTCGTTGCCCCAACTGTTCGCGCCGATTTGGGCGCCGGCACGAACGGCATCGCGCGTGAGGTCCGCGTCGGCGGGCGCCGGGCTGACCTCGCTCGCATCGGCGTCAAAGAGCCGCTCAATGAACAGGCTGGCGTGCGACGCGACGCCCAGACCATAGAGCGTCCCGGTGTCCGGATCGGTTTCACCCGTGGCGGCGTTGCCGGCGACAATGCCCGCGACATGCGTGCCGTGGCCGTATCCATCCGAACCATCCGTCAGGGAACCGTAATATTTGAAGCCCGTCACCCGCCCCCGTAAATCCAGGTGCATCGTGTTCGTATTGCCCGTATCAAGTCCCGTGTCCGCCACACACACCGTCACCCCTGCTCCGCCGTAACCCAACTGCTGCGTGAGCGTGGGCGTCCCGACATTGCCGTCGTCGCCGCCAACAACCTTTGAGGCGGGTTCTTCAATCAATTTCCGTTTCGGCGCGCGCTCGATCCAAAGCACGGACCCGGATTGCGCCAGCGCCTGTAATTGGGCGGGGTCCAGGCTGCCGCGCAAAATGGTGCCCTGACGCAGATGGTTCTCGTGCTGAACGGACGAAAGCAAAGCCCGCACCCCGGCGATTTCCGCCGGCGCGGTGCCCGGCGATAGCATGACATTTACGGTGACGGACTGGTTCGTTATTGCTCGCACGGTCGCGGACAGCCGTGGTTGAATTTTGTAATCCGGGAGGTAAGGCCCCAACCAGCGAACGTAATTCAACGCCCCGACCTTGTCCGAAGAAACATTGTTGAACCGGGCGACGAAGGCGTCTTCGGGCACGTATTTGAGAAGTTCCACCCCTAACTCGCGCAGTTCCGCACGTTCGGCTGATGTCAATGTGTCTTCAAACTGGACCAGGAACAGGCCGGTGGCCGGTGTTTTGGCGGAAAGTCCTTGAGCCTGAAGCCGCGCGGCTGTGGCCACCTTCGCAGCAGGTGTGGTGGTGATGGTTTCGTTGCGCAGCCGGATTTGTTTGGTCTGGCCGGCAGCGATGAAAGATGGAAAGAGCACACCCGCTGCGAGCAGGATGCAACATGTTCGCGACAAACATCGGAACTTCACCGAACAATAGTAAGCTCACAAAGGACTTTGAGCAAGCGGTGCAGCAAGGGCCGATGATCATGATGGTGCGGGACCATCGCGCGAGCGGGGCATTCCACTTGTTTTTAATTGCGGCTGGGGTTAAATGCGCGGCATGCAAGTGAATGGTTGCAAAATCGGGATGGACAATTTCTTTCGAAATAAAATCACCGGCAGGATTTATCGCTCTGCTGCTTTAACAAAAAGGAAAAACGAGGGTTAAGAACCCGTGAACACCGAACACATCATGCATCGGGAGACGGCGCACCGGCTGGCGCGCCGGGCTTTGTTCAGCTTCATCCTGACGTTTGTCCTGTCGCGGGTGGCGGTGTTCCTCATCATGGCCGGTGAGATGCCGAACCTTTATTTCTTCCTTCACGGCACCCACGTTCATCATTTGAACTACGGTATTTTTTTGCTGGCGGCGGTCGGTGGTTACAGCGTTTTTCGCCGGCCCACCGGTCGCACGGCGGAAATCACGGCATTGTTATATGGAGTGGCGATGGGTCTCACGTTCGATGAGTTCGGAATGTGGCTGCACCTGGGCGGCAGTTACTGGCAACGGGCGAGCGTGGATGCGGTGATTGTGGTGACCGCGTTGTTTGGGTTGGTCGCTTTCGCGCGTTCTTTGAAGCGTTTTGAAGCGCGCCACTTTTGGGCGTTCATCGTTTTGCTGGCCGTGCTGATGGGTTTTGGCGTGGTTTTATACATGACGGGCAACCGCCTTGCGATGTGATGGGACCAACGCTCCACGATCTGGAAGCCGCTTCTTCACCATAGCCATTGCGGAAGTCCGGCCCAACATCCATGGGAACCAGAAACCCGATTCGAGAAGAAACCTCGAATCGGGTTGTCGGATCATTTGCCGGAACGCCCCGGCCAACCCGGGTTGATTTAATTTGAGTTTCCTTTGGTGGAAACCCGCACGCAATCAAGCCCGCCGATTATTTGGACTTCCTGGCCTTTCTCCTGGCCCAAATCATTTTCATCTTGGCCGAGAGTTTGGCTTTGGCCGCTGCACTCATTTTCCTTTTGCCTTTTCTGGCCCGTTTCACTGATGGCTTTGGCCCTTTCAGTTTCGCCCATCTTGCTTTGGCACCAGCACTGATCCTGGCCCTGGCCGCTTTGCTCATCTTATACTTCTTCCTCGGAGCTGCCTGAGCGGCAGGTTGGGTTGAAGAACCCAATAGCCGGCCAAGCTCTTTTTCCAGCGATTGGATTTTCTCTTTGAGTGTGGCTGCTTTGCGTAATTGTTGAACCGATAGACTGCTTAATAGTGTACTCATAGGAATGGAATTAAGGTTTTTGACAGGAAAAGTCAATGGTTGTCACGGTGGCGTCAAGTAATAAGAAGCTTTACGAATCTGATAAGTTCGAGGATGCTTCAGCTTCATGTCGGCAATCAAGCGATTCTGGCGCTATTGGTGCGGGAATTTCGAAACCGCAAAGGGAGGATTCGACATAAGCGCCTTGATTGTCACGGTCATGCTTGCGGCAAGTTGCGTGCTGTGCAAGCTGGTCAATTTTCACGGCCCAATCAATGGTTTTATTGCCAATTACAAATTGGCCGATGGTTGCGAAATGGCTGCCATCATTGTTTTTCTGGGCTGGTGTTTTCTTTGGCTTCCGTTCCGCAGCCATGAAGCGCAACAAAAAGCACACAAGGCAGAAAAACGCATTCTCATCTCCCAGGTTCAACAGGCGGAAGCGCTTTTTAATACGGTAGCCGAACATAAAGACAAACCGGCTGAAGCCGCCGGCCCAAAACAAAAAATCAAGGATTCGTTGGGAGCTTATCTTGGTCAGCTGGAAGATCGTATTCTAGCGATAAAAAAGATGACTTTATTGGAGTACAACAAAAGTCTTCAAGATGAGGAGGATAAAGAGTCCATTGACCTGTTGAATGAAATCTATTTTTTCCTGGATTTAAACCTGGGCAAAACCGAGTCTGCTTATTTCAAGAGTCGGACAGGCATCACTTTCGCCTCGGTAAATGATTGGGGACAGTCCGCATTTAAGGCGGAGAAATGGCAGGGCATGATTGATAGCTTGGATCATTACGCGAGCCAGCTGAAGCAGATAATCGAAAAACAGGATTGAATTCCCATGCACCTTCAACGAAACCAACCCGTATGCGAAGGGGATAATTCCGCAAAAGATTATTTCGCGGACGAAATTTTATTTCGCAATCGCCATTTCGGAGGCTGGCTCGCTGGTTTCCGCCAACGGCGCGGTTTCCCCACCCTTGTGAAATTTCACGCTGACAATCTTGCTCACGTCATAAAGCACGTCAGTCATGCTGATGGTGCGTTTGTTGTAAGTAATGATGACAAACTGCGAGTGCGCCAAGAACCATTGTAGAATGTGGATAAGGCGGTTGATGTTCGACTCGTCGAGCGGCGCGTCCAATTCGTCCAGCACACAAAACGGACTGGGCCGGACCTGATAAATGGAAAACCAAACCCGGCCGGTTGCCTTCCGGATTACTTTCTAAGCCAGACTTGATGGGAGCCGATTTGCCGCACGAGCTTGTATCGTTCCAGGAATTCCCGACGCAGCACGTACTTTCCGGTGACCGAATCACGGTCAAACAGAACATTCTTGTAAAATAATACAAAAAAACCCAGCACCACTGCCTTCGGTTCCCCCTGCCGGATGGCAGCGGTCAATTCCGCATTGCTGGCAACATGGAGACGGCGCAATTGATCATCCGGCAACTGACCCGCTATCACCCGGGCGATAAAATTCTCATTGCCAGGCAGATCCCGCCGCCTAGCGAAGAAGGTAAAGCCCTGCCACGTGGTGAACACCGGGTCGTTGGGGTTGGTCACCTCGGCCAGCGTCTGCGAGATTTCACGGACGTCCGCGAGCCTCAATTCCCGGGGAAGACGGGGGAAGACCCACTCCCGGTGATTGAAAAGTTCGATGCTGTCGTTCCATGGTGTTCCGCCATACAACGCCAGTAGAACCGGGACGCCGAAGATGCCAACCGGCTTGCGGGCGCGCAGCAAAACGCACCAGAATGGCAAACCCGCCAGAATAAAGAACATCAGCGGCACCATGAAGTACTGATGGAACGTTTGCGCCGGCAAGAGTGCGAGGACTGCCGCGCCCACGCCGAAGATCGTAAGCCACGCAGGAATTAATGCCGGCAAGGAGCACGGGAAAGTCCAAACCGCCTGCTTACTTTGCGCAAGGGGACGATGTGAAGTCTGGCTGAAATAATGCACAACATCCCAGAAGCTGACAGCCCATGCGATCGCCAGCATCACGGGAAACTGGCCCTGGTAAAACATTTCAGCCAGTTCCGCTCTCACGGACTGCCAGGTGCCGAAGGTGCCGAGACGGCCCGAACGGATTGCATGAAAACCTAAAACGTCGAAATAGAACACCCATGGATGGGGCAGCACGCTGCGCAGAATGAGCAATCCCGGCGGCAGCGTTCCAAGCAAAAAGCCAGCCAAGCCACACCAGGCCATACTTGAACGTGGCTGCGCGATGACGCGCGCCAGTATCCAACTTCCGGCCATCACTGCGAAAGGCAAAGCCAGCAAGCGTGTGCCGACAGACCCCATCGCCGCAAAACCGGCCAGAGCAGCCCACCAGAACGTTGGCCCTTTTGATTTGCAGCAGCGTGACGCGGAGTAAAGGGCCAATACACCCAGGAATAGAGGCAGGGCATGGTTCTTGACGGTGGGTGTCCAAAACAGGATGGGCGCGTTGAGCATTACCAGACACCAGCCGACCCACCCGGCCGATACTCCACCCCCATGGCGCGCAAACCAGGCCGACGTCACCACCGCCAACCCGGCGCCGCTGAGCACCGACACCCAGATGCACGGCTCATAGCCGTAGCCGAAGATCCACATCGCGGCCGCGTAAGGATACGGAAACAACGGCATCTGCTGGAAGAAGAAGTCCCGGCAGGGAGCAAGGCCGTCATAGACGCAACGAACCGCGCTGAGAAAATGCCCTTCATCCACATCCATCAACCGGTAAAGCCCCATCACACGAAATGCCACGACGGAGAATATGAATTGCAGCAGGAACGACACGAACGCGGCCTTGGTCACGGAGCTCTCTGACGGGAATGCAGCTTGGGAAGGCGTGTCTTCAACCGAATGCTTGTCGTTGCCATGAGTTGAATGCACAGGAAACCTTTTCTTGGTATGGGATTAAGCTTTTGATCCGGGACAGCGTTTATCCGCCTGCTATCTTGTTGAGGCGAACTGTCTGATGAACTGAAATTGACAGAATTTCGTTTTCATTTGCACCCGAGAAAGGGAGGATATCCGCTCCACAGACCCAGTCAACCCTCCTCTCGCGGCGGTAGTGTCTTGATTTTGTTGTAGTGTCGGCGCTGTGTGCCGATTTGGTCGAGCCGCAGGCTCGACGCTACACGAAATTAGGACATTACCCTCGCGGCCCTGACGTACAGTGCGCACAGTTTGTCCCCGGCCCCTGAATCTTTGTGCGGACGAAATTTTATCTCATCATCGCCATTTCGGCGTCCGGTTCGTCAATTTCCGCCGACGGCGCGGTCCCGCCGGTCTTGTGAAATTTCACGCTGACAATCTTGCTCACGCCGCGTTCCTCCATCGTCACACCGTAAAGCACGTCGGCCATGCCGATGGTGCGTTTGTTGTGGGTAATGATTACAAACTGTGAGTGCATCAGGAACCGCTGCAGGATGCGGACAAAGCGGTTGATGTTCGACTCGTCGAGCGGCGCGTCCAGTTCGTCCAGCACACAAAACGGACTGGGCCGGACCTGATAAATTGAGAATAACAGCGCCACGGCGGTCATCGTCTGCTCCCCGCCGGACAGCAGCGAAATGCTTTGCAATTGTTTGCCCGGCGGGCGTGCCATGATTTCAATACCGCTCTCAAGCACGTCGTTTTGATCCGATAAGATCAGGTCCGCCTTGCCGCCGCCGAAGACCTCGGTGAACATCGTGCGGAAATTCTCGCGGATCTTTTCAAATGTTTCGGTGAACATCTGCCGCGTCTGCACGTTGATGCGGTTGATGACCTCAAGCAGTTGCGCCCGGGCCTGCACCAAATCGTCGTTCTGCTTCGTCAGAAATTGATAACGCTGCTCGGTTTCCTCGTATTCCTCGATGGCCACGAGATTCACCGGGCCGATTTCGTCGAGCCGTTTCTGCAAGGCCTCAATCTGCTGCGCGACGGCGTTCCAATCCGTGGACGCACCCGCGGCAGCCATTTCTTCCGGCGTCATCACGTGCACTTTCGCCGCGCCTTCGTCGGCGAACGTGATGGTGATGCACTCGCTGCGCACGTCGTCGAGATTGACATGATATTTCTGCTGGATCCGTTCGCGCAGGTTTTGGACGGACATGTTTTTCTGCGCCAGTTCAACATCCAGGGCGCCGCGCTGTTCCTGTAATCGGGTCAATTGCCGCCGCCGCTCGCTCAAATTTTCTTCGCGCGCAACGACGTCCCCTTCCTGCGATTGTTTCCGCGCCAGCAATTCGGCGGTTTGAGTGTTCACCTGCTCGCGCTCGTGCTGCAAGCGCCCGATTTGCGACCGTGAATCCTGTATTTCCGACTCCGCCTGCTCTTTGCGGCCAATAAAGGATGACACTTCGTTGCGACGCTGCTCGAGCAACTGGGTTAACTCACGGATGCGCTGTTCCAAGGATTGCTGCTGCTGGCGGAATGACGCCAGGAGCTGCTCCTCCGCTGCGAGTGCCACCTTGCTCTCGGTGAGCGCGGCATGGGCGGCATCGCGCTGCTGGCGCAGATTTTCCAGTTCAGCCGTGAGCGCGGCGACTTGTTCCTGTCCGGCGCGTTCGCGGGCTTCAAGCTCGTTCAACCGGGCCGCCAGCGCGCCGCGCTTTTGCGAACCTTCCTGCTCCTGCGCAGCGAGACTTTGAACTTCAAAAATCACCGTCTCGATTTTCTGGTGCAGCAGACGGTTTGAATTCTGCAACGCGTTGAACTCGCCTTCGCGCGTGGCAATGGCGACTTCCTGCTCGCGCAATTCCATCTGTGCCTGTTGCAAGCCGGCCTGCAGCTCCGTTTGCTCGCCCAGGAGTGCGCCGCGTTTGCGGCTCATTTGAGCCACGCGGGCCTGGACTTCCGTCAGTTCACCTTGCAGTTCGTTGATCTGGTTTTTGCGTCCCAGAATCGAAGCCGGCGCCTTGGGGTTACCGTTGCCGTTCAAATAGCCGCCGGTGTAAATGCCGTGCCGACTGAGCAGATCGCCGGTCAACGTGACGAAATCGCAACCGGCGCGGCCGTTTTGAATCTGGGCCGTGGCCGTGGCGAGGTCGGACGCAATGAAGGTGCGGCCCAACAACGCCTTCAGGAGTTTTTCCACCGACGGCTCGCCCTGAACCACGCTCAAAGCATGAATGATTTGACCCTTTTGCAATCCGTCTTGGATCGCATCAAGACCGCTGCCCGGCGCCATTTCGCCCTCAAAAAACAATTGCTTGTCGCTGGCGTATTCGATTGACAGCGCAGCGACGCTGGCGCGCCCGACCTTGTTGGCGCTGAGGTCGGCGAGAATCTGCTGCGCGGATTCCGGCCGCTCGGTCAAAACGAGCTGCAGGTGGTGGCCGAGCGCGTTCTCGATGGCGACGACATACGAATCCGGCACGCGAATGCGGTCGGCGAGCGAGCCGATGACCTTGCGTGACTGGCGCAAGGCGGCCTGGGTGCCCGCGCTGAAACCTTCGTGCGAACCTTCGAGCTGCTCGAGCACATTCAGGCGCGAACGTTTCTCGGCTTGTGCCTGTAAAAACTGGTCCTGCTCGGCGGACGATGCCTGTAGTTCCACCTGGAGCTCGTGCAACCGGTTTTGCCGCTGCTCGACCGAGCCGCGCTTGGTCTGTGCGTTCAGCTTCTCAACCTCGACGCTCGCGGTGAATTCCTGCAGGCGCGCTTCGAGCCGGGTGCGTTCCTCTTCGAGTTGCACTTTTTCGGCGGAAAGCTTTTCCAGCCGGATGCTGTTGCCCTGCTTCTGCAAATCGAGCGCGGTGATTTCGTTGCGGATGCGCGTCAAATCCTGCGCCGCAGTAAATGCCTCGGACTGCGCCTGACGCAACGTTTCCTGTCGCCGGCGCAAGTCTTCCTCAACTGTGTTCAACGCCCGCTGTTTCTGTTCCAGCGTCAGGCGATGCTGCCGGACCGCGTTTCCCGAAGCGGTCAACCGCTCCACCACCGCCTTCAATTCGCTGGACGCGGCGAGGTGGCGTTCCTCGGCCTGGTTGATTTCGGTTAGTGCCCGGGTGTTTTGCGACGCGAGTTCGCGCAAACGTTCCTCGTTGAATTGAACCCGGCTTTCGTGCCGGTCCGTTTCGCCCTTTAATTCCAGACCGCGCTGCTGTTTTTCGGCCACTTTATGTTCCAGTTCCGAAAGCCGTTCGCGGAGTTGCTTGATTTCGTCTTCACAGCGCAAAATGTCGGCGGAGCCGGTTCCAATCTCGCCGCGCAGTTTTTCGGCAGCGGTTTGCTTTTCGCCGATCTCGGCCTGCAACACGTCGAATTGATGGCGCGCCAGTTGCGTGGCGAGGTGCTGGAGTTCATGGGAAATTTGTTTGTAGCGGCGCGCTTTGCCGGCCTGGCGCTGGAGCGAACCGATTTGCCGCTTCACTTCGCGGATGAGATCGGCGATGCGCAAAAGGTTCTGGTCGGTGTATTCCAGTTTGTGAAGCGATTCCTTCTTCTGGCTCTTGTATTTCGTGATGCCGGCGGCTTCCTCGAAAATGAGGCGGCGGTCTTCGGGTTTGCTCGAAAGAATTTGCGTGATGTGGCCCTGCGCCAGAATGCTGTAACTGGTGCGGCCCACGCCCGTGCCCATGAACAGTTGCTGGATGTCCTTGAGCCGGCAGGAGGTGCGATTGATGAAATACTCGCTGCCGCCGTCGCGGAAAATCCGGCGTGTGATGGTGACCTCATTGTAAGCCACCTCGACACCTGCTGCGCGCAGATGGTTCTCGTCCATGTCGCCCAGTGTCAGCGACACCTCGGCCATGCCCATCGGTTTGCGTCCGTCCGTGCCGGTGAAAATCACATCGGCCATTTCGCCACCGCGCAAAGCCTTGGCCGATTGCTCACCGAGCACCCAGCGGATGGCATCGGAGACGTTGGATTTGCCGCAGCCGTTGGGACCGACGATGGCGGTGACGCCGGGTTGGAAATTCAACGCGGTCTTGTCCGCGAAGGACTTAAAGCCAAAAACCGTCAGATTCTTGAGATACATGACTTTTGTTCAGCCAATCACAATTGTCGGTTCAAGTAAAGTGAAAACCACAATATACGGCACACAATCCCACTTGTGGCACAACTAATTGGTGAGGAACCAGGATTTTCTTTGTGCCACTAACTGCTACTTCAAATTTTCCATCAAACTACTTCGCTCTTATACGACTGGAAGGCGATTTCGTCAACTGATTTTCTGCATTGAAAAATTAGTTGACAGAATTTCATCATTGAATCAGCTTATCCGCATCCGTTGATATAACGGACTCATGAAGAGTGGCTGAGGGACTGGCCCGATGACGCCACGGCAACCGGTTGAAATGCAAGTTCAACGACCAGGTGCCAAATCCAGCCCCGACGGGTGTCGGGGAAAAATGAGAGGAGCGCACAAGTTTTATCAGCCCCTTCTCTCCATGAGTCGGGGCTTTTTGTTTGCCCGAAACAAAAATACAAAAGGTAGGGCTGGCTCTCCGAGACAGCCGCGGCGCGTTCGGAGAACGCGCCCTACCTGCAAAGAAAATTTATGAGTGAACATCACGGTTTTATGAAGGCGCTCAAGTGCCGCGAGTGCGGGCGGGAATATCCGCTCACCGCCACACACGTCTGCGAATTCGACTTCGGCCCGCTCGAAGTGGTTTATGATTACGACCGCATCAAAAAGTCGCTGACCAGGGCGGCCATCCAGTCGCGTCCCCAGACGATGTGGCGTTACCGCGAACTGTTGCCGGTGGCTAACGATCCGACCGTCGGTTTGCAGGTCGGTTTCACGCCACTCGTCAAGGCCGACCGGCTGGCCAAAAAGCTCGGCATCCGCGAACTGTGGATCAAAAACGACACGGTCAACTATCCCACCCTGTCATTCAAGGACCGCGTCGTGAGCGTGGCGTTGAGCCGTGCGTGCGAACTGGATTTCGACACCGTCGCCTGCGCCTCGACCGGCAACCTGGCCAATTCCGTCGCCGCCAATGCCGCGTCCGCCGGATTGAAGTCCTACGTTTTCATCCCGTCGGATTTGGAGCAGGGTAAAATTATCAACTCGCTCATTTACGGCGCGCACGTCATTGGCATCAGAGGTCATTACGACGAGGTGAACCGCCTTTGCGCCGAGATCGCGGGCAAATTCAACTGGGCGTTTGTGAACGTGAACATGCGGCCGTATTACGCCGAGGGTTCCAAGAGCATGGCGTATGAAATCGCCGAGCAACTCGGATGGCGATTGCCGCAGCACACGGTTGTGCCGATGGCGTCCGGCTCATTGCTGACGAAAATCCAGAAAGGCTACCAGGAATTGGTGAAGCTCGGCCTCGTGGCGGAAAGCGAGACGGCCATTCACGGTGCGCAGGCGACGGGTTGTTCGCCCATTTCCACCGCGCAAAAGGCAGGCATGGATTTCTTTAAGCCGGTCAAGCCGAATACGATTGCCAAGTCGCTGGCCATCGGCACGCCGGCGGATGGTTTCTACGCGCTCAAGGTGATGAAGGACACCGGCGCGGCGGCGGACGATGTGACCGACGACGAAATCCGCGACGCCATCAAGCTGCTGGCGGAGACGGAAGGCATTTTTGCCGAGACCGCCGGGGGCGTGACGGTGGGTGTAGCCAAGAAACTGATTGATTCAGGCAAAATTCCGCGGAATGATTCCGCCGTCCTTTGCGTCACCGGCAATGGATTGAAGACGCTCGACGCCGTGAATGGCCATTGCGGCAAGCCGCGCGAAATCAAGCCCAGTCTGCGCGAGTTCGAAGCCCTGCTGGCGCATGAAGAAAAAGTGAATGCGTAAAACAATTCAAACGTGAACGTCATCCGATTTCCATTTTGGATTTTGTTGGGAGCTTTTATCTGGGCTGCCGGGTGCGCCACGCCAAACCCTCTTGCGAACTGGAGACGAGCTTCCGCAAACCCCAATCAGACAATTGTCAACGACTATCAAAATTACATTCAAAAACTTCCGGCCGAAGAAAGAAAATATGCTGGCCCGATTGAATGTTTTGAAGACGGGACAGGGCAATATGCCATCTTGATATACATAGGCTTAAACGGAACGGTGTGGCAGCACGTCTTGATATACGACAAAGAAAATAAGCGAATTAAGACAATCAAATATTCAAGCGGTGGCTATCGTTCTTAAAATTGCAAAGACATTTTTTGCCGATTCGACGATTCTAATTAAAAATTAAATTTATGCCAAAAAAAGTACGAATCCCGACCCCGCTCCGCAAGTTGACCAACAACGAGGAGCTGGTCGAAGTCAACGCCGCCACCATCGGCGAGGCGATTGTCGAATTGCAGACGCGCTTCCCCGGCATCCAGGAACGACTCGTGGATGAAAAAGGCGAGGTGCGCCGCTTCGTAAACGTGTATGTGAACGAGGAAGACATCCGCTTCCTGAAAAACCGGGAAACGCCGTTGAAAGACGGCGATGAAATCAGCATCATCCCGGCAATCGCCGGTGGCTAAAATCAACCAATGAAATTCAAATCCCCCTCTCCCGGTCTCCGACCACCCTCTCCCCGCCAGGCGGGGAGAGGGACGGGGCGAGGGGCACCAATTCAATTGATTTGTTAACCCTGTTCCAACCTTAAATATTTCCAATATGGCCAAAGCATTTAAAAAACCTGCACTGACACAGTCGAGTTCGCCCACACAAAGGCGCTTGTGGCTGATGTTCCCGCCCAAGCTCATCAAGAAGCCGCTCATTTGGGAAGTCGGCCACAAGTTCAAAGTCGTCACCAACATCCGCCAGGCCAGCGTCACCGACGAGATTGGCATCGTGTGT
>Ga0187850_10001886_pt1 | contig 20860 bp, 21 predicted proteins | sample June2016WEW_4_15_FD_132436 | JGI IMG/M metagenome (GOLD analysis project Ga0187850, IMG submission 132436) | Peatland microbial communities from SPRUCE experiment site at the Marcell Experimental Forest, Minnesota, USA - June2016WEW_4_150 | ecosystem: Environmental > Terrestrial > Soil >... | reverse complement strand
TGGGCTGGGGCGTCGGCGGAATTGAGGCCGAGGCCTGCATGCTGGGACAGCCCATTTCCATGCTGCTGCCGCCGGTGGTGGGCTTCAAGCTGCACGGCAGGCTGAAGGAAGGCTGCACCGCCACCGACCTGGTGCTGACCATCACCCAAATTCTGCGCAAGAAGGGCGTGGTGGGCAAGTTTGTCGAGTTCCATGGCGCCGGTCTCAGCGCTTTAAGCCTGGCCGACCGCGCCACGGTGGCCAACATGGCGCCGGAATACGGTGCCACCATGGGCTTCTTCCCGGTGGACCAGGAGACGCTCGAGTACCTCAAGTTCACCAACCGCGGTGCGGACCTGGTGGCGCTGGTGGAAGCCTACACCAAGGAGCAGGGCCTTTTCCGCAGCGACACGACGCCGGACCCGGTCTACTCGGACACGCTGGAACTGGACCTGGCGGCGGTGGCGCCGTCGATGGCCGGGCCGAAGCGGCCGCAGGACCGCGTGGAGCTGCCGGAGGTGAAGAAGAATTTTCACGCGGCGTTTCCGAATCTGCCGGCGCCCGCGGCCGGCACGCTGGGCAACGGCGCGGTGGCGATCGCCGCCATCACGAGTTGCACCAACACGTCCAACCCTTCGGTGATGCTGGCCGCCGGCCTGCTCGCCAAGAAAGCCGTCGAGCGCGGCTTGCAGGTGAAGCCGTGGGTGAAGACCAGCCTGGCGCCCGGATCGAAGGTGGTAGCCGACTACTACCGCGAGTCCGGCCTGATGCCGTATCTCGAACAGCTCAAGTTCCACCTGGTGGGGTTTGGCTGCACCACCTGCATCGGCAACAGCGGCCCTCTGGCGGAAGGGGTGGCCCAGGCGGTGCAGAAGGGGAACCTGGTGGTGGCGGGCGTGCTGAGCGGCAATCGCAACTTCGAAGGCCGCATCAACCCCCTGGTGAAGGCCAACTATCTGGCTTCTCCGCCATTGGTGGTGGCGTACGCGCTGGCGGGAACCATCGATATCGACCTGACCACCGATCCGCTGGGCCAGGACCCCAGCGGCAAGCCGGTTTACCTGCGCGACATCTGGCCCTCCAACGAAGAGGTGCAGAGCACGGTTCGCGCCGCCGTCACCCCCGGCATGTTCGAGCACGAGTACGCGCACGCCTTCGACGGCGACCAGAACTGGAAGACCATGCCCGTGCCTACCGGCAATATTTACCACTGGGACGAGCGCTCCACCTACATCAAGAAGCCGCCCTACTTCGACCAGATGGCGGACCCGAGGAAGCCGCTGGCGGACTTTCACGGCATGCGGGTTCTGGCGCTGCTGGGCGATTCCGTGACCACCGATCACATTTCGCCGGCGGGGTCGATTCCCAAGGACGGCCCGGCGGGCCGCTACCTCATCGCGCAGGGAGTGGAGCCCAAGGACTTCAATTCCTTCGGCGCGCGCCGCGGCAATCACGAGGTGATGGTGCGCGGCACGCTGGCCAACATCCGGTTGCGCAACCTGCTGGCGCCCGGCACCGAAGGCGGCTGGACCCTGCACCTGCCGGACGGCGAGCAGATGTTCATCTACGACGCCTCCTTGAAGTACCAGGAGGAAGGCGTGCCGCTGGTGATCCTGGCGGGCAAGGAGTACGGCTCGGGCTCGTCGCGCGACTGGGCGGCGAAGGGGGTGGCGCTGCTGGGAGTGCGCGCCGTGATCGCCGAGAGCTTCGAGCGCATACACCGCACCAACCTGGTGGGGATGGGGGTGCTGCCGTTGCAGTTCCGGGGGGGCGAGAACGCCGCCAGCCTGGGGCTGACGGGCAAGGAGACGTTCCACATCGAAGGCGTGGCGGCGGCGCTCAATGGCGGTGGGCGCAGGGCGGCGGTGCGCGCCGTGGCGGACGACGGCGCCGAGAAGAAGTTCCTGGTGGACGTTCGGGTGGATACGCCGCAGGAGGTGGAATACTACCGGAACGGCGGAATTCTGCCGTATGTGCTGCGGCAACTGGCGGCGGGCGCGCCGGCCTGAGAGCCGGGCGCATGGCGGGTAGTGCTCCTTTGTTTCCATAGACTTTTGGAAATAGGTGGAAATGGTGTTTACCGCCCGCCCGATTTGTGCGAGAATAGAAAACACTCGAATTTTGCAGGGCCACCCCCGGGGTAGGCGGTCGGAAAGGCGTGTTTGTGAGCGACAAAGCCGAGACGCCATTTGACAGTATCGAAGGGTCCCACGAGTACATAGCCCTGCTCGCAGAGTCCCTCGACGAAGCCCGGCGCGATGTGGAGGCCGAAATTGTGGCCGCAGAGCGCGATCATGCGCAACGCCGCAAGGAGGCGCTCCTGCTGGTGTCCTATAATCTGGCCAAGCTGAATCTCCACATCACCACGAGCCGCAGGATCATGAACGACCTGCGTTCCCTGAGACGATTGCTGCTGGCGGAGCGCGGTCTGCCCGCGGAAGACGAAAAGGCCAGCGACGAAAAAGAGGTCGCCGCCAGCGAAGGTGCGTAGGGGCATGCCCGGCCCCTACCGGTCTCACCCGCTCCTTTCTCTTGACAGACGCCTTTCTAACGCGTACTATTCAAGAGTTGTTGCGCGCACTCCGTAACAACACCTGAGAGCGGTGGTTTGTGGGGGACCTCCGATGACCTTTCGGATCGGTGAGAAAGTGGTGTATCCCAACCAGGGTGTTGGGACCATCGAGAATATCAGCACTCGCTCCTTCGGCTCGGCTTTCGAAAAATTCTATCTGCTGCGCCTCGGATACGGCAGCATGACCGTGTTGGTGCCGTTCTCCAACGCGGCCGACATCGGACTGCGGAGAGTCACCAAAGACCGGGAGATTTCGCGCATCCTCTCGTTCCTGTCCAACGGCTGGTGCGCCATCCGCCCGGATTGGAAGGTGCGCTACCGGGAGAACATGGTGAAGATGCAGAGCGGCGATCTGCTCAAAGCCACCGAGGTGTTCAAGGGCCTCTTGCAGCTTCACGTCGACAAGCCGCTCTCCTTCCGCGAGAAGAAGATGCTGGACCGCGCCCGCTACATGCTGGTGTCGGAAATCTCGATTGCGCGAAATGTGCCCGAGATCCACGCCACCAACATGCTGCAGCGCGCTCTGGCCAAGGCCGGGCTTGCTCTTCCGGCGGTGCTTTAGCTACCCAGGCCGCGCAGCCGGATGCTATCATGCCACGCTGAAGAGACGCCGCCGGCTCGCCGTCGCGGCTTACGTTAAGGAGATTTCATGTTCTGCCACAAGTGCGGTACCCAGGTCAACGTGGATGTCCAATTCTGCCCCAACTGCGGGCAGCCTCTCGCAGCAGCCTCCAGGGCGTCCGGTGGCGCGGCTCCGTCCGCCTGGACGCCGCCCCAGTCCGTGCAGGCCCGCCCCGGCTATTGGGTGGGCCAGGGATGGCAAATGGTGAAGGCGGACATCGGCACTTTCGTTCTGCTGGCGATTGTCTTCACGGTCCTCAATGCCATGGTGCCGATCATCCTGCAGGGCCCCCTGATCGCCGGCTTCCAGATCTTCTGCGTGAAAAAGCTGCTCAATCGCCGGACCGATTTCGCCGACCTTTTCAAGGGCTTCAACTTCTTCGTGCCCGCGCTGGTGGCCTCGCTCGTGATCACGCTTTTCACGTTCTGCGGAACGTTGCTTTGCATCATCCCGGGGCTGGTGGTGGCTGCCATGTACAAGTTCACCTACCTGTTCATCGTGGACAAGCGGATGGACTTCTGGCCGGCCATGCAGGCCAGCCACGCGGTGGTGAAGAACGACTATTTCGGCTTCACCATGTTCCTGCTGCTGATGGCGCTGGTGGATATCCTCGGGGCCCTGTGCTGCATCGTCGGGATTTTTGTCGCGCTGCCCGTGACGTTTGCCGCCATCACCGTGGCTTACAAGGAGATTGTGGGCTTCGATCAACGAACCGTGGAAACGCTCTGATGACGGCGACCAAGCGCGCCGCCGCGGCGGCGATTCTACTGGCTGTCCTGTGGTGCTTCTCGCCGCCCGAAGCGGGGTTCCCTCTCTGTGGGTTCCGCTGGCTGACCGGCCGCCCCTGTCCGCTCTGCGGTCTCACCCACGCCCTGTTCGCCCTGGCGAAGGGGCACTGGCGCGAAGCCATCCGCTTCAATGGCCTCAGCCCGCTGGCATTCGCCATGCTGTTCGCACTGTTCTGGAACGGCCCCGTCCGCGCCCGCCTCTGGACGGCCGGCCTGGCTGCCTTTGCCCTCTACGGAGTTTGCCGCGTGGTTCTTCCCGCAATATGAATTCGCCCGGCGTCCGTTCGGCGGCGTAGAGCATCTATATGGGTATGCCCGTGGAAAGCGCGTGGGAAGACGGCGGTGGCTCCGGTGGACCCGGCGCGCGCCGCGGCGCCTCCTTCATAGGCCTATTTGTGCTGCTGGCCGCCACCACTATGGTGTTCGCGGCGTTCACCGGTGCGTTCGTGTTCCGGCGCGGCCTTTCCAGCGACTGGACCAGCATGCCCAAGCCGCCGATCCTCTTCCTGAACACCGCCGTCTTGCTGGGCTCCAGCTTCGCGCTTGAGCTGGCGCGCCGGGCCCTGAAGGCCGGCAACTGCTCGAAGTTCAACTCCTGGTGGAGCACCGGCGCGGTGCTGGGCGTTCTGTTCCTGATTGGCCAGGCGCTGGCCTGGAGGCAGTTGAAGGACCTCGGCATTTACGTCGCCACCAGTCCCAGCAGCTCGTTCTTTTACGTCCTGACCGCCTCCCACGCTTTTCACCTGGTGGGCGGCGTCGCGGCGCTCATGTATGTGGTCGTGCAGTCGCTGCGCCTGAACCTGGGGCCGGCCACGCGCACGGTCATTGATATCAGCGCGATTTTCTGGCATTTCCTGGATGGTCTCTGGGTGTACCTAATGGTCCTGTTTTGCGTTTGGGGGTAAGGGTATAGGAAATGGCGCCGGCGGCGTTCCGCCACCGGCGCTACTCACGGCTACGGTTTGTTCGCCAGAATCAGCGGCGACGGCCCCGGCGCCTCGATCGTCCGCGGGTCTTCGAAACCGGCTACGCGAAGCCAGCCCGCGATCTCGCCGAACGACCACGTATCGCCCTCATCGGTGTTCACCAGCATGTTGACGGCGAAGATCAGGCCCACCGGCGGGCCGGTTCGCTCATCGTCCACCAGGAACTCCGCGATGGCGATCGTGCCGCCCGGCGCCAGCGCGTGGAAGGTCTTCTTCAGCAGCGCGCGGCCGCGCTTTTCGCCCTCGCTATGCAGGATGTGGCCGAGCGTGGCGATGTCGTGCCCGCAGCCGAAATCGGCGGTCGCCAGATCGCCCGCCACAAATGAGAATCGCTTGGCCACGCCGGAGCGCGCCGCCACTTTGCGGGTGATGTCCAGCACGCCGGGCCAATCCACCGCGGTTACGGTAACCCGCGGCGACTTCTGCGCCAGCGCGACGCCCCAGACGCCGGAGCCGGCCGCCAGGTCGAGCACCCTCACGGGCTTCTTCGTTTCGGCGATCTCCAAAGCCTCCGCCAGCCGTTGCGCCGACGGGTAACTCATGGGGAAGATGTCCTCCACGAATTCATGGAAGAACTGGGCCCCCACCTTCTCCCGGTTGACGCTGGCCGCGGGCTTGCCCGTTCGCACCGCCTCGTCCAGCGCCAGCCATTTCGGCACGAGCTGCGTGCTCGTATGCCGGATCACTCCGCCCAGAAAGCCCGGTTTGCCGCTGACCAGAAACGCCGCGCTGTCCGCCGTCAGCCCGTACCGTCCTCCGCCGTCTTTGGTCAACAGTTGCAGACCCGCGAGGGCGTTCATGACCGCTCGCAGCCCGCGCGCCGAAGCGCCCGACCGGGCAGCCACCTCCTCGACGGTCTTAGACCCTCCGTCCAACAAATCGAAAACGCCGTGCCGAAGCGCGGCCTCGATGATCAGCGGCGGCGCGTAACCCCACGCCAACTGCTGGATCTTTTCAGGCGTAACCGCCGCCTGGCCCATTGCACCCATGACAGAATTCCCCTCTCTTGAGATTGAAATACTACTGAGTTGATTATGTCACGTACAGGCAGCGGCTTGCTCGTCCCTCACCCCACAATATTCTCCCCCCCATCCACGTGTATGGTGTTGCCCGTGAGCCAGTAAGTGGCCGGGTGGCACAACGCTGCGATCGATCGCGCCACGTCCTCCGGCACGGTCAGGCGCTTGTGCGGATTGCGCAGGCGCGCGATCTCCACCAGCTTCTGGTAGTCGGGTATCTGGCGCAGCGCGGGGGTGTCCGTGACGCCCGCCAGAATGGCGTTGGCCGTGATGCCGGCCGGCGCCAGCTCCAGCGCGAGCTGCCGGATGTGCGCCTCCAGGATGGCCTTGGCCGCGCTCACCGTGCCGTAATTCGGAATGGCTTTCGTGCTGCCGCTCGAGGTCATGGCGAAAATGCGCCCGCCCCGGTCGAACAGGCTCGCCCGCAGGCAGTCCTGCACCCAGTAGACCAGCGAGTGGCCCATGGTGTCCGCGGTGATTTCGAGCTGCTTCCTGGACACCACCTGCTCCGCGCCGGCCAGTGGCTTCAGCGCGCCGAACGCGAGGGAATGCATCAGCACCCGCAGGGTGCCCGGCGGCTCCGCCAGCCGCTGGCGCATCTGCTCGACCACGTCCTGGCGCATCTCATCGTCGGAAGCGTTGCAGTTGAAGAACTGCGCCTCGCGCCCCAGCTCGCGGATCTTTTCCTGAATCTCTTCGACATGCGGCAGCTTGTCGCGCCGGTCCAAATGCACGCCAAAGATGTTCATGCCGGTGCGCGCCAGCTCCAGGGCGGTGGCCTCGCCGAACCCGCTGCTCGCGCCCAGGATCAAGGCCCAGGGTTGTGTGCTCATAAGGTTTGTGTGACTTCGATTTCCCTTTCGTCGTTGTCAGCCGCGCGGATGCGGATCTCGGTCCGCTCTGTCGGCAGGAACCACGGAAAGCGCTCGCCCCATTCGATCAACACCATGGCATCCCGATCGAACAACTCGTCCAGCCCCAGGGTGGCGAGCTCCCGCGGCTCCTCCAGCCGGTACAGATCCACATGGTACACGCGCCCGTTTCCATATTCGTGGATCAGGGTGAAGGTGGGGCTGGAAACCTCTTCGGGGGGCGCCGCCCCCAGCCCGCTCACGATCCCTTTCGCCAGCGTGGTCTTGCCCGCGCCCAGGTTGCCGGTCAGCAGCACCACCCCGCGCGGCGGCAGCGCGCGCGCCAGCCGCTCTCCCAACCGAATGGTCTCCTCCTCAGACGCCGTCCGATACGTCGGCACACTCCTCCATGGCGTCCGGAAGATATCGCAGAATATCGGTGGCGATCAGGCACTTCTCCCCCAGCTCCCGCGCGCCGATTTCGCCCGCCAGCCCGTGCAGGTAAACCGCGGCGGCCACCGCCTGGTCCACTTGCCCCGGGAATTGCGCCAGAAAACCAGCGATCATCCCGGTAAGCACGTCGCCGCTTCCGCCGGTGCCCAGCGCGGGAGTGCCGGTGGGATTGATCCACACGCGGCCGTCGGGGAAGGCGATCACCGTGCGCTGGCCTTTCAGGACCAGCGTGACGCCGCGCTCCGTGGCGAAGGCGCGTGCCACGCCGGCGCGGTCTTTCTGGACTTCCGCCGTGGTCTTGCCAGTGAGCCGGGCCATCTCGCCGGGATGCGGAGTCAGAATTCTCACGCGGCCGGGCAGCCGCTCCAGCTTTCCCACCAGCGCATCGGCGTCCAGCACCATCGGTTGCTCCAGTTCCGCGTTGGCACGCATTACGAGGGCTTCGATCTCGGGAGCGTGGCCCAGTCCCGGCCCCATGGCGATAACGGTCTTGCCCTCCGCGATGCTCTCTATATTGGTCTCATCCAATAATTCCGTCATCAGCTCCGGGGCGTGCGACGCGATTACCGGGATGGCGCCCGCGTGCGACGCCACAGTCACCAGGCCCGCGCCCGCCCGCAGCGCGCCCAGCCCCGTCATGGCGGCTGCACCGCTCTTTTCGCGCGATCCCGCCACCACCAGCACGTGCCCGAAGGTCCCCTTGTGGCCGCCCGGCGGCCGCGGCGCCAGCAGTTCGTCGAACATGTCCGGCTCGATCAGCGACAGGAAAACGCCGTCGTCGTTTTCATACAGCTCCGGCGGGCTGCCGATCGGCCCCACCACCAGCTCGCCCACGTGATCGCAATTCGGCGGCAGCACCTGCGCCGCCTTCGGCGCGGTAAACGTCACCGTGTAATCCGCGCGCGCAAACTCTCCCACCGGTTCGCCCGCATCGCTCGGCATCCCCGATGGAATATCCACCGCCACCACCTTGGCCAGCGGAAACCCCGTCTGAATTTCGCGGATACCCTCCAACATGCGCCCCGTGGCCGGGCCCGTGATGCCGGTGCCCAGCAGCGCATCCAGCACCAGGGTGGCGTTGCGCGCCTCCTCCGGGATCTCGCCCAGAACCGGGCAGCCGCACGCCGCCAGCATCCGATAGTTCGCCGCTGCGTCGCCCTTCAACTCCTCCGGCGCGGCCAGCAGGATCACGTCGAGCGCTCGCGGGTTGAAGCGCGTGTGAATCTGGCGCGCGATCACCATGCCGTCGCCGCCGTTGTTCCCCTTGCCGCACAGCACCACGATGTGCTGGGCGTCGAGTGGCGCGAAACGTTCTTCCAGGAATTCCACCACGCGATGCCCGGCGTTTTCCATCAGGACGATGCCGGGAATGCCCATCTCGGCCGTCCGCCGGTCCACTTCGCGCATTTGAGCTGCCGTCAGGACTTTCATATGCGCCGCGCCACCACCATGGTCATGTCATCCTGCAGCTCGGAAGAGCCGGTCCATTGGACCACGGCTTCCATTGTGCGCGCGATGAGTTCCGACGAATCCGCGTGCGCGTGCTTGATCAACAGGTCCTTCAAGCGATCTTCTCCGAACACTTCTCCGTAGACGTTTTCCGGCTCCACGATGCCGTCCGTATAGGCCAACAGTATATCGCCGTGCTCCAGCGGCACGGTCTTCTCTTCGTAGGTCGCGAACGGAAATGCGCCCACCACCGTGCCGGTGGAATCCATCGTCTGAATGTCGTTGCCGCGCAACAGCATGGGCGGCAAATGGCCGGCATTGGTATACGTCAGCGCATGCGTCGATTCGTTGTACAGGGCGAAATAAAAGGTAGCGTACTTTTCCAGCGACGTGGTGGCATAAAGCTGCTGGTTCAGGTTCGACACCATCGTCGCCGTCGAAAGGCGATGCAATCCGCTTCCGTTCGATGTGCTCAACTGCGACCGCATGGCGGATTGGATGGTGGCCATCAGCAGCGCCGCCGAAATGCCTTTGCCGGCCACGTCGCCGATGGCGAAGGCCAGTGCGCCGTCGGAAACCTGCATGAAGTCGTAATAGTCGCCCGAAACCACGCGCGCCGGGCTGCACACGCCTTTCAGCTCCAGGGTCTTGACGTAGGGAACGTCCTTCGGGAAAAGCTGGCTCTGCACCTCGCGGGCGATTTCCAGCTCCGACTCCAGGCGCTCCTTTTCCTTGGCCACCACAATGAGCTGCCCCAGGTTCTCGGTCATGGTGTTGAACGAAGCGCTCAGCTCGGCAAGCTGGTCGTTGCCCTTCACCGGAATGCGGTAAGAGAAATCGCCCACCTTGACGTGCTGGGTGCCCTCATAAAGCTCGTGCACCGCGCCCGTCATCGAGCGGCTGAGCTGGATGCCGGCCACCGCCGAGAACGTCTCGACGATGAGGAACAGGATGGCCACTGCCACGAAAAAGGCCAGCATCCCCTCGCCCAGTTCCAGCTTCTCACCGAAAACCATGCCCAGCACCGCCGAAACCCGGGAGTTGACCAGCAACAGGGCGTCGGTCTGGCTTGACGGCGAATCCCAGGAAGCCACCTGCAGCGGCACCACGCCCGCCACCGCGAAATCCAGCGCGCTGACCTTTCCAGGCACGCGGTTCTCCCTGCCGCGCTTGGTGAAGGGCACCAGGTTGGCGTCGCCCAGTTTCGGAACCAACCCCGCCAGCAGTTCGTGAGTGACCGGCGCCAGGATGGTGACCTCGTTCCCGTTCACCACCTCGTGGGCCCACGCATACAGACGATCTTCCTTTCCATCCTTCTTTACGATCAGGCCGCTGGCGCGCTTCCACGCCGGCGGGGGCGGCTCGAGCCGCGACTCCGGCGGGTAGCGCGCGTCGTTGTGGCCGGCGATGCGCAGCTCGAATTGCGGGAAGCCGTTCTGAATCATGGGCACGAAACGGTTGATGGTGGTCGCGGGGTCTTGTATGGGGGCGTGCGCCAGCGCCTCGGCCGGACGCATCAGGCCATTCATGCGATGCGAAAGCTCCGTGTTTACCAGGTAAACCGCCATCTGCCCGATCACCGCGTAGCCGGCGATTCCCGCCAGCGCCAGGATCAGGATGATAGGCACCACCGCGATAAACAGGTAGGCTACGATCAGCCGGTTGCGCAGCCGCCAGATGGCCTTGCGCATGCCGCGCCGCGCCAGCTTGAAAAGCGCCAGCAATCCGAGGATCAAGGTTCCCAGCGCCGCCAGCGATTGCATGGTGGGCGCCGCGCGCGTGAAGTACAGCAGCGCGTAAACCGCCGCGAAAACGAGGAAAGCCTTCTCGATCCGGCCGAGCCGCCGCCAAACCGCTCCGTAGCCTTTCCGCATCGCTATCACTTCAGACTAGCGCACCGGCATCCCAGAAGGTAGAATCACACTATGCAACGACGAATCTTCCCGGCCTGCGCCGTCCTGATGACGGTTCTGGCCGGCGCGGCTTTGGCCGCCGACATTACGGGCAACTGGACGGGTTCTACGGACCAGTTCACCCTCACTTTTGCCTTCAAGCAGGATGGCGAGAAGCTAACCGGCACTGTCACGGGGCCGCAAGGCGACCCGCTGCCCATCAGCGACGGCAAGGTGCAGGGCGACAAGCTCTCGTTCACGGTGAAGATCGATATGGGCGGCAACAGCATGACGATCCACCACGAGGGCGCCATCAAGGGCGACGAGATCACGTTGACCACCAAGGTTGAGGGCGGCCAGGATTTCGGCGGCGGGCCGATGACCCTGAAGCGGCAGAAGTAACCGTTCGGTTCGGCAAGTGCGGACTGGTCTCGACTTTTCCGATCCATATCACTCCGGCGGGGAGGAACGGGAGATCACGATCGGTCACACCGCCGGACATCGGGTTGTCTTCGTGTCGCATTGCCAGCGTGGAAACCGGCTGCGGATCATCAGCGCACGAAGGGCGACCAGAAGAGAGCGTAGCCAATATGAAGAAGGCATCGGCAAAGCGATTGGATGACGGTTTGCGTCCGGAGTACGACCTCTCCCAGCTTAAGGGCGGCGTTCGCGGCAAGTACTACCAGCGGGCATCTGCCGGGACCAACCTCATGCTGATCGAACCGGAACTCGCGGAGGTGTTTCGCGACGCGGAATCAGTGAACCGCGCGTTGCGGCTCCTGGTGGATACAGCAGAAGCGGTCTCAGGCCCGGCCCGTCGTCGGCATGGCGCGCCCAACCAGCGCACGCAACCGGCGCGCCAAAAGCCGGCGCGCGGCTGAGTCCGGCTACTTTGAGCGGCTGTTCGCGACAGGAGTTCCCTCCCGTGGACACCTCCGGCCGCTCTTGACAGGCTAATACCCCGCAAAACGAGCAGTTTTCGAATGATGCGCGCACTCCCATAAATATGGGATAATGGCGATTGATGAAGACTACCCTCGAAATTCCGGACGCGCTCTTCAGGCAAGCCAAGTCGGCCGCGGCAGAACAAGGGATTCCGCTGCGGGCATTGGTGTCGGAGGCGCTTGCGGAAAAGCTGCGCGTCCGGGGACGCCAGGACAAGCCGTGGCTGAAGACGTTCGGCAAGCTACGTAGCCTGCGCAAGGAGACGGCGCACATCAGCCGGATGATCGAGGAGGAGTTTGGTCAGATCGAACCTGAGGATTGGCAGTGATCCTGGACACGAACGGGTTATCGGCCATGGCGGACGGCGACATGAATTTGGAGCCGTTTCTTCAACGGGCGGATGAGATCGCGGTCCCGGCAATCGTGCTGGGCGAGTACAAATATGGCATCCGGCGGTCGCGCCACCGGACGCGGTATGAGCGATGGTTAGCGGAAGTGCTCGCGAGTTGCCGCGTGCTGGCGGTGGACGAGGGAACGGCCGGACACTACGCAGAGGTCCGCGCCGAACTGAAACGCAGCGGGCGCCCGATACCCGGGAATGACCTCTGGATTGCGGCCTTGGCGCGGCAGCACGCCTTGCCGCTGCTCAGCCGCGACCAGCATTTCGATTTTGTTCCAGGACTGAAGCGGGTCGGCTGGCAGAAGGCTGCTATGCCGGGGCGGACTCGGGGCCGCCGGGTGATGGAGAAGTGGACGAAGACCGGTGTGACGCCTCATGCCCCGTCTGAACCTTGCCGGTGATCTCCTCCAGGACCTCGCCTACGCCGCGCGCATCCTGCGAAAGGCGCCCGTTTTCGCCATCACGGCGGTGGTGACCATGGCTCTCGGCGTCGGCGCTGCCGCCGCCATTTTCAGCGTGACCAGTGCCGTGCTCCTTCGGCCCCTTCCGTACCGGAATCCCGACCGGCTGGTTCTGGCGAACGATTTCCTTTCCAACGCCTGCTTCTTCGACTTGCGCGACGGAACCGGTGCTGCATTTGAGGACCTGGCCGCCGTCATGGTCTTCCGCGCCGTCGTCCCGCGCGAGGACGGCGCCGCCGAGCGCATCGGCAAGGGCCTCATCACCACCGACTTTTTTCACATGCTGGGCGCCCGCGTCGCATTCGGCCGTGATTTCACGGAGGCCGATGGCCAGCCACACGGTCCGCCGCCGCCTCCGTTCCCCCCGCCGCAAGGCGCCGTCGCCATCCTCGGCTACGACTACTTCGAGCGACGCTACGGCGCTGATCCGGCCGTCCTCGGCCGCCACATGCTTGGCGCCGGCGGGCCCGGCCCGCAAATCGTCGGCGTTCTGGAGCCTGGCTTCAAGCTGTTCCTGCCCGGCTCACAGCCCAGTCCGGATGTTTGGATTGCCAACGACCGTGGCTACGACGAACCCAACCGCGGCGAACTGATGCTGCAAGCGATCGGGACCCTCAAGCCCGGTGTCACGTTGAATCGCGCGCAGTCGCAGATCGATCGTGTCGCGGCCGCCTGGGGCCCCCATCTTCCGCGGGTCCGCCTGCAACCGTGGCACAAGACGCTGGTGGACGAAGTCCGGCCCGCGCTGCTAGCCCTGATGGGCGCCGTCATCTTTCTCCTGTTGATCGCCTGTTCCAACGTGGCCAATCTCCTGCTCGTGCGCGCGTGCTTACGCCAGCGCGAGCTCGCGGTGCGTGCCGCCCTCGGCGCCCGCGCCGGACGCCTCACCCGCCAGATACTGGCCGAAGCCCTGCTGCTCTGCGGTCTGGGCACGCTGCTGGGCGTGGGGCTCGCCTGGCTGGGGATTCGCGAGTTGCTCCGGCTCGCGCCCGCCAACCTGCCGCGCCTGGAATCCACGTCCATCGACTGGCGCGTGCTCGCGTTCGCCGCCCTGGCCGGCCTGGTGGAATCCGCCATCCTCGGCGCGCTGCCCGGCTGGCGCGCCGCACGGCCCGATGTCATCGAGATGCTCCGCAGCGCCGGGCGGACCGCGCACCTGGGCGCCGGCCGCTGGCTGCAATCGGGTGTGGTGATCGCCGAGGTGGCGCTGTCCTTTGTGCTGCTCATCGGCTCGGGCCTGATGTTCCGCAGCTTTCTCGAATTGCGCCGCGTCGATCCCGGCTACCGTCCACACGGCCTCCTCACTTTCCTGACCGTCGGCGATGCGCGGGGTTTTCAACAGCCGCAGCGCCGTCTGGCTTTCCTCGGCGAATTGGAGGACCGGCTGCGCGCCATCCCCGGCGTCCGGAGCGTGGGCGCGGCCACTGGTCTTCCACTGCACGCCGGCGGGACGGCCCGTGGAATCCAGTGGAGCACTCAGCAGATGCCGGCCGATCCGGCTCGCACGGTCGATCTCCCCACCGTTCTGCCGGGATATTTCGAAACCCTCGGAGCGCGCACTTTGGAAGGCCGGGTCTTCACGGAAGCGGACAACGCCAGCGGGCGCAACCTCGCGGTCATCGATCAATCGCTCGCGGCCAAGGCGTTCCCCAACCAATCCGCGCCCGGCAAGCGCATCTGCGTTCACATCCCCAATCCGACATGCGTCGAAGTGATCGGGGTGGTGGCGCACCAGCGGTTGGGCTCTCTCGCCGATCCCGGACGGGAGCAGATCTTTCTGACCGATGGCTTCTTCGGAATCGGCATATCGCGGCACTGGGCAATCCGCACCACCGGTGACCCCGCAAAGTATGCGGCCGCGGTTCGCGCCGAGGTTGCCAGGTTCGCCCCTGGACTCCTGGCCGTCACCGAGATCGAGACCATGGATACCACCGTGGATCGAGCGCAGGCCGCCACGCGCTTTCATCTGCTGCTCATCGGAGTGTTCGCCGCCATGGCCGCGCTTTTGGCGGGCGTGGGGCTTTACGGCGTGTTGTCGAGCGCGGTGCGGCAGCGTACCGCGGAGATCGGCCTCCGCATGGCCCTCGGCGCCGCGCCGTCCGACATTCTCGGCCTGGTGGTCGGCCGCGGGCTCCTTCTTAGCTCGGCGGGTGTCGCCATCGGCCTCGCCGGCGCCTTCGGACTTACACGCGTCATGACCGGCATGCTGGTGGGTGTCAAAGTTACCGATCCGGCCACCTTTGCCGTGATGACCCTGCTCTTTTTCCTGATCGCCGCGGTTGCTTCCTGGCTGCCGGCGAGCCGCGCCGCCAACCTCGACCCGGCCGAAACCTTGCGCGAGGAATAGTAGCGCCGGTGGCGGAACGCCCGATGAGGGTCTTGCCACCGGCGCCTTTTGTGGGTGTCGAATTACCTGCTTTTACTTCGGAACTCGAGCAACTCCACCGGAGCGCCGTCATCGACGATCATCGCCACCCTTACTCCCTCGGACGGGCAGTTCGGTGGGATCAGAATCTGCCGGCCTTCGAGCGCCGCCTCAAGATCATCCACTTCAAAAGCCACGTGCGGCACCGACTTGACGATCTCGGGTAAAGGCGAATCCGCGTCGAAGCGCATCCACTCGATCCCGTAAGGGCTGGACTCGAATCCCGACACGTACATCTTGAGGCCCGCCAGATATCGTTCCCCGGGGCGCGGCGTCCGGGTTGGAATGCCCACGTGGTGGTATCGCCAGCCCTGCGCCGCGATCACCGGGGGCGCTTGCCAATCCTGCCGTTGCATAGATCCGACTCTACCCCGCATCCGGCCGCGCGGTGGGCTGGCCGGAGCGTCGTTCACCGATGCTGCTCGATGGCCACAGTCGCCCCCCGCGACCCCCATCATTTCCCGAAATCGATCCGCGCGATCACCAGTTGCGGCAGCATCTGGTTCCAGCTTTCCGGAATGTTGTCGAATGGCAGGCGAAACTGCTTGTTCTCGCCCGGCCCCACGCCGCCCATTTTCGCGCTCACGATCGGCACCCGCTCGCGCAGCACCACTTGCCCGTACGCGTCATAGAACACGCAGGTGAGTTCTACCAGGTCCAGCTTCCGGTCGCCGATGTTCTCGATGCTGCCGGTGATCTCCACCACCGACTGCTTCAGATAGCTTTCGTGCGCCTTCATCTCGACGCCGCTGAGCTTCAGATTCCGCACGTAAAGCCTGGCCTCGGTTGTGAGCGGCGGGGGCGGAGGAGGGGGCCGCTTCGCCGCCCGATCCAGATACAGAAATCCCGCCAGGCCTGCCCCCACCACGAGGACGATCACAATCGCCCACGGCGGTATGGAGACCTGCTTCTTCTTGGGCGTTGTCGTCTTATTTGCCGCCAACGGTCATCTCTCCAATCTTCAATGTCGGAGCCGCTACCGATCCGCGGAACTCCAGGTCCGAGCCTACCACTTCCATGCCCAGCAGCATGTCCTTCAGGTTCCCCGCGATGGTGACCTCCGAAACCGCGAACGCCAGCTCGCCGTTCCGAATCCACAAGCCCGCGGCGCCCCGCGAGTAATCTCCGGTCACGATGTTCACGCCGAAACCCATCAGCTCGGTCACATAGAACCCGTTGGGAATTTGAGCGATAATCTGCTCCGGCGTTTGGACACCCTGCTCCAGGTAGAAGTTCCCATGGCCGATCCCGGCATTGCCCGTCAGACCGCGCGATGCGCTGCCGGTAGTCTTCATCCCTAGTTTGCGCGCCGCGTATGTGTTCAGCAAGTAGTTTTTCAGCACGCCCCGCTCGATGATCACGGTGCGCCGCGAGGGAACGCCTTCGTCGTCGAATGGCGAGGTTCCGAACAGGCCCGGAAGCGTGCCGTCGTCCACCACGGTCACGTTTCCGCTCGCCACCTTCTCGCCCAGCTTCCCGGCCAGGAACGATTCCTGGCGGTAGATGGACATCCCGTGCACGGCTTCAAAAAGGTTGTCGAGCAGCGTGCGCGCGGTGCGCGGCTCGAAGACCACCGGCACCTTCTGGGTGTCTACCTTCACCGCGTGGAGCCGCCGCAGGGCGCGGCGCGCGGCCGTGCGGCCCACCTCTTCGGGCGCTTCCAGTGCGGCGAAACCGCGTGCCATGGTGTACCAGTAGTCGCGCTCCATGGAATCGCCTTCTCGGGCCACCGGTATGGCGCTGAGTGAGCAGTAGGTGGCGCGGTACTCGCCCGCGAATCCCCGCGAATTGGCGAAAATATGGCGGCCCACGTGCGTCTCGAAGGAAGCGCCTTCGGAGTTGAAAATGCGCGGGTCGGCCGAGAGCGCCGCGTGTTCGGCGCGCCGGGCGGTCTCGATCTTGAGGGCCGTCTCCAGTAGCTCCACGTCCGGTGAATAAAGCTGGAGGTCGCCCGGGATGGCGCCCAGCTCTTCGGCCTCGGGCAGACCGGCGTGCGGATCATCGGTGGTGACGTCGGCCAGCTCGATGGCCGACTTCACAAGCTGCCCGATACCCTCTGGCGAAAGATCGGAAGTGTAAGACGCGCCGGTCTTCCTGCCGATCAGAATGCGCAGACCCGCGCCGCGCGAGCCGGCTTCCTTGAGATTCTCGAGCTCGCGCATGCGCACGCTGGCCGAGAACTCGTCGCCCTCGGAAATGGTGCACTCGGCGTCGGTGGCCCCGGCGTCCAGCGCGCGTCTCACCACCTCGCTCGCGAGCTCGGGAAGATGGTTCCCGCTCACCCCGTGCCCCCCACGGTCATGCGGTCGATCTTGATGGTCGGGATGCCCACCCCCACCGGCACGCTCTGGCCTTCTTTGCCGCACACGCCTACGCCCTCGTCGAGCCGCAGGTCGTTCCCCACCATGCTGACGTACTTGAGCGCCTCCGGACCGTTGCCGATCAGCGTGGCATTACGCACCGGCCGCGTCAGCTTGCCGTCCTCGATGAGGTAGCTCTCCGAGGCCGAAAACACGAAGTTGCCGCTGGTGATGTCCACCTGCCCGCCCCCGAAATTGACGCAGTACAGGCCTTTTGGAACCGAGCGGATGATCTCCTCCGGCTGGCTCTCGCCCGCCAGCATGAAGGTGTTGGTCATGCGCGGCATGGGAATGTGGGCGTAACTCTCGCGCCGGCCGCTGCCGGTGGGCTCCGCGCGCATCAGCGTGCTCGACAGCTTGTCCTGAAGATACCCGCGCAGCACGCCCTTCTCGATGAGCACGTTGCGCTGCGTCGGGTGGCCCTCGTCGTCTACGTTGAGCGACCCGCGCCGGCTGCCGATGGCGCCGTCGTCGACAACCGTGCACAACTCGCCGGCCACCTTCTCGCCGATGCGCCCGCTGAAAGCCGAGACTCCCTTGCGGTTGAAATCCGCTTCCAGCCCATGTCCCACGGCTTCGTGCAGCAAAATGCCCGGCCAGCCCGGCCCCAGCACCACCGCCATTTCGCCGGCCGGCGCGCCCACCGCATCCAGCATCACCACGGCCTCGCGCGCGGCTTCCGTGGCGAAGTGCTCGGGGGTCTTCTCTTTGAGGAAAAAGTTCAGCTCCACGCGCCCACCCCCGCCCGCGTGCCCGCGTTGCGGCTCGCCCCCGTTCCGCCGCGCCAGCGCCGCTACGCTCAAGCGCGCCAGCGGCTGCCGGTCGAGCGTCAAAACTCCTTCGCTGGTGGCCACCATCACCTGGCGAAGGTTGTCGGCGTAAAGCGCCTGCACCTGGAAAATGCGCGGATCGTATGCGCGCGCCGCGCGGTCGGCCCGCTTCACCAGCTCGACGCGCTCGAGGAAGGCGGTCTCCGTCGGGGCGGTGACGACCGGGTACAGATTGTGCGTGGGGCGCTCGTTCAGGCCGAGCTTTCCGATTTTGCTCGGACCCGCCGCGATGGAGGCCGCCACTCCCGCCGCCTTACGGATCTTTTCCGGCGAGAGGTCGTCGCTGTACGCGTACCCAGTGCGCTCGCCTGCAATCACCCGCACCCCCACGCCCATGGAGACGCCCTGGGTGGCGCTCTTGACCATGGATTCGTCTATGCCGATGGAGCTGGTGAGCAGGTATTCGAAGTACAGGTCCGCATAGTCGCCCCCTTGGGAAAGCGCCTGCGCCAGGTAACCCTCCAGGTCCCGCCGCGTGATGTTGAAGCGCGCGGCGAAGATCGACTCGGAAAACCGCATGATTTCAGGCTACCATGGCGCCGTGCAGCCGCCCGGCAGCTTGCGAATGGCCCGGAAATTGGAACCATGGTCCCATTAGTTCTATACCCAAATCAGTACTTTTATCCCTCACTTTTTCTGCGTTTTCGCACGCTGTTTTGCGACAATGAAGTGAGGAAAGTTCGAGACGATAATATACATGGGCCGTTTTTCATTCGGGATGAGACGCCTTTCGCTCACGCTAGGCATCTTAATGTGTGGCCTGCTGGCGTTCTGCCCCACGCTGAGCGCTTCCAGTGCCGTATTCGTATTAGGGAATCAGAACAATAGCAATCAGAATTACACCGTCTCTGGACAGGGCACCGTACCCGCCGGCCCATACGCAGGCACACTGACAAATTCAGACTCGGGGGTTACCTCGTCGATCACGCTGTTCTTCTGCCTCAACGGCGACCAGACTACCCAATGGACGAGTACGAACTACGGCACAGAGGCGGCGCCGTCGACGCAAGCGCAGGAGGAGGCGGCGTTTCTGGGGTCCTTGGTGCTGTATTACGCAAACCAGAATGGAATCACTCTGACTACCAATGTAGTCAACAATTACGAGTCTCTTACCCAAGGCAAAACCGGGTCCATGGACGTGCCGACCTTTGTGAGTACTTACGAAGGCCCCATTTCGATGGCCATCTGGGAGATCATGGGCTCTCTGCCAACTGGGGACGGCATCACTAAGCCTGATCCGGCAGCCGACCAGTACGTGACGAAGGCGCAAGCGGCATGGACAAACCTGCTGCAGTACTCATCGAACAGTTTGGTGCAGACCTTCAACAACAACGTCTTGGTCTTTACTCCCAGCGGCTCGGGTCAGAGCTTCGTCACGGCCTTTCGGGATGACGCGCTGGTCGTGGCGGCCATGCCGGAGCCTGGAACGATGGTCCTGTTCGCCGCCGGAGTTCTGCTGATCGCTATCGGACGCACCAGCCGGCTGGCGCGGCGTCGCTCCGCCCGGAATCACGGGTAAGGCTGCCGGGCTGAACGGGCGGGCCGCTACGCTTTCGCGGGTTCGATTCCAAGGGCGCGGCAGTCTTCGTCCACCATCTCTTTAACCAGGTCTTCGAAGCGGATGCGGTGCGTCCAGCCCAGCACCCGGTGCGCCTTGCTCGCGTCTCCCCTCAGCAGATTGACCTCGGCCGGGCGGTAGAGGTCGGGGTCGGGCTTCACATAGCGGCGGAAATCCAGGCCTGCATAGGAGAACGCCAGCTCGGCAAATTCGCGCACCGAGTGGCACTCGCCGGTGGCCACCACATAGTCATCGGGCTGCGGTTGCTGGAGCATGAGCCACATGGCCGTCACGTACTCGCTGGCGTGGCCCCAGTCGCGTTGCGCGTCGAGGTTGCCCAGCCGCAGTTCGCTAGACTTGCCCGCCAGAACGCGGGCCACCCCGGCGGTGATTTTGCGGGTCACGAATTCGAAGCCGCGCCGCGGCGATTCGTGGTTGAAAAGTATGCCGCTGGAAGCATGCATGCCATAAGCCTCGCGGTAGTTCCGAGTCAGGTGGAAACCCGCCACCTTGCTGATGCCGTAGGAAGAGCGCGGATGGAAGTGGGTGCCTTCGTGTTGCGGCGCCTCTTCGGCCATGCCGAACATCTCGCTCGATCCGGCGAAATAGAAGCGGCATTCCGGCGCCAGCGCTCTTAAAGCCGCCAGTAGAAAATGAGTGCCGTTGATGTTGGTGTTCAGGGTGGAAAACTCGTCGTCAAAAGAGTAGCTGACGAAGCTCTGGGCGGCCAGGTGGTAACACTCGCGCGGCTGCACCTCGTCCACCACCCGGTGGATGCTGGCGAAGCTTTCCAGTGACGCGGCATGGAGCTTCAGGCGGGGGAGGATTCCGCGCAGCCGGGAGAGGCGGTGGTCCGGGTCCTCTAGCGCCACCCGCCGCACGATACCATGGACCTCGTACGCCTGGGCCAGCAGCCACTCCGCCAGGTAGGAGCCGTCCTGACCCGTAATTCCTGTAATAAGAGCGCGTTTCGAGGACATCTGGAATAATGGTAACAGTATCATGAACCCCCAAGCGCCGGTGAGTCCTGGCCTGTCATGGCCCGGTGGGGTTGCCCTACGGGGCGCTCTGCCCAGAGGGCAGGGCCCAGAGGGCACCCCGCCTGAAGCCTGCTTTTGCGTTTGCACGCAAAGCTTTGTAACCTGTCTACTTGCCGGTACGCCTTACGAGACGGAAGCGAACTTGCTTTCGGATGCCGGCACATACGGTGCGGCATGCTGGTTGATTTCGAGCTGATCAAGCGGGCCCAGAAGGGCGACAGCGCGGCATT
>Ga0187850_10001885_pt1 | contig 20862 bp, 12 predicted proteins | sample June2016WEW_4_15_FD_132436 | JGI IMG/M metagenome (GOLD analysis project Ga0187850, IMG submission 132436) | Peatland microbial communities from SPRUCE experiment site at the Marcell Experimental Forest, Minnesota, USA - June2016WEW_4_150 | ecosystem: Environmental > Terrestrial > Soil >... | reverse complement strand
GCCGGCGATGACGTTATGTCTTCTCCTGCTGTTGCTGACGGCGTCGTATACATAGGCTTAACTCTTGACCACGGTAAGTTTGTTGCTTTGAACGCCACGACGGGAGAGCTGATATGGAGCTACGCAACCGAAGGGGGGGTTGGTGGCCCGTATTCTTCTCCTGCTGTTGTTGGCGGCGTGGTATACGAAGGCTCCTCCCAGCATGTTTATGCTTTTGGCGCGAGCGCGCCAGGAGGCGATGATGTAGCCGTCACCAATGTTGCGTCTTCCAAGACTGTTGTCGCTCAAGGCTTCAGTGCGAGCATAAACGTCACGGTAGCAGACCAAGGCAGCTACCAAGAAACCTTCAACGTCACGGTCTACGTCAACGGAACCTCGATAGGAAAGCAAGAAGTCACTGCCCTTCCAAGCGGAAATTCTGCGCAACTTGTTTTCACGTGGAACACAACAGGCTTTGCCCACGGCAACTACACGTTAAGTGCTTACGCTTGGCCTGTTCCGGGAGAAACAGACACGGCGAACAACAATTTCACGTGCAGCGTTCCAGTTCACGTGGGCGTTCCAGGCGACGTGTCCAGCACGACTCCCGGAGTGTACGACGGAATCACGAACATGAAGGACATCGCCTACCTTGTCAGCCTCTTCCAGACCAAGCCGAACAAGTCAAACTGGGACCCGAACGCAGACGTGAACAACGATGGCGTAGTCGACATGAAAGACATAGCAATAGCCGTCTACTACTTCAACCAACACGAGTAGAACTGGTTAGCCAATGAGCATGCTGGGAGCCAGCTGGAAGAGACGAGGGTCGCGCAGAAATTGAAAAACCCGAATGCCCAGCAATTCTCGTTTTTTTTGTTCTAGGCCGTGTTCCATTTCATATGTAACATTGTTTCACAAAGTCTATATCTTCGAAAAACACACTCTTGTCTAGCGAAATTAAGGAGAGAGAAGGAGAATAAACAATGAAGAAACTATTTTTGATTGCGATATTTGCTGTGGCTATAATGTTGCTTCCAATCGTTGCTCCGCAAGCGAAAGTCCATTCTGTCCCTCCTGCCCAGCCGCCGATTAACACAACCACGTACTATGTAGGCGACACCGGTTGGGGTCCGATTGATGCTGACCCAGGCGTCGCTTACGACACCGCCAGTGGAGAACTCCTGTTCAACGTTTACGAGGGCCTAATCGAGTTCGGGACTTTACCGCAAGGAGGGACACAATGGGCGGGCAGTGTTAACCCATTTCCGTCTCTATCACCAAATAACGGAGAACTCTACTTCAACTTCAACCCGGTGCTGGCCACGAACGTTCCAACCAGAAGTTCGTATGTAATGACGGTCACCACCAATAACCTCGCCACAGCATATGGTAATAGTCCGACAGGCGCAACCTTCACCTTCGTCTCTGGAAACTCACCCGAAACCGGTCCATTCCTCGGCACCGGCTGGGTTGACCAGAACGCAGACCTCGTGTTCGACGCGGGCGACAACGTTTACCTAAAAGACTTCGTCGCGAACACATGGCGCACCTGGACCGTTGACGCCATGACCTACGCGTCAGGAACCTACACGTTGACCTTGTGGCGTGGATACTACACGTTCAACATCCGCACAACCCCACCAATATACTTCTACAACTACCAAGGCATCCAACAGGGCCAGTTCTCCATTGCCGATGTCAAGTACAGCTTCAGCTACTATTCAGTTATGGACTGCGCGTTTGCTCCAAACTGGATAATGGACTTGCCACTTTTCAACGACGCAACAAACCACCTTTACTGGGCTAATACTGAATCAGCAAATCCAAGCGCGGCTGGTCACCCGAACCTGATGGACCTGGCTCACCTGATTGACGATGCATATCAAGTCAGCGGCAACAACCTCATCATCAACGTGGGCGACAGATTCCCAGACAACGCCTTCAAGCAAAACCTTGCCAACACGTTCATGGACGTCATAAGCAGCGCCTACGCGATTAACAACCTGGGCGCTTGGAACGGAAACCTGTACGACACGTCAAAGTACATGCAAAGTCCCACCGCAGTCTCGACTCGTATCACAGGACGCAAGGCACCAGCACTGCAATATCCTGGAACGGGATGCTTAGTGTACCCGGACTGGTGGATGGACTGGGCGCGATTCGGTGCGGCCCAGAAGAGCCTAGATCCAGTGGATCAACCTCTTCAGCCGAACAGGTACTGCGGCACAGGTCCGTACTACGTGCAGACGATTAACAGCGTAGCCGGACAAGTGATTCTGCAGAGGAACCCAGGCTACTGGAGAGGATGGCCAGCAACGGATCCCTACGGCAACCCATGCGGCGATCCTGCTAGCCCACCGAACATCCCCACGGCAACCAACGGCTACGTGGACACGGTCAACATAGCGTACATCGCATCTGACGCTACGAGGGCAAGTTTACTTAACTCGGGCGCACTCGACACTGCGATAATCCCGATGTCTGCCCTGCCTCTCATGGTTGGGTCGAACGGACTGCCATTGGTCCCAAGCGTGAAGACTATCCAGCGCGTAGCGCCGGAGCTAATGCTGGATGCGAACATGTTCACCTTCGTTATAAACCCCGCCAGCCCATACATCGGAACTGGGAGTTTGCCCACAGGAATTCCAACCAACTTCTTCAGCAATACGAACGTTAGAAAAGCCTTTGCCTACTCGTTCAGCCAGACGCAGTACATCACTAATGCTTTGTTTGGCGCGGCCCAGGTGAACAGGGTCAACCCGTTCGTAGAAGGCCTGTACCCCGACTACTACAACTGGGCCTCCAGCGGTTACAACATGAACTACCTCGCAGCATTCACCTGCTTGACGAGCGCGACCTTCACGGTAGGCGGCGTGACTAAGAGCTTGTGGCAATGGGGCTTCACATTCACTTTGCCATACAACACCGGAAACAGCGCGCGACAGACCGCATGCACCGAGATACAGACCTTCTTCACAACACTACAGACCATGTTCGGTACTGGACCGTTTGGTCCAGCAGGCACCTTCACCATCAACTTAGCACCAATCAGCTGGAACACGTTCATCACCGACTTTTATGCCCAGAACCTGCCGATGTTCGACGTCCGCTGGCTTGCAGACTTTGCGGATGCCGACGACTTTGTGCGTGCATACATGCATAGTAATGGATTCTTTGCCAGCCTCCAGGGCTACACGGCTGCGAACGGTGGGAGCACTCAGAAAGACGCACTGATAGACCAGGCCCTGTTCACTGACGACAGCGCTGGTCTAGGCTCTCCCGGATACATGGCAAGACAGGCATTGTACAACCAATTGCAGCAGATATACTACAATGATTGTCCAAGCTTCACAGTCGCCACGCCAACAGGCGGACATTGGTGCAACTACTGGGTTAAAGGCTGGTACTATGACGCGCTGTACCCAGGTGAGCATGCGTACACTATCTGGAAGCAAGACACTCCGTGGTACGACGTCAGCGGCTCAACAGTGGGCGTTTCAGACGGAAAAATCAACATGAAAGACATCGCATACCTCGTCGTCCACTTCAACGCCAAAGCACCAACTTCAACCGTCCTAGATCCAAAATGGGTCGGAGTGTACGGTGCAAACGGCTGCGTTGATCCCTACGGAGACCGCGTCAGCAACATGAAAGACATAGCAGGAACAGTAGCGCGCTTCAACATGAACGCACCAGGCAACGACCCATAGGCGGACAGCCTGAGAAACGAAGCTTCCCTTTTTTTCCTTTTCGTTTCACGCCCAAAACGCTTTCAAACGGTAACCGCGGGTTCAAGACAAAACTGTCCAAGCAAAGATTGTTGATAGGCTGTTGTTTGAAGCACGCTGACGTATTCTCCTGTGACAAGCTCCAATTTCTTTGCTCGCGTACATGTTTGTTGAAGGCTCCCCGAGGTCAAGTTAGGTGAAGAAATGCCACGATAACAACTTGACAGTTAGTTCCACACCGCAACGCGAAAGACATAGCCATAGCCATCGCCTACTTCAACCAACACGAATAACCCCCCTTTTTGTTCACCTGTCACTTGTATGCATTGTCCCGAGAGCAGAGGCACTCTTCACAAACGTCAAGGCGCACCAGATTTTGACATAGAGAAAGGGTCAGCTTTCCATCTTATGTCATCCTTGGCATAAGAATCTTAACATTACAGCTTTGCAGCCTGCCATTAAAGATGGTCTCTCATTCTTCAACACTTCCACACGAAACAGGGCTTAAAGCGTGACTCCCATGGGACACGCTCCGAGAGGGTGCGCTCTCCCAAACCCTGAGGCCGCGTAACACCCAGAAAGTGTGTCGCACAGGAGAAACACCACGAGCGCGAAAACAAAAAAACACCTTGATTTACAAAAATCCTCAAAATGAGTTTACCATGGGAAACAGAGCTTGAATTATTGTCCCTATTGTCATCTCGCCGAGAAGAGAAGCCTTACTCTGACCCTGAGGACGCCCTACCCTCTGAAAACGCTGACAATGGGGATAAAAAAGCGAGCACGAAAAAGAAAAAGCAACACGATTCAAAGAAAATCACGTTTCAAGTTGGTTTACCGAAACAGCGCGCGCTACACGACGCGAGCACAATGTATTAAAATTTGGACATTAACCCGTAATAAATCCTTTGCCCACTCCATCCTCAATTAGCCTTTCCAATTCTTCAAGGTATTTTTGACATAGTGTCAGAACGTCCTCATTTCCGTTCCAGTCGTCAAACTCATACTTGACTTGTATTGTTGCCTGATCTTTTGTACCCTCTGATTTCGAATGAAATTCACTAGAATGTTGTTCTTTTATGTTTCCATTTTTATCCCTAAGGGTAACTGAAACCGAATCTGATATACCCAAAGTTTCTTTGAAAGTTGCATCATATTTCGCAATAGGTGAGACAGGTTTAGCATGGATATTGATATCACGTTTATCTTTAAAGAACCTTAATATGGAGCTTGCTGACATATGGGATTCATACCATTTTTGTCCTTCAATGTTTTTTTCCACTTCAGAAAATGCATACTGTAACACTGAGCGAGAAGAAGAAAGAAACGCGCTTAAGTTATGCGAAAAATTGTCTCTATTTCTTTGCTCTTCGACCATTCTAGAATAGAAATATTTTGCCTCTGTTAATTTCTTTCGCTCATTCATCTTTAACCTGCCTCTTTTTTTGCTAATTATTGTTTCATGCAAAAGTTAAAAGCATTGTTGTGTGCACGTTTGCTGTGTGACATAAGTGATTTACATGGTGATAAGCAGTATATTAAAAAGCAGTATTTTAGCGCGCGCTCTCTCTTTCATTGGCAGAAAGACTCAAAAGCGAACCATCAGTATTCTGCAAGTATGAGCGAATTGAGGGAAAGAGTGAGGGGAATTGCGTTAGATGTTGTGCGCCAAGTTAACGGCGAAAACGTTGACAGCATCCTCGCTGGCATATCCTTTGAGCTCCCAATGCGTATCAACGAACGTGACGTTGTGGTGAGGTTTAGATGTTTTCTGTCAGACTTGGAATTTGAACCAGCCGGTGTTTATGATGCCAAAGGTTCAGAATTGACAGAATACGAGAATGATGAGTCGATTACACAACAAGTGAGAAGGCTGAACAATCTTTTCAATAATGGCTTACGGCGTGCAGGATTCCGAAGCAGAGAACTGCTCAGAAGAGAATTGTGAAGAGATTGATCAAGCAATTTTGTAGTTTCCTCTCTCCTTACCGAAAATCTAAGGACAGAAAAACTACTGAATAAAGACTTATCCTCATGAACAAGCAATAAGGCTCTTAGTTCCACAAGATTAATCAACTCATCATTGAGCGCGCGCGCCTTTGACGCCCATACCAACAAGACAAAGGAAGATGAAAACGTGAAGAACAAACCGCTCATAAATTACATCGCTGAAGATGGCAAGCTCAAAGAAGACTCTTTTGGAAACCTTACGATTTGCAACGTTCCAAACAGCCTTCTCAGAGAGTTTATGCGAACAGTCGTTTGGCCCAAATATTCCGGTGGAATAAGCGAAGCGCTTCAGGACCTGATAAGGAAGGAAGTGGAGAAACAGAAGAAACTGGATGCGTTCTGAGAAACGCGCTAGGCTGTCACCCATAGCGTCCATATGCCCAAAGAGTTTCATCAAGCTGCTTGTCGGTACAACCCAGCTTTGCTTTTTGCTCTTTGAAGAAGCTTCGATAACTCTCGTAGCAATCCATTAAGCAATCTCCTTCAATTTGAGTGCCACACAATCTATGGTATGCTTTGTGGACGAACTGGTCGTAGACAGGGAACTCACCCGGGTTGAGAATATGTTTTATGAATGTGCCAAAAATGGGGGCGTCCTCAGGATAGTCAGGGTAGAATTTCCTGACGAAATCATCAAGCCTTGGCTCCTTCGGTCTTTCCTTTCTCAAATCGTTTATCTCTTTTACACTATTCCCGAGTTTATTCTTCATTGTCTTTCTGAACCGGTAACTTTTCCATGACAGAAGTTTTCCCAAGTCGTCAACTGTAAGCTCATCTTTTCTGATTAGATTAGAGTATTCGAGGTCATCATGTTCATAGTATTCTTTTTTCCACTTGGCCAAGAAAGATGAGTCAACGCGGCTCGTCAAACTTCACCTTGAATGCTTAATGTTTCGAGATGTGAGACATAGCAATTATATAGGTTTTAGGGCGCGCGCTTTTTTTCTGATTTTCTCCTCAAGATATTAATGGAGGTTGTTTCGTATCATGCTATGGAAGATGCTCCAGAATGGAACTTACTGAGAAAGAAAGACTGATGCTTGTTTCTAAGAAAGAAGAGATTCTGAAACTCACAAAAGAAATACTCGATGTCTTAAAAGACCCTGCACAAGCAATCGAAGTCAAGAAAAGGATGACAAGCATTCTGTCACTTGTGAGTACCATTGCAAGTTATGCGGAATCTAAAAACTATAACTTGGATGCTCTTATGGGAATCACATCCGTAATATCCCTGCAAATGGACTTGCTGGGGAAGAATTGGACTTCTTTGGGTGCTTGGATAGAAGTGTTCTGCAATGCAGTGAACAGCATACAGTTCAACTTCACCAAAAGAGACATAATAATAAGAATTCCGAAGATTGACCTCTCGATTTTCAAGCAATCCCGAGGATAGAGCAAGGATTTGAATACATCACAGACATGGAAAGAACCAGGCGCGCGCATAATAGAAAAAAGGGAGTTGCGGGAGACATCGCCACTCCTGGCGCTTTCAACATTGCCTTGGATGAAACCCACAAGGATTTTTAAGCGCGCTTGTTTGAACCGTGGAACGCGTTTCATCCGTGTCCGTTCCTCATGGTGCATTCGTGGCCGACGGCAGACGCCCAGAGCGTCCGGCAGAAATCGGACCCGTAACAATGTTTCACAAGCCTTAAGTAGGTTTGCCAGTTACACTGTCTGGTGAGGAAGGAGATGCTTTTATGAATTGGCCGATTCCCATGGCTTTCTGGAAGGCTGCGTGCCGAACTGGCCGAGGCCTAACGTCTCCATGACAACAAAAAGGAGAAAGGAAAAATGGAAAGGAAAATAGTTGTAGTCACAATGCTGATAATGCTGTTAGCAAGTGCGTTAACGGTGGCATTTAACGTCCAACCATTCAGCGTGAAAGCAAGTTTAAGAGAAGAATCTGGGCAAGCAAGGAGTGTTGATTCGTTCGCACCCGCAGATTCAACTAATTTGACTTCGAGTGCGCCAATACATGAATTATCGTGGACCCAGGGAGAACCCTTTCCTGCGGTTAACGGGCGTGTCATATTTCCGACACTGGCTCCGGAGACACCCACTACGGGTTATGATACCCATTGGTATGCTGGGGGCGTACGTCCTTGGTGGGCGTCTACAGAGAATGCGAGTACCATTAACGTGAGTATTACGGTTCCCTCTTCCGCGCCTCGATCAGATGAATTCTATTACGTAATTCTTTCAGCTTGGGATAATAACGGAAGCTACAATCAGATTGGATTTGCTGATGATTATGGCATTTGGGGATTATCCTATTCGTGGACAACTGGTCCGCTAGATAATCTGACCTATAACTATTCACCGAACGCCTTGGCCCTATCCTTGGGAGTCACATATACATTCTACATCACCACCCAAAGTGGTGTCACCAGTTTTGCTGCATATCAGAGCTCCAATCTGGTTTGGTCACTAGACGCACCAACAGGTGGGGACTACTTGGTTTTGTCTTATCTTTATTCGGGGGTCTATGACTATACGGACTATGAAGAAGTCTGGCAGACATCCACCCCTGGAGGCTCTCCCGCTTTCGACTTCTACTTCTACAACAACTACTGGACATCAACCAATGGCACTAGCATCGCTGCAACCTGGACTCCGTTTTATGCAAATGCGCCAGACGAAGTGCCAGACGGCGTAACTGTGGTAATAAGCGGCAACTCTGTACTTGTGAAGAATCCTCGCGAACGGTGGCCGATGTTCCATCATGACCTGTGGCACAACGGATATTCAACTTCAACGGCGCCAAACACAAACCAAACTCTCTGGACCTACACAACCGGCGGCGGCGTATCTTCTTCTCCTGCTGTTGCCGGTGGTTTCGTCTATGTGGGCTCAGCTGACAACAGGACCTACGCTTTGAACGCCACGACGGGCGCACTCATATGGAGCTTCACAACAGGCAGTTGGGTGCGGTCTTCTCCTGCTGTTGCTGGTGGTGTCGTCTATGTGGGCTCATGTGACAACAGGACCTATGCTTTGAACGCCACGACGGGCGCGCAGGTGTGGAGCTTCACAACAGGCAGTTGGGTGGAGTCTTCTCCTGCTGTTGCTGGTGGTGTCGTCTACGTGGGCTCAGATGACGGTAATGTTTACGCTTTGAACGCAACGACGGGCGCACTCATATGGAGCTTCACAACAGGCAGTTACGTGATGTCTTCTCCTGCTGTTGCTGGTGGTGTCGTCTACGTGGGCTCATATTGGGCCGACAATGTTTACGCTTTGAACGCAACGACGGGCGCACTCATATGGAGCTACACAACAGGCAGTTACGTGTATTCTTCTCCTGCTGTTGCCGGTGGTTTCGTCTATGTGGGCTCAGCTGACAACAGGACCTATGCTTTGAACGCCACGACGGGCGCGCAGGTGTGGAGCTTCACAACAGGCAATTCCGTGGTTTCTTCTCCTGCTGTTGCCGGTGGTGTCGTCTACGTGGCCTCATTTGACGGCAAGGTCTACGCTTTGAACGCTACGACGGGCGCACTCATATGGAGCTACACAACAGGCAGTTACGTGTATTCTTCTCCTGCTGTTGCCGGTGGTTTCGTCTATGTGGGCTCAACTAACGGCAATTTTTACGCTTTGAACGCTACGACGGGCGCATATATCTGGAGCTACACGACAGGCGGTGTGGTGGATTCTTCTCCTGCTGTTGCTGGTGGTAAAGTCTACGTGGGCTCAAACGACGGGAATGTTTACGCTTTTGGTGTTCATGATGTAGCCGTCACCAATGTTGCGCCTTCTAAGACTGTGGTTGGTCAAGGCTTCAGCGCCAGCATAAACGTCACAGCGGCAAATCAAGGCAGCTACACAGAAACCTTCAACGTAACCGCCTACTGCAACCTAACTGGCTACACTCAGCCTCCAGGCTTGGTTGGCTACTGGAAGCTTGATGAAGGCTCAGGTACAACAGCCTACGACAGCTCCGGCTACAACAATCACGGAATTATATACGGAGCTTCATGGACGAGCGGGAAAGTAAATAGCGCCTTGAGCTTTGATGGAGTTGATGATTATGTTGATTGCGGGACTGATCCCAGTCTTATGCCAACTACGGCAATCACATTAGAAACATGGTTTAAAGCCAGTGATGTCAATACTTATGCGACTATTGTAAGTACATTTTATTATGAGGGTTATTTTCTGCGCATTAATCCGAATGCGGGTATCGAATTTGCCCCAGGAATATGTTACTCACCTCCTGGAACTATTCAACCAGGCGTATGGTATCATGTTGTTGGAACTTTCGATGGAACTTCAAAAATCTATGTCAATGGAAAGCTTGTAAGTAGCCAAGGAGCAGGTTATCTAGCCTATACCGGTCAATCACTTAGGATTGGTAACAATCCTACAACTGGATTTTGGTTCAATGGCATCATCGACGAAGTTAAAATTTACAATAGAGCTTTGTCTGCTGAGGAGATTTGGGCTGAATACACACGCACAGGAGGACGCTTTTCCATCCAAACACAATCTGTCACTTTGGAAGCTGGCGCTTCTGCACCCGTCACCTTCACGTGGAACACTACTGGCTTTGCCTACGGCAACTACACCATAAGCGCTTACGCATGGCCTGTTCCGGGAGAAACAGACACTGCGGACAACAACTGCACGTGCAGCGTTCCCGTTCACGTGGGCGTCCCGGGCGACGTGTCCGGCACGACTCCAGGAGTGTACGACGGAATCGTCAACATGAAAGATATCGCCTACTTGGTCAGCCTGTTCCAGACCAAGCCTAGCAAGCCACCGTGGTACCCCAACGCAGACGTGAACAACGACGGCGTCGTCGACATGAAAGACATAGCTATAGCCGTCTACTACTTCAACCAACACGAATAGTGTTACTGCTGCGGTAGAGTTTCACACTCAAGGCAAAATGTTCAGAACTCAATGTCATAGACGATTTGCTCATAAGTCTTATCTGTTGCGTGAACCTGTTTGAAACAGGGAGAGAGGAAAATGAAGCTCACGCGAACATTCGTTCTAATACTAGTTGGAATTCTCTGTTTCTCAATGGCAAATCATAAAAGTTGAGATTAGCGAAAGGCTGGTTAAAGAGGAAACGGCATGAAGAGCACTATTCAGATATGTCTTCTGTTTTTGGCGATCTTGTTGTTCGTAAGTGTGCCTGTCGCTAGAGCAGAGAGTGCTTGGTTAAACTGGAGCAGCCCGACGGTGGCTGAGTTGTTGTCGGTATCTTTGGTAAATGCTAATGACGGGTGGGCGGTGGGTCAAGATGGAACGACGATCCACTGGAACGGTTCAGCATGGAATATAGTGGCCAACCCTGTTCCTTATGCTTGGCTTTATTGTGTGTTCATGTCTAGTCCTAATGATGTGTGGGCTGTGGGCGGTTATAATTTGGGATACGGCGATCATGGAACCATAATACATTGGAATGGGACGGAATGGAGCAACGTTACGAATCCAATGACAAAGTTCCTCTATGGCATACACATGATTGATGCCAGTAATGGGTGGGCAGCAGGTCAGGACGGAGCAATAATTCGTTGGAACGGAACACAATGGAGCAACGTAGCGAGCCCGACGCCAATGTCACTTGAATCAATAGACGTGATCGACGCAAGCGACGGGTGGGCAGTAGGTCTTGGAGGAACGGTGATACACTGGAATGGCGTGCAATGGAGTAACGTAACGAGTCCAATAGTATCAGATTTCTTTTCTGTTTCTATGGTCAATTCTAGCGACGGGTGGGCAGTAGGCTTTGGAAGTACGATCCATTGGAACGGCACCGCGTGGAACGCAGTAACGAACCCAGCAACCGGATTTCTTTCTTCAGTATCTACGCTCAACGTCAGTGATGTATGGGCCGTAGGCGAAGGTGGAACCATAATTCATTGGAACGGCACGCAATGGGATAACAAAACAAGCCCTACGGGTAACTGGCTTATTTCGGTATGTATGGTTAGTGCCAGTGATGGTTGGGCTGTGGGAACCGACGGGACCATAGTGCGCTGGACCGGAACTGCATGGATGCCAGAGTTCTCTGCAATCCTTATCCTACCCATGCTAATCGTGGCAACGCTCTTGGCAGCGTTAGCCTTCAAAAAAGAGCGAAAATGGGTCGATGAAATCAAGCGCTAAGAACTGGGTGAAAGCAGCATAGTGAGGGTAACCACGATGACGCCCACACCAAAAATCAAAGGAAGAAAGCAAGAAGGCGAAACCAGTGGCTGACTGTTGCTTGACAAGACTCTGCGACTTATGCGGCAAACGCATTCATGGAGGAAACTATCATTGTCCAAGTTGTAATATTTCCATTTGCTTTGTTTGTGGAGTAAGCATGCTGAGCAAAGAGAATTATCCGCCTAGATGCCCAATGTGCGGCGCTAAACTTCAATAGCGTGCTACTCCTTGAGTAGTCACCCCGTTTAAGGGGCTGTATCCGAACTAAGGATTGTAGCTTCACAAACAAGAAAGGAAAGTGAATACCAAATGCAAGCGCGCGCACACATCCTCAAATAGACAAACTTTTAATTCAACCATGTGAAGATAGATTGGGGAGATAGGAGGATTCTGATTAGCACGGGCGTCCGTCAGATACTCCATCCGACGACGTAGAGCGAGTGGGGTTTGGGGAGAGAGAAACGTGAAGAGCAGATTAGGTAAGGTTTTGGTTTGTGTTCTAGTTGCGATGTTTCTTGCAGGTGCACTGAGAATCGTTATCCCAGTGCGTGCACCGGCGGGCGCAACATTGGCCTTAGTCAATCCTCTTGATGGGTCAAGCAGCTTCAACTTCACGCCTGCACAGAAAAGTCTTGGAGACACTTTTGACATAAACATAACGGTAACCAATGCCATACTGTTGTCGTGCTGGCAAGTGGGCATCACTTGGGATCCGACGCTTCTTCAGTATGTGAATGTGATACTTCCTTCAGACAATGTGTTTGCATACGATTCGCCAATACAAGCTCATGATGATAGCGCACCAGGGATGTTTGTTGGTGGTGCATGCATCGGCCTAGGTCAAACATATTTCAACGGCTCAGGAAGGCTTGCAGTGCTGACTTTGAAGATAATTCAAGCGGCTGGGCAGGTTTCGTGCAATATTGACTTCGAACCTAAACCCTTGACCCGAGATGGAGACACGTTCCTGCTCAATGGGATCGTCACGATTTTGCCCGCCGTGGTCGGTGCTAGTTACAATTACACCAGGGTTATTCGGGTTCCCCAAGATTACAAGTCGATACAGGCGGCAATAGACGCGACCACTCCATGGACAACCATCCTGATAGGCCCAGGCGTATACAACGAGTCCACAGTCGTTAACAAACCTCTTACGATCATCGGCAGGTTGGGAAGCGAGCCCATTTTCAACGGAGGCGGCTCCGGAATTGCCATAACATTGTTGTCCAACGCCTCTGGATCTACCGTTGCAGGAATCGTGATAACCGGGTGGGACCAGGGCATACTCATCAACGGCTCAAGCAGCTGCACGATCTACAACAACATAATGTCTTCGTTGAACAGCAAAGGAATAGTCATTCAAGGAGCCAGCGCCGTCAACAACCAGGTTTACAGCAACATATTCCAGAGCGATTTCATCGCGGTCGACGTGGCGTCCTCATCGATCAGCAACAATGTTTCAAGGAACATCATCTGCTTCAGCACCACCGCCCTCAAGATAGAGAGCAGCCAGAACATCGTGTGCGAAAACATGATACTGAACGATCAGGTCGGACTCAGCATCGTGAGCTCCAACAGCAACATAATCTACCACAACAACTTCGTCAACAATACCGTCCAAGTGTCGGTTTCAGCGTCAACAGGAAACGCATGGGATAACGGTTATCCTTCGGGCGGAAACTACTGGAGCGACCATACCAGCCCAGACGCGTACAGTGGCCCGAGTCAGAATCAGCCTGGTGCCGATGGCATCGTAGACACGCCGTACATTGTCGCTGAAAGCGGAGTTGACACGTACCCGTTGGTGCAGCCTTTCAACGCGCACGACGTTGGAATAACGGATTACCTTATGTCAAAAACCGTTGTCGGAAAGGGTTACAGTCTTAGCTTGGAAGTTAAGGTCGTGAACTACGGCGTGTACGACGAAGACTTTCTTGTAACGGCCTATGCCGACGCGTCCACAGCCACCGCACAAGCGGTCAAGCTGACAAAGAGCAACTACATGATCCTCACGTTAACGTGGAACACGACTGGTTTCGCCTATGGAAACTACACTGTGTGTGCTTGCGCAGGCCCTGTTCAAAACGAGACAAACACGGCAGACAACAACTGGACCTGCAGCACCCCTGTCCACATCGGTGTTCCAGGCGACGTGTCCAGCACGACTCCCGGAGTGTATGATGGGGTAGACAACATGAAGGACATCGCCTACCTGGTCAGCCTGTACCAGACGAAGCCCAACAAGCCAAACTGGAACCCGAACGCAGACGTGAACAACGACGGCGTCGTCGACATGAAGGACATAGCCATAGCCGTCTACTACTTCAACCAGCACGAATAACTCCCCCTTTTTTTTGTTCACCCGTCACTTGGCTGTTCTGTTCAGATAGCAAAGACATTCTTCACAAATATCAACACGCTCTAGGATTTTAACCAAGAAAAAGAGGGGTTGCGCGAGGGAAAAGGTCAGTTGGCAATCTTACATTGGAGACGTCTCCATTTGAGCTGAGAATGAGCTACCTCGGACCATGGGGTCTTACTTTTTCCCGTTTTCTCACATGTTATGATCGATTGATTGGTGGGCACCGAGTGCGAACTCGGTCGTTTAATTTGATTCAATATTACTGGGCATGTAATTTAGACTGTTTCAGCAGAACGGTTGATATGAACGATAATTGTCGATGAGGATGATGATGGAAGATTCTTTCACAATCTTTTTATCGGAACAAGTTGAACTAGAACATAGGAAAGGGGAGTTGCATTGTTTAGGAAACCTGCTTCTATAATCATACTATCCTTACTCGTAGTAAGCGCATTAGCCTTGGCGTATAACGTTCAACCTGTCAAGTCCGATTATGTTTGGACCCAAACCATCTACATACAGGCCGACGGAAGCATACAACCGCCAACAGCACCCATTTCCAGCGTTGACAACGTGACCTACAGGCTAACAGACAACATCACGGGAAACGCTACAGCCTTTTCCAGCGCAATCACCATACAAAGAGACAACATCACAATAGACGGAGCGGGACACACACTACAAAGCACAAACGCTTCAGGCTCTGTAGGAATAGAGTTGATGGGAAGAAGCAACGTGACAATCAAAAACATGAGAATCACATCGTTCGCATATGGCATCTGGCTCGATTCTTCTTCTAATAACCGTGTGAGCGGAAACAACATAACAGCAAACAACTGGGCTGGCATCTTGATCATTTATTCTTCTGGTAACAATGTGAGCGGAAACAACATAACAGCAAACAACTTGTATGGCATCGATCTCGAGTCTTCTTCTAATAACAGCGTGAGCGGAAACAACATAACAGACAGCGGCTATTATGGTCTCTTTCTCGATTCTTCTTCTAGTAACGGTGTGAGCGGAAACAACATAACAGCAAACAACTGGGCTGGCATCTTGTTCTATTCTTCTTCAAATAATAACAACGTGAGCGGAAACTCGTTTGCTAATGACGGCTTATCTGTATCTAATTCTTCTGGGAATGTGGTGACCGGTAACTTGGTGAACGGAAAACCGCTAGTCTATCTTGAGGATGTGTCAGGCTATGTGGTTGGGGACGCTGGGCAAGTTATACTCGTCGCATGCAACAACGTGACCGTGGAAAACCTCAACCTGTCCCACACTTCCATCGGCGTCGAACTATGGGAAACAAACAACACCATAATCTCAGGAAACAACATAACAGCAAACAACTGGGCTGGCATCGAGTTCCTTTCTTCTTCTAATAACGGTGTAAGCAGAAACAACGTTGCAGTAAACAAGATGTATGGCATCTATGTCGAGTCTTCTTCTATTAATAACAACATGAGCGGAAACAACGTTACAGCAAACAAGATGTATGGCATCTATGTCGAGTCTTCTTCTATTAATAACAACATGAGCGGAAACAACGTTACAGCAAACAACTTTGTTGGCATCGAGCTCGATTCTTCTAATAACAGCGTGGGCGGAAACAACATAAAAAACAACACGGCTGGCATCTATCTCGTTTCTTCTTCCAATAACAGCGTGAACGGAAACAACGTAACAGCAAACAGTATTGGCATCTATCTCTATTCTTCTTCCAATAATAACAGCGTGAGCGGAAACTCGTTTGCTAATGACGGGTTATCCGTGTGGGATTCTTATGGGAATGTGGTGACCGGTAACTTGGTGAACGGCAAACCGTTGATCTATCTTGAGGATGTGTCAGGCCGTGTGGTTGGGGACGCTGGGCAAGTTATACTCGTCGCATGCAACAACGTGACCGTGGAAAACCTCAACCTGTCCCACACTTCCATCGGCGTTGAACTACTGGAAACAAACAACACCATAATCTCAGGAAACAACATAACAAACAACTTGTATGGCATCGAGCTCCTTTCTTCCTCTAATAACGGTGTAAGCAGAAACAACGTGACAGCAAACAGTATTGGCATCTATCTCTATTCTTCTTCTAGCAATACAATCTACCATAACAACTTCATAAACAACACCCGCCAAGCTTATTCTTCAAACTCAACTAATGTTTGGGATGATGGTTATCCTTCTGGCGGAAACTTCTGGAGTGACTACAACGGGACAGACGTGCATGGAGGGCCATACCAGAATGAGACGGGCAGCGACGGAATAGGAGACACACCCTACTCCATAGACGTGAATAACAAAGACAACTATCCACTCATGCAACCATGGAGCCCATACTACACACGGTATTCATGGCCCACGTTCCATCACGATATCATTCACTCGGGCTACAGCGAAAGCCCTGCGCCTGGAACAAACAACAAGCTCTGGAACTACACGACAGGCAACGAGGTGCTCTCTTCTCCTGCAGTTGTTGCTGGTAGGGTTTACGTGGGTTCGTACGATAATAGGACTTACTGTCTTGACGCTTCGACCGGGGCACAGGTGTGGAACTACACGACAGGCAGCTTTGTGTTTTCTTCTCCTGCAGTTGTTGCTGGTAGGGTCTACGTGGGCTCGTTCGATAAGAGAGTTTACTGTCTTGACGCTTCAACTGGAGCACAGTTATGGAACTACACGACAGGCAACGAGGTGCTCTCTTCTCCTGCAGTTGTTGATGGTAGGGTTTATGTTGGCTCGTTCGATAAGAGAGTTTACTGTCTTGACGCTTTAACGGGAGCGCAGGTGTGGAACTACACGACAGGCAGCTATGTGTTTTCCTCTCCTGCAGTTGTTGGCGGTAGAGTCTACGTGGGCTCGAATGATGGCAGGGTTTACTGCCTCAATGCTTCGACTGGAGCGCAGGTGTGGAACTACACGGCAGGCAGCATCGTGTTTTCCTCTCCTGCTGTTGCTGATGGCGTGCTTTACGTGGGCTCTGAAGATGGTTCTGTATACGCGTTTGGGACCGTTCTCAGGGTTCCGGAAGATTATCCCACGATACAGGCTGCCATAAATGCAGCTGCTCCAGGAGCCACAATATGGATTGCCCCGGGCGTCTACCACGAGTCTCTGGTCATTAACAAGACGATAACGCTTATCGGCGAACCGGGAAGCGAACCGGTCTTCAACGGCGGCGGAAGCGGAATCGCCATAACAATAGTGTCCAGCGGCTCTGGATCGATAATTGCCGGCATAACGATAACCAGTTGGGATCAAGGTATACTCGTTCAGGGCGCAAGCGGCTGCAAAATCTATGATAACATAATGTCCCTTATCAACAACAACGGCGTCGTCCTTCAAGGAACCAGCGCGGTCAGCAACCAGGTTTCGGGCAACATGTTCGAGCAAGACTCTGTTGCCGTCGACGTGACCTCTTCGTCGAGCAGCAACGTCATCTCGCAGAACATCATCAGCCTCAGCTCCATAGGCCTACAGATAGAAACGAGCGGAAACACGATATGCGAAAACATGATAACCGAGAACCAACTGGGAATCACCATCGTCAACTCCAACAACAACGCCATCTACCACAACAACTTCATGGACAACACCATCCCGTTCCAGCTGTCCAATTCAACGTCGCCCGGGAACACGTGGGACAACGGCTATCCTTCTGGCGGTAACTATTGGAGCACGTGGACAGGCCCGGATAAGAACAGCGGCCCCAACCAGAATATTCCGGGCAGCGACGGCATAGTCGACACGCCCTACGCTATCGCCGTCAACAACAAGGACAACTATCCCCTCGCCCAACCGTTCCAACTGCACAACGTCGGCATCGCCACCGCAGCCCTGGGCAAAACCGTCGTCGGTAGAGGCTACTGCTGCAACATCACCCTCATAATCCTGGACTACGGCATGTACGGCGAAACCTTCAACGTGGCAGTCTGGGCCAACCAGTCAAGGGTTGACCTGCAACCAGTCGTTCTGGCGGAGAGGAGTTCCACCGAGATCAACTTCACCTGGGACACCACAGGACTTCTTTACGACAACTACACTGTAGACTCTGTGGCAGACGTTGTCCCAGACGAAACCCTGGCGACCGACAACAACTACGTGTTCAACGTTCCGGTTCATGTTGGTGTTCCGGGCGACGTTTCCGGCACGGTGCCGGGCGTCTATGACGGCGTTACAAACATGAAGGACATAGCCTACCTGGTCAGCTTGTTCAACACCAAGCCGAGTTCATCGAACTGGCAGCCCAACGCAGACGTAAACAACGACGGCATCGTCAACATGAAAGACATAGCCATAGCCGTCTATTACTTCAACCAACACGAATAGAACTGCTTAGCCAATGAGCAAGCTAGGAGCCTGCTGAAAGAGACGAGAGTCGCGCAGAAGTTGATAGATTCAATTGTTCAGAGCGCGCGCGAATTTCGCATCGTCTAGCGCGCTTCCAAATAAATAAAAAAAGAAAGTAGCCCCTATTGACGTTAGGCCGTCAGTTATACTGTCGGCCTAGAGATAATAGAAGCTCAGTTCGAAAGTTTTTCAATGTTACTCCTTCCCGCGCCTATGTTGATGACTAGGCCTTTCAGAGCTGCACAGTCTAGCCTTCCGGTAGTGGAAGTTGAGTGCCGGAGAACACGCACAAAACTTCAACAAAAATCATAAATCTGGATAGGAACAGAAGACAAACTAGAGGTTCAAAAATGAGTGTAAAGAAAAAACTACTAACGATCAAACCATCATTGATTGTGTACGGCGTTCTAGGTATTGTTCTCAATTTCGCTCCTGAACCTTTATTGCATTATCTGATTTACAACGATTTCAGTTCGGAATTAGCTGTAATTCTCGTCTGTCTTATCGTAATACTAATTGTACCGCTTATTCTAGAGAAGCGTTTCCTTGGTACCACAAGAAAAAAGGATTATACAAAGGCCTACAAATGGTTCTTTATAGGGATATCGCTATCTTCGTTCTTCCTCGCGTTAATTACATTCCTCAGGTATCCAAGCACGATTGCTTCCAACAGCTATAGCTGGCTGGTTGGGGGTAATTGGATTATTAGTGGTGTTTCTAGTGCGTTGGGTTCAGTAGTGTTTTTCGTGGCTTCGATTCTATGGGATACACTAATAGGTTTAGCCTTCGCAATTCTGGAACGCCTGCTAACGTAGCGCGCGCGCTAGATTAGACAAAGGTTAAGCGCGCGAGGTGCAAAAAAAAAGAAGCTAAGCCTCGTCGTTCGAAACGACGACTTTACCGCTTTGGAGAACTGCTATAACGTGGTATCCGTTCGTTAGAAAGTCTTCGAGCTGTGTCTCTTCTACGACTGACTGGCATTTACCTTTTTCTTTGCACTTCTCAGGTTCTGGCTTCTTTCCCCTCTGACGAAATATGCCGTACTCAGCCTTAAGTTTTCGCTGCGCTTCTTCTAAAGCTGCAAGTTTCTCTTGAACGTCTTTGGGTAGCGTTGGCGTTTCTGACGTAAATTCGAGCTGGGAAACTGCTTCTTTGAACTTGGCGCGTAGTTGGTCAATGAGCGGCTGCGAGTAGGGGGCTTCTTCCCCTCTGACTTTTCTGCCCCGGATTTTCCTCGCCCAGTTCGGACTGATGCCGATGCTCTCTAACGCCGTGTTTACCCATCTTCTGCCGTCGTGTAGGCTGAAGGGGATTTTCGCTTTGTGCGCTAAGATGTTGATTTGGTTGCCGAGCATTTGGTAGCTGAGGCGCTCGTAAGGTTTATACGTTGAAAGCCAGATATTGTCTTGTGCCGTAAGGTTTCTGCCGATCTTATCTTGTATCCAATCGCGGTAAACTATGAGATCGCGTTTGGCTTCTCCCGTCAAGAAGGTGATTTGCCTGACGTTTTGGTATTTTCCCATGCCATGCCCTTTGAGAAGCTGGGGGCCGATATTTACGCAGGGGAGTTCTTTCGTTTCCCAGCCTTCTTCTAGATGCCCCCAAGTCAATTTCGTTAAAGTTTCTTTTGCGATTCCGGTGGATGTTACGAAGCTGACTAACGATCTGTCTCGTGGGTTTAAAGCCAGTTGCCAAAGTTTTCTGAGGCCTTCTTTGCTTAACGCGTTGTATGGCTTGCCTTTTTGGAAAGTTATGACGCCTGATGCCTTTGCTAAGTCTCTATAGTTGTGTTTAAAGAAGCTCTTAACGGCAATCGCTGTGTTGTACTTTTCTGAGTGCGTAAAATCTGCCAAGTTCGTTCCGCAGAAGTCATCTAGCAGCTTTTCGGCGTTGTTGGCTGAGGGGTCTTTTTCTTTTAAGGCTAGAAGCTCAGGTGGCGTCTTATGCGCCCATTGGCAAAAGTGGTAGAGCCAGAGGGCGCTATCCGCTTTCTTCTGCACTTTCGTGAGCCATCTCGTTACTTCGGAGTATTTGTTGGCCCAGACTTCTATGACGTTTCTTCGCGTAATCTTTTCTTCCATCTTACTCACCACTAACCTGTCGGCACTGCCATATTTAAAGTATACGTATTTAGAGGTATCTTTTGATTAAAAGTTTCCTATCTCTTCGTAATCTGAGCATTGCTTCTCGTGTCTTACCTATTTCTTTGATTGCGGCGACTCTGTCGGATGTACCTAGTCCAAAAAAGTCTGCTATATTTCT
>Ga0187850_10001878_pt1 | contig 20939 bp, 18 predicted proteins | sample June2016WEW_4_15_FD_132436 | JGI IMG/M metagenome (GOLD analysis project Ga0187850, IMG submission 132436) | Peatland microbial communities from SPRUCE experiment site at the Marcell Experimental Forest, Minnesota, USA - June2016WEW_4_150 | ecosystem: Environmental > Terrestrial > Soil >... | reverse complement strand
CCCAAAATCACATTCAAGGACCTTGTCAAAATCATGGTCGACGCTGACTTAGAACTGCTGGGGCTCGATTCGTGGGGTGAAGGCAAAAAGATCGCCTCGCAAAACGGTTTTCAGTGGATGTCGCAAGGACTTCGTTCCTGACAAGATGAGCGAAAAGACCCGGGTTCTCATCACCGGCGCGACCGGATTTGTTGGAGTGCATCTCATCCGGGCCCTTGAGGCAGAAGGCCCGTTTGCTTTCGAAGTATTCGGCACCGCCTATCCCGATGCCCCGCCGCCTTCCGCGAATAAACTCTTTTTCCTGGACCTGCGCTCGGAAAAGGATGTGATGAAGCTTGTGGGTGAGGTCCGGCCCGATTGGATTTTTCATCTCGCAGCGATTTCCAATGTGCGCAGGTCTTGGGAGATGCGCAGCGAGACGATCGACACGAACGTCCTCGGCACCCTCAATCTTCTCGAAGCCGTGAGGCAGGCTACGCCCGCGGCCAGAGTGCTCTTTATCAGTTCCTCGGATGTCTATCGCTTCGGCCCGGCGCCGGCGGAGCCCATAAACGAAGAAGCCCCGGTCCAGATCGTTGATCCCTATGCTTATTCCAAAGCTGCAGGCGAAATGTTGTGTGGTTTTTACGAAAAGACCGAGAACATTGACATCGTCATCGCCCGCCCATTCCCCCATACGGGTCCGGGTCAGGCGGAGGATTTCGTCTGTTCGGACTGGGCCCGCCAGGTTGTCCGAATAGAACAAGGAGATATCGCGCCTGTAATGAAGGTCGGGAACCTTGATGTCCAACGGGATTTCTGCGATGTTCGCGATGTCGTTAGGGCATATATTCTCCTGTTGAGAAAAGGGCGCCGCGGCGAGCCCTATAACATTTGCTCAGGGAAGGCGATTGCACTTCGTGAAGTCCTGGACTTTCTGATTAGAGAAACTCGTGGGAAAATCGCTATCTCTGTCGAAGTTGACGCAGCTAAGCTCAGGAAGACCGATGTGCATTCCCTCACCGGCAGCAACCGAAAAATCTCAGAAGAAACTGGTTGGTCTCCCGCGATTCCAATCGACCAAACTTTGCGCGATTTGTTGGTTTATTGGCGACAAAGAGTGGCGGGCAGGGCGAGGAAATCGTCGGAGATAGCAGGCTGACATTGCCATGCTGCAGGCCGAGATTTATTAAATAGGATTTTTCTTGGCAGGGCGATATTCTTGGATTACCTAAGAACTGCTAGAGCTGAATACCCATCAAGGATTAGGAAGGACCCGGTCGTAATAGAGCTAATGGAGTGAGTCTAATGAGAATTCTGGTTCTCGGGGGCGAAGGCATGTTGGGTCATAAGATGTTCCAGATCATTTCGGCCCGCTATGCGCAAACCCGTTGCTCCATCATAGGGCGCCTAAGCGACCCCTTTTATCGCGAGATCTCGATATTCAATCAGCAACGGACCATCGAACATGTTGATGTTATCGATTTATCAGCGCTGCGGCATACGCTAGAAGCCGAGCGGCCCGAGGTACTCATCAATTGTGTGGGTATCGTTAAACAGCGTCAAGAAGCCCAAATGGCTATTCCCAGTATTACTATTAACTCTTTACTTCCTCATCTTCTGGCCGAATGGGCCGGGAACTGGGGCGGTCGATTGGTTCATTTTTCCACCGACTGCGTGTTTTCTGGGAAAAAAGGCAATTATAGCGAAGATGACGCATCTGACGCAGAGGACCTTTATGGTAAATCTAAATATCTCGGCGAAGCGACGGAGGCCAACGCTCTGACTTTGCGCACTTCGATTATCGGCCGCGAGCTGGATCATTTCAGCTCGTTGCTAGAATGGTTTCTGGGTCAGAGCCGGAATAAAGTTAAAGGGTTTTGCCGTGTCATTTATAGCGGCGTTACCACCAATTATCTCGCCGAACTTGTCGCTAAAATTATTATTGACTACCCACTCCTTTCTGGGCTTTACCAGGTTACGGCGCCAGCCATCACCAAATATGAATTGCTCAGCCGCCTGCGTGACGCCTTCAATCTTGATGTAGAAATCGTCGCCGACAATTCTGAAATTTCCGACCGCAGCATGAACGGCAGGCGTTTCCTTAAGGCGACTGGCTATCGGGAACCCAGCTGGGATGATTTGATCGTGGAACTGACCAAAGATAAAACGCCTTATGATCAATGGCAAAGGAAGAAAAAACATGTTTAAAGGCAAAACCCTGCTGATCACCGGCGGAACGGGCACGTTCGGCAATGCCGTGCTCAAGCGTTTCCTCAAGACCGATATCGAGCAAATCCGTATATTCAGCCGCGACGAGAAGAAGCAGGAAGACCAACGATTATTTTATAATAGCCCCAAGCTGAGGTTTTACATCGGCGACGTCCGCGCCCCGGACAGCCTGGCTTCCGCCATGAAAGGGGTGGATTATGTGTTTCACGCTGCCGCCCTCAAGCAGGTACCTTCCTGTGAATTCTTCCCGATAGAGGCCCTGCGCACTAATACCATCGGTGCCGAAAACGTTTTAAACGCGGCCGTTGCCTCCGGGGTTAAAAAAGCGATCATGCTCAGCACCGACAAAGCCGTTTATCCCATCAACGCCATGGGCCTTTCCAAGGCGCTTATGGAGAAGGTGATGATTGCCAAAGCCCAGCAGATCGGCAATGCAGGAACTATGCTCTGCGGCACTCGCTACGGCAATGTTATGGCTTCGCGTGGCTCGGTCATTCCTCTATTTATCTCGCTGATAAAAAAAGGAAAGCCCATAACCGTGACAGATCCGCAAATGACGCGCTTCATGATGTCTGTTGAGGATGCGGTCGATCTAGTGCTATATGCTTATAAACATGGCCGACCGGGAGACATCTTCGTCCGGAAATCTCCTGCTGCGACTATCGAAGTCCTGGCCCTGGCGTTGAAAAAAATATTCAATGTCAAAAACCCTATCAAAATCATCGGCACCCGCCACGGCGAAAAGCGCCATGAGACACTCCTCACCCGTGAGGAAAGGGCAAAGGCCGAGGACTTGGGCGCCTATTACCGCATTCCAGCCGATACCCGCGATTTGAATTACAATCTGTATTTCATAGAAGGCCAAACGAAAGTCTCCCAATTTGATGACTATAATTCCAGTAACACCAAACGGCTAAAGGTGGATGACCTGGTGGAGCTGCTGCTCACTCTGGAAATTATTCAGGAAGAGCTGAAGGGGCCGCAATCATGAAAATTATGACTGTGCTTGGAACCCGGCCAGAGATAATCCGCCTTAGTCGGATTATTGAAAAACTCGACGAGCTCAGCAAGCACGTTTTGGTCAATACTGGCCAGAACTTCGATCCCAACCTGAGCGATATTTTTTTCAAAGAACTCAAGGTGCGGAAGCCCCACCACTACCTAGGGGTCAAAGGCAAGACCTTCGGCCAGCAGGTGGGGCGGATGCTGGAAAAGGTCGACAACGTCCTAGCCGAGGAAAAGCCAGACCGTTTACTTATTCTTGGCGACACGAACAGCGGCCTTAGCGCCATTCTGGCCAAACGCCGCGGCATCCCCGTTTTCCACATGGAGGCGGGTAACCGCTGTTACGACGACCGCGTGCCCGAGGAAGTCAACCGTCGCGTCATCGACCATTCCAGCGATATCCTCATGCCTTACACTGAGCGCAGCCGTCAGAACCTTATAAAAGAGGGGATCGAAGGACAGAGGATTTTCGTCACCGGCAACCCGATCTTGGAAGTGGTTAACCACTACGAGCCCGAAATCACGAAATCCGTGATACATAAAAAACTCGGGCTGAAAAAGAAACGATACTTCCTGGTCACCATGCACCGCTCCGAGAACGTCGATCTGAAGCCCCGTTTAAAGAATTTATTGGAAGCTATGGACCGTGTCCAAAAGGAATACAAATTGCCCCTCGTTTTGAGCCTGCACCCGCATACGCGACAGAAGATCGAGCAATTTGTTATAAAACTATCCAATTCCGATATTCGCTTAATAGATCCTCCCGGCTTTTTCTCTTTCATCGCCCTGGAACAGAACGCTTTCTGCGTCCTCTCCGACAGCGGCACCGTGCAGGAAGAGTGCTGCCTCTTCAAGGTACCCAACGTCACTATTAGAGACACTACAGAGCGGGCGGAAACTATCGAATGCGGCAGTAACATTTTATCCGGAGCTGAACCTGAAGCGGTTTTAAGATGTGTAAAAACTGTTTTGGCGATTCCGCCAAACTGGGAGCCGCCGAAGGAGTATTTAGAAAAAACAGTTGCTAATACAGTATGCAAAATGTTGATGGGGTATCTTTAATTTGAAGTTCGAAGTGGGACTTATAGAAACAATTATGTGGTATGTAACAAAGAATTGATGACTTGGATCAGTGATATTTCCCTAGTGTGGTGGGCAAGGGCCAAGCGACTCATTTCGCTCGTTCGCCATAAACCACATGACAACACTTCACCCAATTTTCGTTCTTACGAGCGGTATCGGCGTGTTGCCCTAACTTCTTTAGCGGCTATCGTCGCACGAGGAGTGGGCGTATTGACTTCACTAATTTCCGTCCCGCTGTCTTTGCATTATCTTGGGAGAGAGCGGTACGGGATGTGGATGACAATTAGTTCTGTAATTGCACTCCTTGGGTTCGCAGATCTTGGAATGGGTAATGGACTGCTTAATGCAATCGCCGAAGCCAACGGCAAGGACGATACCCAATCGGCAAAGATGTATATTTCAAGTGCTTTTTTTCTGCTATTAGGAATCGCCTTAAGCATTTTGCTCGGGTTTGTCGTTCTGTATTCCACGATACCGTGGGCGCGTGTTTTTAATGTATCTTCAAGCTTAGCAGTAAAAGAAGCTGGGCCCGCTACAGCTATTTTAATCGTTAGTTTTGCCCTTAATATGCCCCTTGGTATCGTACAACGGATCCAGATGGGATACCAGGAAGGCTATAGAGCCCAAATCTGGATGATTGTGGGGACGTTACTGGGCCTAGTAGGTGTTTTGGTGGCGATTTATATTAATGCGGGACTGCCGTGGTTGGTATTAGGAATGTCTGGCGGACCAATGCTGTCAACAATTTTAAATTGGGCAGAGTATTTTGGAGGGTCCAGACGCTGGTTGTTGCCTAGTCGGAAGATGTTTAATTGGATGGCGAGCCGTAGGGTTGCTGGCATAGGGTTCTTGTTTGTAATCCTTCAGTTGTTTATGCTGCTTGGAAATACGAGCGACAATATTGTTATTGCGCAAGTCTTAGGAGCGTCAGCGGTTGCGGGATATGCAGTTACTCAAAAACTCTTTTCTATAACTCAAATATCACAATATTTCCTTATTCCGCTTTGGCCAGCTTTTGGCGAATCAGTGGCGCGTAATGACCTTGTTTGGGCGCGACGAACCCTGAATCATGCGATAGCTCTAAGCTTAGGTCTAGGCATTCTTATTTCTTTGCCGCTATTGATCTTTGGAAAGCAGATTGTTGCGATCTGGGTTGGCCCAGGTCTAGTTCCTTCCTTTTTCCTTTTATTAGGATTCACTTTATCAATTTTGGTAAATTCTTATGTGACCGCGATATCTACATTTCTTAATAGCGGCAACCTAGTAGGAAGGCAAATATCTTTTTATGGCTTAGCGTCAATTTCTGCATTGTTCTTGAAGGTATTGGGCGCGAAATATTGGAACGTAGAAGGCGTGGCTTTAGCAGCTTTTATAGGCTATGGATTGTTCTATATATTCCCCGCTACGAAATTGGCTTATAGATCGTTACGGGTATGACCACCTGGGAGCAGCACGAGGAATTATTAGCGCTTCATAAAAACAATAGGCGATTATAAAAGAAATGACACCAGATTATAATGGTATTGATGGATCTAAAAGCTTTTGAACTCATTATTAACACAGAAAATAAGGCGCGACGTTATCTGCGCAAATTCTGCTGGAAAAACGGCCACGTTTTTTGCAGTCGATGTCGGAGCTATAAAGTCTATCGAATCCGCGACAAAAAGTTCCGTTGTAAGAACTGCGGATTTACATTTTACGACTTCTCCGGTCGCTGGCTTAATGAAGTCAAAATCTCTTCGAAGATTTGGCTCTGGATTCTCAAACTCTTCGAACTCGAAGTCTCGGCCCACAAGATATCCCAACAAGTCGGCCTCAGTTATCCCACGGCCCTCAAGGCGGTCACCGTGATTCGAAAGTCGATCGTTGCTCACACTCCGGAAGCGGACGATCTTCTGCGCGGCGAGATCGAAATGGATGAATCGTACTTCGGAGGAAAGCGGAAGGGGAAGCGAGGCCGGGGAGCTCACCATAAGGTCCCTGTTTTCGGCATTCTGGAGCGAAATGGAGTGGTCAAGGTCGACGTCGTCAAAGATGTCTCCGCATCCTCTTTGTTGAATATGACGATCAAGACGGTCCGTCGCGGATCGATCGTCTACACCGATAAATTCCGGAGCTATGACACGTTGATGTTCTGCGGCTATCGCCATCTGCGGGTCGATCACAAAAAGAGATACGCGAGCGGAAAAGTCTACGTCAATGGATTGGAAGGCTTCTGGTCCTTCGCCAAAGAACGGTTGATCAAGTTCCACGGCGTCTCTCCCGAGAAGTTCCCTTTTTATCTCAAGGAGATGGAGTTCCGGTATAATCATCGGAAGGAGGTTCTCTTTAATCTGTTGGCCCAAAACCTCTCTCATTTGGTGCAAAAGCGTTTATAATCGCCAAACAATATATTCCATAGGTGTCCCGTCAGATGGCGAATGGTGGTAGTCATTTACAGAACTAATATTGTGTTTTTTGGGACGTTCCAACCAGTTATTTAGTCAGAAAATAGAAAAGCTTATAATCAAACTTTGTTATAAAATCCTCTGAAGCATGCCCCGCGGGATGAAGGGATGCCTTATAAAAGCGGTTTTAAGGGGAATCAGAAAGCCTCCCTTATCCACATGAGCCTTCGCTTAATAGTGTGATGTAAATAATAAATGGGTATCAAAAGAATTAACTACTATGCATATAGCACGAGCTATCATCCGACAAAGCGTCGACGTTAGGGAGTAAGGCTTTTGAACCGCTCGAAGTTCGGCAATAAGCGGGGTAAATAGAATACGAGACTTACGAAGCGTGCGACAACGAGATTCGGGAACCGGGAATCACATAAGAATTCATCCATCTTCAGGTATCTTTTCAGCCATCTCGATCGGAAGGGAGGGTCCTGAGGATAGTAAATAGTAACTGGGGTCGGAGTTCTCAGCGGGGTCCCCTGGAATTCAAAAAACTGTGTGTTGGGTAGGGTGAGAAAGAAGATGTTTTGCCAGCATAGTCGGATATAAACTGCCTCGGGACGTGATAGCGAGATGTATCGAGCATAATTGCGAGTTCGAGCAAAGGCCTATGTAGCTTGTTTCGAAGTTTGCTCTTAATGCCCCGGATATTACCGCCAGGTTGTTCATCGCAAGATCAAAGAGCAAGAAGTTTGCAAAGGAGATTTGAGAAAGCATTGATATATCATAAGGTTTATCTAAGGACAAAATTGAAGAGCTAGGCTCTAGGCATCCAGATCTATAGTAGAATTTTTTTCGGATGTTGATCCTAAAGCGATAATATGCCTTCTGTCAACCTCGGGACTTTTCAAAGAGGAAAATGCTAGCATGAAAATTATTAATAATTTCTATGCACATTTATTAAAAATAAACCGAGCTCGCAAGCTCGCGCGTATCAAGCGTGATAATGGAAATAAAGATCGATTTAGATATTCGTTCCAATTCGGGTATACGATGGATCTGCGCATGAATGATCACATCGCCCAGCGTTTATTGCTTTCTCGTGGATATGAAACAGAGGTATCAACCGCTATCTTTGCGCTAGTCAGGCCTGGCATGATTGTCCTGGATATTGGTGCAAACATAGGATTGCATACACTTCATTTGGCAAGGCGCGTTGGTAGTTGCGGTCAAGTGTTAGCTTTTGAGCCGAATACTATTGCTCGAGAAGAGCTGCTTAAAAATATTTATATGAACCATATAAAAAATGTCAAGGTGTTAGAAATTGCTCTTTGGGAACGAGACGGAGAAGAAGTTTTTTATTTCCCTGAAGATGGAATGGAAGCAATGGGAGGATTGCAGCGAAATTCACAGTTTAAGGTGGCCTATGAATCTAAAGTGCAAACGGCGAGATTAGATACGATCCTTACTCAACTTGAGGTTCGAAGAATAGATTTTATCAAAATTGATGTTGAGGGGGCAGAGCTAAGAGTCCTAAGAGGGGCAGGTTCTATATTGGATGTCGATTGGCGTCCGCCCATCTTGTACGAATCTACTTTTGCTAATTCTATAGCATATTCATATACCCCAAACGATCTCTTCCAGTTCCTTTGTACCAAAGGGTATGAAATTGAAAAGATAGATAATGATAATTATCTAGCATTGCCGACAATAAACTTGTAGAGCTCGACAAAAAAGGGAAAACTGAATTAGAATTAAAACAGGTTGCCTTCTTGAGGCAGTTTAGATGTATATCATTATTAATCACGAACGCCCAATGTCTCTATTCGGTCTGCATGTCCTGCGGTGATTGCCCTGCACAGAAATTCTGGATTTGGAAAAGAACTTATTTGAGGAACGAACCAAAAAATTTATTCTTGATGTGGGAGCCGCTCTGGGTAGTTTTGTTACTGATCTTTTAGGCGTCGTGCCAAATGAAGGAGTTTATGCATTGAACCGCTCCCAAAACATCAGGATCGCATGAAAAACCGCTTTAAGGTTGAAAGACCAAGTTGTGGTTGGCGCCAGGGTTATTTCTAGCATTTTTATGAAATCGTGGATTAGATTGCCGATCGGTTTTTGGTAATGAAAAGGGATACCACTTATTTCCTATCTCTGAGTCCCCAAGGAGAAAATTGTCTCGTCGGCTAAGTCGCCTTGATACGGTTCTTTATCTTAAGGAAGTTGGAAGGCATCATGTTGTTCTCCTTAAATCAGATATCTCAGAATTCGCATAGGCAATGCTCGGGGGAACTGGAGCATACATTGTCGAGACGCTGATAGATTCTTGTCGAATTGTCCTTGCGAATTCAATCCATGATAATGCTTAAGGAAAAATTGATATAATTGGCAGCTAAAGTCACTTCCATTTTTGCTTCAAAACAAGAAGTAAATATGATTATCGATAGATACAATAGTTAGTTATGTTTGTATTATGGAAAATCTAATATGGATGTAATTTCTGTGGTTGTTGTATGCTATAACGAAGCTCAGGAGCGAATTAATTATACGCTAGATTCTATCATCGCGCAAGACTATCCCGAACTAGAGTTAGTTGTTATCGACGGCGGATCAGAAATCGAGACCGTTGATTCGTTGGAATTGTACAAAAGAAAAATTAGTGCCTTTCTTTCTGAACGGGATGATGGAATTTATGATGCTATGAACAAGGGGATACGTATTTCTAAGGGTGAATGGATCATGTTTATGAATATAGGTGACCGTTTTTGCTCTCCTGACGTTTTAAGCAAACTAATGAGCAATATCAATCAAGAACACAATGATTTAGTATACGGAGATGTCTTTATCGGCCACAAGTACGTACATGCTCCGGAGCGTTTATCTCGCTACCGTCTTTATCATCAAACGATTTGCCATCAAGCACTTTTAGCCCGAAGAGGCGTATTCGACTTAGTTGGCTTTTTTGATCTTTCATATTCCCTGATTGCTGACAGGGATTGGATTTTCAGGGCGGTTACAAAAGGTCACAGATACACGCATGTGCCAATACCTATTTGCGATTGGGAGCTCGCTAGCAAATGCGCTGATTCTAAGTCTAAGACTGTTGATAAAGAACTTAGAAGATATCATAGGAAGTACTTCTCTCGTTTCGAGCGGATATTACATACAATTATATTGGGTTATTCAAAGACATTAAGACGATTTAGGCCGTTGAATTTCGCCTTGCCCGTAAGATTAAAGGACAGTTTTCGGGACGCGGGAAAGCAATAAAGAAAACAAGGCATATTGTGGCCTGGGCGATAAGTTGTGAATGATTGAACTGGGAATTCTTTATTCGGAAAGTTTTCTTTGGATATTTATGTTGGTGCGCGTATGTTGTTGATAAACGAGGCGTTAGCTAGACGCAAATCGCACAATAAAGAATGATAGTAACAATAATATTAGGTTTATTCTCTGTTCTATTTGCGTACCTCGCAAAATATAAGAATACTCAATGGGGTTTAAAAATATCTTTTACCCTAATATTTCTTTTTCTTGCCTTGAGGTATAACTTCGGAAATGATTACGAAACATATCTTAATGCTTTTATCGATATAACATATCATGGTGAACCGGGGTGGGTATTTTTAAATTGGATATTCCGATCTCTTGGGCCTCTTGGCTTTTTTGCAATGACTGCGGGGCTGGCTCTATTTAATTGCGCTATCTATTATCGCTTTATTAAAAAGTATGTGCCTGTAGGATATTATTGGTTAGCTATATTTCTTTATATATTTTATCCGGATTTCATGTTGATTAATTCTTCAGCAATGAGGCAATCCATTGCAATCGCGTTATTTGTTTTTTCCTTGGACTATCTTTGCAAGAAAGATGCAATCCGCTACTTTCTCTGTATCGGATTAGCTTCGACCTTCCACTTAAGTGCACTCATCTTACTACCCGTATTTCTATTAGCCTTATTTAATCGGAATAATTATAAATTTAATGGAGCTATCTTTATTTCAATATATATATCATTATTTATTTTTGGCGAATCCCTATCACTTTATATAAAAAAATTCGTCAGTATCTTTTTTGAGAAATATGAGGTTTATACAACAGATACAGGAGTTTATAGTACGGGATTAGGTTTCGTTTTTTTATTTGCAATGTTGATGCTAACATTATATTTCGCAAGATTGCAGAATAAGGAGATCGGCTTAGTTTTTAAAATTGCTATTATTAGTTTTATGTTGATGCCCCTAAACCTAGCTATATTGTTAATTGGACGTATAGGGATGTATTTTTCACCTGCAACATTAGTTGTATATCCAATTATTCTTAGGAATCTAAAAAAACCAATCAGCAGAACTATTTTTATTACAATAATTCTTATTTTTACAACTTACAAATTCTTTCAATTCTTCTATTCAGATATATGGAAAGATGCATTTGGAACCTATCAAACTATATTTTCAGCTCCAAAATGATATTAAATCCAATATGTAAGAGCGCCACGTGAATATCTTGCATATCAGTAACACCGATCTCATGGGTGGACGATTTACCGGCTACTATATGCAGCAATCACTTGATAAATCCTATAAGGTTGAAATGGCGGTATGGAATAGGACAACCCAAGAATCTCATGTGCACCGAATGCCTCCTGCCAATCCCATATTCCATTTTATTGCCGCGAGTACGATGAAATTAGGGGGAAGAGTGGGTTTAGACGAGCTTGCTGGATTTGGTGGTTGGGCTTTGCCAACCCATGATTACTTCAAACGCGCAGATATTGTCCACATGCATTTGATTCATAATAACACCAATCTTAGTGTGTTGACGTTGCCCATGCTGAGTCGGATAAAACCCGTTGTCTGGACGATCCACGATCCCTGGGCAATGACGGGAGGGTGCATACATTCTTTCGAATGCGATCGCTGGCTGACCGGATGTACGCCCCGTTGTCCCCATCCGAGGCGTAGATCACTTTTTCAGCATCACATACCTTATCTGCACTGGAGAATTAAGAAATGGGCTTATCAGCGCGCAAATATGACATTGATTGTTGCATCTCGATGGATGCAAGATCGAATTGAGAGAAGCCCATTATTGCGTCATCTACCCTGTCATCGCATTCCTTTCGGCATTGACCTGGCCGTCTTTAGGCCAAGATCCAAAATAGAGTGCCGCAAGAAACTGGGTATTGCCCCAGATCACAAAGTCATCGCATTCCGAGATGTTGGGCTGGCATCTGATCAGTTCAAGGGGATGCGATGGTTGATGGCGGCTCTAAAGATTTATGAGCCACAAGAACCGACTTGCTTGCTAATATTTGAAGACGGCAAGGGCTTTAAGATATTGTCGCCAAAGTATAGTGTTGTTACGCCGGGTTGGGTTGAAGGTGAGAATCTCGCCGTTGCCTTATCTGCAGCAGATGTGTTTCTAATGCCCTCAATTCAAGAAGCTTTTGGGCTTATGGCCGTGGAGGCAATGGCTTGTGGCACACCCACAATTGTTTTCGAGGGAACCTCGTTGCCTGACGTGATTAGATCTCCTCGGGGCGGTCTAGCCGTACCCGCAAAAGACAGCGTGGCATTAGCGGGGGCAATTAAGCAATTATTGGATGATGATGATCTACGGAGTGAGTTGGCCGGACAAGCGTGTCAGATTGCTGAAAGTGAATATGCGTTCCCATTGTACGTCCAACGGCACATAACTCTATATGAAGAAGTAATTGAGAGTCATCATATCGGTAATCGGGGAGAGCGATGAGAATCTTGATGTTAGGCGGCGAAGGGATATCATGGCACAAGGTTTTCTAAGTGCTCTACCATGGCAGTCAAAATGACAAAACAAGACAATAAAGATAGCTCGCCGCTTTTCACTGTTATTATTCCCAATAAGAATCGGGCCAAATATTTGCATCACACTTTGCGAACTTGCATGATGCAAAATTACGAACCATTAGAAGTACTCGTATCTGATGATGGCAGCACAGATAATGCCCGTGAAGTTGTTGAGGATGCATCGCGCCAAGATTCACGCATTCGATATATCTCCCCCGGTGCGGGGATTGGAATGCGAGATAATTTTGAATATGCCCTACGGCAAGTAAGGCCTGGATTTGTAATTGCTTTAGGGGGGGATGATGGGTTGCTGCCTGACGGTATAAAAGGCATGTGGGATATTTTGCGTGATACGGGCATGGATTTGCTGGCATGGCCGGCGCCTGTATACCTATATCCAAATGTACGTGAATTCAATGGACAATTAGCCATTTACCATCGCACAGGTATAAGAATCATTGATTCTCATCAATTCTTGTGTAGACAGGCAAGAAATCTTCATTATATAAGCGATATTGAATCTCCTATGTTTTACGTCAAAGGAGTTGCCTCAACAAAACTTATTGATCGGGTTCGCAATCGCTCTGTAGATGGGCGTTTTTATTCGTGCCCGACTCCAGATGGCTATTCAGGAATTGTACTGGCTGGTGAGGTCTCTCACTATGTTTTTTCTGGGAAACCATTTTCAATTTTTGGATTATCGCCGGATTCTCAGGGACTTGCGTATCTGTCGAATGATGGAAAAGCTAAAAAAGAATCCGAGATGTTCATACGAAATGTTTCATCAAGACCAATGCATCGTGAAATGGCATCACAACCGTATTCGCCGTTGATTACGCTAATGACAGTAGATTATTTACTTACGGCTAGGGATTTACCAGGATGGGCTGGCAGTTATCCGCCTATCGATTATCGACAAGTGTTGTTAAAAGCAATAAAAGAATTGGCGCATGGACTATATGGAGATGAGAGAATTTGCCGCGAACTAGAGATACTGAATCAAATTGCAGAGAAGCATGAACTAGGTGAGTTTTATCGGAGAAAAGTTCGTCGTTCGAATCGTTATCGGAAGAGATCTTATTTTGCAGGAAGTGGCGTTAATGCAAGTGCTTTTTTTCTGGATGGATACGCATATAATCTTCACAATATTTTCGATGCAGCATATGCAGCGCAAAATATATATCAGGCCTACTCTGACTTGAAACTTAGGCCCTTTGTTAAAATTATTGCCAGATCTCTTATGTATCGTTTTCGTGCTCTCGGCAAGGGAGACCCTTTCCCTCCTGAGTCAGAATGGGCTAAGGACAATAATGAGCATTGACTTTAATAAGAGATCATGTTCTGCATGCCGATAGAAAAAGAATAATTGGATATAAACAGAGCTTTGTAAAATTATGCTAAAAAGAAGCGTATCTGCCTGCGGATAAAGACGTTAATAATATTGAAAATTAAATCGAGTCCGTTGCATAAGCATCCTTCTAACCTCCTATGAAGATAGGACGGGTTTTGATGCACGTAACCCCGCTATCAAGTTTTTAGGTGCCACCTCAATGCGAATCGGTATCAATTTACTCTATTTAATTCCTGGCATAGTCGGTGGAATGGAAATGTATGCTGCGGGTTTACTTGCTGGTTTTGCAAAACTCAACAGCGGGGACGAATTTATTGTTTTTGTCAACCGTGAAGCCGAAAACTGGCCGTTGCCGGACGCGTCTAATTTTACTCGCGTTATCTGTCCTCTCCGCGCCGTAAGCCGTGCAAGGCGCTATTGCTACGAGCAGATGTGTCTGCCGAGATTGCTAAAGGCGCATGGTGTTGATCTTGTCCATTCACTGGCCTTTGTTGGGCCGCTCTTTACTCCATATCCGGCCGTGTTGACTGTGCCCGATATTGCCTTCCGCATATGTGGTGATCAAATGCCGCTGGTTAGGCGATTGATGCTAAGATTCTTTACTCAACAGTCAGCGCTTCGCGCCAATTCCATAATTGCTATCTCCAATTTTGCGCGCAGTCAGATTGCCGTTGAGTTTGGTATTCCGCTGGCGCAAATAACAGTTACCCATCTGGCGGCTCCCGCTAGTTCTGACGATGATACAAGTTTGACGGGGGTAATGCAAAGGTATGGAATCAAACAACCTTATATTATTGCCTTCAGCAGTTTCAGTTCATATAAGAACATTCCCCGTCTTCTTCAGGCGTTTGTGCGGGCGCGATGCGATTATGAGTTGGCTCATCAGTTGGTAGTATTGGGACATCGGGTTTCCGGCGAGAGGGAGGATTCATATATACAAGACGTGATTTCTACTGGATATGTGGACGGCGCTTCCAAATATGCTCTCTTAAAAGGCGCCGACCTGCTTGTGTTTCCCTCAACCTATGAAGGTTTCGGATTGCCGGTTCTGGAAGCTCAGCAAGTCGGGGTGCCGGTGGTATGTTCAAGGGCGGCTTCTCTGCCGGAAGTAGCCGGAGAGGCGGCGATCTATTTTAATCCTTTATCTATTGACGCAATGGCAAAAGCCATCGGACAGGTAGTGCTAAATCCCGATCTGCGAAAGATACTAATACACAATGGATTTCAAAATGCCGCAAAGTTCTCGTGGGAACAGACTGCGCGATTGACGCTGGAGGTTTATCGAAAAGCGGTTAAATGTTGAATGAGTGACTAATTGTATGAAGGTTCTCCATATAGTCAAATACTATTATCCATCGGTAGGCGGCATGCAAACCTACGTCAGGCAGCTCTGCAGTGGAATTCGTAGACATGGAATTGAGCCTAGCGTACTAGCCATCAACAATATTGCACGCATCAAAACATCCTGGGAGAGAATTGACCAAGTTCAAGTGCGGCGAGTAGCTTGCCAACTTAAGCTTTTTAGTCAGCCCATAAGCTTATCTTTTGGGCAGGCGATGAGGCAGCTCATTTCGGAGACTGACTTAATACATTTACATTGTCCATTTCCAAACGCTGAGATGCTAAGCAATTCTTTTGCCTCAAAACCATTGGTTGTAACTTGGTGTGCGGATCCGGCCAATACCCGCTGGAGAAAACTGTTCCCTCTTTTCCGTCCACCCCTGATTCGCGTTTTAGAAATGGCACACAAAATCATCTTAATAGGTCCCAACATACTCGAACATTCCCCCACATTGCAGCCGTATCAACACAAGTGCGACGTCATCCCATTGGCCTATTCACATTTTAACGGAGCTGAGACTATATCAATAGTGCGGAAGCTTAATCCAGCAAGCCCCATCATTCTCTTTGTCGGTAACCTCCGAAAATACAAAGGGGTGGAGTATCTAATACGCGCCCTGCCCCGTTTGCCGGAAGTACTACTACGCATTGTTGGCAGCGGCGAAGAGGTGAGTAATTTAAAACAGCTTGCAAGTAAGCTGGGAATTGAGTCGCGTGTAAGCTTTTTAGCAAACGTCCCAAATGAACATCTTCCCGATGAGTACAAGAATGCTGATCTTTTTGTACTACCTTCAATCGATGCCAGCGAAGGTTTCGGCATTGTTCAAGCCGAAGCCATGTCTTATGGACTACCCGTCATTAACACCAACTTACCGTCAAGCGTGCCGTTCGTGAGTTTGAATGGAGTAACCGGCATAACAATCCCGCCCCGTGACCCGGTTTCTTTGGCTGCTGCTATAAAAAGACTATGTGATGAGCCTATCTTTTATGAAAATTGTTCACGTAATGCCCTGCAGCGCGCAAAGCTTTTCAGTGAAGAAAATATGATAGAGAAGTATACTGAAGTTTACAAAGAATGTGTTTAAGCCGCCTAATGTTCTTACGGCTAACACCAAACTGAGCTACTTCTCAAAAAAGGGAAGGGGGGTATAAGGTGCGTCAAGATCCGCCAAATCTGGCTGCCGACCGGAAATACGGGACGCGCGAGAATCGCGAGACAATCAAAGGGCTCGGTATTCGGACTTCGTTCAAACTATTGGGTCAAAAATCAAATGAGATCCAGAAATCCGATTCCTTGTTCAAGGTGAAGCAGAAAAGGGAGGAATCGGATCGGAGGAAAGTTCGGAAGCGAGAAGGATTTTTATGAACTGGATTGGGATTATTTTGTGGGCGAAAAAAGCTTGGCGATGGCGGACCGCTGGACCTCTGATAATAAACCTGAAGAAGGCACGGCAGAGAGCATAGAAAGAAAGCCCGTCCGAGACCGGGAGAATCTAACGAGGTCTCACGTGGGAAGTCAGGATGAGCAATCGGCCGTTGAAGACAAGATCGACTTTATCAGCAGCCCCTTAGTAACCGGCGCTAATGGCATCATTGGGTCGCTTGGCAAAGCATGACATCGATAGACAAGCCTTCTCTCATCCTCGTTACGGGTGCCACTGGTGCTGTGGGACCGGGTGTCGTACATGCTCTGTATCAAGCCGGTTACCGGATTCGTTCCCTCTCGGTTGATGTACTTGCATCGGGCATATTTCCTCCATAAGTAGAGGTTGTTATCCGCGATGTCATTGATCAAATGGCAGTCCAATCGGCGATGCAAGGCGTGGATGCAGTCGTTCATATGGCGGCCCTTCTGCACATTGTCAATCCTCCGCCTGAGATGCAGGAAAAATACGAGTGAGTCAATATTGGCGGTACAGCGACGGTAGTCGAGGCAGGGATTAAAGCGAGTGTGGAACGCATCGTTCTGTTCAGCACGATCGCGGTATATGGGCCTTCAGAGGTTGTGCGCTCAATGAGTTGTCGCCGATTCAGCCTGATACTTTTTATGCCCGGACGAAATTTGCTGCCGAACAAAGGATCCTGAATGCGCGGAGCGCTAATGGTCAACCATTGGGCACCGTGTTGCGCTTGTGTGCGGTTTATGGCTCGCGTATCAAGGGAAACTTCAAACGGTTGACTCATGCCTTGGCATGTCATCGTTTTATCCCTATCGGAAGTGGTCTCAATCGACGGACGGTGGTTTATGATAAGGACATTGGCCGCGCAGCCATGCTGGCCGTTTCTCATCCTGCAGCCGCAGGTCGGGTCTTCAATGTCACCGATGGTGAAGTTCATGCGATGAACGAAATAATTGAATCCATCTGCTCTGCTCTTGGTCGTAAGCCGCCTAGGTTTTCATTGCCTATGGGGCCAATGTGTACTTTGATACGCTTAATCGAAAGGGGAACCCACGCTATTGGCTTAAAACCCCTGGTTACACGGGAGATGATTGACAAATATACTGAAGCAATCGCCGTTGACGGTAGTCTCATTCAGAAAGTACTGGGTTTTGTTCCCCAGTGTGATTTAACGGCTGGAAGGAAAGAGGCAGTAGAAGGAATGCGCGCCAGGGGAGATTTATAAGATTGCTGGCTATTAGTTTCGCCGCTGCAGCCGGTTCGTTTGTCATATCAACTCTGTGCGTCGCGGGGTCGCGACGCTGGGCTGTCGAAAGGATGCTTGATATTCCTAATGCTCGCAGTTCGCATACCAAACCGACCCCCCGAGGAGGAGGGCTAGGCATTGTCATCGGTGTTCTTATCGGAGCCTGGAGCTTATTCATTTCCCGAATCATAAGCATGCCGTTTAGAGAGATCGCGGCGCTCAGCCTCGCGGGGGGAATCGTGGCGTTAGTTGGGTGGCTTGATGATATCCACCGGCTACCGTATCGAGTACGCCTGGTCGTCCAAGCAATAAGTTCAGTAATTATATTAATCGCGATTGGCTATTTTAAGACTATAGTAATCCCTTTAATTGGTGACATTCATTTGTTTTCTATAGGCATCCCGGTCACGCTGTTGTGGATAATGGGTTTGACCAACGCTTACAATTTCATGGACGGCATAGATGGGATTGCGGGCGGGCAAGCGGTTGTCGCTGGATTGGGGTGGACAATTATCGGCTTTATAAGCGGCCAATCGTACATTGGCTTGATTGGCGTGCTGTTAGCGGCGTCCAGCCTTGCTTTTCTATTGTACAACTGGTCTCCCGCTCGGATATTCATGGGGGATGTGGGGAGTGCTTTCATGGGATTTACCCTGGCTGTGCTGCCTATCATTGCGGGGCGACAAAGCCCGCGCATCATTGTTGCAGGGCTTCTGCTCGTTTGGCCGTTTATTTTCGATACGTCATTCACGCTTATCCGTCGGCTGACCAGAGGAGAAAATGTTTTCGTGGCCCATCGGTCTCACATTTATCAGCGTCTTGTCATCGCCGGCTACAACCATCGTTTCGTGACGCTTCTCTACGTCGGCCTGGCTTTGGTGGGTGTCATCGTGGCTCTGATATGGTATAAAAGAGCACCCTTTGCCGATGCCGTTGTGCTCATGGTCCCGCTCCTACTATTCGCCGGATTGTGGCGATTTACCGTCAAAGCTGAATCGTTCGCTCATTAAAGAGCTTAGCGACCGTTCTTATTCATCAATAGAGAAAGCGGCAGAACTGATTGAGGGGTTGATGAAATGAATATGTATCTTAAAAAACTATGGGAAAGCATACTACGAATTACACCACTTAAGAGGCGCGTGTTTTTCTTCCTTGCCGATTCGCTCTTAATCGTGTTCTCGCTGTATGCGTCGTTCTGGCTGAGGTTCGACGGAGCGATCCCGACCGAGTTTGCGCGAAAAATCCTGGTCTATTTTGGGCTGGCTCTTATCGTCAAAGTATCGCTTCTTGCCGCCTTTGGAATGTACAATATTTCTTGGAGATTCTTCGGGCTTAGCGATTTAGTGAAGCTCATCGCAGCGGTCTCGATCGCCTCTATTGTCCTGGCCACGATCTTTCTGGGCTTTCGGACCCACGGGCCGTTGGCTGGTTTTCCCCGTGCCGTAATGCTTGCGGATTACGTCATCAGCCTGGGTACCCTTGGCGTGCTCCGTATCTCCAAGAGGGCCGTTGTTGAATACCTCAGCAAGGCGGGGAGAATGAGGCACGGGCGAACGCGGATCCTGATCGTCGGCGCGGGCGAGGCCGGCAGCGCGATCGGCCGCGATATGCTGATCAACAAAAAATCCAAGTATTTCCCGGCGGGGTATATCGATGACGACCCATCCAAGCGGGGGATGAACATTCATGGCATCAAGGTTCTCGGGACAAGGAAGGATATCCCGACACTCTTAAAAGCGAATGCGGTAAACGAAGTCCTGATCGCCATCCCATCCTTTCGGTCCAAAGACATCCGGGACGTGGTCGAAGTCATCCGGAACTCGGGCGGACAGACGAAAGTCAAGATTCTTCCCGGAATCCTGGACCTCTTGGACGGGAATGTCACCCTGTCGGACATCAAAGAAGTGCGGGTCGAGGATCTTTTGGGGAGGGAAAAAGTCGAGATCAACTTTGCCGCAATCCGCACTTTCCTCAACCAGAAGCGCGTTTTGATCACGGGAGCGGGCGGGTCGATCGGAAGCGAGCTCGTCCGGACGGTTATCACGTTCGAACCGAGTTTAACAGTTCTCCTCGATATTGATGAAACGGAACTTTTCTATCTGATGAACCGTTTCCGCAGGGCCGCACTGGAAATCGTCCCGGTTATCGGTGATATCCGAGACAGAAAGAAGATGGAGGATGTCTTCGAAAGGTTCCGGCCAGAGATTGTCATCCACTCGGCCGCCTATAAGCATGTTCCGATCCTCGAGAGCTACCCGGAAGAAGCGGTCAAAACGAACATTCTGGGGACAAAGATACTGGGCGAGCTGGCTATACAATTCAAAGTCGAGAAATTCGTCTATATTTCTACGGACAAGGCGATAAACCCCACGAGCGTCATGGGTTCGACCAAGCGGGTGGGCGAGGAGATGCTCGGGGTCCTCAACGGGCGGAACGGCACGAAGTTCATCTCGGTAAGGTTCGGAAATGTCCTTGGCAGCCGTGGGAGTGTCATTCCGATTTTCGAGGACCAGATCAAGCGGGGCGGGCCGGTTACGGTGACTCACCCCGAGATGAAAAGATATTTCATGGCGACATCGGAAGCCGTGCTCCTCGTCCTCGAGGCGGCGGCTATCGGCGAAGGGGGGGAGGCCTATATCCTGGACATGGGCGAACCCATCAAGATCCTGGACCTCGCGCGCGATATGATCAGGCTCAGCGGCCATGAGCCGGACGTGGATATCCCGATCGTGTTCAGCGGCCTCAGGCCCGGGGAGAAGCTTTTCGAGGAATTGCTGGGCGCGGAGGAAGGGTCGGAGCCGACAGAACATGCCAGAATTTTCAAAGCCAGAAATCCCAAGATCAAGCCGGACGAGGAGACATTCCTCAAGATCGAGAAGCTTATCAACGGGTGTCGCGATGGAAACGATCGTAATAGCATTATCAGCGGGCTTGCGGACATCTTGCCGACCTACAAACCGCAGGGGCTCGGCACGGGGGCCAAGTTTGAGGTCGGAAGCTGGTAAAACTCTAAAGGACGATATTCCTTTTGTCAAAACGCACGCTCGAACGATCTGTGCCGATCCTGGCCATGGCCTTACTCATAACGAGCGT
>Ga0187850_10001871_pt1 | contig 21028 bp, 15 predicted proteins | sample June2016WEW_4_15_FD_132436 | JGI IMG/M metagenome (GOLD analysis project Ga0187850, IMG submission 132436) | Peatland microbial communities from SPRUCE experiment site at the Marcell Experimental Forest, Minnesota, USA - June2016WEW_4_150 | ecosystem: Environmental > Terrestrial > Soil >... | reverse complement strand
GGATGTTCACCATCTGGAACTGGTAGGGGTTGAGGCCGCCCTCGGCGGTGGCGCCGCGGAAGGTCTTCTCGTGAAGCTGCGGGGAACAGGCGGCCACCACGATGCGGTTGAGGCCGTGCTCGCGAATGTCGTCGACAATGAGTTTCTGGCCGGGGTCGGAGCACATGTACTTGTAGTCGCGCGCCAGGGCGACGCCGGGCAGCGTGACGGCGAACTCGGACAGGCTTCGTACATCGATAACGCCGGCGATGTTGGTTCCGCAGTGGCAGATGTAAACGCCGATGCGCACGTCGGGATCAGGGAGCGGATGTGGCATGGGAGCGGCTTCCTTCCTCTACCAGTTGCATGATGTCTTTGACCGCGAGCTGGCCCTCGAGGCCGGTGGTTTTCAAGGCGTCCTCGAACATCACCAGGTCCTTCGGGCAAGCGACTGCAAGAATGCCGACACCGGGAAGGCCGGCGGCCTCGCGGACGCGGCCCTCCGCGGGGCGCTCTTTGCCGGTGGGGGCGTCTTCCATCCAGATGCGGCCGCCGCCGGCGCCGCAGCAGTAAGCGTTGGCGCGGTTGCGTGGCATTTCGACGACCGTGGAGGCGACCGAGTCGAGCACGCGCCTTGGTGCGGCATAGACGCCGTTGTAACGACCGAGATAGCAGGGGTCGTGGTAGGCCACGGTGGCGTCGAGCTTCGTGAGAGCCGGGAGCTTTCCGGAGGCGATCAGCTCGTCCACCAGCTCGGTCGAGTGCACCACGCCGTTGGCGCGCCCGTATTCGTTCTTCAGCGCGTGGTAGGTGTGCGGATCGCCGGTGACGATGCGCTCGAATTTGGCCTTGGCGAGTGCGGCCAGGTTCTTGTCGCGCAGCGTTTCGAAGAGGCCCTCCTCGCCGGCGCGGCGGGCGTCGTTACCGGAGTTCTGCTCGGCCTCGTAGAGGATGCCGAAGTTGAGGCCGGCCCGCTCGAAGACCCGTCCAGCGGCGGCGGAGACGGCTTGGACACGCGGATCGAAAGAAGCGTAGTCGCCGACCAGCCACAGGTATTCAACGGGCTCCTTGCGGGCGTCCTTGAGCTTGAATCCCAGACCTTGCGTCCACTTGGCGCGGTTGCGGGCCGACTGGCCGAAGGAGTTGCCGTAGCGGGTCAGGTTCATGAGCGCGGTCTGGAGGCGCGGATCCACTTCGCCCTGCGCGACCAGGTGGCGGCGCATCTCGATGAGCAGCGGAATGTGCTCGTTGAAGACCGGGCAGCGGGTCATGCAAGCCGCGCAGGTCACGCAGGCCCAGACCTGTTCGCGGGTGACGGCGAAATCCGCGCCGTTCGAGCGCACCAACATCTTGATGTCGTGCATCAGGGTCTTGGGGGAGAGCGGCGTGCCGCTCTCGAAGGCGGGGCAGGCGCGGTCGCAGCGCCCGCACTCGGCGCAGGCCAGACCACTGAACAACTGGCGCCAGGTGAATTCCTCGAGTTTCCAGGCGCCCTCCGAGGAGGCAGGCGCGAGGCCCGGCTGCAAAGCGCCGAAGAATACGCCGAAGGGCGAGGCGAGCAGGTGCAGGTGCTTGGAGTAGGGCAGGTAGGCCAGGAATCCGAGGACGGTGGCCAGGTGGAGCCACATCATCCAAAGGTAGAGCGAGCCAGCTTGCACCTGCGTGACGCCGGCGGCGGAAAAGATGCCCGCCAGGAAGGCGCCAACGGGCCGCCAGGACCGCGGGTTGGCGAGGTACGCGAAGCCCCCCCCGGCCAAGGAGGACAGGAGCACCAAGGTGATCAGCAGGAGAATGATCGTTGCATCACGAGATTTCTCGAGGCGGGGAGGGGCAAACACGTACCGCCGCACGGCGGCAACCGCCAGCGCGGCGAGGCCGAGAACGCCGGTCACTTCCAGCGCCAGAGCCATCCAGGCGACTTCGTCGGCGAAGGGGACCGGCAGCATGGGCAGCAGCGCCCGGCCGAGATTCCACCAGAAGCTGCCGGCGTAAAAGACGAAGGACCAGAAGATCAGAAAGTGCGCGGCGCCGATGGCGGGCTCTTCGAACATGCGTTTCTGGCCGAGCACGTTGGTGGCGAACAGGCGCAGGCGTTGGGGAAGGTGATCCCAGCGCGGCTCGAGGCGGGCGCGCTGCAGCACACGCCCGTAAGCGGCAACCTTCCAGCAGAACAGGCCTAAGGAGATGAGCGTCATCGCCCACAGCAGAGCGCCGCCCGCCAGCAGGCTGTGCGTGAGAGGATCGGGCATCTCGCCTCAAGCCTTTCTGGCCTGGATGGCCTCGGTGAGGGCGGGCAAAAGGTCCAGCACGTCGCCGACGAATCCAAAGTGCGCGACGTTGAAGATGGGCGCGCCGGGATCGCTGTTGACGGCGATGATGAGGCTCGCCTCCCGCATTCCCTCGATGTGCTCGGGAGCGCCGGAGACGCCGGCCGCCAGGTAGACTTTCGGCTTGACAGTTAGCCCGGACTTGCCGACCTGACGCGAGAGCGGCAGCCAGCCCTGGTCGACCACGGGGCGCGATCCGCAGACCGCGCCGCCCAAGGCCTGGGCGAGGCTCTCGGCGAGCTCGAGATTGTCCTGGGACTGGATGCCGCGGCCCACCCCGACGAGTGTGTCCTGCTGGGTGAGGTCGACGTCGCCGGCCTCGGGCTCGACGTAGCGCTTGAAGCGAACCTGGCTCGGCGACAGATCGACTGCAACCTCTTCGACGGCGGGCGCGCCGGCGCCGCGGCCCTTCTCGGCGGGTCTCGAGCCGGACAGGATCCCGAAGATCACGGGTTCCCCCGCGGGCGCGATTGCGGCTTCGATCTTCCCGCCGTAGAGCACGCACAGCGCTTCCATCCGGCCATCCTTGAGGCGCACGTCCTTGCAGAAATTGACGGCCGACGCCTGCAAGCGCTCACCGAGCAAGCTGCCTACTCCGGCACTCACGTTGGTGAGCGGCACCAGCACGGCCCGCGGCTTGCGTTCCGCGGCCAGTTGAGCCAGCGCCTCGGCATACGGCTCGGGCAACGGGTCTTTGAGCGCGGGGTGGTTGGCATAGAGGACCGCGTCGGCGCGGCCGAGACTGGCGGCCAACTCCTTGACGCCATCCCCCAGAAGGACCGCCTGGAGCGGCACGCCCAGCCCGTCGGCCAGCTCGCGCCCCAGCGCCAGCAGTTCGTAAGTGACGTCGCAGAGCCGGCCTCTCCATTGTTCCGCCAGAACCCAAATACCGCCTTCCATCACCGCACCTCCTGGAGCAATCCGCGGGCGGCCAGGATCTCGCAGATCCTGCCCGCCACTTCTTCGGGCGAGCCTTCGAGCATTTCCGCGTGGCCCGCCGCCTCGGGTTTGACCATGCCCGCCACCTGGATCAGGGCCATGCCGCCATCGGCCATGACGGGCACGCCGGCGGTCTCGATTTTCTGAGACTTCATCGCCGCGCGCACCTTGGCGACGGGCACGTAGCGCGGCGGCTTCTCCGCGGATTGAATGCCCAGCACCGCGGGAAGCGAGACCTCGATCTCGGCGCGCACCCCACCCGCATACTCGCGGAGCACGGTGACGGAGCCAGCGGCGGCGTCCACCGCCACCTGAGAAACGATGCCCACGTGAGGCAGACCGAGTTGGTACGCCAGCAGCGGGGCAATCACGGCGTCCAGATCGGTGAAGGCCTGGGCGCCGGTGAGGATCAGGTCCGCCGGCATCAGCCCGGGTAGGGAGGAGAGCACCTGGCTGCACGCGTAGCAGAGGCTGCGCGCGGAGAGGGCTTCGTCGATATCCGTGATCTTGATGGCGCGGTCGGCGCCCTTGGCCAGCGCGGTGTAGAGCGCATCGTCGACCTCGGGGGCGTCCGGCGCGAGCACGGTCACCTTGCCTCCATGGCGTTCCTTAAGGAGCAGAGCCTGCTCGAGCGCGTGGTCGTCGGATTCGCTGAGGATCATCCGGAGCGCGTCCAGGTCGAGCGCATTTCCGCCGGGAGCGATTTCGAGCTCTTCGACCACGTCCGGAACCATTCGCAGGAGCACCAGAATGTTCATGTGCTAAACCTCCATGGCTTCAGCCAGCAGTTCCACTACATCTCTAACGATCATTTTCTTGTCGTGCCCCAGAACCTTGAGGGCGTCCTCGAAACGGGAGACTTCGTAGGGGCAGGAAACGGCCAGAACGTCGGCGCCGGTGGCGATGGCTTCCTTGGCGCGGCGCTCGGAGAGGCGTTCGTAACCCTTGCTCTTGTAGTAAGTGTCCAGCCACATTCCACCGCCGCCACCGCCGCAGCAGAGCGCGTTGATGCGGTTGTGCGTCATCTCGACCAGCTTGACGCCGGGCAGGGCGCGCAGCAGGGTGCGCGGCTCCTCGTAGAATTCGTTCTGGCGGCCCAGGCAGCAGGAGTCGTGATAGGTGACGGTGTAGCCGAGCTTGCGCGTGAGGCGCGGCTTCAACTGGTCGAGCCGGCGCGCGAAGTAGCGCATGGTGACGTCCAGATCCCAGTTGAAGCCCAGCAAGGGATAGCGGTTCTTGAAGGCGTTGTGCGCGTGCGGGCAGGAGGTGACGACTTCCCGGAACTGGTACTTCTGGAAGACCGCCATGTTGTAGTCCATCAGGGTCTCGTAGAGGCCGGGCTCCCAGGTCAGGCGGCCGCACTCGCCGGCGCACTTCTCCTCGTTGCCGAGAATGGCGAAGTCGGCGCCCAGCGCATGGAAGAGCTTGGCCGTGGCGCGGCTGGCATCCTGCCCGCGCGGGTAGTAGGAGGCGTAACACTCGACGAACCAGAGCACGTCGGCGGGCCGCGGGTCCTCGCCCAGGATTCGGATGGGCACGCCCGCGGTCTTCACCCAGGCGGCGCGCTTGCGGGAGGACTCGCCCATAGGGTTGCCGTAGCGGAGCGTGTTCTGGAGGGCTTTTTGCAGCTCCGCCGGCAATTCGGGCAGGCGCAGGAGGGTCTGTTCCTTGATGAGCGGCAGCAGCACCTCGGTGAGCCGGATGCCCCGCGGGCACTTGGCCATGCAGGCGTAGCAGGCCACGCAGGCCAGCAGGCTCTCGCTCGAGAACACCTTATCGATCATTCCGGCGCGCAGCATGGCGATGATGCGGCGGGGCGGGTAATCCATGACATCGCCGTAGGGGCAGGTGCCGGCGCAGACGCCGCACTGAATGCAGGTGAGCACCTTGCGCCCTTCGACCGACTGGAACAGATCCCCTAGCGAGGTAGGACAGGACGAATCAACGACTGGAAGAGCGGCGCCCATGTCTTCTCCTTCCGCCGAGCGGGCCCGGCGGCTATGGGTACACAAATACCGCCGGATATTATAGCATTTAGGATTCCATGCTCTGAATCGGGGTGCGGGGGAGGGGCCGCTCCCTAACGGTCGCGGTTCGGTGCTGGGGACGCGGTAAAACGCAGCAGTGGGCCGGCGCGGAAGGGGGCGCGAAGTTCACCGAAGGTGCGCCAGACGCTGCTCCGGCGCACTCGTTTCAGAATGCACTGCGGGTATTGCGCGAGGCAACAACCGGGTGACGGCTGCGCTTCGAGGCTGCGTATCCTGCCCCGCCGGGCGTCACTACACCCAGACCACGAAATGGCATTGCGGGTCGCCGCGCTTGATCGATTGAGTCAGCTCGACGGTTACGGGCTTCCCGGCAACCGCGCTGAAGGCCTCGAGGACAAACCCGCGGCCGCACTCGCACCAGGCGTCGGGCAGGCGCGCGGGGCCAGCCGCAACGATGGGGCAGTAGCACTGCGGGTAGCGCAGGTGGTATTGATTGCCCTCCCGGCTCACGTTGCCGGCCCCGATCGCGGCTCCGAAGCTGCTCAGCAGCGTATCGAGGTTCCCGTTGGCCTGGGCGATCAATGGCGCGGCGTTCCGCCGGGCGCAGCCGCGGCCGCAGGCTTCCATGACCTGGCTGAAGGCCGCCTCGGGAAGCGACGCTTTCAGATTGTCCATCAGGCATTGGAGCCAGGCTTGCCGGAACTGCTGCTGTTTGTCGGCGAGCGGCTCGGCGGTGGGCTTGGTTTCACCAGTCTGTTCTTCAGTCATGTTTGTTAAGACACGCCCACACGCCCAGTGTGACAGATCGCACGACGACAAGGGGCGGAACTTCGGAGGCGCGCGGATCGTACATTCAAAAAGCGATGATCCTCGCACAGGAGATCCGTTTCGCGGCACGGGCGCTGGCCAAGAACAAGGGCTGGACCGCGGTCGCCGCCCTGGCACTCGCACTCGGCCTTGGGGCCAACGTCGCCATCTTCTCGGTGGTCGGCCTGATGCTGTGGCCGCCGCTACCCTATCCGAATCCGGGCCAACTTGTCTTTATTACGCAGACCAGTCCGCAACGGGGTATCTCGCAGGCGGGCGCGAGTTTAGAAGACGCCCGCGATTGGAGCGGCGCATCAGCGATCGCCTCGATCGCGGTGTATCGCTCGCAACCTGTCGCGTTGAGCGGGGAGGGGGAGCCGCAGCACGTTCCCGCGATGCAGGTGAGTCCGGAGTTCTTTCCCATTCTGGGAGTGAGGCCGGCGGTCGGGCGTGTGTTTGCGGCGAGCGAAGGGCCGGAGACGGAATCGCGCGCGGCGGTGATTTCGCATGCCCTCTGGCAAGGGCTGTTCTCCGGAGACCGGTCGGTGCTGGGCCGCGAGGTCCGTCTCGACGGCCGCAATTACTCGATTGTCGGAGTGATGCCGGGGAGGTTCCACTATCTGTTCCAGCCCGTCGACATCTGGATCCCGCTTTCGCTCGAGCCGGGACAGCGTGCGCGGGACCAGCGCAGGCTGAGCACCGTGGCGCGTCTCAAGGCGGGCGTCTCGGTTGGGGCCGCGAACGCCGAGGTTCGCGCGATCTCCGCGCGCGTGGAGAAGGAGGATCCAGCGACCTCGTTGCACTGGCGCGGCGACGTGCGTCCGTTGACCGCTCGCGTGATCAACCGGGGCGCTCGCGCGGCTGCGTTTTCGATGTTCGGAGGCGTCGGATTCGTTCTGCTCGTCGCCTGCGCCAATGTCGCGAGCCTGTTGCTGGCGCGTGGTACGCAACGGCGCCGCGAGTTCGCCGTCCGCGCCTCACTGGGCGCCAGCCGGGGCTCGCTGATCCGGCTGCAACTCATCGAGAACCTGCTGCTGTCGGTGATCGCCGGCGTGGTGGGCGTGGTGTCCGCCATCTGGACGGTGCCGCTCCTGAAGCGCATCGCCCCGCCCGACATGGCGTTGTTCCAGGTGGCTGGCCTGGATTGGAGCGCGCTGGCTTTCGGGCTCGCGCTGTCGGTGGTGACCGGCGTGGTCTGCGGCGTGCTTCCGGCGTGGTTGCTGACGCGAGACCACCTGGCACTGAACCTCCAGTCCACCAGTCGAGGATCGACGAGCGGCCGGCAGAGGCTGCTGAAGGGACTGGTGGCGGCGGAGATGGCGCTCGCGCTGGTGCTGGTCGCCGCGAGTAGTCTGATGATCCGCAGCGCGCTGCGGCAGACGAACGAGAATCCCGGATTCGACAGGAGCAACCTGATGGCGGCGCAGATCATGCTGCCCACGGCGCGATATGCCGGGCGGACGCAGGTCGTCGACTTCTTCGCGAAGGTTCTAGAGAACCTGCGGCGGGACGGCGTGGTCGACTCGGCCGGGCTGATTCAGACGGCTCCGCTGGCCGGGAACAGCCTTTACAATCGCGTGCGCGTGGAGGGCGAAACGGAGTCGGACCCGGACAGGTTTGCGGGCGAGATGGTGGTGAGCCCGGGGTATTTCCGCGCGATGCGCATTCCGCTATTGGGGGGCCGCGATTTTCTGGATGCAGACCGCGCCGGAACGCAACAGGTGGTGATCGTCAACGAGACTTTCGCCCGGCGTTTCTGGCCAAAGGATCCGGACCCCGTGGGCAAACGGCTGCAGGTGGGCGACGGCACGGACGGATGGATCGCGGTGGTAGGGCTCGGGCGCGACGTGCGGCACGAGAACCTGGCGGAGCCTCCGCGACCGGAGTTTTACCGGCCACACGCCCAAACCGGGCCGCGTAGTATGATCCTGCTGGCGCGCGGGCGAAGTGGTTTGCAGTCGGTGGCGGGTGCGCTCCGGTCGGCCGTCTGGCAGGTGGATCGGGACCAGCCTCTGTTTCGCCTGCAATCGGTCGAAGCGTGGCTGTATACGCGGAACTCCGGCGGACGCGCGACGGCGAACGTGCTGGGCATGCTGGCGGCGGTGGCTTTGATCCTGGCCGCGGTGGGAACGTATGGGGTGATGGCGTACGCGGCGGCGCAGCGGATGCGGGAGATCGGAATCCGGCTGGCGTTGGGAGCGACGCGCGAGCAAGTGTTCCGGATGATGCTGCGCGCGGGTCTGACGCTCGGAGCGGTGGGAGTGTTGGTGGGATTGCCGGCGGCGTATGGGGTGACGCCGCTGTTGCAGGCGATCGATTCCGGTCTGGACGCCGGCGACGGGGCGACGTACCTCGGTGTGGCAGCGTTGCTGTTCGCGGTCGCGCTGGGGGCTTCGATCGTGCCCGCGTGGCGGGCCATGCGGGTGGCGCCGGCGAGCGTGCTGCGAGACGAGCAGAGATCCTAATGTACAATCCGTTCGTGGATGGTGGGGCCGAGCTCGCGGACGAGGAACTGGTCGCGAGCGCGCAGGGCGGCAATCGCCAGGCGCTCGAAGATCTGGTGGTCCGGCATCAGGCCTGGGTCTACAACATAGCCGTTCGCATGTTGTTGTGGACGGATGCGGCTGAGGATGCCACGCAGGACATCCTCATCAAGATGATCACAGGCCTGGGGAGCTTCCGGCGCCAGAGCAAGTTCCGCACATGGCTGTACCGCATCGCGGTGAACCACATTCTGAATCTGAAAAGGAAGAAGTGGGTGGTTGCCGACGCGCCCTACACCTACGACTACTTCGCTCGCGATCTGGACGAGACTCCCGATTTGGATCTGCCGGATCCCCGCACGGTGTCGGCGCCGGTGGAGCTGCTGGTTGAGGAAGCCAAGATCGGCTGCATGACGGCGATGCTGTTGTGCCTGGACGGTCGCCAGCGCGCGGCGTTCACGCTGGGCGAGGTCTTCGGAGTCACGGACAAGGTGGGCGCCGAGGTGATGGGCGTAACACCCGCCAATTTCCGGCAGATCCTGTCGCGGTCCCGGCAAGACCTGTACAGTTTCATGAACGGGAAGTGCGGGTTGATCGACGAGAAGAATTCCTGCCACTGCCCGCGCAAGACCCGCGGCTTCCTCGAGCGCGGCTACCTGAACCTCGCCAAGCTGCAATTCGCCGCGGGCTACCGGCAGAAGGTTCGCGAGGTGGTCCCGAATCGCCTGGCGGAACTGCGGACGGCCCGCGAGCGCCTCTGCGCGGAGCTGTATCAGGAACACCCGTTCCGGGACGTGCCGGCCCAGGCGGAGATGGTGCGGAGAGTGCTTGCGAGTGTGGCGCTGGAACCGCCGGGTTGAGGAGGCGGCGGGCGATCAGAGGTCGAGGTTGCGGACGTCGAGGGCGTTTTCCTCGATGAATTTGCGGCGGTTCTCGACGTCTTCGCCCATTAGCGTGGTGAAGATGTCGTTGGCCTCCACCGCGTCTTCCGAGCGGATTTGAAGGAGGGTGCGGGTCTCGGCGTTCATGGTGGTTTCCCACAACTGGCCGGCGTTCATCTCGCCGAGGCCTTTGTAGCGCTTCACCGAGGCGTCGCGCATGCCCTCGGTCTTCACGTATTCCAGCAGGGCGCGCCAGTCGGCCTGGGTCTGGCGGGAGCTGTCCTTGATGACCACGAAGGGCGGCCGGTTGAGGCGCGCGATCTGTTTGGAGATGTTGCGCAGGCGCCGGTACTCGGGCAGCGAGGCCAGCTCGACGCCGATCAGGCGCTCGGCGCCGCTGGAGTCGCGGTAACTCACCATCCAGGCGGAGTGCTCTTCATCGCGCTTGAGCTCGGGCTGGAGCTGGAGCGCCCGCAGCCCCTCGAGAACGGGCTGCAAGTTCTGCTCGTCGGCGAAGTCGGCCTTGGAGTCGATCTTGGGCGCGGTGCAGAGGATCTCGACGACGCGCGCATCGCGCACTTTGCGCTCGACGCGGTGGAAGTGGTGCTGGAACTCGTCGAGCTGGTTGAGGAAGACGCGCAGCTCGCCGCCCTGGAGGAGCACCGGCTCGGGCGAGCCGTTGGGCGCCGGCTGGACCACCAGGTTCTCGGTGGCCCGGCGCAGGATCTCGCGCAGGAACTCCTTCTCGTCCTTGATGTACTTCTCGCTCCTGCCCTTCTTGATGCTGTAGAGCGGCGGCTGAGCCACGAAGACGTTGCCGCGCATGATGAGGTCCTGCATCTGGCGGTAGAAGAAGGTCAGCAGGAGGGTGCGGATGTGCGAGCCATCGACGTCGGCGTCGGTCATGATGATGACCTTGCCGTAGCGCAGCTTGGCAATGTCGAAATCCTCGCGGATGCCCGTGCCGAGCGCGGTGATCATGGCGCGGATTTCCTCGTGGCCGAGCATCTTGTCGGTGCGGGCCTTCTCGACGTTGAGGATCTTGCCCTTGAGCGGGAGGATAGCCTGGTAGCGGCGGTCGCGACCCATCTTGGCGGTGCCGCCGGCGGACTCGCCCTCGACCAGGAACAACTCACAGCGCTGGGGATCCTTCTCCTGGCAATCGGCCAGCTTGCCGGGCAGGCCTCCGGAATCGAGCGCGCCCTTGCGGCGGGTGAGGTCGCGGGCCTTGCGCGCCGCTTCCCGCGCCCGCGAGGCGTCGATCGCTTTGGAGACGATGCGGCGCCCGACGGTGGGGTTCTTGTCGAAATACTCGCTCAGCTTCTCATTGACGAACTGCACGACGAGGCCGCCGATGTCGCTGTTGAGCTTGCCCTTGGTCTGCCCCTCGAACTGGGGTTGAGGGAGCTTGACGCTGACCACGGCGGTGAGGCCCTCGCGGACGTCGTCGCCGGTCAGGTTTTCCTTGACATCCTTGAACAGGCCGGCCTGCTGGCCGTAGGCGTTGATGGTGCGCGTGAGCGCGCTGCGGAAGCCGGTCAGGTGCGCGCCGCCATCGACTGTGTTGATGTTGTTGGCGAAGCTGAAAATGGACTCGCTGTAGCCGTCGTTGTACTGGAAGGCGACTTCCAGGGTGAGTTGCCCGCCGTTGGGGAGCTCGCGCACGCCTTCCATATAGATGGGCTTGTCGTGCAGCACTGTCTTGCCGCGATTCAGGTGTCTGATGAACTCGGCGATGCCGCCGCTGTAGAAGAACTCGTGGGCCTTGGGCGGGTCAACGCGCTCGTCGGTCAGAGTGATGCGCAGGCCCTTGTTCAGGAACGCCAGCTCGCGCAGCCGTTGGGAGAGAGTATCGAAGCTGAACTCGGTGACATCGAGAATGGTGACGTCGGGCTTGAAAGTGACCTTGGTGCCTTGTTTCTTGCCGGCCTTGCCGGTGCGCTTGAGCGGGGCTTTGGGGATACCGCGCTCGTACTCCTGCTCCCAGGTAAAACCGTCACGCCAGATCTCGAGCTCAAGCCGCTCGGAGAGCGCGTTCACGCAACTCACGCCCACGCCGTGGAGGCCGCCCGACACCTTGTAGCTCTTGGTGTCGAACTTCCCGCCCGCGTGGAGTTTGGTCATCACTACTTCGGCGGCCGAGACGCCTTCCTCGTGGTGCATGTCCACCGGGATCCCGCGGCCATCGTCGATAACAGTAACGGAGTTGTCGCTGCGGATGGTAACGGAGATCTCGGTGCAGTAGCCGGCCAGGGCCTCATCGACGGAGTTATCGACAACTTCATAGACCAGGTGGTGCAGCCCGGTTTCCCCGGTCGAGCCAATGTACATCGCCGGGCGCAGACGCACCGCTTCCAGGCCCTCGAGCACCTTGATACTGGTCGAATCGTAGACGCCATCGCCTGGTAGCTCAGAATCCTTCGTTGCCATAAGACTTCAATCAGCCAACTCGCCTACACCGCTCCCTTGCGGTCGTGGCTCGGTTAGTGAGCCGTACGCGCAAGCAAGCGGTCAAGGCACTTCAGAGACACGACAGTAGCCTTACACTCCGCGCCGCAGCCTGATACACGCGGGAATCAGCAGGCGGCGCAAGCCTGACCCTAAATCCTCATGGGCATCACGACGTATCGGTACTGGTAGCCATCCGGCGCCGTGACAGGCCGAACTTCCGCCGCACTGTGTGGGTCTTTGAAAGAGAAGGTCACCTGCTCTTCGGGGACTGCCCGCAAGAACTCGAGCAAGTATTGAGCGTTGAATCCAATCTCTACCGTGGTGTCGTCGTAGTCGGCTGGAATGCTCTCTTCGCTCTCCCCGGTTTCCGATATGGAGGAGAACACCTTGACCTCACCTGACGCGAACTGGAGACGGATGGCGCGGGACCGCTCATCTGCAAACTGCGCAACACGCTCAATTGTGGCTCTCACTTCTTCCTTGCTCAAGGTCACCGAGTGCCGATGGTCTTTCGGCAGCACCCGTTCATAATCCGGGAAGGTCCCTGTCAGTTTCCGGCTCAACAGGAGCCTGTCCCCGATTTGGAAGAATAGGTGGTTCTCATCTCCAGAGAACTTCACCACGGCATCTGCCCGTGCTTCCTGCGCCAGCTTAAGGATCTCACCCATCGCCTTCTTCGGCAGTAGTGCACGGTAGGGAGATGTCACCCCGGGGATTTCAGAAGAGCTCTCGACGTATGCCAGCCGATGTCCGTCAGTCGAGACCATTAGCATGCCCTGGTTCCTCAGGAATAGTAGTGCTCCATTCAGGGTAAACCGGGACTCCTCGGATGAGATGGCAAAGATTGTCTTGCCGATCATTGATCCAAGAGTCATGATGGGGATCTCCGCCAGAACCGGTGGCATTTCTGGCAGCTCAGGGAAGCTCTCACGAGAGATACCAGCAATCCTGGTTCGCGAGCGACCACACTGCAAACTGATCCAGTGGTTGTCCAGAAGCTTCACACTAATGTCCACATCAGGGAGCAAGCGTGTGTAGTCCAGCAAGCGCCGGACTGGCACAGTCCCAGCACCCTCCCTAGAGACAGTTGCCGGGCACGAACAACGTATCCCCAGCTCCAGATCCGTAGCAGTCAGTTGGACACGCTCACCACTGGCCTCTATAAGCACATTCGACAGGATCGGGATGGTAGTCTTCTTCTCGACAACCCCTTGAGACAGACTCAGTTCCCGTACCAGATCAACCTTGCTAACGGTAAATTCCATAGGCTCCACTCCCGGTCAAGAATCTCTATGAACCGTTCTCTAAAATAGCAAAAACACGAACCGTAGTCGTAGGGGCTGTGGAAATGTCGGTTTCCCTCTAAATTATACAAAAGTCGGAGGCTTCCCTGCTTGGAAGGTTGTCAAGAAGTACGTGCGTTCCAGTGGAGGGTTCCGGCTGTAGAGAATCATCCACGAGTCTGCACAGGAGGTTTCTGTGCCTGGTTGTGGAAATCTACCTATCCTCAATTTAATGAGTCACTTATACTCTGGATAAGCCTGTTCAAATCCGGGTCGGACTGGCGCAAGTCCTCAATGCGATGGATAGAGTGCAGCACCGTGGTATGATGCTTGCCGCCGAAGGCCCGACCAATCTCTGGCAATGAAGCCTGTGTCAGCTCCTTGGCCAGGTACATGGCAATCTGACGAGGTCGCGCGATCTCGCGGCGGTTGGTCTTCTGCTTCAGTTGAGTCGGTTGAAGGCTACACTTCGTGGCCACAGCCCGAATGATCGTATCGATGGTCACCCTCCGCTCAGTGCTGTGAACAATGTGCTTAAGCACATGCTGCGCCATAGCCAGGTTGACGGGCGTCCCGGTTACGGAGGAGTACGCAATCAACCTCACCAATGCACCCTCGAGCTCACGTACATTCGACTTCGTCTTCGTCGCAATGAACACGCGGACATCTTCAGGCAGCTTGATACCTTCCAACTCCGCTTTCCTGTCCAGAATCGCCATCTTCGTCTCCAGGTCGGGGGGCTGGATGTCTACCATCAGACCCCATTCAAAGCGTGAGCGAAGACGGTCCAGAAGCCCAGGGATCTCCTTGGGCGGCGAATCGCTGGAGATCACAATCTGCTTCTGATGCTCGTACAGCTCGTTAAAAGTGTAGAAGAACTCGTCCTGAGTGCCTTCCTTCCTGCCAAGCACTTGAATGTCGTCAACCAGAAGAACATCGGCAGAGCGGTAGTGCCGGTGGAACAGCGGCATCCGCTGCAAACGGATGCTGGTGATCATCTCGTTCATGAACCGCTCGCTGGATGTGTAGACAATGCGCATGCTGGCATAGTTGTCCAGGAGGGAACGGCCGATGGCATGCATCAGGTGAGTCTTGCCCATGCCAACACCACCGTAGATGAACAGCGGGTTGTAGCGCTGGGAAGGCTTGGTAGCAACCGCCTGCGCAGCGGCGTGGGCGAACTGATTGCACGATCCGACTACGAAGTTCTCAAATGTGAACCTCGGATTCAGGTGCGTGGTAGGCGCCTCAAAAAGCGCCTCGGGTGCAATCGTGGGTGCGACCTGCGACAGTGCCGTGTCACGGCCCGGTCCCACTGCCGTCTCATAGACAACATGGCGAACCGGCAGTGACAACTCCCGAATGATGGACTGGATCAGCTCCGAGTACTCCTGCTCAATGTAGTTCCTGGCAGCTTCATTCGGAACCGAGACCCATACGGTGTCATACTCGAACTCACGCAGGGTGGTCTGAGCGAACCAGTTCTGGAAACTCTCACTGCTGAGCTTGGGGGCAACCCGCTTCTTAATCAGTTCCCATACGTTCATAGTTCGAGATTCAAGGGGCGCCAAAGCGCTCTTTATCCACAAATTTTCCACAGCCTGTGGAAAATTAGACAGGCTACCTTTTCATTTCCGGATTAAACTGCTGGTGAGAGCCAACCAGGAGCATCTTCACTTTGGGTCTCACATGCTCTGCTGGTAGGCCAGTCTAGCACAGATCAATCGGCTCGAAGCAAAAAGTTTACTGTGCGATAGCACCTTCAGAATCAATGGTTTGCGGCAAACAGTCCCAAATCATTTTTGGCCCGACTTGTGAGTCCTGGGTACTAGCCCCCCACTTTTTTTCAGGCGCACACCGCGGAGTGTGATGGGGCGGTACCGGCATGGCTGGTTTCCCGTAGTCCTGAACGTAATGGACCGCACGCGCCTTCATTTGACACTGGTAAACCGGCCGAGGGACAATGAAGGCTCAAGCGGGAGTAACTCAGCTGGTAGAGTGCAACCTTGCCAAGGTTGATGTCGCGGGTTCGAATCCCGTCTCCCGCTCCAGCCTCGCTGTATGACAGTCCGCTGGTTGTTGCCGTCCTTAGCCGCATGCACCCTTCTTTGCGCTGGTGGCGACATCCCTGCCTTTCCGGGGGCCGAGGGTTTCGGGGCTAGGACGGCCGGTGGGCGCGGTGGCAACGCGGTCTTCGTGACGAACCTGAACGATGCCGGTCCGGGGAGTCTCCGGGCAGGCTGCGGCTCGAAGGGCCCGCGGATCGTCATCTTCCGCGTTGGGGGAATCATCGACTTGCGGTCGCCCCTGGAGATTGCCGAGCCATACATCACCATCGCGGGGCAGAGCGCACCCGGAGATGGCATCTGCCTGCGCGGGTACACCCTCGAGATCCGGACGCACGATGTGGTGGTGCGCTTCCTGCGCAGCCGCCCGGGCGAGAACTCGGGCAAAGAGGTGGACGCGATCTCGGTCGCCGGCAACAGCCGGAACGTAGTGCTGGACCATTGCTCGGCGAGCTGGTCGGTGGACGAAGCGCTGTCGCCCAGTGGGGGAATCTCGGACGTGACGGTGCAGTGGTGCATCATCAGCGAGGCTCTGAACCACAGCGTGCACCACAAAGGCGAGCACGGCTACGGCTCGCTGGTGCGGGCGGCGGGCGGCGTCTCCCTGCACCACAACCTTTGGGCGCACAACAGCGCGCGCAACCCGCGGCTGGGGGACAACTACGGCCGGCCTCCGTATCCCAGCTTCGACTTCCGGAACAACGTGGTCTACGACTACGGCGCCATGTGCAGCGGCATGACCGGCGATGTCCTCAGCGTGAACTACGTCTCGAACTACATCCGGCCGGGGCCGAGCAGCAACCGCCGGCGCGGCCCGATTGTGCTGACCGACCAGGCGGACGCGAAATACTACATCGCCGGGAACATCGTCGAGGGGAATGCCGAGCTGAGCGCGGACAACACCAGGATGTTCGACCGTATGGAGTGGAAGGGCCGCAGACTGGTGACGCTTTTCGAGCAGCCATTCGCGGCGCCCGAAGTAACGACTCTGCCGGCCAAAGCGGTGTTCGAGGCGGTGCTGGGTTGGGCGGGGGCTGCGCTTCCCACCCGCGATGCGGTGGATGCGCGGATCGTCTCGGAGGCGAGGAAGGGCACCGGATCCATCATCGACTCGCCGCGGCAGGTGGGTGGATGGCCGGTGTACCGCTCCGGCCGCCCGCCGCGGGACCAGGATGGCGATGGCATTCCGGACGCCTGGGAGAAGGCGCACGGCCTCGACCCGCGCGATGCATCGGACGCCTCGGCCGACCGTGACGGCGATGGCTACAGCAATCTCGAGGAGTACCTCAACGAACTGGTGCGCCGCGCGCAGGACAAGCGCTGAGGGCGCGTACGCACGCACGCTCCGGCGGAAACCTGTGAGCGTAAACCTGTGGGGGCAACCGGGACAGGGCTGGAGCCCTATCGTACCGGCGGCCGAGGCAGTCCCTCGGTTGCGGACAAAACCTATAATGAATGAGAGGCCCGGGTGGCGAAACCGGCAGACGCAAAGGACTTAAAATCCTTTGGGGGGCAACCCCCGTGTGGGTTCAAGTCCCACCCCGGGCACCAGTTGAGCCTGTGAGCGAGCTGGAGCGGCAAGTCGGCCTGTTTCTCGATGAACTGAAGCGCGAGAATGTCTCGGCGCACACGGTGCGCGCATATGCGAGCGACCTGCGGCAGTTCGTCGAGTACTTATCGCCGCCGGGGGGAGAGGCGCCGGGGATCGGGGCGCTGGATACGCTGGCGCTGCGCGAGTGGCTGGGAGATCTCTACCGCCACAAGCTGAAGGCCGTGTCGATGCGGCGAAAGGTCGCCGCGGTGCGCTCCTTGTTCCGCTTCCTGATCCGGCAGGGTTTGGCGGAGGTCAACCTGGCGCGCCTCATCCGCACGCCCAAGGCGCCCAAGACGCTGCCGCGGGTGATGACGGCGGAGCAGGCCAACTCGCTGCTGGACCAGATTGCGGCGGGGAAACTGGAGCGGCCGCATCCCGCGCGCGACGTGGCTATCTTCGAGCTGCTCTACGGCTGCGGCATCCGCATCAGCGAACTGGCTGGGCTGAACCTGGCCGATGTGGACCTGGCCGAGCGATGGCTGCTGGTCCGCGGCAAGGGGAAAAAGGAGCGGCAGGTGCCGTTCGGCTCGAAAGCCGCCGCGGCGCTGGAACGCTATCTGGCGGAGCGCGCGAGTGAACCGCAGGAGACCGCCGTGTTCCTGAACCACCGGGGGCGGCGGCTCACGGATCGTGGGGCCCGAGGGATAGTCAAACTCTACGCGACTCTGGTGGGAGGCGATCCGTCGCTCCACCCGCACAGTTTCCGGCACGCATTTGCGACGCACCTGCTCAGCGACGGGGCCGATCTGCGGGCCATCCAGGAACTGCTGGGCCACGCCCGGCTATCCACCACCCAGAAGTACACGCAGGTTTCGCTCACCGATCTCATGGTGGTATACGACAAGGCGCACCCGAAAGCGTAGGGGCAGAGATGGTGAGGCGGGCGAAACCGCCCGCCTCACGCGGTTGAAGACGCTGGTCAGCGGGAGGCCATCAGCAGGACTTGTTCGGGCCGCCGTGCGCTGGCCGTCTTGGCAAGTTCCTTCTCGGTCTTGGATTTCGGCAATTCCAACCCGGAAGTGACCCCTGCCCACCAGATGTCCGCCAGGAAGTAGTTGCTCCCGTAACGGTGGAACACCAGGCTGGATTGATCCGGCGCACTGTTCCGCGACGCCGCGTTCCCGGTGAAGAGAACCACATGGCGGCTGTCGTCGCTCCGCATGGCCATAAGGCTGAGGACCTCGAGCCCGCAGTCGTGGATCTCATACTCGCCGGCTGGCAACACAGTGTTGTTGACCGCGAACTCGAATGGAACGTTAACCCGCATCGTCGACCCGGTCTGCGCGTAACCAGACGCCACTGCGAGCGTGGCCAGCAGACCGAAAGTAACCAACCATCTGAATCTCATGGAAACCCCTCCTTGTTGATTGTGCAGGATCGGCTGCGCCCGGCGCCCTCGCTCCGCTGTGGAACGCGAGGCCCAGTAACCGGATCAGCCATCCTACACTAGCTAAGACGTACAGTTCGCGCGCGGAGCAACGGAGGCGGCGAGGAAATTACAAGACCTTACAATTGTGTTATGGGGATTTGCGAGCGGAGGCGGGCGAAACCGCCCGCCTCAATGTGACGGTTGACAACTCCGGGGGTTGCCGAAAAACGGTGGCAGGCACCGCTGTCCACGCGCTCGATAGCCGTAGAAGGTTGACCCGCAGTTCCTGCCAGCTTGGGACAGGAGCCAGCCACCATTTTTCAGCAGGCTCTCCGGTCAGCGGGAAGCCATCAGGGTTACTTGCTCAGGCCGGCGGAGGCCCGCGGTTTTCGCAACTTCGATCTCGGTCTTGGTCTTTGGAAACTCCAGCCCGTCCGTCGAAGCCGCCCACCAGATGCTCGCCAGGAAGTAGTTGCTTCCGTAACGGTTGAACACCAGAGTCGGCTGCTCCTGCGCCTTGTCACGGCCCGCCTGGATCGCGATGACGAAGGCTGCGGAGTCGCGATTGGTGGTCTGGAGACTCACTACGCGGGGGAGAGAGTTGCTTTGCACGGTGTAATCGCCGGCCGGGAGAACGGTCCGGCCAACCGTGAACTCGAATGGAACGGAAACCCGCATGCTGTTCGACTGCGCGTAGCCCGTTGCCGACGCCAGCGCCACAACAGCGGCGAGCGTGATCAGAGACCTGCTTTGCATTGAAGCTCCTCCTCGGGGAATTTTCGCAAGGCGGCTTGGGAGAAAACAGATTGAGACCCTGCTACTCGATGCCCAGGAAGCTTGCCCAGCCGCTTCTGCACGGGTTAGATGCAGTGATCCCGGGGAGGATTCGACATGCGCCACAGAAGTTACATCTGCTGCCTGGGCACAGCGCGCGCGGCGCTGGGAGGGAACAACCCACCAGCCTGGAGGATGCTCTGGCCCTCCGGCCCGGTGAGGAAATCGAGGAACCGGCGGGCTGCCGCGGCCTGGCGGGTCGAGGCCACGATCCCACAAGAATGCCGGATAGGCGAATGCAGATTCTCCGGCAACAGGATGCCTCCCTGGCTAAAGACCAGGGACCAGGCCGTGATCACCGCCTCAGCGTTGCCGCTTCGGGCGTACTGAAAAGCCTGGCGAACGTTCTCGCCGAACACGAGACGGGATTGCAGTTCTATCCAAAGCCCTTGATTCACAAGCGCTTCTTTGGCAGCGGCGCCATATGGCGCATGCACCGGGTTAGGGATGGCGAAGTGGAGGACTCGCGGACTGCGAAGATCCTCAAGACGTTGGATGCGACCGTCCTTGGACCAGAGCGCGATCCGGCCAGAGGCGTAGGTCCGCACGGAATCCGGCGCCAACCGCCCGGCGCGTGCGAGTTCCGCGACATAGTTCTCGTTCGCGGACAGGAACACGTCGTAGGGCGCGCCCTGCTCGATCTGACGGCTGAGCATGCCACTGGATCCCAGGACGAAGCGGAGCCGTATTCCGGAGGAGCGCTCGAAAGCCCGGGTCAGCGGTTCCTGTAGCGGGGCAAGATCAGCGGCTGCGGCGACGAGGAGTTCTGGCGGGGGGGATTGAACCGCAAGGCAAGTTGACAATACAGGACTAAAGTTTGATAATAGAATTGTGCTAAGGAGGGCGGCAACCCTGCCCATTCGCAGGTTGGAGGTCATCTGGCACTATTTTAGGAGGCTTGGAGGGACATGAGCAAGATTATTGGCATTGACCTGGGAACGACATTCTCGGTGGTGGCCGTGATGGAGGGTGGCCAATCGGTTGTCATTCCCAACCAGGAAGGTGCGCGCACGACGCCTTCGGTGGTGGGTTTCACCAAGAGTGGGGAGCGGCTGGTGGGCCAGGTAGCCCGGCGCCAGGCGGTCACCAATCCGGAAAACACGGTTTTCTCGATCAAGCGCTTCATGGGGCGCCGGTTCGCCGAGGTCACCGAGGAGATGAAGCTGGTGCCGTACAAGGTGGTCAGCGGCGACAACAACGACGCGCGGGTGGAGATCTCGGGCAAGAAGCACTCACCGCCGGAGATTTCGGCGATGATCCTGACCAAGCTGAAGGAGGCCGCCGAGGCGTATCTTGGGCAGAAGATCACGCAAGCGGTCATCACGGTACCGGCGTACTTCAACGACGCGCAGCGGCAGGCCACCAAGGACGCGGGCAAGATCGCGGGGCTGGAGGTGATGCGGATCATCAACGAGCCGACGGCGGCGGCGCTGGCCTACGGGCTGGACAAGAAGAAGAACGAGACCATCGCGGTGTACGATTTCGGCGGCGGCACGTTCGACATCTCGATCCTGGAAGTCGGCGAGGGCGTGGTGGAGGTGAAGTCGACCAACGGCGACACCCACTTGGGCGGGGACAACATCGACCAGCGGATCATCGAATGGATCATCGCCGAGTTCAAGAAGGAGAACGGGATCGACCTGTCGAGGGACCTGATGGCGTTGCAGCGGCTGAAGGAGGCCGCCGAGAAGGCGAAGATCGAGCTCTCGACGCTGCTGGAGACCGAGATCAACCTGCCGTTCCTCAGCGCCAACGAAAGCGGCCCCAAGCACCTGGTGATCAAGCTCGGGCGGACGCGCTTGGTGCAGATGATACAGGACATCCTGAACCGCACGCTGGAGCCCTGCAAGCGGGCGATGGCGGACGCCAACGTGACGCCGTCGCAGATCAACGAGGTGGTGCTGGTGGGCGGTTCGACGCGCATCCCGCGGGTGCAGGAGATGGTGCGGGAGTTCTTCGGCAAGGAGCCGCACAAGGGAGTGAACCCGGACGAGGTGGTGGCGATCGGCGCGGCGGTGCAGGGCGGG
>Ga0187850_10001867_pt1 | contig 21093 bp, 27 predicted proteins | sample June2016WEW_4_15_FD_132436 | JGI IMG/M metagenome (GOLD analysis project Ga0187850, IMG submission 132436) | Peatland microbial communities from SPRUCE experiment site at the Marcell Experimental Forest, Minnesota, USA - June2016WEW_4_150 | ecosystem: Environmental > Terrestrial > Soil >... | reverse complement strand
GTTGATCGGATTCTCGACAAGGGAATCGTGATCGACGCCTGGGCCAAGGTGTCGCTGGTCGGGATCGAGCTGTTATCCGTCGAAGCCCGCGTGGTGATCGCTTCGGTCGAGACCTACCTGAAGTATGCCGAAGCTATTGGTCTGACAGCCAATGCTGCGGCTCCTGCTTAATGCTCGCTGGGAGACCGATCTCTGCCGATTGGGGGGCCGTGGTATGGCCCTCCGTTTGGCAGTGAGCGGTGAGATGAAGGGACCAGAAGATCAAAGGGAGGGGAACCATGGGTAGATTGTTGGAAGACATGACTCGACTGAGCGAGGACATCCAAGCGCTGCGCGGAAGCCGTCGAGCGTTCCGAAAAGAACTCGCAGATGGCGACAGGGAGCGCAAGATCGATGTTTTTGAAATGTGTGCGGATCTTGCGGACACACAGGCTCGAGTGGCCGAGAGGACGAAAGCGGAGCGTCTTGCCTTCTTGAAAAACCTGAAGCGAACCGTCCGCGGGCAGTTGCGGGGAGTGCGGGCGGATATTGCTGGCGCCCGGCAAGCTTGGTCTGGCGTGGCCGCGTAGCGGCCTGGTGAGGAAGCCTCCGGGAGTTGGAATTGAACCATCCCCTTTGACCCCGCCCCCGCACTCGACGGAAGGTAGCTGACCGAATGGGTGGCGGTGAGGATGACGAGATTAAGGAATCTTAAGGAGAACAACATGGGTATGCTGACCGACGACCTGACTCGATTGCGGAACGAAATCCTGGGGCTACGGAGCTCGCGCCAGGGACTGATCCATGATCTGGTGCGCGAGACCAAAGACCGACGGGCTGACGTGTCAAGTATGCTCGCCAACACTTCCGAAGCCCTCAGTGCCGTCGCCAAGGCGACGAAAGCCGATCGTTTGGGTTCCATCGCGGACCTCAAAAGCGCCGTCGCCGACATTCTGAGTGGCGTTAGCACGGATCTCTGTGGCATTCGCCAAGCTTGGCTGGCCTCGGGTACCCCAGCGCGCCGGGCTGGGGGGAAATGCGAAAAACAGACAAGGCAGGTAGCCGCTGCCAACCCGAAAGGAAGGCGGGGTGTGACAGGTCGCAAGCCCGCGCCGGTACGCAAGGAGCGATAGCATTAAGTCCCCGACTGCCGGGATGCGGGTTAAGCTCCGACGAGCTCAAGATGCTTGGAGAGAGGAAAAAACACGATGAATGGTGACGAGGCGAAGGATGTCCTGGTGGCCAGCGAAGCAGTCGAACCCCAAGGACACAGTATTGTGCCTGAGCCCAGCGATGAGTTCGTCTTGACCCCGCAGATCAAGGCGCTGGCAGACAGGGCGCTGAGCTACCTGGATGTCGGATACGCGGTCCACTTCGCAGGGCCGGCAGGCACGGGAAAGACCACCCTCGCCTTGCACGTGGCCGCGCAGATCGGCCGGCCGGTTGTCCTCATCCATGGCGACGACGAATTTGGCAGTTCCGACCTGATTGGCAAGAATTCCGGCTACCGCAAGTCCAAGCTCATTGATAATTATATCCACTCCGTGGTGAAGACCGAAGAAAGCTTGAGCACGCTTTGGGAGGACCATCAGCTCACCACCGCCTGCCTCAACGGACACACCCTCATTTACGATGAGTTCAACCGTTCCCGGCCCGAAGCCAACAATGTGCTCCTCAGCATCCTGGAAAAGAGGATTCTCAATCTGCCTAGCCTGCGCCGGTCCGGTGAGGGGTACGTGCATGTACACGAGAACTTTCGGGCCATCCTGACGTCGAACCCTGAGGAATATGCCGGCGTCCACAAGACGCAGGACGCGCTGGTGGACAGGATGATTACCATCGACCTCGGACATTTCGATCGCGAAACGGAGATTCAAATCACGAAGGCGAAGTCAGGCATTCCCACCGAGGATGCCGAAAGGATCGTGGATATTGTCAGGGACCTCCGCGGGGTGGGTGTGAACAACCACCGCCCCACAATTCGGGCTTGTATCGCCATCGCCAAGATCCTTTCCCACCGCAACGGGCGCGCCCAGATAGGGGATTCCACCTTTTGGTGGGTATGCTGCGACGTTCTCAAGACGGACACGGCGAAAGTTACTCACGACGGCCAGTCACTTATGTTGGAGAAGGTGGAAGAGGCGATCGGGAGAATCTGCGGGAACCCTGGGAACGGCAACCATGCGAAGCGGCGGAAGAATCACCACCGGAGTGCTCCGGCGTGAAAGGGACGCACTTATGCCTGTACCTCTTAGGGGTCTGAGGACCATTCGTACGTTGGCGGGCCGATTGGACCGCCTCTTTGTTCCCCACAGGGCGCACATACAAATCGCGTGCCTGGAAATTGAAAAGGCGCGGCGCGCTGCCGAAAGAAGAACCGCGAGCCAGCGGGTGGCCGAGCTTGATGCCCGCCTCCGTGAAATCGAGGCCGAAGAGGCGGCCCTTTTCCAGCGACTGGCCGAACGAAGCAAGGGCAGACGCGTCGATTCCCCGGGGGCCGACCTAAGGCCCGCTCCGGCGCGGACTGCCAACGCGTTCAGGATCAGGTACTAAGGCAAAGGAGCCCGCGCCGGTCAATTGGGCGGGCTCACCTCGGGGAAAGGTGCCTGGAGGTGGGTTCCTTCCGCACATCGTTCTCTCTGGACCTTGAGGAGGAGAAATGAAAATCAACTGTTTGGGCTGCGGGTTCAAATTAGATCTGGACGAGGCTTACGACGACTATGATGGCCCGGTGAAATGCTTCGCATGCGAGGCAATTCTTGAGATCCGCACGGAACAGGGCTACATCAAAGCGGTCCAGCAAGAGAACGCCGTAATGCATCCCTCGGCCGCCAGGGTCCTCGAGCGCGGTCGCAACCGAGCGAAAGAGGTTGCCTGAGAGACCAGGGGGTCCGGGACCTCGTCGGACTGACTCAAGAATAACCATGAAACGGTCGATGTATCCGCTGAGAGATCAGGTCTATGAAGGGGGCAAAGTGGCGCTTGGTGGAGAAAGCTCCGAGAAGGGAGTAGGTCGAGGGGACCGCCATCAACTCGAGTTCATTAGCGATGTCCATGCTCGACCCTGCGACACCTTGCTCACTCGTATCCTGGAACTCCACTTCGCGGGTAACACCGCGGACGACATTGCCGTGCAAGTTCTCACTACCGAACCAGAAAACGCCATGTTCCGCACGGCGATGTTGGTGGAGATCATTCTTTATTACACCGGCTGTTCTCCGGAGGAGAAACAACCGTGAGTACGGGCCAAACATCAATCGCGAAAGCGACTGAGAAATGCCTGCCGACCCGAGTTGGGGGCGGAGGCAGAACTTACATTTACGCGGTCATAGGCAACGCTCAAGACCGCTCATACGGTGAGGTTGGCATCGATGGACGTGATGTGTACTGTATCCCCGTGGGACGAGTGGCCGCCGTCGTCAGCAACCTGTCTAGCGATAAGATCCGCCCGGAACGTTCCCGTCTTTCCGCCCATCAGCAAGTCCTCAAAAAGATCATGACGGAGACCACGCCGTTGCCTATGGCCTTCGGGATCCTCGCGGAGAACCCGCAGGCCGTTCGAAAAATGCTTTCCCGTAACCAGCATGCTTTCCTGGTGCAACTCAATCGCGTCGTGGGCAAAGTTGAAATGGGTCTGCGGGTCACCTGGGACGTGCCCAACATCTTCGAATATTTCGTGAATACCCATCCGGAACTCAGGCTGGTTCGGGACCGATTGCTGGGGGTCCAACGCGAACCCACGCAGGAACAGAAGATCGAAGTCGGGAGGATGTTCGACCGTCTTCTCAACGAGGACCGGGACGCTTACGCCGAGAAAGTGGAAGGCATTCTGGCCCCTCTCTGCGCCGAGATCGAGCGGAATAAAAGCCGCAACGAACGCGAGGTGCTGAATCTGGCCTGTCTCGTGGAGCGCGCGGCGACGCCGCAATTCGAAGCCGGCGTCTTCGAGGCCGCGAAGCAATTTGATAACAACTTTGCCTTCGACTACAACGGGCCGTGGGCCCCCCATAACTTTGTCGAGATCGACCTCCGGCTCTAAGACCGGCCCGGCGGGAGGATGCCATGGTGCTCGTGGACGACCTTTTAAAGCTTCCGATCACCGGTCTGGTCTGGATCGCCCGTCAGGTTCAGAACGCCGCCCAGGAGGAACTTGCCAACGAGTCCGAATCCGTCACCGCCGAATTGAGTCAGCTCTACATGATGTTGGAGACTGGAAAGATCTCGGAGGAAGAGTTTGCCGCGGGGGAAGGGACATTACTTGAACGGCTGGACAGAATACAAGAGCGTGACCGGGACCTTAAAGAGGAGGATGGCGGAGCGCAAGAGCAGGAACATAGTGAAATGAGAAGGGTCGCATAGGGGCCGCATTCGATGCCCGGAGAATATGGCATCTCCATCGTTTTTAGACTACCGAGGCCTGCAACTGCTTATCTTCGGCGGGAAAGGCGGGGTCGGCAAGACGACCTGTGCCACCGCCACGGCGTTACAATTGGCCAAGCGCTCAACCCAATTATCTTTTCTCCTGGTTTCCACTGACCCGGCGCACTCGCTCGCCGATAGCCTGGCGGACTTGCTCCCCCCCGACAATTTGAAGGTATTTGAGCTGAATGCCCGGGAATACCTCACCACCTTCAAGAAGACACACCACGACAAACTCCGGGAAATCGCCTCGCGCGGAACCTTCCTCGATGACGACGAGATCAGCCGCTTCCTGGACCTCTCTTTGCCGGGCTTGGATGAACTCATGGCCTTTCTGGAGATCTCCGCGTGGGTGGAAAATCGCAGCTACGATTGCATTGTCGTAGACACCGCCCCCAGTGGTCATACGCTACGCTTGCTTGCCATGCCGGAATTCCTCCGCAAATGGCTGGACATGCTGGAGACCCTGCTGGCGAAGCACCACTACATGAAGTGGGCCTTCACCCGCACCCACTATCGCGACGAGCTCGATACCTTCCTCGAGGAGATGTCGGCCTCAGTGAAACGGATGGAAGAGCTGCTCCGGGATTCGGCGCGTTGCCGGTTTGTTCCGGTGATGCTTGCCGAAGCGATGAGTATCCGCGAGACCGTCACGATCGTGAAGGAAGTGGACCGTCTCAAGCTGCCGGTGAAGGATATCGTGATCAACAGGCTCTATCCGGATAATCCCTGCGTGGTATGTCGGGATGAATCCCTCCGCCAGATCCGGGAACTGCGGAATCTTTTCAGCCAAACCCATTTGTCCAGGTTTGCACTTTGGACTGTCCCGCTTTACTCCGAGGAGGTACGTGGGCGGAAAGCTCTCAAGTCGTTCTGGGATGGGGTCGGGCAAATCACCCAAGCCCCTGCCGCGGAGCGTGAACCGCCGGCAGTCCAGGCGCTTAGGGTAGAGGCAGCCGGTCCATGGCCTCCGCCCGAGGCTACCCTGCGGATTTTTGCGGGCAAGGGCGGCGTGGGAAAGACCACTCTGGCCTGCGCCACGGCCCTGCAACTGGCGCAGAACACTTCAGGGAGGAATGTCCTTCTGTTCTCGACGGGGCCTGCGCACTCGTTGTCAGCTTGCCTCGAGGTGCCGATCGACTCCCGGCCAAGGGTCGTCGTGTCCGGCCTCTCGGCGATGGAAATCGACTCACAGGCGGAATTTGAGGCCTTGAAGAAGCAGTATGCCGGGGACATCGAGAAATTCCTACAATCGATGTCGAGCCAGTTTGACCTAACGTTTGACCGCGAAGTAATCGAGAGAATTCTGGATCTCTCCCCTCCCGGCTTGGACGAGGTGATGGGCCTGACGCGGGTCACGGCGCTGCTCGCCTCGGGCCGCTACGACTTCCTGGTACTCGATTCAGCATCAACCGGTCACCTGATTCGGCTGCTGGAACTCCCGGAAGTCATCGACCAGTGGCTGAAGGTCTTCTTCGACCTCTTCCTGAAATACCAACAAATCTTTCGCCTCACGAAGTTTTCTCAGGAACTGGTGACGGTATCCAAGAATCTCAAGCGGTGGAAACAATTGTTGAGCAATCCGGCCACGGCCGCGCTTTATGCCGTCAGCATTCCCACCGATATGGCCTTTGAGGAAACGCGGGATTTAGTGGCCGCCTGCGAGCGCTTACACATCAGTGTGCCCGGTCTCTTTCTCAACCTCGTCACGCCCCTCAGTGATTGCGACTTGTGTTCCGCCCTCTATCGCAGGGAGTCTCTGGTGCGCAATAAGTTTCAGCAGAGTCTTCCGGGTAAGGACTTAACCGTGGTTTATCGAGGTGGGGAGATACGAGGCCTTCGCCGGCTGGGAGAACTGGGTAAGACCCTTTACCAGGGCGCCGGCGTGGAATCGAGCGTCTTATGGCAATTGAAGGCAACACGGGAAACCCGCAGGCCCCAGCTTCAGAATTAGTCCTGGCCGACAGCGAACGAGCCTCGCTGTGCGAGGTCCTTGATCGGGTACTGAACAAGGGGGCTGTGGTGACCGGGGATGTAACAATCTCGGTCGCCGATGTCGACCTCGTTTACCTCGGACTGCAAATCGTGCTCACGTCCATGGAGACGGCGCGCCAAAGCCTTTGCCGAGCGCCGGTGGAATTGGGCGCAGGCATGAGTGAGCCTTGGAAAGGAGAAGGCGAATGGATTCACCGGAGCTGGCGCGGGTCGAGTCTGGGGCCCTGAGTGACTTCGTCCGGGTGATGAAGGTTGTCCCCCCTCCTCGGCCTTCCGACGGTCGGCGGGGGCGAACCGCCCGCTTGAACCTCGATGCGAACAATGCCAAGAACGGCCTCGGACAACTGGTGCTGACTCTGGTCAAGCTCCTTCACGAATTACTGGAGCGCCAGGCCATCCGCCGCATCGAGGCTGGCTCCCTAAGCGACCCGCAGATTGAAAGGCTCGGACTGACGCTGATGAGGCAAACCCAGGAGATTGATCGGCTCCGAAAGGAATTTGGCCTGGAGGAAGAGGACCTCAACTTGGATCTCGGCCCGCTCGGAAAGCTTTTGTAGAAGGAGATATCATGGCGCAGCAACGCAGCCTGGCACACGGGGTGGAAAGTTCAACGTTGGCCGATGTGCTGGAGCGTGTTTTGGACAAAGGGATCGTCATCGCCGGCGATATCAGAGTGAAATTGGTCGACATCGAGCTGCTAACTATCCAGATCCGCCTGGTCATCTGCTCGGTCGATAAAGCCAAGGAAATGGGGATGGATTGGTGGGTGAACAACCCGATATTTCGCCGGGAAGAAGATCATGGAACCCTCGCCAGCATCGAGGAGCGGATGGGAAAACTGGAAGCCTCGCTCATGAAGGAGGGAACCGTGAACGAGCCCCCGCCGGCGAGCGCCTTTCAGCAAAGATAGTGCGCGGGAACGATGAAGAAAACGAAAGCCGACAAGCCGCTTCCCTCCGCGCGGTCCCTGCGGGCGCTGATTCTCGAGGACAATCGCCAGGACGTGGAACTGATGGTGGCGCTCCTGAAGCGGGTGGGCTATGCCGCATGAGGAGATGAGTTATGCGAGTTTTCGACCGAATTGATCCGACGACGCTGGACCGCCGCGAACTGCACCTGTGGTTGCTGGCTCTCACGGTCATTATGATATTGTCCACGGGTATGGCATTGCTGATGTATCCGACAGCCTTTTCGGACCCCCTTATCGTGAGTGGCCCAACCTTGCGTAAAACGTTCTTCGGCTTCTGCGCATTGTCCGTCCTTTTTGTCGGCTACTTCTTGGACCGACAACTGACGATCCACAAGCTCCGGAGGCAGGTTGTCGAGGAGCAGAACCGTATGATGCAGATTCGCCACGGGGCTAGCGCTGCGTTGTTGGAATCGTTGCCCGGGATCAGCCATTTTCAGGATCGGTTGAGCATGGAGTTTCGCCGTGCGTCCAACACGCAACAATCCCTCTCGTTACTGGCAGTGCAATTGAAGTCTTCACGCGGACTTCTTGATGCGAGGGAGATCGCCACGTCCTTTGGCGACGCGGCCAAAGCGCTTATCCACACGTTGCGCCCGGAAGACTCGATTTATCAGTTCCGGGCCGGTGTGTTCGGAATCCTGCTGCCCGGCGTATCCGCAGCAGAGGCCTACAGCGTTTCGGACCGGATCGCAGATCGTTTGCGGGCTGCCTCGGGTGCCAGTGAGTGCTTCTCGTTTGATCTCCACGTGGTCAATTATCCTGAGCACGTCGCAACCGCTCGCGAAATGGAGAAAGCCGTCGCCTCTCACTTCCCTGCAAATCAACCGGAGCGCAGGGAGCCTGAGAAAAGTACGAGCGTAAGAGGGCCGTTAGTTGTCGATTCCTCCCGGGGAAATCCCGCTTCCGGAGATCCGGCATCTGACACTCAACCATCCATCCTGCAAGTCCCACCGCCTCCATGAATGTCACCTCCTTACAAACGCCGGTCGCAGTGTTGTCTTCGCTAAACGTACGCGAGCGTTACTTTGGCGCGCGAGATGGCGTTGGTTTTGACTAATGTCGCCACTGTGTTGATGAACGGCACCCGAGTATGCATGGCACTTGGCGAACGGGACGGCGGCAAGGAGAAAGCAGCGAACCAACTGGGGCCCATAAACCCGCAGATTTGCATCACAAAAGTCCCCACACCTCTGCGCAAAGGCGAACCGCTGAATCGTTGGAAATTATTGAACATACAATGGTAGCGGCGGTGAGACCCGAACCCACTGCCTAAAGATTATGAGTCTACGAGTTCTGCGGAGGGCATTAGATTAGAAGAGACGATGGCATCACGATGGCGAGAGTTCGAACGACATGCATGAATCGGGTCATGTGCTGCCCGGTGCGTGACACGCCATGCGCACGACGGGCTTAGGACAGCGAATCGCGGCTTCGCAGAACCACCTCGAGTTTAGCTCAGGTGCAAAAATGTGGGAACAACTTGGGAACAATAACGCCGGAATACCCCGTAAAACCCTGCTCCTAGACCGAAGAAAAAGCTAAGTGAACCAACAAGATACATGGTTTTGACTTGCCTACGAAGCAAGGGGTCGGGTGTTCGAATCACCCCGGGCGTACCATCCCAACCCTCACTGCCTCATGGGATTGGCGCTCTCCCCTTCGTAACCAATTTTTCTTCCGAGGGAACATTTGGGAACAACAAGCGCGCCAAGTCCTCGATGGCCTGGCGTTTCACCTCTTCCGAGTGGTGTGTATAGATCAAGGCCGTCTCGGGGCTCGCATGTCCGAGAAGTCATTGCAGGACCGGCACTGCGACGCCGGCATTCCCGTTGTATGTGCTGAAGGTGTGACAGAGCCAATGCTCGCCGAAGCATGGAATCCCCAGGCGTGCGCACACCGGCCACAGGTGTCGCCGCCTGAGGCTGCGGTCACGGAACGGCGTTCCTACGGCACTTGGGAAGAGCCAAGCGGAACCCGTGGGTCGCATCTTGAGCCAATGGTGCAGGGTGGGGATGAGGCCTGATGCGGGCGGTAGCGTTCAGTAAACCCCTGTCGGTGTTTTTCGCGTTCGCGGCCCGGCTCGCTGAAAGGCGGCAGAAGCCAGCCGGCCACTAATCACTTTTCAGTCGTCCCAGAGAGTGTTATCCTGCCATCACTTCTAGTGGTGAACCCGCCCGTTTACGCGTGAGGTGCAGAGAATGCCCCGCGGATACCGACTCACTTGCCAATGGAAACCCCTCCAACTCCTGGCCGGGCAGGTGGAGCGGATTGGCGTAGGTTTGCCGGGGGCAGGATGGGAAGACCTGGTGGCAAGGGTTATGGAATGCCCCCGCGGAGTGGAAACCGCGCCAGGAAACGTCGCGGCCTACAAGCTCTATCCTCAAAGCGCGGTCCACAAACAGGAGGGGAGTGAATCAACCCTGCAGCTTGGTGACTCAGCTCAAATCGACGCAACAGTTTGAGCAGGAGGAGAACCATGGAGATTGAAACCTTAGAGAAGATTCTGGACGAACACCCGTTCTTTCGAAGCATGAAGGAGCACCATCTCCGGATCATCGTCGAAAGCGCAACCGTCGTGCGCTTCGAACCCCAACAGGTGATCTTTCACGAGGGTGAACCAGCTCAGCGTTTTTATCTCATTCGAACGGGCAAGGTGGCATTGCAGCTTGTGTCCTATCGCACCGAACCCTTAACTCTCCTGACCCTCGGAGAAGGCGACATCATCGGATGGTCGTGGCTCTTTCCACCCTACCGCTGGAAATTGACTGCCCAATCGCTCGATGTTACACGGGCCATCTCCTTGGACGGAAGGAGCCTTCGTCAAAGATGTGAAGAAGACCACGACCTTGGCTACGAATTCATGAAACGATTTGCCCAGATTATCGACAACCGCGTCGAGGCACTTTCAGCACACTTTGTCGAGACCGGATAGAAGCGCGTCCAGATAACAACCAGCTCCGGAGTGTGACCTGCTCTCTGGGGTTATTTCACGTGCCAGGATAGTCCCTGAGCCCTGATCTGTCTCTTTTTTCTCGATCAAGGTTGAGGTGAGTTTCCAATTCCTTGCAGGCTGGTCAGCTCGCCGCGAAACGACCAGCGAGTTCGCTCGGAGCGAAGGCACGGCGGCGGAGGCCATCAACTGAAGTCGAAGAGTGCGCAGTCCTTACGGCGGCGTCATCGAGCCGATTTCCCCTGAGGGCACGTTGGCGGTCCCAGGGAGCCCCTCCGCTTGAGGCTCTTCGACAAGTCGTCGGACGTGGGGATTGCCGCAGAGTTGCGGGATGGGGCGACCGTTTCGAGATCTCCTCTGCAAAACAGCGCCAGCTTAGCGTGTTACCCTTCTTGGGGTTGGGGGTTTTCACTCAACCAAGCCCCTTATTCACAGCAGTCAGCAGCGACAGTTGAAATCCTCGGCGAAAACGGTGAGGGAGCTTGGACAACTAGTTCCTTTCCTGAGCTATGTCCATTGCTCCTAGCCGACGCTTTGGTAACAGTGTTGCCGTGCCTTCGCCAGATACCATCTCCTGGGCGGGGGTGCTATCACCATGTCAGCGGTGGAATGCCCCAGGGTCTTTCAGACCGTGGGCGATACTCCCGACTTCCCCCTTCATGCGGCCGCGGCGTTTCGGTCGGCACCTAGAGTAATCCCTGAAAACCTACCCGTAGAGCAGGCCCGAGAGGAGGCGCGCTGCGGCGCTATACTGAGCGTGCCACTCCCCGAACGCCCGAGAGCTATCGACTGCCTTCTGAGCCAGTGCCAGCCCCAAAACCCTTACTTTGGGGAGGGGGCCTGACGTGTTAACCGTCCCAACCACGTGTCCTTTTTGCGCTTGCGGCTGCGGGTTTTACTTGCTGGCAAATAAAGGGGAACTGGTTGGCGTGGCGCCGAGCGAAACCCATCCGGTGTCTTTGGGAAGGCTTTGCGCCAGGGGTTGGGGCGCGCATGAGGCTGCCTTGTGGGGGGACCGGGTGTGCCAACCGCTGGTCAACCGGAACGGGAAGCTGCAGTCTGCTTCGTGGGTCGAGGCGCTTGACTACGTTACAGGGCGCATCAAGGATTTGATCGCGGCCGGCAAGTCTATAGGGGTACTTGGTTCTCCTCGGGCAAGCAATGAGGAGAACTTTCTGGCTGGCAAGCTTGCTCGGGCTGGATTCCAGACCAACAACGTCGATTTTTGCTTCCATTCCATCTGTCGCCCGTTATTTGCAGGTCTTGAGGACGTATGCGGCGAATACGCCCCTTCAATCAGTCTGGATGACATCGAAGCAAGCCAAACGATCTTGCTGATTGAGGGTGATCTGGCCCAGACGCATCCGCGGGCTGCTTTTTCTGTGATGAAAGCGGTGGAACGAGGAGCCCACCTTATAACCACAGGCTACATCAGGACGCAGATGGCGCGCCTGTCATCCCTCCACCTGCAGGCAACCCCTGGAAATAAAGGTGAAGTGATCAATGGTCTTCTGGCCGCTGTCCTCCATCTCGGGTTGAAAGATCGAACATCCGTAGCGGTCGATTGCGAAGGATATGACGCACTGCGGGGAGACATAGAGACTGTCAAGATCACCGAAGAGATGCGCCAGGCAGCGGAGTGGATCGCGCACGCCAAACGGGCGACGTTCTTGATGGCCCCGACGAGTGGGCATGGCGATCAGACTCGAAATGACGCCGCTGCCCTCGCCACGCTGGCCGCCATCACGGGACATCTGGACAGGCCGGGTTCCGGACTCTTGCCGCTTCTTGCGCGGAGCAACGTACGAGGGGCCTGCGATATGGGAATCGCACCGGATCGCCTGCCCGGTAACCAACCCCTCTGCGACGGGCGAGCTCAGCAGCGATTGCAGGACCTTTGGGGAAAGAAGCTGCCCTCGACTCGCGGATTGGAGGCAGAAGACATACTGCAATCCGTGAGCGGATTGATTGTCTTGGCCGACGATCCCCCTTCGGTGCTCCCCATGGGACAACGGGCAATGGCTGCTCTGGGGAAAATCGAGTTTCTGGTGGTATTGGATGCCTTTGTGACCCCCACCGTGAGAATCGCCCATGCGGTCCTGCCGATTGCCAGCTCTGCTGAGACTGAAGGAACACTCACCAACATGGAAGGCAGAGTCCAAAGACTTCGTGTGGCAACCGATCCGCATGGGGAAGCAAGAACTGGATGGCAGGTGCTTGCTGAGCTTTGTGCGAGGTTCGACGTCAATGTTTCATACGCTTCAGCTACGGATGTCCTGCGCGAGATCGGACAAGCGGCACCACGCTACGCTCGGACGGAGCAGCGGGCGTCGGACGACGGATGGGGTGGGCGATTGGTTAAGGATTCTGACAGGGGGAAGTTCAAGCTCTGTGCCACGGCAGTGGCAGCGCTGACGTCTGCCGAGCGTCCGCATGTGCTTGTACGTGATGGAGCTTTTGACTGGGGTCGCGACCCACTCGTTTCGTTTTCGCCGACCTTAAGTCGCGACTCTCAGTCGCAGCGAAAGCTCTTTCCGAATGGTTTTGTTGAAATCTGCAAGCAAGATGCCGACGGCCTTGGCGTTCTCGTGGGACGGCAGGTAAAGTTGACCTCCGTCCATGGGGATGCGGTAGTTCCCATTCGGGTAAGGACGGATCTCGCGCCCGGCGTGCTGCTTGTACCTTACGCGTTCCGCGATCATGTCGCCAACGTGTTGGGCACAGACAGTGTAACGGCCGTAAAAGTAGAACAGGCATAAGAGGTCGTTGATGGTCTTCGCGATACAAAGACCAAGCATGAAGAAATGGCTTGAGAAGCTACTCGAGGGCGGGGAGGTCATCGCTCCGGTTCGTGGCCCTGGCGGTGATGTCGTCTTCTCAACCATCAGTTCCCCAGCCCAGGTGGTGTGGGACTTCGGGAATCCGCTTCACCCACCAAAACAATTCGTGCTGCCTCAAACCGACCCCCTTGCCAGGATCAAGCGCAACGGCCAACGCCACGAGGTTGAACCGATTTACGATGATGCCCGCCGCATCCTCTTCAACGTACGCAGTTGTGATGTCAAAGGAATTGCCTTCCTGACTCGAATGCACGAGATGGAACCGGCGGATGCTTCGTACCTTCGCCGTGCCAATCGCCTCACGGTCATCAGCCTGGCCTGCAACACTCCCTGCCCACCCGGTTTCTGTGTATGTACTGACTCGGGCCCCTTTTTAAGCGACGGTTATGACATTCAGTTGACGGATCTGGGTAAGAACTACCTCGTGGAGGTTGGCAGCGAAAAGGGTGAAGCGGCGGTATCCGAAGCGGCGGATCTCTTCCGGAAAGCTACAGAAGGTGAACTGTTACAGCGAAAAAAACTTGAGACAGCGGCGAGAAACCGTTTTGGGCAAGAGACCTGCCATTTTGCCTCCGCCATGAGGCGCATTTCGACCGGGCGTGTGCAAGACTCGCTGTGGGACAAGATGAGCGACTGGTGCCTGGAATGCGGCGGGTGCAACCTGGTTTGCCCCACCTGTTACTGCTTCAGCGTGAAGGATCTCGGCCGTGATGGAACGTGGATTCGCTGCCGTATGTGGGATTCCTGCCAGTATGCTGCCTTCACGCTTGAAGCTTCGGGACATAACCCCCGCGAGCATCGAAAGGAGCGGATGAAGCGCCGTTTCTTCCATAAAGTGAGTGCGCAGTACTACACGCGCGACAGTATGGTCGGGTGCGTTGGCTGCGGGCGATGCATCAAGGTGTGTTTAGGCACCACGGACATGCCTGCGGTTGTAGCTGCAATCAGGAAGGGGAAATGGCATGAATGATGTATTCCTTCCAGATATTGCAACGCTCGTAAATGCCTGGGACGAGACGCCCGACACCAAGACGTTTGCATGGAGCTTCCGCGATTTGAAGGGTGGGGAGGATTTCCATTTCCTTCCTGGGCAATTCCTGGAGTTGTCCGTGTTCGGCTACGGAGAGGCCCCGTTTTGCATCGCCTCAAGCCCGACTCGGCCCGACGCATTAGAAACCACGGTCCGACGCACCGGGCAGTTGACCGATGCGTTGCACAGGCTTGGGATTGGCGGCGAGGTGGGCCTACGCGGTCCATTCGGCAACGGATTTGACGCGGAAGCGGCCCGCGGCTGGGACTTGCTTTTTGTGGCCGGCGGCATTGGCCTGGCACCGCTGCGCAGCTTGATTTGGAACGTCCTTGACGAGCGCGACCGTTTCGGCAAAGTGACCATCCTTTACGGGGCTCGGACCCCATCTGACTTGGTTTACAAGCATGAACTCAAAGAGTGGGAAGAACGCTCAGATGTGGAACTCCTCATTACGGTAGACTGGGCTGCGCCCGGTTGGACTGGAAACGTGGGGGTAGTCCCAGTTCTGTTCCAGAAGGTCACCCTTCACCCGGAGTCTACTCTGGCCTATGTTTGTGGTCCGCCGATCATGATCAGGTTCGTTGTCCGAGATCTTCTCGCGCGCGGGTTCAAAGAAGAGGCAGTCATATCCACCTTGGAACGCATGATGCAGTGTGGTATTGGGAAATGCAATCACTGCGCCATTGGCCATCGCTATGTATGCCGCGACGGGCCGGTTTTCAACTATAGCCAGATCCGGGAGTTGGTAGAGTAGAGAGAGTCTGATGCACTCATCCCCCGGCCTGTTCCCTATCGCGAATACAGGGCCAAGTTATTGGGGAACAGGAGTGCGTGCGCGTAAGGAACAGATCTGGGGTCAACCTTCATTTCCACAAGAGCCGGCAGTATGAATCTACACGAACAGCTTGCCACGGGGATTCAAGGCAAGGTGGTAGTCATGGGCATTGGTAATCCATGCCGTGGCGACGACGACGCCGGGAGCCTCGTGGCCCGGCAGATCCACGATGCACCCGGTGTGCGCGTGATCGACGCCCAAGATGTTCCAGAAGACTACTTAACCCAAGTGGTGAATCAGCGGCCCGACGCCGTCGTGCTGATTGACTCTGTTGATCTGAAGTCCGCACCTGGTTCCGTTGCGCTTTTGGACAAGGATCAAATAGCTGTCTACTGGCCGAGCACACACCGGGTGCCCATCAGCCTGCTGATGAACTATCTCGAGCACGAGACCCATGCCCGCGTGTTTCTGATTGCTATTCAGCCGCGTCAAACCGCTTTCCTGGAACCCATGAGCGGAGAGGTATCTGCGAGCGTCGCAGGCATCGTCGACGTGTTGAACAGTGTTCTCGAAAGGCCGCGGATGTCTGCTGATGGCGAATTCGCCGACCCATTGAGAAGAAAGGCAGCCGCTTGATTACCTTGGTTGCAGTCCTCATGCTGATCCTGCCCGCGGCCGGAGCCCTTTTGTGTGTGGCTCTGAAGAGAAGTGCTCGCCCCGCGGCCACACTCATTGTCGCCATTGCAACCGGCTTGGCTGTGTCGCTTACATTATCCACCTACGGCGCCTCATACACCAAAATGTTGGGGTATATTCCATGGTTGCACGGCATCGTCGATGCGCCCATCCTGGGGATTTTTGTCGATCCCTTGGCTTCTTTGATGCTGCTGGTCGCGGTGCCGATCGGGTTGCTCACAGTCCTCTATTCGACCTCCTACCTTACCGACAAGAACCGAGAGCACCCAGTAAGTCGCGAGCATTACGGTCGGTACTATTTCTGGCTCCTGTTGTTCATCACCAGCATGGTGGGGGTGGTGATCTCGCCCAATTTCCTTCAGCTCTTCCTCTTCTGGGAACTGACTACGTTGTGTTCGTGGGCGCTCATATCGTTTCACCAGAACGAGCGAAGCCTGCGGGCCGGATTCAAGGCCCTCTTGATGACCGAAGTTGGCAGTGCCTTCCTGCTACTGGCCATCCTTATTCTTTTCGTTCGTACAAGCTCCTTTGAGTTTTCAGCTCTCGGAATGCTGCCGGAAGGTTTGCGATCATGGGTTTTCCTCTTTCTCATGATTGCAGCCTGGGCGAAGGCGGCGCAGGTCCCCCTCCAAACGTGGCTGCCGGATGCCATGGAAGCTCCGACTCCGATCAGTGCTTACCTCCACGCAGCAGCGATGGTCAAAGCCGGCGTCTACCTGATGGCCAGGACGGTGAGCAGCGGGTGGGGAATTCCCCGGAAGATTTCCTTGCTCATGGCCGGCATGGCGCTGCTCACGATTTTCGTCGCTCTCTCCTTATATTTCGTTCAGGATGACCTGAAGCGGCTACTCGCCTACTCGACTATCGCACATCTAGGCTATATACTCCTAGGCATTGCTATAGGAGGTCTTGGCTCAACGCTAGGTTTCCGTGGCGCTGTCTTGCACATAATCTGCCACGCTTACAGCAAGGCGACTCTATTCTTTTGTGCGGGTGCCATCGCCTATATGACCGGGACTCGCAGCATATCGGCACTGCGCGGCCTAGGAAGAAGCATGCCACTTACCGCTGCGGCCTTTTTCATCGGGCTCCTGAGTGTCACCGGGGTGCCACCGCTGGCCTGCTTCTGGAGCAAGTTCATGATCCTTTCGGGAGCCGTGCGTCTTCATGGTGCAATAGGGCCGACCATCCTCATTCTCATCCTTGGCGAGACTCTGGTTTCCTTCGGTTGGATGCTCTACGTCGCACAAAGAATCTTTCTGGGCCCGGTCTCGTTGGCGGCCCAAGTCCAAAGCGACCCACCTTGGGCAATGAGCGCCACCTTGATAATCCTGATGATCGGCTGCGTGGCAGTCCCGTTTGTTGGCATGCCCTTAGTGCAGTTGATGGGGAAATAGAATGATCAATGTGGTTCGCCAAGTCGAAACCAGCATCGTGATCCTAATCGTTGGGTCACTCGTAAGCCTGCTCCTGGCGCGCCGACGGAAGCTATGTGGTTGGGTTAGTTTCGCTGTCGTCTGCGTTTTCTCCGTGAGCATTGGGCTGGCTGTGGCGGGAGCCCTCACGGGGCCATCGTACGAGCATACGGTCCTTTCGTTGCCACTACTGGGCTCCCGCCTTGCGCTGCGGGTCGATCCCTTGAGCGCGATCTTCCTGGCCATCGTTGCACTGATTGCACTGCTGAGCACCCTGTACTCCATCCGGTATATGGAACACTACGTGCGCGACAAAGTCGCGAAGTTCTTCCCGATTCTTCTCCTCTGCGTGGCCAGCATGGTCGGAGTTCTCGTGACCACCGATTTCTTGTTTTTCCTCATCTTCTGGGAGTCCATGACGCTGACGTCATACTTCCTGGTGACGTTTGAGAGTGAGAACGCTGCGAGCCAGCGGGCGGGCCTGAAGTATTTCATCATAACCCACAGCGCAACGCTGTGCATGGTGGCCGCTGCACTGTTGCTTTGGAGGACGTCAGGCTCATTTTCTTTCGAGGCTATCAGGCAAACTCTGTCCGAGTTGCTAAACACCCGACCGTTCCTGGCTCACTCCATCATCTTCCTCTTCTTTTTGGGGTTTGCCACCAAAGCAGGTATCCTGCCCATGGGAGATTGGCTTCCCGATGCACACCCTGTCGCACCTTCCGGTATGAGCGCCATACTCTCGGGTGCACTGGTCAAACTTGGAATATACGGGCTGATTCGCCTCTTCTTCTCCTTTCTGGTCGCGTCACCATCGCTGAGCATCTGGGGGATCATTCTGGCCCTAGCAGGCACAGGGTCGCTTTTCGCTGGGACATTAACCGCACTGCGACAGATCGATACTAAGCGGCTTATGGCCTTCCACACCATCGGGCAAATCGGTTACATCTGCCTGGGGCTCGGTACGGGCGCCTACTGCCTGCATATGTACCCGGCGCTGGCCTCGATTGCTCTCGCGGGTGCGATTTTCCATGCTGTAAACCACGCCTGCTTCAAGTCGTGCTTGTTTCTCGGAGCAGGATCGGTGCTTTTCCGGACGGGCAAGCGCGACATGGATAAGCTGGGCGGCCTCGCTGGTTTTATGCCGTACACCACCGGCACGACGGCAATCGCCTCCTTGAGCATCGCGGGGGTGCCGCCCTTCAACGGGTTCGCTAGCAAGTGGCTCATCGTTGCCGGCTGCTTGTTGGCAGGAATGCGATTCCCGTTATTCCTGGTGCTGGGTCTTGTAGCCCTTTTTATTTCGCTCGTTACGCTCGCTTCCTTCCTGAAGGTACTCGGATCAGTTTTTCTCGGCAAGGCTGACGAGAACGTCAGCATAGAGGAAGCGCCGATATCAATGATCGTGCCCCAGGTGGTGCTTGCCGCCCTCTGCATACTGCTTGGCATCTTCCCACAGCCCGTGTTGCGTCTCGTCGGTCATGCCATTGAGAGTGTTACTGCCATCCCGGCATCGGGCGTGGACGCGAGTAGGTTATGGGGCGGCCTGTCGCTCAGCGATGGATCGCCGGTCGGATTCTGGTCCCCCCTCGCCATTTTGGCAGCCTTGGCGATCCTGGCCTTGATCTCCTATGGCATCCAGCGTATGGGCGGAGCTCATGTGAGGGCAGTGCCGGTCTGGTACTGCGGCGAAGAACACGCTTCGGATGCGGTCCGCTACCCCGCCAGCAGCTTCTTCCTGCCATTCAAACACGCCTTCCAGGGAGTCTATCCAACTGGAAAGGTGTATGTGCCGAAATTCCCAGCGCTACTTCGCCGCGCGCTTGATTTTGACCAATGGTTGTATGCGCCGGCCGTCAAAGTTATTGACAGGGCCGCAGACCGAGTCAGCAGAACCCACGTTGGAACCCCTCAAATCTATCTTCTGTGGATAGTGATTGGCGCCATCATTGTGACTGGAATCCTGCTGTGGGTGAATGGCTGAGGAGATGACCATGGATGTCATAGATCAGACGACCATCACGGCGGTTAAGGAAACAGTCGTCGCACGCAGCGAGGGCGCGCTCCTATCAGCGACGCAACCTCACGCTGACACCCTTTGTTTCGCGATCGACAAGAGGGCGATGCCAGCCGTGGTGGATGGGCTGGTCAACGATTTGCGGGCGCGCTTCATGATTTCGGTGGGGACTGATAAAAGACCCGTCACAGGCGACTTCGCCATCCTGCATCTATTTTCGCTGGACCACGAGCATCTCTACGTTCTGCTTGAATCTGCCGTGTCCGAAAAAGACCCGCGGATTGGATCGATCACGGGCGTCGTCCCGGGGGCAAATTGGGCAGAGCGTGAATACCACGATGCCATTGGAGTGCATCCAGAGGGGCATCCGGATCCGCGCCGCCTGCTCCTGGCAGACGACTGGCCGGAAGGCGTCTATCCACTCCGCAGAGATTTCCCTTACAACTACCAGCCTCCATCTGCTGAAAACGTGCGCCCCCAACTCCGGGAACCCCCCGCCGGCGCGAGTGTGTTACCCATGGGGCCGTTTTTCCCTGTTTTGGAGGAACCTGCCTATTGGCGCTTGTTCGTCGAAGGCGAGACGATCGTGGGATGCGATACTCGCCTATTCTACAACCACCGGGGAATTGAAAAGCTGGGTGACAGCGTTTTGACCTACAACGAGATCCCGCATTTGGCCGAGAGAATATGCGGGATATGCGGATTCATTCATTCGACATGTTATTGTCAGGCCGTGGAGAAGGCGGCCGGCATCGAGGCGCCGCGTAGGGCCCGATACATCCGAATGATCATGCTGGAGCTGGAACGCATCCATTCGCATCTGCTCTGGTTGGGCATTGCAGGGCACATCATCGGTTTCGACACGGTCCTCATGCAGACTTGGCGGATTCGTGAGCCGGTGATGTGGCTTTGTGAAGAGATCTCTGGAAACCGCAAGACGTACGGAATGAATACGGTCGGCGGGCTCCGGCGCGATCTCCCCAATCAAATCAAGCCCAAGCTCCTGGAGACACTGGCAGAGGTGGAAAAGGAGGCCATAGCAGTCCGCGATGCGGTTGTTGGGGACACCACGTTGCACGCAAGGACCAAGGGAGTTGGTGTATTGACGAACGAATGGGCAAAGAAGATCTGTACCGTGGGCCCGCCTGCGAGAGCTTCCGGGGTGGCCATCGATGCGCGGGTCGATCACCCCTATGCGGCGTACGACGAAGTGCCCCCTCAGATTGTCACGCAAGATGCGGGTGATACATGGGCGCGCGTGCTCGTGCGAGTTGGGGAGTTGCTGGAGTCAATTCGGCTGGTACGCGAGGCGCTTTCGGCAATTCCCGAGGGTCCGATTTGCGCGGAGATCAAGGAGGAAATTCCGCCAGGGCGAGTAGGGGTGTCAGTGGTAGAAGCACCGAGGGGCGAGGCAGTCCATTTTGTGCTGACGGGTGGTGATAACCGGCCGTACCGTTGGAGAGTGCGGGCCCCAACCTATCCGAACCTCCAGGCTCTGCCGGCTATGATCTTAAATGGAACCATAGCGGACGTACCCATTACCCTTGGGAGTCTCGACCCCTGCTTCTCATGTACGGAGCGCCTCGAGACGGTCGATACAAGGACAAATGAAGTCCGGATTTATTCCCGCGCTGACCTCCGTGAAATGTCCAGAGGGAAGGCCCCGCGCAGAGGTGCACCATGACGGCTCCGCTTGTTACGGTATTCCTGCCGTGCTTGCTGAACGTGGTGCTGGCTCTGTTCTTATCGCCGCTTTGCGAAGGCATCATGCGCAAGCTCCGAGCGCGGATCCACTCTCGCCTTGGGCCCCCGATCACGCAGCCCTATTGGGATCTCTTGAAGCTCATGGGCAAGGAGGACCTCCGGAGCACGGGCGGAGTCGTGTATGCGAGCCTGCCGGCTCTCACGCTAGGTTCGCTGCTGCTTCTCGCGACGCTGATCCCGATGGGAACTGCCGCACCACTCGCCTTCGCCGGCGATATGATCGTGGTGCTCTATGTCGCGGCC
>Ga0187850_10001864_pt1 | contig 21116 bp, 18 predicted proteins | sample June2016WEW_4_15_FD_132436 | JGI IMG/M metagenome (GOLD analysis project Ga0187850, IMG submission 132436) | Peatland microbial communities from SPRUCE experiment site at the Marcell Experimental Forest, Minnesota, USA - June2016WEW_4_150 | ecosystem: Environmental > Terrestrial > Soil >... | reverse complement strand
CAGCTTCTTCATCAACTACATGACCGCGGAGACACCGGCGATTCCGGCGTCGTGGGGCGCGCCGGGGTTCCTGAACGGCTGGGTGTATGGCTGGTTTGAGACGACCAAAGCGGGCATGCTGGCGCTGAGCGATAAGGGCGCAGCGAACCTGGCGTCGGTGGCGTTCGTCTGCTTCCTGATCGGGCGGTTCACCGGGGCCGGTTTGCTGCGACGGTTCTCGGCTCACAAAATGCTCGGACTGTACGGTCTGATGAACGTGATCATGACGCTGCTGGTGTTCTTCAAACTCGGCTGGGTGAGCGTGGTGTGCGTGTTCCTGAGCTATTTTTTCATGTCGATCATGTTCCCGACGATTTTTGCGCTGGGGATTTTCGGACTGGGCGCGCGGGCCAAGAAGGCGTCGGCATTCATCGTGATGGCCATCATGGGCGGCGCGATTCTGCCCAAGTTGATGGGCGCGGTGGCCGACAAGTGGGACATGTCCCGCGGATTCGTCGTGCCGATGTTCTGCTTTATGGTCGTGGCGGTCTACGGGTTCAACTGGTCGAAGTTCAGCAAGGCGGAGTCGTTGCAGGGGGTGAGGGCGGGCGTGGGGCATTAACCTTGCCCTGGTTGTGGCGAGAGATCACGCGAGTCCGGCATGAGCCGGAATGCCATCGCTAAATGCCCGGGGACACACTTGTGCGGCCCCGGTTTTGGCTAGTCCTCTTCTTCGTCGGCTTTCACGGGTTCCAGGTCTTCGGCTTCGAAGATCTGATGGCAATCGAGACATTCCAGGTAGTCCACGCCGTCTCGACGGGCAATGATCTGGGTGCGGGGATGCTCACAAGCGGGTTGCATAAACAACGCGTAGATGAGTCCTATTCTATCCGGGCGCGTGGGGTTGTCAAGTCCCCCTCGGCCAAGAGTTAAAATCCAGGTAAATGCCCTTCCCTATCCATCGCCTACGCCGCCTCCGGCGCACCGAGGCTCTGCGCAGCCTGGTGCGCGAAACGCGCCTGCATCCGTCGCAATTTATCCTCCCCCTGTTCGTCTGTCCGGGGGAAGGCGTGCGCCGCGAAATCGGCGCCATGCCGGGGAATTACCAGATGTCCATCGACGAGCTCGTCGGGGAGTGCGCCGAGGTCGAGTCGCTGGGCATCGGCGGCGTCATCCTCTTCGGACTGCCGGAATCCAAGGACGAAATGGCGACGGGCGCGTATGACGAAAACGGAATCGTGCAGCGCGCCATTCGCGCCATCCGCAAGGAAACGCCCACGCTGCTGGTGGTGACCGACGTTTGCAATTGTGAATACACCAGCCACGGGCACTGCGGCTACGTCAAGGACGGCGACGTGGATAACGACACCACGCTGCAGTGGCTGGCCAAGTCCGCGCTTTCCCACGCGCGCGCCGGGGCCGACATGGTGGCGCCTTCCGATATGATGGACGGCCGCGTGTGGGCCATCCGCCAGGCGCTGGACGCCAACGGCTTCGATAAAACCCCCATCCTCGCTTACGCCGCCAAGTTCGCTTCGGTGTTCTATGGGCCGTTCCGCGAGGCCGCGGAATCGGCCCCCCAGTTCGGCGACCGCCGCAGCTACCAGATGGACCCGGCCAACGGGCGCGAGGCCATGCGCGAGATCGAGCTGGACCTCGAGGAAGGCGCCGATGTGATCATGGTGAAACCGGCCATGCCGTATCTCGACCTGATCAGCCAGGCGCGGCAGCGGTTCGACGTGCCCATCGCGGCCTACCAGGTGAGCGGTGAGTACTCGATGATCGTGGCCGCCGCGCGCAACGGCTGGATCGATCACGACCGGGCCATGATGGAAAGCCTGACGTCGATCGCCCGGGCCGGCGCGGGAATCATTCTCACATACTTCGCCAAGCCCGCGGCCCGGCTGCTGGGGTAGCGCCGGGAAATGCGCCATCGGAGCCGCGAACGTAAGAGAGCGGTTGCCCGAGGGCGGTTGTCGGCACGAGATTAAAGCTCGAGAGACTCGACGTGATGTACCGCTCTCTTACGTTCGCGGCTCGGCCGGAAGCAGCAAGCGCTATCGGAGCGGTGAGGCGGCAAGCGCCACCGGGCGGTAAACTGGTCCTTTATGCCGCAACCATACCCTCCCCTCGAGGCGCCCAAGCGCCTGCTCTTCGGCCCGGGGCCCAGCCTGGTGGCGCCGCGGGTTTACCGGGCCATGTCGCAGACCGTGGTCGGACATCTGGATCCGTTCTTCTTTGAGGTGGCCGGCCAGATCCGGTCGCTGCTGGGCTACGCCTATTCCACGAAGAACCAATTCAACCTGGCGATCTCCGGGACCGGAAGCTCCGGCATGGAGGCGGCGGTGGCCAACTTTGCCGAGCCGGGGCAGAAATTCGCGCTGCTCACCAACGGCTTTTTCGCCGATCGCATCGGCGAGATGGCGCGCCGCCAGGGCGCCGAGGTGGTGCGCCTTGCCAAGGGATGGGGAGAGCCTTACGACCCACAGGAGGTCCGCGAATTCATGCGGCGCGAGCGGCCCCGCATGGCGGCCTTTGTGCAGGCCGAGACATCCACCGGCATGTTCAACCATGCGAAGCCCATTTGCGAGGCCGCGCACGAGGTAGACGCGCTGGTGATCGCCGATTGCGTCACCTCTCTGGGCGGCATGCCCGTGCTGGTGGACGAGAACGGCATCGACATCGCCTACAGTTGCACACAGAAGGGCCTGGGCTGCCCGCCGGGCCTGGCGCCCATGACGGTGTCGCCGCGGGCGCTGGAACGGCTCAAGGCGCGCACCTCGCCGGTGCAGTCGTGGTATCTGGACCTGCTGTTGCTGGATACCTATTACTCCGGGCACAAGTATCATCACACGGCTTCGGCGACCCTGTTCTACGCGTTGCGCGAGGGCCTGGCGATGGTGGCCGAGGAGGGCCTCGAGAACCGCTGGGAACGCCACCGCCGCAACCACCTGGCGTTCGTCGCCGGCATCCAAGCCATGGGCCTGGAGATGCACGTCCGGAATTCCTCCGATCGTTTATGGACGCTCAATACGCCGCGCGTGCCGGACGGCGTGGACGACGCCCAGGTGCGGAAATTCCTGCTCGAAGAGCGCGGGATTGAAATCGCCGGCGGCTTCGGCCCGCTGGCGGGCAGAGTCTTCCGCGTCGGCCTGATGGGCTACGGATCCACCGGCGAGAACGTGCTGTTGATTCTGAGAGCGCTGGAAGACGCCCTTCGACAACAGGGATTCAAGCCGACCGGAGATAGCGGCGCGGCGGCGGAACAGGCTCTGCGCGCCGCGGCCTGATGCGCCGCGGGGGCAAGGAAGCCAGCAGGAGCCGCGGCCCCGGGCGGCCGCACTCGCACGGCGCGGTTTCCAGCACACGGGCGCTCCACGGAGCGTCAGGCTCGACGTGCAGCCCCGACTGGGCCTCACACTCATAGGCCAGGAGCTGCCCGTCGCGGTCCAGTAGTACTGCGAATACTGGAACCTGAAACGCGTGCCACAACTGATCCCGCTCGGCTTCGCTGAGAAACGGAGTACCTGGATAATGCAGCGCGAATATCATACGGCGGGCACGAGCGCCGGCGGTGGCCGCCCGAGTCAGCTCGTTAAAAGTGCCGGACAGGCCGGCGCACAGGCCTTTGCACTCCACAGCGGGAGTCACCGTCAAGCCAGGATAGAACGGATGCCGGAGGGGGGACCGGAGCCTAAATCGCATGAAGGAGAGTAGTGCAGCGGCTGTTCAAAAGCTCTCAGAATTCTGTGAAAATCCTGTGGAGGTTTTCGCCGCGCATCAGGCGCCCGCCGGAAACGGCGATATCACCCCAAGGGGTTTGTATCCGGCTTGTTCCAATGGGTGATTCCCGCGGCCAGCGCAAGCTGTGTCAGGCCGGCCACGTTGTTCACTCCGAGCTTCTTCATCATGGTCTTGCGGTAGCTGCGCACGGTTTGCAGGCCAAGGTCAAGCATCACCGCGATATCCTTGCTGGTCTTGCCCTCGGCCACCAGCCGAAGCACCTGCAACTCACGGGGGGAGAGCGATTCCAGCGGGCTGTTGGCGCGGGTGTCGAGCTCGCCGCGCTGGATGCGGGCCAGCAGCCTGTCGGAAACCTGCGAGCTGAGGTAGGAGCCTCCGCGCGCCACCGTGCGCAGCGCCTCCAACAGCTCGCCCGAGGAAGCCTTTTTCAGAACAAATGCGCGCGCGCCGCTGCGGATGGCGCTGACCACGGAATTCTCGTCGTCATACATCGAGAGAATCACCACCTTCACGCCGGGACAGTGCCGGAGCAGCTCCGTGGTGGCTTCGATGCCGTTCATTCCAGGCAGGCCGATATCCATCACGACGATGTGCGGCGGGGCCTTCCTGCACAGGTGCACCGCTTCCGTGCCGTTGTCGGCCTCCCCCACGACGCGAAACTCAGCCCCACGCTCGAGGATCGTTTTGACTCCATCGCGCACCAGTTTGTGATCATCCACAAGAACAATGTCGAGTGGCATAATTTATCCCTCAGGCGGCTTCCGGAGCCGCGGCCCGCACAGTCGTTCCCATCCCCCGGTTGCTGATGATGGACAGGTCCAGCCCCGCCTGCGCGGCATAATGCTCCATGCTCAGCAGTCCCAGCCCCCGGCATCCGCGAAGCAGATCCGAAGTGTCGAACCCTTTTCCGTTGTCCCGAATCTCCAAAACGATAGCCGTACGAGAGGACTTTATCGCGATTTCGATGGCGGAGCAACTGGCATGCTGCACGGCGTTCTCCACCGCCTCCTGAGCGATCTGGCACATGGCGGAGGCGATCTTGGGATCGATCTTCAACGAGGGATCCACATTCACCCGCAGCGAGCCCCCGAAACGCCCGCGGATGCGCCCGCTGAACCGGTCCAGGGCGGAACGCAAGCCGGCTCGCTCCACCGTCGAGGGATTCAACTCGTAGCTGTACTCGCGCACGCCCTGCATCATGGTTTCCAGAGTCTGCTGGATTTCCACTACCCGCGCGCAGGTCTCCGGCGAGACGCTCTCCAGGTCCATGCGGATCAGATCCAGTTGCAGTCCCAGCGCCGTCAGGTTCTGGCCCACCGTGTCGTGGAGAAACTTTGCAACCATGTTGCGCTCGAACTCCTGGGCTTTGAGCGCGCCCAGCACCGTGTAGCGCAATTCCTGTTCGGCAATGCTCCAGGGGGTGACTTCGCGGGCCATCCCGCCGGCGTAGCGAATCTCCTCGCCGAAGCGGATGGGAAACACGGTGAGGTCCCAGATGGCGTTGCCCCGGCGCTCGCGGAGGATCAGGGTTTCGCCTTCCAGGGCGCGGGCGAAGCGGTCCCGCCACACGCTGGCAAGCCCCGGATCGAGGGCTTCGGCGGCCGGGCGTCCCACCAACTCGGAAGCGGGTCTCCCGAAGATGGAGGCGGGGTCTCCATAGATGCAGTGGAAGACGCCCGCGGCGGTCACTATCCAGTGACATGCCGAGCTCTGTTCCAGAAAGGCTTCGGCCAGGCATCCGGCGTCAGGCATGGGGGCCGCTAGAGTACTCGGAACCGCGAATTTGCTGCGCATGAGTCAAATTCCATTTTGACGCGGAGACGCCAAGACGCGGAGAAAAACGCGGAGAGGATGAGAGATCCAGAGTTTCCTCTTCCCCGGGTTCGAACGCGGAGGGAGCGGAGACCCGCGGTGTCAGCGAGGGATCCGCGTAATGATGCGCGATTCTTTTGAGGCCCGCTGCCCCACCTAAGGCCGCGTCCCGCGCCGAATCCTCCGCTGGCTCCGCGTTCGAACCTCCGGTAGCGGCGCGCAACGTCGACCCACGCATCAGTCCTTCTTTCTCCAAGTCTTTCTCCGTGTTTTTCTCCGCGTCTTGGCGTCTCCGCGTCGAGCATTGCTTGCCGGTCTGAGGCGGAGCCTCGTTAGCATTTGCGTGCAACTACCTTGCGAACGGCGGCGGCGACATCGCGGGCCACCAGGCCGTACTTGTCCAACAACTCATCCGGCTGGCCCGATTCGGCGTAGGTATCGTGGATGCCCACGAATTCCATGGGACACGGCTCGATCTCGGCTACCGCCTGGGCCACCCGCACGCCCAACCCGCCATCCACGAGGTGCTCCTCGGCCACCACGATAGCGCCGGTCTCGGCGGCCGCGCGCCGAATGGCTTCGCGGTCGAGCGGCTTCACGGTATGCATGTCGATCACGCGCGCCGAGATGCCCTCGCTTTCCAGCGCGTCCGACGCCAGAATGGCCTGGGCCACCAGCAGGCCGTTGGCGATGATGGTGACGTCCGAACCTTCCACCACCTCGATGGCCTTGCCGATTTCGAACTTCCGATCGCCGTTGTAAACGATAGGCGCCTTGACCCGGCCGGTGCGGATGAATACCGGCCCCACGTGCGCCGCGGCCTGCCGCACCAGCGCCTTGGTGGCGGCTTCATCGGCCGGCGAGATCACCACGAAACCAACCAGCGCGCAGGCCAGCGCGGTCTCTTCGACGCTCATCTGCGAGGGACCGTCTTCGCCAATCGAGATTCCGCTGTGCGTTCCCACCACCTTGAGGTTAACCTTGGGGTACGCCGCGCAGACGCGAAGCTGCTCGAAGCCCTTATTCATGACGAAGGCCGAGAAGCTGGAGACAAACGGGATCTTTCCCGCGCTGGCCAGCCCGGCGCCGATCCCCACCATGTTGGCCTCGGCAATGCCGCAGGAAAAGAACCGGTCGGGAAACTCCTTGGCGAAATAGGTGGTCATGGTGGATTTCGACAGGTCCGCGTCGCAAACCACAATGTCCCGGTTCTCGCGGCCCAACTCCACCAGGGTGCGCCCGAAGGCTTCGCGGGTGGCCGGTCCCAGTTTCACTTCGAATTTGGTCTTGGCAGGCATGATTATTTGAGCTCCTGTAAGGCCAGTTCAACTTCGGCCGGGGTGGGGGCCACGCCGTGAAACTTGGGGTTGTTCTCCATGAAGGAGACGCCTTTGCCCTTGATGGTGTGCGCCACGATACAGGTAGGCCGGCCTTTGGTGGCCTGGGCTTCCCGAAGCGCCTTCTGGATGGCGGGGATATCGTGGCCGTCGATCTCCAGCGTGTGCCAGCCGAAGGCGCGCCACTTATCGGCCACAGGCGCGATTTCCATGATGTCCTTGATGAAGCCGTCGAGCTGGATGCGGTTGTAATCGACGATGGCAACCACGCTATCGACCTTGTGGAACGCGCCGGCCATGGCGGCTTCCCAGATCTGGCCTTCCTGGATTTCCCCGTCGCCCAGCAGAACGTAGGTGCGCGAGGAGCGGCCGTCGAGGCGCGCCGCCAGCCCCATTCCAAGCCCCAGCGAGAGGCCCTCGCCCAGCGAGCCGGCGGAAGCCTCCAGACTGGGAATGAACCGCACGTCCGGATGCCCCTGGTACATCGAGCCGAGTTTCCGCAAGGTGTTCAACTGGCCGATCGGGGTGTCGGAAAAGCCGGCCTCCGCCATGACGGCATACAGCACCGGCGCGCCGTGGCCCTTGGAGAGAATGAAGCGGTCGCGATCCGGCCATTTGGGGTTCTTCGGATCGATACGCATGTAGTCGAAATACAGTTCCACCACGATTTCGACGGCCGAGAGCGAGCCCCCGGGGTGCCCCGATTTGGCAGCGCCGGTCATCTCGACAATTTCGCGGCGAACACGTTTACAGATAGCTTGAAGTTCTTCTATGGATTTGGGCATTGAATGTCCTGATTTTACCATCACGAGGTCCACAGCACGGGCTCATTCGCCCCAGCTCCCTGGGGGGCTGCTTTTCGTTCGGCCGGTAGCGCGAATGATCGTCCCAGGCCGTGGCCCAGCGGCGCGGGCCCGGTCAAGGGCTGCGGAAGCTCGGTGCGCGATCCGACTCTACCGGGTGAAGCGGCCCACGAAACCGCCGCCGGAACGCATCGAGATGTAGAGCGAGTCCGCCGGGCGCAGCGTCAGGTGTTCGATCTTGACGCTGTCTGCTTCCGGCTGGTCCCGAACGAGCGTGGATACCCAGGACCCCTGCTTGAGGAATGTGAGATCCACGCGCACCGTTTTGCCGACCGGGCCATTATTGACCGCCAGGAACCACGTGTCGCCCTTACGCCGGGCAAAAGCGGCCACGTCGCCGATTTGCGAAACCGGCAGTACCACGGTCTCATCCCAGGTGCTGGGAATGCTCTTGATGACGTCCACCGCGGGGTTTGCCAGGATGTTGGCGGGATGCGCGGCGAAGACGAGGAACGGCGCCTGAAGCAGGATGGCGTTGGCAATCTGGTGCGGCCAGGTGGTATCGCCGAGCTTGACGCCCCCGAAGTGCATGGGAGTGTAATCGGCCAGCCCGGCCAGCATGCGGGCGAAAGGCAGCGTGACTTCCTGCAAAGCCCACGGCGGCCGGCTCTCCATGCCGCGAATCCCTTCCATGCCGATCAGGTTCGGCCAGGTGCGCTCGTTGCCTGTAGGCTTGTTGCAGCCGTGGAAGTCGATCACCATCTGGTTTTCCGCGGCCAGCTTCAGCAGCTCCTCATAGAGATCGATCAAATCTTTGTGCTCGTGGTCGAAGAAGTCGATCTTGGCACCCGCGACGCCGGTGCGGTGGCACATGGCGAAGAACTCGCGGCGGCTTTCGGGGGTCCGAAGCTGGTTGCTGTGCCTCCAGATGACGACTCCGACGCCGCGCTCGCGCGAGTAGTCCACCAGCTCCTTCAACGTGCTCTCGGGCCAACTGGACCAGAAGCCCTCGAGCAGGTTGTATTCGAAGCCGAGCGCGGACGCCATCCTGGCAAACTCCTTCATGCCATCGGGGGTGTTGTTGCCGCCATCGAGGTAGCTCCACAGCGCGCGGCCGGTTCTCACCCACTTGGTTTTGAGGCCGTCCGGAAACAGCTTGGGGTCCGGCGGCGCCGCGACATTGTGTACAATATCGCAGTTCACCAGCGCATTCAGGTCGGCGCCGATCATGACGACCCTCCAGGGCGTGGTGATGGTTCCGGTGATGGCCGCCGGCTTTTTCAGGCGCTCGACGTCCTGCGCATAGCGGAGCCGGAACGGGTAACTGGCGGGGATCGAATGCGCGAGCCGCGCATATAACATGCCGGCGCCGTCGGCTTGGAGGCCCATGCCGCTGTAATTGCGAAGCGCTCCCTCGGCAATGGAAGCGTAACCCGCCCCCTGCGGCAACTGGAAGGTCACGGGAGGCGCCAGCCAGCCGCCGGGCGGAACGGCCCGCAGCCCTTTCCTCACATACGTGCCTTCGTAGTGGTCCTCCAGGTCGTGATACCAGAGCGTGCTTCCTTCGGGCAGCCGGAAGGCCGTGGCCTCATCCGGCGTGCGCGGGCCTTCGCCCGGCACCACGTGGCGGAAGGCGATGCCGTCGTTATAGGCGCGGATCTCCAGCGTGTACGCCGTACGGGACTGGCGGTGGGTCAATGCCACCTTCACGCCATTGCAGTTGTCCGTGGCAGTGGAATGTGCGCCGTTCCAGGGGTAGGTCTGGTTCACCTTATAGGGCTCGGCCTTGCCGAATTCGACGCCTTCGGCAAGGTTGGCCTGATCCACAATGATGCCCATCGCCGAAAGCTCGATCACCGGCTTTTGGGCCAATGTGACGGTGTACGCGAGATTGCCTTTGGCGTCCGATGACAGCCGGAACTGAACACGGCCGTCCGGGCTGGCAACTGTGACCTCATCCGCCGCCCCAGCGGGCACGGAGAGGTAGGACGCGGCAAGCACTGCGAGAATCATTCGGATGTGCATAAGAGGTCTCCTAAGCCTCCGCTCCCGACCCAGAGGGTACCCCGGTCGCGGCTCAGTGGGAACGCCTTGTCACAGAGCCGCGACCGTCAGGGAGCGGAGGCCAAAGGTCTGGTCAGAATCGGAACCGCAGGGACACCTGCATGATCCTGGCGGCCCGGGAACCACTAGCCTGGCCGAACAGACTGTTGGTCTGCTGGCCGGCCGGATTAAACGTGGCGGAGGTGTTGACGCCCGAATACTGGGTATGGTTCAAAATGTTGTACAACTCCCAACGGAATTGCAGCACACGTCCTTCACCGGCGATTGGGAAGTTCTTGAACACGGTTGCGTCCCAATTGTTGCGGCCCGGTCCGCGGAGGAAGGTGATGGGAGCGTTGCCGGGATCGTTCATCCCCGGGCGCGCGAAGCACGCGGTGTTGAACATCGCGTTCCAGACGCGGCTTCCGTAAGGCAGGTTCGGGTTGCAGGTGAGGTTGATTCGCTGCCCGTCGCCGCCGCCCGTCTGGTCGGTCCCATCGGAGGTGGAAAAACCTACGCCGCTCGGCTGGCCGCTGGCGAACATGGTAATGCCGGAGATCTGCCAGTTATCCAGCGCGAACCGCGTGGCTTTGCCCGGCAAAAGCCGGCTTAGCCCCGGAATGTTGTAGGTGTAGGTCAGGATCAGCTTGTGGGTCTGATCGCCGCCGTCCAACCCGTAGCTCCATACTCGCCACGGCCGCCACATCGGGAGGCTGCTGTAGTCCAGCCACTTGGCCCAAGTCCAACCCGCCGTGAATTCGAGCCTCTGCGCGAACCGGCGGCTGGCGTTGACCTGTAGCGAGTGGTAGTTCGAGCTGCCCGCGTCCTCGTTGTAAGTCACCGTCGTGTAGCCTGGAACCGCTTCGAGGAAACTATCCGCGTACGCCTTACCGGTGGTCGGATCGATGCTTTTGGAAAGGAACCGGATGCCGTACGGCAGCGTGTTCAGATTCTGGCTGACGGCCAGGTGCTTCCCTAAGGTCCCCACGTATTTCGCCTCCACAACCGTCGCGAAACCAATCTGCTGCTGGATGCCGAACGTCAGATTGTAAGATCCCGGCTGTTTGGAGTTCAGGTCCCACCCGCTCGTCGAACCCGGGAACAAGATCCCCGACGCGTTCAGAAGAGTATTGAAACTCCCGTAGTAAATTGTGGGGGTGTATGAAATCGGGGGCTGGTTGGACTGCGGCTCGTTCCGCACCACCGCGTTGAACATGCCGAAACCAAGCCGCACGGCCGTCTTGCCCGTTCCGAACGGGTCCCAGGCCAGCCCGAACCGAGGTTGCAGCGCCTCGCCGGGACCGTTCACAAAGGCCACGGGATAATTCGGATCCCTCGAGGTCACCATGCCGTTGGCGGTGTTGCCCGATCCCGGCACATAGCCCCCGATCAGAGCCGCGTAGGTGGTCTGCCCCGTCAGGGGATTAAGGGCCATGCGGGTACTGCCCACCATGACCGGCTGGTAGAGCACAGGGGCTTGGGTGGGGCTGTACCGCGCCAGCGAAAACGACGCGGTGTTACCGTCCAGCTCCCGGTACATAGTGGCGTGCGATACGCGCAGCCCGAGCTCCAGCGTGAGCCGCCGCGACACTTTCCAGGAATCCTGCAGGTACCAATCGACAACGTAGGCGTCCGCCTTGGGCTGGAGCCTAGAGTTCGGCTCCTGGTAGGTGTCGAAGTTCCCCAGTACCGCATTGGCGAAGGGATGATTCGCGTCCAACGGGTTATTGGTGTCGCGGTTGAAGGCGAAGTTGCCCATCCACGTCTGGCCGAAGCCGGGAACCGAGAGGATCACGGCGCGCTCAAAGTAAAGCCCCGCCTTGAAAGTATGCCCGCGGCGGTTCACGGTAACGCCGTCGGCGAGTGTGTACACGCTATCGATGCGATGCGCCGGGTACCGGTCGGACCAATAACCGCCAAAGCTGGGGGCGTTGCTGATGACTCCGCTAAAGGAAGCTTGCGGGATGATGTTGTCCGGGTTGATCTGGGGGTAGAACTGTCCCACCGTGAACCCGATCTTGGCACGCTGGATCTTGGCCAACTCGTCCGGCGGAGCCAGCAGGTGATTCAGGAAATTCCTGCGGGCCGTGCCGTGGAACTCATTGACGATACTGGCGGTGAGAATCCGGGTGTAACCCAGCACCGCGGTCCGCACTAGAAACTCCAGGTTGTCCTGCACCATGGGCCATGGCGCCGAGCCGCCCGACCCGTTCCAGCCGTGCTCCGTATTCCCCCACGTCATGCCATGGAAAAAGACCGTGTCTTTTTCGGTGGGCGAGTAGTCGAACCGGAAGTTATGCGTCAGCTTGGATTGGTCCAGGCTCTCCTGAAACTGGTAGTTGTAGGTTCCGCCCGTGAGGGCCCGGTTGAGCTGGTTGGGCTGCACAAACACGTTCAACAGCGCCTGGCCGCTCTTGTTGATGCGGCTGGCCGGAATGACGTTGCCGGGAAAGGCCACCTTGTTGTTGGTGGGGTCGTTGATGACCTCAAGCTTGTTGCTGGTGTCCATAGACTGCGAGAAATCCCCGTTCCGTTCCAATGCGGTGGGCATGGTGAGCGTCGCCATGCTGAGCGGCATCTTCGCCGGGTCCCGCTCTACCGAGTAGAAGAAGAACAGCTTTTCGCGGTTCCGGTTGAACAGTTTCGGGATGGTCACCGGCCCGCCAATGGAAAGGCCCTCCGTCAAATAACGGTACTTGGCTTTGGCGGCGCCGCTCCGGTTGTTCCACCAGGTGTTGGCGTTGAACATCTCGTGACGCTTGTACCAAAACACGGTTCCATGAAAGTCTTTGGAGCCGTTCTTGGTAACGATGTTGACGATTGCTCCGCCAGCCCGCCCGTACTCCGCCTGGTAATTGTTGAGCAGGACGGTTACTTCGTTGGCCGTATCGAAGGCGGTGTAAACCACGTGCGATCCGGCGCTGCCCAAGTCGGTGCCCGGGAGTCCATCGATCGTAACGGTATTGGTGCTGCTTTGCATGCCGCCGATGCGCGGCGTGCCGACGTTCGAGTAGTTCCCGCCGACCGACTCCGCCGGGTCGCGGGTCTCGACGCCGGGCAGCAGGTTCAGCATTCCCACCACATCACGGCCCTTTTGCGCCAGGGTGTCCAGTTGGTGGGTGGTCAGCAGGGCCGAACCTTCGGCGCTGGCCGTCTGCACGTTGGTCCCCTGCGCCGCGACCGTCACTGTCTCGGACACCGACCCGATGGCCAGTTGCAGGTTGCCCAGCGCGAGCCGCCCGCTTGGCGTCACCTGGTTTCCCTTCCTCTCCAACGTCTGAAACCCTTTGGATTCCACTTTGACCGTGTAAGCTCCAGGCAGGACAGAGGGAAACACAAAGCTGCCGGCGGTGTCCGTGGCCGCGGATCGCAGGTCGGCCGTGCTTTCGTTGATCAGGGTTATGGTGGCCCCGGGGATTGCCTGCCCCGAGGGATCGGTTACGGTACCGGAAATGACGCCCGTAACCGTTTGAGCCCAGACCAAGGCAGTGGCGCAGAGGAGCGCTGCCGCGAAGGCCAGTTTCCTAGTCAAGTTGTTCATAATAAACCTCGTTATCTAAATCGATCTGACTTTGAGCCGCAGCTCCCGTGATCAGGGGAGTCTCATCGCGCACGCGGTCACCCCACCGCGTCGCGGGCTGCAAATTTAACGCCAAAGCCAGTAGCGTTAGCGAAAAATACTAATCGACCCTGGAGAGCATTGTATTCTGCGTTTCAGGTTATTGCAACCTTTTTCTCTGGAATTGGACGTATAAAACAGTCGTTAACGTACGTTTAACGTAGGTATAGAGGAGCCGTGGACGCCCCGTTACCGCTTCCCCTTCACCCGCCTGAACTCGTCGCGGATTTCCTGCAACTGGCGGGCGTGGGTCTCGGCGTGGTTGGCGTAGCCTTCGAGCAAGCGCCGCAAGGTCATCGGCCCGTTTTGGGTGTGGTTGCCGGCGCGCTCGAAGGCGGCGTCGGGGAGACCTTTCAGCAGATCGTAATTCTCCGCGCGAACGCGCCGGAAGGTTTCCAGCGATTGTTTCGGCTTGCGGCGCGCGTAATCCAGGTTGCGCGCCCACGCATCTTGGTCGAAGGCCACCAGCGTGGGGTTGTCTTCGGCGATCACTTGGCGGAAGCGATGCGCGCCCACCAGCTCGGAGTCGGCGACGTGCGCGACAATCTGCCGGATGCTCCACTTCCCGGAGGTGATCACGAAATCCTCTTCCTCGCCAAAAGCGCCGGTCAGGACCACGGCCAGCAGCTCCGGGCCGCGGCGGAATCGTTCCAATAGCGCTGGTATGTCGGACATGGTAATGAACTCCATGGTAATCCGCGCAGCGCTGCTGATGGAAACGCCGCCGGCGCTACAATGAAATCACCTTTTATGAAACTCAAACTGGCGGTCTTACTGGCGGCCCTCTTGACGGCGGCGCCGGCGCAGGTTCGCAGACCCACGGAACGTCCCGTGCGGCTCTCCTCCCGAGGCACGCGCGGCGCGGTGGCGGCGGGAACCGAGTTCGCCACGGAAGCCGGCATGCGGATGTACCTCACCGGCGGCAACGCGGTGGATGCCGGCGTGGCCAGCATGCTGGCCGCAACCGTGGTCGAGTTCTCGCACTTCGGGCTGGGCGGCGAAGCGCCCATCCTGGTGCGCGCGCGGAGCGGCATAGTGTACGCCGTCGCGGGCGTGGGCACCATGCCCAAAATGGCTACGGCGGATTTCTTCCGCCAGCACAAACTGACGCCGGAGGAAATCGTCACGCCGCCCGGCGACGGCGGCTTGAAGGCCTGGGTGCCAGTGGCGGGCATCCTGCCGGCGCTGGTTCCGGCGGTGGCGGAGGCGGCACTGGTCACGCTGCGGGAGTTCGGCACGAAATCGTTCGCCGAAGCCGTCGAGCCGGCCATCGAGCTGGCTGACGGCTTCCCCGTCGACGAGCTGCGGTGCATTTCCATCGAGCGCAGCCGAAAGTACCTGGAGGCCTGGCCGTATTCCAAGCGCATCTTCCTTCCCGGCGGCCAGGTTCCCAAGCCCGGCGATATCTTCCGGCAGGCCGACCTGGCGCGCACCCTACGCGCCATGGCCGAGGTGGAGAAGAAGGCGCTGGCCGGGGGCGCCAGCCGCGCCATGGCCATCGATGCCGTTCGCGACTTCTTTTATCGCGGCGAAATTGCGCGCCGCATCGACGAGTTCTCCAAGCAGAACGGCGGGCTGCTGCGCTATGAAGACATGGCGGCGTTCCATCTGGAGCCGGAGGCCCCCGTCTCCACCACCTTCCACGGCTATACGGTTTACAAGCCCGGTTTCTGGAGCCAGGGACCCGACATGATCGAGACGCTGAACATTCTCGAGGGCTTCAACCTGGCCGATCTGAAGCTGAATTCGGCGGATTACATCCACACGCTGACGGAGGCCCTCAAGCTGGCCTACGCGGACCGCGACACCTATTATGGAGACCCGAAATTCAACCAGATTCCCGCCGGCCGCCTGCTTTCGAAGGAGTACGGAGCGGAGCGCCGGAAGCTGATTACGGACAAGGCTTCGCTCGAGTTCCGTCCCGGCAAGGCCGGCGACAAGCCGCCCCAGCATCCGTATTATGCGGAAATCGCCCGCTACAAGATCGACGACGCGCTGATGGCCAAGGACACCACCTGCGTGGACGCTATCGACAAGGACGGCGTGGCGTTCTCGGCCACGCCCTCGGGCGCGTGGATGCCCACCTACATCGCGGGCGATACCGGCATTCCGCTCACCCAGCGGGCCCAGAGTTTCCTGCTGGTGCCCGGACATCCCAACGAGCTGGCTGGCGGCAAGCGGCCGCGCGTGACGCTCAGTCCGACGCTGGTGGTCTATCCCGACCGGTCGGTGGTCACGCTCTCCACCCCCGGCGGCGATAACCAGGATCAGGCCTTGCTCCAGGTGCTGTTCTACGCCGTGGAATTCGGCATGACCGCCCAGGCCGCGGTGGAGGCGCCCCGCTTCCAGACCGAGCACCTGGTCTCGAGCTTCGACAACCACGCCATGAGTCCCGGCACCCTGTTGCTGGACGACCGCACGGCCGCCGCGGTGGTGGACGAGCTGAAAAGCCGCGGCCACAAGGTGGAAATGCGCACCCGGTACGCCAGCGGCGCCGCGCCCGTGCTCATCCGCCTGCGCCCGGATGGCATGCTCGAAGCCGGAGCGGACCCCTTCTACTACCGGTCGGCGCAAGCGTGGTAGGGCCGCTGTTCGAGGAGCCGGGCGGCTTCGACCGCGGGGCTCTGGCCGTGAAGCTGCGGTTGGCGGCATCCGAGAACATCTACATTGGCGGCAGCTCCTAGAAATACGAGGGCTGGCTCGGCCAAGTGTACACGCGCAGCCGCTACCTTTCGCACGGCCGGTTTTCCAAGCGGCTCTTCGAAACCGAGTGTCTGCGCGAATACGCCGAGACCTTCCCCACGGTGTGCGGCGATTTCGCGTTCTACCAGTTCCCCACGGAAGATTTCTGGCGCAAGCTGTTCCGCCAGGCGCCGGAGAGTTTCCGCTTCGCGTTCAAAGTGCCGGAACAGATCACCTGCAAGGTGTTTCCGGCGCGCGCGCGTTACGGAGCGCAGGCGGGCAAGCCCAACGAAACGTTCCTGGACGCGCGGGCGTTACAGGAAATGTTCCTGCGCCCCTTGCTGCCGCACCGGGAAAAGACCGCGCTGCTGATTTTCGAGTTCGGCGCGTTCGGCCGGAGCAGCTTCCCCGATCTGAGCGAGTTTCTCGACCGGCTGGACCCCTTTCTGGCGAGCCTGCCGCCCGAGTTCCGCTACGCCATCGAGATCCGCAATCCCGAATTCCTGGCCCGGGATTACTTCGCCTGCCTGCGTGCGCACCGTGTGGCGCACGTGTATAACGCGTGGTCAAGGATGCCGGAACTAGGGCGCCAACTGGCGATTCCCGATTCCGCGACGGCGGATTTTCTGGTGTGCCGCGCCCTGCTGCGCCGCGGCCGGCCCTACGAGGACGCCGTGGCAATGTTTGCCCCGTACACCGAGGTGAAAGACCCTAACCCCGAGGCACGCGACTCTATGCGCGTGCTCATCGGCCGGGCGCGCGAGAACAAGCAGTTTCTTTTCCTGTTTGTGAACAACCGGCTGGAAGGAAACGCCCCGCTGACGATTCTGTCGCTTGTGGAGCCCTAAGCCGGCGATTTACCGCCGCCGCCGGATCCCCCACAGAGCCAGTAGAGCCAGTCCCATCACGCCGAGTGTTCCCGGCTCGGGAACCTCCTCGCCGCCAGCGCCGCCGCGGCCGCTCAGGTCGATGTCGCCGCCATAGGCGACAAAACCTTCCAGGTCCGCGATATGCGTGATCGACATTTGATGGCCGGGTAACGCGTTTGGATCGTAGTGAAACAGGTCGCCGCTCCTGACCCACCAGTCATCCACAAACCAGAACGATCCATCGATGTCCATGGCCAGTCCGTTGGCCTGCCAAAAGCCACCATGGTGGTCGAGGTCGTCCGCCGACAGCAGGGTAGGGCCTGAAACCGTCCAGTTGCCCGTGTTGACATGCCAAAGATTGCCGCCCGTGGAAAGGACCCAAATGTAGCCCGGGTCATGGTTCTTCCAGTCGTAGGCAACGCTTGAAAGCGACGCGTTGATGTTGAGGAAGTAACCGGGGTTGTTTGGATCGGGCAGAACGTGGCCTACCCCACTGCCCCAATTGGGACCGAAAGTATAAATCCGGCCACTCCCCCACTCGACCGAGTAGTTGGTGGCGCCATTAGTGGCCCCGTCCGTCATACCGTCGCCGTAGAGGAGAGGGGGGGGGGCGTCGGGGTTGGGGTAGGTGGCGCCATTTGTGTAGACGTCGCCGGGCATATACGCGCCGGTGGTCTCGTCGTACTCGTAGCCGGTATAGCCGTAGTTCCCGCCCGTGGTCCGGACGGCGCCGAAAACCGCGATTAATGCCTCAGTATACGCGTGATGTTCGGCGTCGCCGTGATCCTCCGTGGATATGACCGTATTGTTGGGCAGCACTATGTCGATCCGGTTGTTGGTGCAGCAACTGCCTTGGTAGCCGGCAAGGTAGTAGGGTAAGAGTGGACTCGCCATTGCGGGGAGGAGGCAGACAACCAAGATGGTTACGAGGATCGCAAGTCGCGTGAGCATGTACACATCTCCACAGCCCTGCCGTCAAAGGCAGGGCTACCCGAGAGTATGCGCCGCCGGCACGCATAGGCACAATACGAAAGGGGCCTGATTGTCCGAAAGATACAAGACTTCCGCGTCCAAAACAGTCCTAGAACGACCGTAAAGTACTAGTACTGCCACTCGCCAGGCGGGCGGCGCGGCCACGCTGTTTCTCTGGCTTGTGGAGCCGTGAGCGGCGCGGTATCCTAAGCCGAACCTTATATGCTGCCGCAAATCCGGGAAAAACGCATCGAGCCGGACATCACAGTAGTGGAGCTGGCCGGCAGACTGGCGCTCGGCCGCGAGAGCCAACGGTTCGAGGCGCTGGTAGGGGAGTTGTTCCGGAAGGGAGAGCTGCGGGTGATCTTCGACATGACACGGGTAGATTACCTGGACAGCGCCGGGATCGGCCTGATCGCGGCGGCCGCCGGCAAACTGAAGGAGTCCGGCGGGGAGCTGGTGCTGGTGGCCCCCGAAGGCCGGGTGCTGCAACTCCTGAAGACGGCGCAGGTAACCGCCATCGTGACGGTTTGCCCGACGGTCGGGGAAGCCGCCGACGTGTTCCCTCCTCCGCCGCCGCCGGAAGCGGCGTAGGACAGGCCCACCATGGAACTCTTCGAGGTGATCGAAAGGCGACACTCGGTGCGGGCGTTTACGCCGCGGCCGGTGGAAGTCGAGAAGGTAACGCGCGTGCTCGAGGCTGCCAATGCGGCGCCTTCGGCCGGCAACCTGCAAGGGTATGAGATCTTCCGGGTCGCCGGTAAGAAGGAGCGCACCATGCTGGCGCGGGCGGCTCTGGACCAGTTCTTCATTGAGAGTGCGCCGGTCGTGCTGGTGTTTTGTGCCAACCCGGCACGATCGGCGGGGAAGTATGGGGAGCGGGGCGCCCGCCTGTACGCGATTCAGGACGCCACGATTGCGTGCACGTTCGCCATGCTGGCCGCCACCGCGCTGGGTCTCGGCACAGTGTGGGTAGGAGCTTTCAACGATGCTGCGGTCGAGCATGTGCTCGGCACGCGTAACCTCCTGCCGGTCGCGATCCTCCCCATCGGGTATCCCGCCGAGGAACCGGAGCCGGCCCCAAGGCGTCCGCTGTCGGACCTGGTACACGGTTGATTCCTGCGAGCGAAGCCCGGGAGCAAGATGGGCCTTGAATTAGTGCGAGGAACGGTGCAGAATCGTCCTTGAGAATTCCAGAAGGAGAAGATCATGCCCGATCATCCGGTATCCCGCCGGTTATTCCTGTCGGCCGTAGCTGCCGCTCCGCCCGCGCCAGTCCTGCTTGCCTCGGACAGAATTGCGATATTCGACCCGCCGCCCGAGCGGGTCCGAATCATCACGGCGACGGCCTCATCCGTAGTCCCGCCGCCCCGCTACACGGCGGCGGAGATCAAACAGATCCAGTCCCAGGGCAAGGACGTTCAGATCACGTTGCCGGCCAACGCCGCCGAAATGAACAAGCTGCTGCCCGAAGCCGACGTCATCTTCGGCTCGCTCGGCGCGGAGATGCTGGCCAGGGCGAAGAACTTGCGGTGGCTGCAAGCCACTGAAGCCGGAATGGAAACGGTGCTGTTTCCGGAGCTGATTAAGAGCGATGTGGTGGTGACAAACATGGCGCGGATGTTCGCGCCGGCCATCTCGGAGACGGCCATCGGCATGCTCTTGAGCCTGACGCGCGGGCTCAACAAGTATTACATTCCCCAGTTCGAGAAGCGGACGTGGCATGCCGAGCGGAACCTGGTCGAGGTGGATGGTATGACCATGGGGGTCGTCGGCATGGGCGGCTTGGGGTCGGCAACGGCTATGCGCGCGCACTACGGCTTTAACATGCGGATCCTCGCCACGGATGCGAAACCCCTGGCCAAGCCGATCTTCGTGGACACGCTGCGCGAGCCAGCCTGGCTCATGGAGATGGTCCCGCAAGTGGACGTGCTGGTAAGTGCGGCCCCCTGGACCAAGGAAACCGAAGGGATGTTCAACGAGAAGGTATTCCGGGCGATGAAGAAGACCGCGTACTTCCTCAACATCTCCCGGGGAGCGCTGGTGGAAGAGAAGGCGCTCGTCCAGGCGCTGAAGGAGGGCTGGATCGCCGGCGCCGGGCTGGATGCGACCCGCCCCGAGCCATTGCCGTCCAGTCACCCGTACTGGGACTGCCCGAACCTGGTCATCACGTGCCACACCGCTGGATTCGCGCCACAACGCCAGATCCGTTTAGTGGGGCTGCTGGCCGAGAACGTCCGGCGCTACTCCAGCGGCTTGCCGCTGATGAACGTGGTGGACAAGCAGCGCGGTTACTGATCCGAAAACGCGCATGTGTGGCCCGGTGAACGATTATCGAGGAGGACACGTCAACGATGCGATCGGCTTTGATTACAAGAGGATTACTTCCGTTTGCGGCCATGGCCATATTCGGCATGGCGGCGGGCGCACAGCAGCAGAGCCAGGGCGCCGCGAAAGCCAAACTGTACAATACCGCCAAGCAGAAGCTTCTGGAAGGCAAGCAGATCTTCAGTTTCACGCAATCGACGTTTGATATCCCAGGCTATTGCGAGGCGGCCAAGCACTACGACTATGCCTGGTTCGAAATGCAGCACAGCACACTGGAATTCGCGGACATAGAGAAAATGATCGCCGCGTGCCCGCACGCCGGCGCCATTCCCATGATCCGCCTGCCGGACGCGCAGGAATGGCATATCCAGCATGCCACCGACATTGGCGTGCTGGGCATTATCGTGCCGACGGTCGATGATGTGGACCGGGCGCGGGAAGCCGCCAAGTGGGCGCGGTACCCACCGGTCGCACGGCGCAGTACGGGCCAGGGCCAGGCCGCGGCTATTTGGGGCCCCGACTATCACCAGACCATCAATGACAATATGCTGGTGGTGGTCATGATCGAAACGCCGACCGGGGTTGCCAATGCGTACGACATTGCCTCGGTGCCCGGCGTGGATGTGGTCATCATCGGGAACAACGACCTGAGCGTGTTTTCGGGATTCCCGCAGAACGACGACCGGTACCAGCAGATGGTCACGAAGATTCATGACGACACCCTCAGGGCCGGCAAGATCTTTGGGCAGGCCAACGCGATATATGCCACGGGACATCCTCTCAGCAAGGATGCCAAGTTCTTTCAGAACGGTCCCTCGAATGACGGCTGGAAACCTCCCGCTCGGGGGGGACGTGGTGTCAATCCCAACGCGCCGCCGCGAGAGCGGCAATAGCCCGGGAAGCGGCGCAGGGCAGGCCGCCACGTCGT
>Ga0187850_10001860_pt1 | contig 21156 bp, 18 predicted proteins | sample June2016WEW_4_15_FD_132436 | JGI IMG/M metagenome (GOLD analysis project Ga0187850, IMG submission 132436) | Peatland microbial communities from SPRUCE experiment site at the Marcell Experimental Forest, Minnesota, USA - June2016WEW_4_150 | ecosystem: Environmental > Terrestrial > Soil >... | reverse complement strand
GCAGCGTTTAGTTGCCGAACCGATCCATCCAATCCCACCAACATATCCGGCTTTATTGTCGAAAAAATCAATCTCGACGTGGATCCTGGACCGATTCCACTATCAAGAACGATCGAATTCTTGTTTATTTCCAATTTCTGAATGGCGTAATTTCTTGCTATCTGCGCTTTGCCGAATGAGATTTTATCGTTCACTTGGTCATATAACGGGATAGAATCCTCGATGGCTCGAATGACTTTCCGCCACGTTTCCTTAGACAGGCCAGATTGTTTGGCGTTAGAGTTGTTCAGTGGAAAAACACCATCAGGATACTGGGTCAATATTTTAGCTAGTGATGATTCGTTCGCCAGTATTAGCTTCTACGAGTACGACGAGGGCATCCAAAGCTGAATACCCAATCTCTTTTGACCCCACAGGTGCGCATTCACTATTCGTTCAAGACTTCGATTCAAGCCGACTTTTTTAAAAAATTAACTTGAAAAATCTTGGTAGTTAGTTGAGAGAAAACATCTAATTATGGCATATGTCATACTTGCAACGCAAGGTGCTACGCAAATTGGTCGATTATCCTCAGCTGCTTGCCTTAGGAGCGTTTGCAGGCTTCACAATCTATTTGGGATTACCACTAGCTGCGTTTCAACGTGTAAGTTCAAGAATGAATGGATTTCTGAACTCTTTTGCGATAGGGATTCTTATCTTTCTTACTGTTGACGTGTTAAGTAATGCTTGGCGAGCTGCTACAGAGGCTGCAGTTAATGCTTTTTCGGGGAAAGCACCTGTCGGTGACGCCATGCTTGATCTCTTTGCAATGTTTGGAGGAATTGCGATAGGTCTCCTAGGATTAACATGGTACGGAAGTCACTACATGAAAGACACCTTCGCACGATCCGCAATCCCGGAAACGAGGGTGACGATCCTGAATAGCAACCAGAAACAAGAGCTCCAGTTAGTACAGCAGACTAATGCTTACAGGCTCTCGATGATGATTGCGATAGGGATCGGCGTTCACAACTTTAGCGAAGGACTCGCAATAGGTGAGTCATATGCCTCTGGAGCGATGGGACTAGCAATTATCTTGGTAGTTGGTTTCGCAGCGCATAACGCGACAGAGGGATTTGGAATAGCCGCACCACTAACAGGCCTCTCGAAGAGGCCGAGCATACGCTTTCTAGCACTCGCAGGGTTAGTGGGAGGTGGCCCCACATTCATTGGAACCGAGATAGGCAGCCTCTGGTCTTCAACTCTCGCGTATATCTTCTTCCTAGCCATCGCTGGCGGTGCATTGGTTTACGTCTCAACATTGATGTACAATTCGGGAAGAAGACAAGTTACGAATAATATTCTAATGATCGGTTTCTTCGTTGGAATGTTAGCTGGGTTTATCACAGATCTATTGGTTTCTCTTGGAGGTGCATAATACAGGCTTGAAACATTGAATTCTCTGTCTCAGATTAAGATCCTGGCATCTACCTATGATGACATGATGCTAACTGACTCGAGGAATTGAAGCTCGTGCATTTTGGTTAGCATTATATGCGAATGCGATCCTTGCAATTTGGGTAAAGATTGGTAAAAGTCAGCCTTGACCACGTTTCAAAGAGCTTCGGAGCGGTCAAGGCACTTCAGGACGTAACTCTCCACATTAACGATGGAGAACTTTTTCTCATGCTTGGTCCATCGGGTTGTGGAAAAACTACCGCGTTACGAATTATCGCTGGTTTCTACCGACCGGATACTGGAACATTAAAGTTTGACGAGGCTGAGATCAGCAGTCTTCCGCCATACAAACGAAATACGGGGATGGTTTTCCAGAATTACGCACTTTGGCCGCATATGAACATTTACGACAACGTGGCCTTCGGACTCAGAATGCGAAAAGTCAGCAGCAGCAACCGCGTTGAACGCGTCAAACGAATGCTCGACCTTGTGAAGATGAGAGATTATGCAGAGAGATTTCCAAACCAGCTTTCTGGAGGACAACAACAGCGTGTTGCCCTTGCCAGGGCTTTGGTGATAGAACCCAGCGTCCTATTGCTTGACGAACCGTTAAGTAATCTAGATGCGAAGCTCAGAATTGAGATGCGTTCTGAGATTCGAAGGATCCAGAAAGAGTTAGGCATCACAACCGTCTACGTCACGCACGATCAAAGCGAGGCGTTGGCGATTGCGGATAGGATTGCTGTTATGAATGTTGGCTCTATTTCACAAGTTGGTACGCCTAGAGAGATCTACGAGTCTCCTGTAAGCGCCTTTGTTGCAAGCTTCGTTGGAGAACCTAACGTGCTTGACGGACGCATCGATGCAGTTAGTAAAGAAAACGGGTTAATCCACGTTAGATTAGGTAACAACGTCGGCCTTGAGGGACGGCTCCCAAGAGACTCAGCCTACGAGGTGGGAGATGAGGTACGATGTTTAATTCGTCAGGAATCAATTTTCGGTAACGAGGAATGTAAACAGAGCTTTCCGGTGAGGGTTCAGGAAGTAAGCTACCAAGGCCAGACTGAGCACTATTTACTCGAGTTACCTAATGGCGACCTGCTTCGGGCCGTCAGATTTAATCCAGGTGGAGTACTACTCAAAGTTGGTGAAACCATGACGGTTCAACTCCCTCCGTCGAAGGTCATGGTGTTCAAGGAATGAGTGGCAGATTCAGGAACCTCGACATTAAGGCTTTCACAGTCTTCTTGGCCATAATGGGTTTCTTCACGGTCTTCTTGTTCTATCCTCTCGCTTATGTCTTCAAGAGTGCATTCGTGGTTCAAGGTAAGGTTACAGCAGTCTTCTTTGGACTATTGTTCACCGACAGTTTTCTTACGCAAGCGCTAATGAACAGCATAATTATTGGCGTGTTGACAACCGTTGCCACTGCGGCGTTCGGCCTGCCGTTAGCCTTTCTCTGCGTTCGTTATCGATTTCCAGGGAAGGGTTGGCTGCAGGGCTTGTTGCTTGTTCCGCTTGTAATGCCCCCGTTCGTTGGAGCGATCGGTTTGAAGCAAGTCTTTGCGCGCTTTGGCTCACTCAATTTACTCCTGATCGATCTAGGCCTGATGAACTCTTCTAACCCCGTAGATTGGTTTGGTGGAGGATTTTGGGGAATCATAACAATTGAAGTGCTCAACCTCTTTCCAATCATGTACCTCAGTATCGCAGCAGCGCTCGCCAATGTTGATCCAAGCTTAGAGGAGGCGGCAAATAGTCTTGGAGCCAAGGGCCTTACGCTCTTCAGAAAAATAGTCTTCCCTCTCACATTTCCAGGGTTCTTCGCTGGTGCCATAATCATCTTCATCTGGGCTTTCACGGACCTTGGAACTCCTCTGATCTTTGATTTTTCTAAAACTATTCCAGCGCAGATCTTTAGCATGACCCAAGATATTGAAACTAACCCTATGGGGTATGTTCTTACGATTGTGACTCTCTTGGTCTCTGTCGTCGCGCTGCTTTCGGTGAAGAGGTATGTTGGGCTTCGCAGTTACGAGATGATGGGACGCGGTCAGCATGTTGGGCGTCGGGAGCAAGATCTGAAAGGCTGGACAGCCGTTGCGGCAACATCTTTCCTAGTAGTCATCGTTACAGTCGCGATGATTCCTCAAATCTCTGTCCTCCTAACTTCTGTAGCTGGCCAATGGTTTCAAACGATCCTTCCGACAAGATACACTACTCAGTACTTCGCAACTTTAGTAACTCACCCGGTTGCGGGCCCAAGCATCGTCAACAGCTTATTCTACAGTGGCATTAGCACTGCGATTGACATCTCATTGGGGTTAATTATTGCGTACATGATTACAAGACGCAAGTTTCCAGGCCGGGATATACTTGATTCAGTCGCTATGATGCCCCTCGCTATTCCAGGCGTGGTTATAGGCTTCGGATATTTGGCCGCCTTCTCGCGAACGCCACTCAACGTGTTTATCAACCCCGTCCCATTGCTGATCATCAGCTACGCTGTCCGGCGATTGCCCTATACCTTGCGAGCCGCCTACGCGGGTTTTCAGCAAACAAGCGTCTACCTGGAAGAAGCAGCAATGAATCTTGGCGCCTCACCGCTCCGAACGATGAAAGCAATCACCTTACCACTTATACTAGCGAACGTGATTGCTGGAGGAATTCTCTCATTCTCCGCCGCCATGATGGAGGTGAGCGATAGCCTAATTCTAGCTCCGCAAGATCAATACTTCCCGATGACTAAGGCAATTTACACGTTGAATTTGCGATTGACGGATGGCGCTTTCGTAGCTAGTGCGCTGGGCGTTGTGGGAATAGTTGTTGTAGCAACATGCTTCTTCATCGCCAACAGATTACTGGGAAGAAGCATGGGCGAACTTTTCAGAGCAGGGTAGAATAAGCACTCTCACTTTTCGGCGTAAATGATCCAACATCTAGTCATTGTTTTGCATTGAGAAAGTTTCTGGAACGCATGGAGAGATTTTATATTCCTTCAACCGCACCGGTCACTCAGTGAATCGTACCGTTGAGAAAAATTCTAGTGGTATTTGTACTCACGTTCTTAATGATCTCGGCTACTCAACCGTTTCTACCCCAAGCTCGAGCCGAAATTAGAACATTGAAAATTATTTCACCTCATCCCGAATCCGTTCGAAATGAATTCACGGCTGCCTTCAAAGCTTGGTATCTGCAAAAATTCAATGAGGCTGTAGATGTTAAATGGTCTGATTTCGGCGGCACGTCGGGAGCGGTCAAGTACATTGAATCACAGTTCACAACCAATTCAAGCGGTATCGGCCTAGACATAATGTACGGCGGCGGCGTCGACCCTTTCATCAAACTCGCTTCAGATGGATACCTAGCATCCTACAAAGTACCAGACCCAATACTTAGCCAGATCCCCAAGGATTTTGCTGGCGTTCCCATGTACGATCCAAACTATCTTTGGTATGGAGCTGCCTTATCCGGATTCGGAATAGTATACAATAAACCGATCCTCCAGAAACTTAGCCTACCCGAGCCGAAGACTTGGACTGACTTAACGACTCCTGCGGCAGAGGGATGGGTTAGTGCGGCCGACACTCGACAAAGCGGTAGCACTCACATGGTGTACGAGATAATACTCCAGGGCTATGGCTGGAATAAGGGTTGGCAAGTTATCACGCAAATGGGAGCAAACACTAAGTCGTTTCCAACATCCTCTACGACGGTTCCACCAACTGTTTCGAAGGGTGACGCTGCTTACGGCCTAGCCATAGACTACTATGCTTGGGATGAGATTGCCAAGAACGGCGCCGACAAGATTGGTTATGTTATGCCAGAAGGTCTTACTGTCGTCAACCCTGACTCGATAGCCATCCTCAAGGGAGCACCCAACATGGACCTAGCGCAGAAATTTGAGGAATTCGTCTTATCTGATCAGGGACAACGCTTATGGATGCTTCGAGCGGGCGCAGAAGGAGGCCCACAGAAAGACACGCTGGGAAGAATGAGTATTCTTCCAACTTTATATGATAAGTTAGGCTCGGCTTCTGTAGTACCTATCAACCCGTTCAACCTGAAGACCACTCTTCAGTACGACGCCAATACTGGCTCAGCACATTATGCAGTACTGAATGATATGATTGGATCCATGATCATAGACCAACACGATTCCCTAGTTGCCGCTTGGGACAAGATTATTGCTGCAACAAAGACGCAAGGCGTCTCTAATGCAACCCTGGAGGCTGCGAGAGCTACATTGGGAGCAGCACCAATTACTCAACAACAGGCTGACGCGAACGGAGCGAAATGGCAGGATCAAGTGTTCAGGAATCAACAAATCGCAGCTTGGCGCCAGTTCGCGCTTGCAAAATATGGGAACGCAACAAATCTTGCCATTAAGGCAGTAGGTGATGTGCAGACAACGACAGCAAGTGCTCAGCAACGACAGTTAATGTACATTAGCGTCAGCGCTGCGGCCGTCATCGTCGCTGCTGCTGGCGTGTATATGATGAAACGTCGAAAGGAAGCTGCAGAAGTCAAGAGATAGACAAGAAGAAAGAGAGGCCCCTTCCTTCCCGTTCTGGAATATGACCTCGACTGATCATTGGTGGCCAAGTACAGGATGAGGCGTATACCCTGCTTCGAGACGCTTAATCTCATCTGCATCTAGTTTGAGATCTACTGCACCTACTGCTTCCTCGATATGCTCCACCTTTGTGGCACCTATAATGGGTGCAGTAACGCCCTTGTGGAAAAGCCACGCGAGAGCAACTTGTGCGGGAGTCACATGCTTCTCCCTGGCTAATGTTTCAACGGTCTCCGCTATGACAAAGTCATCTGGTTTGAAGAATCTCTCTGAGAGTGACTTGTCGCTCTCGTATCTTAGTGACTTTGGTGTTTCTTTGCGCTTATATTTCCCTGTGAGGAAGCCACGTGCGAGCGGACTCCACGGGATTAAACCAACGCCTTCTTCGCGGCAGAGTGGGATCATTTCACGTTCTTCCTCCCGGTAGCATAGGTTGTAATGGTTTTGCATGCTTACGAAACGCTCCAAACCGAGACGGTCGCTGGTATGTAGTGCTTTCAAGAACTGCCACGCAAACATGCTTGAGGCACCAATGTAACGCACCTTCCCCTGATGGACGAGGCCGTCCAGAGTTCGAAGAGTCTCCTCAATTGGCGTCGCATAGTCCCAACGATGAATCTGGTACAAGTCTACGTAGTCAGTTTGAAGACGCTTCAAGGAGGCTTTAATCTGATTCATTATATGCAGTCGGGAGAGACCTTTCTGGTTGGGTTTGTCACCCATCTGTCCGTAAACCTTTGTGGCAATGACGACGTCCTCTCGATGATCTTTCAACAGTTCACCAATTATTTCTTCCGCTCGACCTTTAGAATAGACATTCGCAGTGTCGAAGAAGGTGATGCCAAGATCCAGCGCACGTTTCACGATTGGACGAGTCTTATCGATTTCAACCATCCAACTCTCGCGATTTCCAAAAGACATGCAACCTAAACAAATGCGAGAAACTTTAACCCCAGCCTTGCCCAAGTTAACATACTGCATGTTCGCTACCCAAGCGTCGAAAGCCTAAAAGAATTGTGCAATTACAAAACAAGCATATCTTTGCAGCAAATTTTCGAGACATCTTTTTAGGGCAGCTATCTCCTCAATCGGTTCCATTGTTGGTGAATTGTTGAAACGTGTTGCTCTGTTAGCTCTCTTTGTTGGGGTCATAGGTGCAACTTGGAGTTGGCGTCTGCTTCAATGGTATGTCTCTGCAAACACTCTAACTGCCTGCATCCTTGGGACGGATTGCCCATTGGTATTTCAGACATCATTTTCATATTTCTATGGGGTACCAATTCATCTGCTTGCTGTTGCATGGTTCATCCTGCTAAGCGTGCTAGCTCTGATACGCGCGTATGGAATTCGACCCGCTTCGTTGGTTGGAGTAAGCATTGGAGCGTTGTGCGTGCCAACAATCATCTATCTGGACTACATTCAGGTGGTAATATTGCATAAAATATGCTCGGACTGCGAATTGGCGCACATAATTGGCCTGATCCTGTTTGTGTTGTTTGTAATCATCTATAGGTCTGATAGAAAAAGCGAAACATAACCTGAATATGATTTGATTATTCCGAAACTCTGACATTAACCAGAAGTGACTGCTCAGCATATAGTCTCTAGAGGGTACTCAACTAAGCCAGAATCCTATATCTAGAATCATTGATCTCTTAGATCATGTCGATGTGATCTTCAGGAAAACCTAGCTTTACAAGTTCGTTTTTAACATGGTTTCGATGGTCTCCCTGAAGTAGAAGCTCACCTCCTTTTGTGGTTCCTCCTGCCCCGAACCGTCGTTTCAGTTCTCTAGCAATCTCATCCAAACGACCAGTGGGAAGACCATGTATGATAGTGACAGGTTTTCGAAATCGTCTGAACTCTAATTTTACAACGATGCGAGCTTCGCTAAGATCAAGTTCCTCTAACGGATTGAAGCCGATGTCATCTTTGCTCATACGAATGCGCCTGGAAAAAGGATGGAATCATTTAGATATAGAGCTACGCCTCTCCTCTATGAATCACTTATACCCATAGTAATGGTCGATCATTTAGAGGATGATTACATAATGCCGAATCAAACGTTGCTTGGGTACTTCCTGACTACAATCGGAATATTAGGAATATTGACTTCGTTCGTTATACAAAAATCTGAGTTTGACCCAACTGCTTTTGCACTCTCGATGGTTTCGATTCTCATAGCAATAGTGGGGATTACTCTGATTTTACAACCACCGAATGGAAGGAGTCCTACAAGAACTCGAAGAAAGAAAACCCCCTCAATTAAATTGAAAAGGGCCTCGTATTCGGTTCGCCCAGTTCAATGGCGATGGGTTGTTGGTCAAGCTTGAATTGTTGCAATTGCAGGCTTCATGCGACTGAATGCCTTCTCCAGATTTTCCATGGAAGTTGCAAACGACATTCTAACGAATCCTTCTCCACTCGGACCGAAGGAGTCACCGGGCACAACAGCTACTTTCGCTCTCTCCAGTAGCTCCAAAGAAAACTTTTCAGAAGTCAGACCGTATTTGGAGATGTCTGGGAAAGCATAGAAGGTTCCTTTAGGTCGCACGATATTTGTAATCTTGCTTAACTCATTAATTACGAAGTTTCGCCTCTTCAAATATTCAGCCGTCATTTCAGTTATAGATTTCTCGGTTCTAGGATCACGCATGGCCAATGCGGCAGCTCTTTGCATAAAACTACAAGCGCCGGTGACTATGTGGCCATGAAGCGCAACCATGCGCTCGGCGATTTTGGTTGGCGCAGCGAAGTATCCTAGCCTCCAACCAGTCATCGCAAATGCCTTTGAGAATCCATTAACGGTAATGGTAAAGTCTTCCATGCCATCGAGCGAAGCGATGCTGACATGTTTTTCTCCGTCGAAAATTATTTTCTCGTAAAGTTCGTCAGATACGACAAGAAACTTCTTTCGTTTTGCCAGATCGGCAATTGTTTGAAGATCCGATCGGTTGATTATTGTGCCCGTTGGATTGTTCGGGGAGTTAATGATAATCATCTTCGTCTTGTTTGTTATCGCATTCTCCAAGCGCTCTGCTGATAATCTGAAGTCCTCTTTAGCCTTGAGTGGCAAGTAAACGGGTTTGCCGCCAGCCAGTTCGATGCATGGCACATAGCTTACCCAGCATGGATTTGGTACGATAACTTCATCGCCGGGGTTGACGGTCGCCATCATGGCGAGGTATATTGCCTCCTTCCCTCCCACCGTCACGACTACGTTCTTCTTCGGGTCTACATTGATCTGGTTATCATGCTGCAATTTGTGAGCAATAGCTTCACGTAATTCAACGAGTCCTGCAGAATCAGGATAGAAAGTGTACCCTTCATCAAGCGCCTGTTTAGCATAATTGCGGATATGCTCTGGAGTTACGAAGTCTGGTTCTCCCACTGATAGGCTGATCACATCTTGGCCGGCACGTTTGAGCTCTTTGACCTTCTCAGATAGCGCTAGCGTAGCCGAAGCCTGCACCTTGGTCCTTTCAGCTAGAAAGCTCATGCTCACACCAACTTCGATTCAACTAATTAGGCCTGCTGTTGGAAAATAGCAGATGAAAATTAGCCAGCCGCAGGCCTCTAACTCTCCGCCTGGAAACTATTGGTGTTGCGGAACTGGCTAAGAAGTGCGGCTCCTGTTAAGAGTAACGCGCTTGCTACAACGAAGGTTATGGAGTAGCCGAACTTGAGTGAGAGGTATCCAGAGAATGTGGACCCAATGAGTACCCCAATACTGGTCAGGGCACTGTAAAGCCCCAAGTACTCTCCTCTCCGAGGGCTATCTATGCTGTTGTAAAGCATTGTCGAAATCGGCGTGTTTGCTAATGAGAAGCATGTGGTTATGATTGATACCAGGATCAAAGCCCCGAATAGGACATTCAAACCGCTAACCAGTAAAGCAACTACTCCCATCCCTGTCATCGATAACGCTCTTCCAAGCATTGAGAGCATCGCCGCCCTCTTCTCACCATGTCGAACTGCATACTTGCTAGAATAAACCCAACCGACGACGCTCGTGCAACTTGTTACAAAACTGTATAAGAATACGGCTGAGTTTGAAATATTGTTCAGTTTCAGGTACGGCGTGAACGGAGTGAAGAATAGGCTCGTTGACGTGAAGAAAAAGAACATGGAGAACAAGAGCACAGGAATATCTTTAGTGCTTTCGTACCTGAGCATTCTGAAGAATCGGAACCATTCAGAAATGTGTGGAATTTTAAGGAAGAGTATTGGGATCTCACGAATTCTTGAAGTGAGTGACTCGGGGAAGTGAGTGACCATATTTCGTTCGAAAGTCATCTCGGGCTCTGTAAGGTAGCGGTTAAAGAAAATACTGGTAACAACACCAAGAGCAAGCAAATAGATTGAGTAGGTTTTCAAAGAGAAATAGAATGTCCACACAATCCCAGGTACAATTCCTACAATCGTTCCAATTGCTGAGATAGCATTAGTTCTAGCTACCATGTCATTCCACTGACGTTTTTGAAATGTTTCCATTATGAGAAGTTGAGATGAAGGCGCAACGCCTGCGAAAAGGAAACCATACACTCCGTACAATAAAGGGAGGCCAGCTGGGGGAGAGAAGAACATCAATACCAGGCAGACAGCCATGCCACCACACGTACCTTCAAGAACAGGCTTTCTACAGTGAAATCGATCGGTAATGTAACCCCATAATAGGAATCCTGGAATGAGAGAGAAGTTGTATGCTGAAAGCGTGAGCGCTACGTCAATCACTGACCCACCAGTGTCCACAATGAAAAGCGGGATGAAGGTGCTAAGTCCACCGGCAACGGCGTTGAGCGGCAGGAGCCCCCAATACCATGAACTCTTTCTCCACACACTCTTCACAACCTGTTACTGCCGGAATTGTAATTTTGCAGCACAGGCAAGGTCAATAAAGAGTTACGGTAACCACCATTCTTGATGCGGAGCGTTTCCATATTTCTACCAAGTAGAACAAGCGCGTTAGAAGTGGAATTATGCTACCTAATGATTAAAGGTCACCTTGCAGTATTACAGTCATGGGTTAAGGAGAAGAATATTCTTGAGAGCACGTAACCGTGGAATCATGCTGTTAGTTTTCATCCTAGCGGCAGTCTTTGCAGTTGCTGGAATCAGTAGCCCGGTCTCAGCCGATTCGTGTACAGCGCAACTCAGTTACTCAATCACGACGTCATATAATTCGAATATTGGCATGATTGTGCCCGTGTCAGCCGGGTGCTCGCTCATTGGAAGCCAACTATATGCAGTTGGCGATTCATACGATACGTCAACGAATGTTGAACTAGGTACAGCGAAGACTATGTTAACCAGTAATAACGGAGCCATTTTCTCCGGACAACTCGTGTTCAACCTCTCACCATTAGTATTGGGACATTCAGTGCAGGTTTCAGTCTCCATCTACGGTGGTGATCAGGTTCAGTACAGATCACTAATTACAACAACTACAGAGACCGTGCAAATTAATCCTATCAACCAACTCCAGTACGGCGGTTGCTACCCGTACAATTGTAATTATAATTCTAATTCCTGCCAGACATCAGGCTACGATAACACAGCCCAATGCGCCGGATACTTGTACCAAGACCCGGTTGGATGCATAGAAGTAGTGATTCCAATATACAGTCCTCTTGGACTTTTATCCTATCAATATTATACGCTCCACAATTTGCCCGCATCCTATCCTCCTATAGGATCGCGGATAATCGTGACTGGACAATTGAATCAGGGTTTTAACGCAGCACCGAACGGAGCAGCCTGTCCCGGTAATTACATCAACGTAACCTCAATATCGCAATAGTAGAAAACTGAGACTAGTGCTACAAAACCTCGTCGGGTGAGGGATGATGCTCCAGGCCTTAGCACAGTTATGATCATCTTAGACTTGGATAACCTCAGTAAGCTTGGAATCGGTTGACAGACGGCGGGACCGTCTTGACTGGGTATGCCGAAGCCTTAATCATCTAAGGTGAACTCAAAGCTGATGGGCTCGAAGCGAAGGATAAGACTTGCATAAGTTAGTATTAGTGCGACATGGCGAGAGCACCTGGAACAAGGAGAACAGATTCACCGGCTGGACCGACGTAGATCTTTCTGAAAAAGGATTACAGGAGGCTCATGAGGCAGGCCAGACGCTACGAAAGAATGGGTACATCTTTGACATTGCATTCACTTCAGTACTCAAGCGCGCAATACGTACACTCTGGATTATTCTCGATGAGCTGGAACAAATGTGGATTCCCGTTCAAAATCACTGGCGTCTGAACGAGCGACACTACGGCGCGTTGCAAGGACTTAACAAAGCTGAGATGGCGGCGAAGTATGGTGAACAGCAGGTACTTCAGTGGAGGAGAGGCTACGACGTACGACCTCCAGCAGTCGACAAGTCAGATGAAAGGTACCCAGCGTCAGACCTAAGGTACAGGGGATTAAATCCGGATGAGATCCCACTTTGCGAATCACTCAAAGACACTGTAAACCGATTTCTACCCTATTGGCATGAAACAATTGCACCAGCCATAAAGTCAAGAAAGAGAGTTCTAGTTTCGGCACACGGCAATAGTCTACGAGCATTAGTGAAGCATCTGGATAACGTTTCCGAGACAGCAATTACAGAACTTAACATACCGACCGGCATCCCACTGGTCTATGAACTTGGCGACGGCCTCAAACCCGTAAACCACTACTATCTTGGTGATGAAGAGAGGGTAAGAAAAGCGATTGAGTCAGTTGTCGCACAAGGAAAAACAAAGAATGGTTAGAAGCCCAACTCTGGAGTTCTAACAAGCTACTCAGAATTTGCGAGAGAATAGTTCGACAATTGCTCTTTGGAGATATATTCGTTTTCAAAATCTTCCTTTACAGAAGTCCGAGCCCGTTTCTTGGGATCGCCGTATCCTCCTCCACCAGCGGTACGGACTATCAGCATTTCTGAGGGGTTGAGAGTTATGGACTCTTTTGATCTTAACCCTACGCTCTCCCCGTTTGGTTTTTGAACCAAGTACTGTGAGGGCTGTCCAGGAAGTCCTCCCTTGTAACCGTACGGTCTGACTCTACTCCTTTCTCCTAGCAGAGTGACTTCTATCGTTGCTAGGGCGGTGAATGAGCGTTCGATGCCGACTCCGCCTCTCCATTCTCCTTCGCCCCCGCTTCCAGATCGAAGGTTGTATGACTGGAAGATAACCGGATAGTAGTGCTCTATAACTTCAATCGGAGTGTTCAGAGTGTTCGTCATGTTAACCTGAATCCCGTCTACTCCATCCATTCCGAAGCGTCCTCCGTAACCTCCCCCAATTGTCTCGTAGAATGCCCAGGTCTCACCGTTTTGTGGATCCAGCCCCCCCATCATGAGGTTGTTCATGCTGCCGTGCGAGGCGGCTGGGATCTTTTCAGGTAAGCCCTCAATCAATGCTCTGTAGATCGTGTCTACAATTCGTTGACTCGTTTCCAAATTACCGCCTGCTACTGGTGCAGGTTTAACAGGGTTAACAATCGATCCTTCTGGTGCGTTGATCGTGATGGTTCTACTGAAACCATCATTAGGCGATAGCTCAGAGGGCATGAGCGTTTTAATTGCGAATGTTACGGCTGATATTGTAACGCCAAGTACTGCGTTAAGGGGCGCGTTTACTTGTGGAGCTGTCCCCGTAAAATCAACAGTTACTCCATCACCGGCTAGTTTTACTTTCACCCGAATTGGGAGCAGTGTATCTTCAAGTTCTAGGAAATCTTCGCCTGTAAATGTGCCTTTGGGCATTTTTGCATATTCAGCTAACGTGAATCTTTGTGTCTGATCAAGAATTTTGTCGCAAGCGTTCTCAAACTCTTCTACCCCTATTCTTGATACTAATGCCTTGAGACGGCGGTCTCCCAGTAGGTTGGCTGCTACTTGAGCTCTGAGATCTTCGAGTACGACTTTCGGCATTCTTGTTCTTTGCGCGAAATCGTTCGCCACTTCATCGTTAATCTGATCTGACTCTACAAGCCTTGTTGGTGCAATTACGGTTCCTTCTTCATTGAGGTTGGTGGCTTTGATTCCTATACTGGCTGGAGAGACACCGCCTACGTCAACTTGGTGAGCCTTGTTTGCAGTGTATCCGAGCAAGCGATTCTCATAGAATACTGGCCGGATGGTTGTAACGTCGTTAAGGTGGGTTCCAGCAATGTATGGGTCGTTGAGAAAATATATTTCACCCGGGCAAGGGTCAGAGTTTTTCTCATGAAGGTATTCCAGCGTTTTCTTGAGTCCGTGTGGTAGAGAGCCGATATGTACTGGTATGTGTTCAGCTTGCCCAATAGTTCGTCCTGTTGCGTCAAGCACGGCGCAGCTATGGTCACCGCGTTCTCTGATGTTAGGTGAATAGGCCGACTTCTTTAGAGCTATTCCCATCTCTTCTGAGATGTAATTTAGAGTATGTTTTGTGACTTCGATCATGACCTTGTCGTCTGTCATGATTTCCTCTCCAGAATTAGGCATCCATTCCTCTGGTTGCGACTTTGCCAAGCTGGCGGAATTAGGATGGTTGAATCGTATGCTTCAATTACTGCTGGACCGGGGAGAATGGAATCTGTCGGTGTGCTCTCGCGGCGGTAGATCTGCGTGTCGAACCACTCATTCTCGAACCACACTTTGCGATTCTTAGGGGGTTGAGGTTCTGGTTGGTCCGTTCGAGTTAACGAGTCTAGGTCGACTTTCGTTGCTGGAAGTAGGATGGTTAACCTTAGTGCTGTGAGTTCGATGGGTTCGCTTTCATGTCGATACCCGTAAACCATTTCATGCTTATCTTCGAAGGCTTCAACGATTCTGGTACGAGAGAATGGAGTGGCCGCTGGGATTTCAAGTTCAAATCCTTGCCCATAGTAGCGGACGTCGACGCTTCTGATTATGTTGGCTTTGGAGGTATCTATCGACTTGGACTTTAAGCGGTTCAATGCTTCTTGGGTCAATTGATTCCATGTGTCTTCGATGAAGCTCTCGGATAATTCATCGATAGATCGCAATAGTCCCTTCACGTAAGTGTATTTCATGTCCGTCAACATCATGCCTAGGGCTGAGAAGAGTCCTGGGTATGGTGGGATAATGATCGAGTTAACTCCTAGTTGCTCCGCAAGTTCAGCTGCGTGCATCGGGCCCGCTCCTCCGAACGTAATAAGCGAGAACATGCGTGGGTCAAGACCACGTTCTAGACTTACGATGTCAACCGCTCTTGCCATCTGAAGATTCACAAGTTTTATCGACGCGGCCGCTATTTCCGTAACGTCCATTCTCACATTGTCCGCTACTCTCTTCATCGCATGAAGTGCGCGTTTGACATCCAGCTTCATATTGTTGAGCAGCATTGGACCAAGTCTTCCTAGAAGTAAATTAGCGTCTGTGATCGTCGGTTGTTCCCCACCGGTAGGGTAACATGCTGGACCAGGATCTGCACCTGCGCTGATTGGACCGACTCGCAAGGTTCCGATCTCGTCTGACCAGATTATCGTTCCTCCTCCAGCGCTGACTTCCGCTAGGTCAATAGATGGATAACGCACTGGGTATCCGCTCCCTTTGATTATCCTTCCTAGATGAACGCGTCCACCGACCTCTATCTCGGAAATGACTAGCGGAGTATAATCAACGATGCATCCGGCTTTTGCGGTTGTCCCGCCCATATCAAGACTTAACACATGCCGCTTGCCGAGTTGCTTTGCTACTTCTGAGGCGCCTACAACACCTGCCGCCGGTCCGGATTCGATTGCTACGATTGGCCTACTTCTTGCTTCTTCAAGATCTACAAGCCCGCCAGAGGAAGATAACAGTTGAATTGGAGAATTAATTCCTAACTCAACTAGTTTCTTCATTGCAGTATCCAGATATTGCGAGATGATTGGTGCAAGAATCGAGTTAACAACCGTAGTGCTGGTGCGTTCGTATTCACGGTGTTCGGGATCAACATCCGAGGAGGCGAATATGAAACTGGAGACATCAGACAGGATTCGTTTCGCTGTTCTTTCATTCTCGGGATTCAGGTAACTGTTAAGAAAAGAGATTGCGACAGCCTCTAAATCTTCATGCTTCAATCGACCCGCCAGTTCACGAACTTTCGTCTCATCTATCTTCCTCAATGGTCTTCCGCGCGAGTCAATTCGCTCGTCGACCTCGAATCTTAACTTTCGAGGTATCAGAGGTTTCGGTCGTTGGAAGAATACATTATACAGTTCAGGCCTGTTCTGTCGACCAATCTCAATTACATCACGAAAACCTTGAGTTGTTAGAAGTGCCACCTTTGGAATGCGTATTCCGATTTGTCCAAGGAATAGGTTGGAGCCCAGTGTGCCAACATGAACGATTCTCTCAATCTGATCTCCACGAAAGTTGTTCTCTATGAGCAGCTGCTCTATGATTTGTATGAATGCGTCTTCAGGAGTGGACGGAGTACTACGCATTTTCAAAACATGCAACTTGGAGGATTCGTCGATCGCAACAAGGTCTGTAAAAGTTCCTCCTATGTCTACAGCTACTCGCATCCGCCCAACTTCTAAAATCAACTACTTCATCGTTGAAATATGCGATTATTTAACCACGAGGCTCAACTCAGCTAACGGTAATAATTCTACACCTTCTCGAACATCGCAGAGGTTCACTGCAATCAATCAAAGCTGGCATCATTCAATTTACACCTTCATTTAGCCAAGCCTGGAAAGCATCGAAACTTGGATCACGCTCGAGGAAGTCTCTCACCATCTCCGAAGCGGGTCGGATACTCCCAGCCTCGAGGATCGTATTTCGATACCGCTTCGCCGTCTTCCTGTCCATGATGGATCGCGAATCTAGGAACTTGCTGAAGAGATTCTTCGCAATTACTAGTGACCACATGTAAGTGTAGTACGCTGCGGAGTATCCGTTGAGGTGACCAAAATTGCACTGGAAATGCGTACCTTCATGCCATGGCACGGGATAATAGGTTCGGTTCAGCTCCCTAGCAATGGCAGTCGTATCCATCCCTGCAGGATCATGACTGTAGTAAGCAAGGGAGAGGGCTGCAAAGAAAATTTGCCTTCGAACTGAAAGCCCCCGACCCACAGCCTGAGCGTGTTCCATGCGTTTGATAAGTTCCTCGGGGATGAGAGCTCCCGTGGAATGATGCTTAGCGAAACGTCGCAAGCCCTCGGACTGCCTAGCCCACTCCTCCAACATTTGGGATGGTGCTTCAATAAAGTCAAACTCGATACCTTCCATACTCGTCTCAAGCCATCGCGAACGACCAGACAAGATTGCATGCAGAAGGTGTCCGAACTCGTGGAAGAAAGTGACAACATCAGAATGTTCCATGAGCGCTGGACCTGCAGATTTCTCTGGATCCGGGAAGTTACATACCAACACTGCTTGGGGCAGTTGTACCCCCTTCATCCCGACTACCACGGAGAACTGTGCAGCGTGACTAAACTTTCCCTCTCGCGGATGGAGATCCAAGTAAAACCGCCCGAGCCGACAGCGCCCTTCATACACATCGTAGCATTCTACTGACTTATCCCATACGCGTACATCGGTTAGGTGCTTGTAGCGAAGCCCAAACAGTTTCCCGGTGATATCGAAGAGTCCGTCTCGCACATTTTCAAACCGTAGGTATGGTCGGAGTTCTTGCGAATCGAAAGCATACTGCTCTGTGCGCACTCGTTCAATGTAGTAACTCGTATCCCAAGGTTCAAGTTCCATAGCATCCGGCAAATCCTCCTTCTTGCGATGGATAAGTAGCTGGTAATCCTGGTTCATCCGTGTCTCCGCAGCCTGCGAGATTTTTTCTACAAACTCCTCCGCCGCCTTGGCAGAACCGATCATCTTGTTCTCCATCACGTAGACCTCATAATTTTCGTATCCCAAGATCCTTGCCAAATCATAGCGTTTTTCAAGAAGCTGCTTGAGAATCTCCAGATTCTTAGGGTACCCTCGGTCATCGAATTCTTTCCGTAAGCGGCAACGAACATCATCATTCCGAGCATACTGGAAGATGGGAAGGGCATCTGGGTACGAGGTGGTGATCGTGATAGCACCGTCCTTCACTGGGTGCGCTGCCACGTAATCTGGTGGAAGACCCACGAGCTCCTTTGGTTCGCTCACAGCAATTTTTCGAACGTCTTCATTGATATTTCGGTCGAAGGTGGTTCCGATTTGGGATATTTCGTCGTTCAATGCCTTAATCTTCGCACGTGTAGCCTCGTCCCGATTTACGCCTGCACGGCGAAAGTCTCGAAGAATCTTCAGGACCGCGTACTTAGTCTCATCATCCTGCTTCGACACGTCAAGTCTCTCGAACGCCTCATACAAGGAACGATTGAGGCTTAGGTCAGTTGTGAATGAGTCTGCTGCAAGGTACGCTCGGTTCGCGGCATCGCGCACCGCTGCCTGTTTATGGACGTTAAAGAGGAGTTGCCCTTGAAGCGCTACTTCTGATACAATTCGGACAAGTTCGTTAAATGGAAGGAGAGTGTTTCTTACAGTGCGTTTTGACGCCTTCTTCAGGATCCTGCCGAGGATTTTTTGAGATCGAGCCAGTTCGGCTTGCGATTCTCTCGCGATCTCCTCAGGCGTGTTCAGAAATAGCAGCTTCGGAATAGTCATCCGTGCGGAAGAATTTGTTGAACGTGAAGACTTTAGATTGTGCTTGGAGGAAATCTTCACACGATCACTTGCGCTGAGTAACCTCTTTCGAGTCAAACTAGCATCATCAAGTTTTTGCGATGTGACCGCGAGCTATCAAGATAGCCTTGTTGTTTCCCAGTGTACACTTCATTGCCACTATTTGTTGAGTCAATCGGCCCATTACGAGTTGTGATCATCAACCATATCTTCATAATGGGAATCCATACTATTTGTAGCTTGAGCTAGCATGCAGCCCCCATCAAGATTAATGGTTACTGGACTAATCATACTCGTTGTGGTTTTTGGCTTAAGTTCGCTTGTGTATCCGTCTGTTCGGGTCCCTGTTTATCGTACAGAAGTATTCTCCAACACCAGTTCCTACGCTTACTTTGAGGCAATGTTCACGGTGCTCGTAGTTCCGTATTCAACGGCAATGATAACTCTAGTTAGTTACTATTACCAGCCTGGCAACTTCCCTGGATGTGATCCAGCCTCAAACGCTTGTAATTTTGGCATTCCAAACGCGTACGCTACATATTCGACAACCACATACTCTCAGCTCTCAACATCCCTCTACCAACTCTCATCAACCACCAGATCAACCTTCACCAGCAGGCTAACAAACACGAATTACGAGAACATTCCACTTTACTCAGCTCTCGGACTAAGCAACCAGCAATTTTTCATCCTGACGACCCTCATTCTGGTAATCTCTATTGCGGCGATTGTTTGGGCATTACACATTTCAAAACGGACTCCTCAACCTACGAACAGTTCGAATCAGGCATAGGAATTACTAGGATCATTTAATTCATTCAGGAAATCCAGTAGCAATTGTGTAGTTCAAATCGGAGCCGAAGACCACGCTTGAAGACTCTAGCGGTAGTGAAGTTCGGCGGAAGTCTCGTAGATTTCACTGGCACGAATATACCACTAATTGTCAAACGAATTTCAGAACTGAAGACGACGAAAGACCGAGGCCCCATAACAGTGTTCTCCGCACCAAAAGGGGTTACCGACAAGCTCCAAATCATCGGTGAAGCCAAAGCCCTCGGTCGACCCTATGATCTAGATTCCATATTCTCATCCTACTCAAGCCTCTCCTCAATTTATCTGAAGGAGGGTCCCCGCAAGGAATTCAACAGAATACTTGATCAGTATAAGAGCGATGTTGAGGAAACTCTCTCGAAAGTTGACAAACGATTCAATAACTCCCTTAGAGCCAGAATCCTCACTACAGCAGGCGAGTTGCTTGCTGCCGCTATGATGAGTAACGTTCTCAACTCAGCGGGACTGCACGCACACTTTCTTGACAAAACAAACTGGCCTATCGTAACCGACGATAATTTCGAAAATGCCACCCCAGATCTTGAAATGAGTTCCAAAAACCTACCACACCTTCTTCACCTCATAGAAGAAAAGAGAATAATTTCCATTGGAGGGTTCATGGGAGTTACACATGATGGATTAGAAACATTGCTTGGGAGAGGGGGATCTGATCAGACCGCAGTCTTCCTATCCCTTCTCCTCAAAGACCATTATGAAATCGAGACCATTCTATTCAAAGAGACACCCGTCCAAAGCGCTGATCCAAGAATAGTCAAGGAGGAAGAACTCAGAAGAGTACCAGTAATGACATACAACGAAGCCCAGAAAGCAACCATATCTGGCATGACCATACTTCAGAATGCTGCTGTAAGAATTGCCCGGTCACACAAAGTGCCCATATCGGTAGCACCATTATCAGACCCAACACTCAAGACGTTGATACAAACAGACGACCCAAATCCGCAAGCAGTCAAATGTGTAACTGGCCTGAAAGACTGCGCCATCATCACAATGAACAACGAACGAAGTAGGTCCCTCGAGGACTGCCTCGTGCTTTGGGAAGACTACGATGGCTTCCTTGATCTCGGAGCAGAAGTCATGGATACAGGACAAGTTCTACGAGACTTCCTAGTTCTGGATGCAAATTTCGTAAGAAAAAACGAGATACGACTTAGAACGTTTGATAAGGAAATGAAGGTGGAGTATGGGTTAGGAACAGTGACGCTGGTTGGAGACAAGATGAGAGATACACCAGGCGTCGCATCTATTGCGATAAACGCGATCCCCAAGACAAACATTAGACGCGGAGTATTAGCTCCACACACGTCACAAATTATGCTTGTAGTGAACGAAGATGATGTTTCCAACGCCATCAGAGACATCCATTCCGAACTCACCAAGCACGGTTTCGTCTCTGAAACGGCCCCGCCAACTCTTCAGAAGAAAGGAACGTAGTGGTCATTGAGAAATGGGATGGGTATGCGCCTCGTGCGGACGGACAGCCAAGACTAATAGGCAAAAATGCCGAAGATGTGGAAGTTCAGTTTGGAAACCCATTCTTTCCAAGGATCCAAGTGAAGTCTCAGGTCAACTAAAACGGATATCTCCGAAGGGCCTCCTTCTAGCAAACCCCGGAAGGCAGACGCAAATTAAAAATACAAAAAGAAACGAAAGAGGAAGATGCAATGACATAAAT
>Ga0187850_10001859_pt1 | contig 21157 bp, 10 predicted proteins | sample June2016WEW_4_15_FD_132436 | JGI IMG/M metagenome (GOLD analysis project Ga0187850, IMG submission 132436) | Peatland microbial communities from SPRUCE experiment site at the Marcell Experimental Forest, Minnesota, USA - June2016WEW_4_150 | ecosystem: Environmental > Terrestrial > Soil >... | reverse complement strand
CGTTGCTCTCGGTGGTGGTCCCAAACCGGATCAACAGCGGAACGTCGCTGCCGCAAATCCAGGTGCTGATCCAGGGAATGAAGCTGGAGCAGTTCGCGCCGGATGGGAGCTACGTGGGCGAGAGCTTCACGAACAACCCGGCGTGGGTGCTGCTGGATGTCTTGCAGCGGTGCGGGTGGAGTCTGGACGATATCGACCTGGGGAGCTTCGGGCGGGCGGCAGTGTGCTGTGCGGAGCTGATTCCGGCGCTGGATCTGTTCGGGAACGCGATCCAGATTCCGCGGTTCCAGTGCAACCTGGTGCTCCAGAACCGGCGCAGCGCGGGGGACGTGGCGCGCGGGATTCGGAATAACGCGCGGCTGTTCCTGAGGTACGCCGCGGGGGGCCAGCTCGAGATGGGGGTGGAGAACACGCTGGCGCTCGAACAGCCGACCAAGCCGGGAGGGAGCAACAGCGAGGCGGCACTGAACGGTGGATGGCCGAGTTACGAGTTCGGAGACGGCTCGAACGGGTTCTCGGGAATTCTGAGGAAACCCAATGGCGAGCCCGCAATTCGCATGTGGTCAAAAAGCACGGCCGAAACAGCGAACCGGGTGACCATGGAGTTTCAGGACGCGTTCAACGAATACCAGCAGGACAGCCTGTCGCTGACGGACGCGGACGATGTGTCGGCAGCCGGACAGGAGATCAGTCTGACGCTGCCGGTGCTGGGGATTCCGAACTTCGATCAGGCGGCCAGGGTGGCGAAGTTCTACCTGGACAAGGCGATTGCGGGAAATACGTACGTCGAGTTCGAAACCAGTGTGCGCGGGGTGGCACTGCGGCCCGGGGACCTGGTCACGGTGACTTACCTGAAGGAGGGATTCGACCGGCAGCCGTTCCGCATCACCAAGATAGCCCCAGGCGCGAACTACGGGACAGCGCTCATTACCGCGCAGATCCACCAAGACGAGTGGTACACGGATGACAACACGTTCGAAAACTCGTCGGTGCGGCGGCAGCCAGGCGCGGGAGCGGGAACGCCGCGGCCGCTGGTTGGGAAGGTGCTGGACGCCGAGGGGACGCCACAGTTCGAAATCGTCGAGAAGAGCAGAGAAGGCGCGGACGGAGGCACAAGCCTGACGCTGGAAGCGGGGTTCGTCGTGCCGGCGCAACCGGCGATGTCGGGGCTGGGAATACCGATCATCAGCCTGGCGGCGCAGTCGGACTCGGCGGGCGGAAGTCTGGGTGGCGACCAGACCCTGTACTACGCGGTGACGGCAACCGACGCCAGCGGAGCGGAGAGCGGGCTTTCCTTTGTCGTGCGGGCCACGATTCCATCGGGAACGAACAACAATCGAGTTACGCTCGGCGGGCTGAGTTTCAGCTCAAATTCGACCGGGTTCAACGTGTATCGGGGTCCGACGCCGGAACAGTTGTTCCGGATCGCGTCGAACCAAACGATCGCGGCGACTTTCACCGATGCGGGCGCGGCCATCGGGCTGCAACCTCCGCCGGACGCCAACTATGATCACGCAAACTTTTACTGGCGGCTGGAATTGCAGCCGGAGTGCGTGGCGACCACGTACTCGAGCGACACCATCGGGAACTCGACTCTGGGGATGGGCGTAAACGGCAACCAGGGCATGATGGTGCGGATCACCAAGGGGACGGGCGCGGGGCAGGAGCGCGCGATCGCGTCCAACGACGCCACCACACTGACGGTGGGACGGAAGTGGGACGTCGTTCCGGACACGACGAGCTGTTTCGCGATCGCCGAATCGGGATGGCACTTCGGGGCGAGGGGCGCCAGCAGCCCAGTAGAGTTCGAGATCCCGACGCGAGTGGGGGCCACCCTGCACGTGTCCGGAAGGGCGGCGAACGCGCAGGACACGGAGTGCGCCTGGGAGCTTTCACCGCTGACGCGGTGGCGGATCAGCGGAGCGGGCGCAGCGCTGGACGCCGAGGCGCCCGGACAACCAGTATTCGGACTGGCGCCGCGGGGACGGGGGTCGGTGGAGCTGATGACGATCGCGTTCGCCGAACTGACGAATACGCGCACTATCTCGTCGGCGACGCTGACGCTGAACTACTGGAGCGAGTTGGGCAGCCCGTCGCAAGTGCTGCTGAGCGGCGCAATCGGGGAGACCGACACGTCGATCGGGTTGACGCAAGCGGGGAGCGCGGCGGTGGGCGGCCTGGTGCAGATCGAGTTTGAGATCCTGCGGGTCGAAGAGGTGCTCAACGGCGGCCTGAGCTACAGGGTGACGCGTGGCGTCGAGGGAAGCACGGCCGCGGCGCATGCTGTGCAGCCCCCCTCCCCGGTTTATCACCTGGACAGCAAGGTTTTCGTGGTGGCGTTTCCACGGGACTTCTTCGGGAGCCCGGCGAGCGGGAACTTCAGCTACCCGATTCTGCTTGCCGACGCGCGGATCGCGTGCGCACAGCTTTGCGTGACCAACGCGATCGGCAACAGCGAGCCAGGGTCGGCCTGCTACACCGGGACGGTGGATGGAGGGTTGCGCACGCTCTCGGGAGGGCAGTTCACGATCCAGGTGGAGGGCTACCTGGCAATCCAGACGAATGCGGCGCCGCCGTTGATCGTGCAGGAGACGCATTCGGTGGGGCAGATCTTCGCGGTGGTGAACGAAGCGCCGACGGTCGATCCGGTGCAACTGGAAATCCGGCGTGACGACGCTTTGTACTGTAGCCTGACGATTCCGGCCCCTGGGAATCCGCCGGGTTGGAGGTACTCAAACGTTGTGAGTGGGTTTGGCCGGCCGCCGCTGGCGGCGGGCGCCCAGCTCAGCCTGAACATCACATCGGTCCCCCAGAGCGCGGACGCGAGCCCGGGCCGGGACTTGACGGTGACGATCCGCCTATAAGCGCTAACCGCGCGGGCAGCGGAGAATGTCGGCAGGCTGAAGGGAGGCAACCCGGGACAGCCTGAGCCGTCCCCACAGCGGACGGCCTAGGCAGTCCCTCGGTTGCGTGAGGGGAGAATGGTGCAGAGCCTGGAGAAATTACGGCCCGATCGCGACTTGCTTTGTTACTTCCAGCGCCCATCGGCCATCGCCGCGCTGAGCGCGACGAGCGCGACCGGATTCACGGTTTCCGGCTCGTGGCGGCAGCAGTTCGACTGGGCGGTGGTGGAGTGGAACCGCGACAACTTTTTTGAACATCCCGCCTTCCGCAACCTTCCCGACGGTGACCTGAGCGGTCTCGAACTCACCTACGACGAAACCCGAACCAACTGCGTTCCGATGGACTCGGACCTGTATTGGACGGTGGAGTGGCCGTTCCTGCGGATCTGGCTGGAGGGCGAGACCGATTCGCGGCTGGTGCGGCTGCGGGACTACGCGACGGCGGTCGAAGGCTCGTATGTGGCGGCAGCGGCGACGCTGGAACTCCAGGGGACGCCGACCGCCGGGGACTATATCGGAATCGCGTGGCTCTCCGAGCAGTACAACTACTTGCTGACCGGCGCCGATACGATCCAGACGGCGGTCGCGGCGCTGGTGGGCATCATCAACGCGCTTTCGACCGCGGTGCAGGCGTCCGTTGCGGGCGCACAAATCACGCTCACGTGCGTGAACGCGGGGGCGAACTGGAACCGGATCGGAGCCTACGGTTTCGTTTCCGGGGCGCGGACGGAGCACTGGCAGCCGTGGCACACGCAGTTCGGTGGAGGCGTCTCGCCGTCGAAGTGGCGGGTTCATCTAGACTTCGACAACTTGACGGATACCGCCACCAATCACGTTCCGACCACTGCCGTGCGGAAAATGCGATGGACATACGCGGCGGACTTACAGGCGGGCGCGTATCAGCGGACCGAGTTCCAGGTCCAGGTCAGTAACTGGACGGCGGCGGGAACGAGCCGCACTTACACGGTAGCCGGGCCCAGGAGCCGCCGGATCCAAGATACGGACGTGAGTTATACGGGTACGTGGATCAAGGGCACGGGGAACTTCTCGGAAGGGACGATTCACTCGACGGCGGTGGCCGGCTCTGGTTTGAGCTGCACCTACCACGCTTCGGCGGCGCACTCGCTATACCTGGGAACCAGAAAGACCTTCGACGGCGGGCAGGTGTCGGTTTCGGTGGATGGCGGAACTGCGACGACCAAGGACCTGCTGATTCCCGGCGAAGACGTCCTGGTGCGAATCCCCCTGGGTGATTTCGCAGAAGGCAATCACACGGTCGCGATCTCGTTCACGGGGCCGGAAGGAAGCACCTTCTACTTCGACTTCCTGGAGGTCGCGGCGCCGGCGGCGGAGTTGCCGGAGATCGGCGGGGACCAGAAGCTGACTCTGGCGACGGACTGGGATACGGACCATTCGATCTGCCTGGCGCCGGAGAGAACGGCGTGGATGATCTGGGCGCTGGGGTTTCACGGGCGGCAGAACCACTATGCGGGCGCGCTGTGGTTTTACGAGCTGGTTCGGGTGGGACACCAGTACGCGTCGGGGACGGTCGAGTTCAGCGGCACTCCGACATTCGGCTACGGGTACAACACGACCGTCACGCTGGGCACGCTGGAACTCACGCACGTTCACTACGTGGGGGACACGGCGGAGACGGTGGCGAAAGCCTTCGAGCTGGAGATCAACCGCGGGTACATGGCGTATCGGGCTTCCGCGGAAGGGACGCTACTCACCATCTACGCGCGCGCCATGGGCGCCGAAGGGAACCTGATCAGCCTGGCGGCGAGCACTACGTGCACGGATTTTCACGCGCAGGCGAGCGGGCCAACGCTCGAGGGCGGAGCGGACGGCGACTGGCGCACGGACCTGGCGGCGACGCCGCGCCTGAACCGGGCGGCGCGCGACTGGAGCCGGAGCTTCTTCGCGGCGCTCGAAGCATACGGCATCGATGCGACGGCCGCGCTCAGCATGGAGTTGCAGCACGGAGACCCCTCGGCGGGCGCGGGCATCGCGCAGAGGTGCCCAGCCGGGGATCCGGTGCTGCTCAACACTCCGGCCCTGCAAACGAATTTCTCGCCGGCCAGCATCGCGTTCTGGAAAGAGGCCTACCGGGACCTCGCGCAGACCATGCAGGAAGCGGGAATGCAGCCCTACCTGCAATTCGGCGAAGTGCAGTGGTGGTACTTCCGGGACGCGCGCTCGGGGATGCCATTCTACGACGACTACACGCGGGTGGCGTTCCAGTCGCAGCACGGGCGCGAGATGGGCATCATCACCGACAACACCGTGCCGCCCTCGGAGTACTCGGACGAGGTGGCGTTTCTGCCCACGCTGATCGGCAACTTCACGAACCAGGTGATCGGCTACGTGCGGCAGTCGTATTCAAACTGCCGGTTCGAAGTTCTCTATCCGCTCGACGTCAACGAGACGGATCTCAACCGTGCCGTCAATTACCCGGCGGCGGACTGGACACCGCAGGCGCTGGACTGTCTCAAGACGGAGAGCTTCGGGTACACTTACGGCCGGAACCTGGACAAGTGCCTGGAGTCCATCGAGCTGCCGCGAAGCCGCAATTTCCCGCCTCATCAAAGCGCACACTTGGTCGGCATCAGCGATCCCACCTCGCCCTGGCTGAAAGAAGTGAGAATGGCCAGAGCGGAGGGCGTCGAGTCGGTGGTGCTGTTCGCGCTGGACCAGTTTTGCCTCATCGGATACCCCGCGCCGCTGCCCGAGAGCAGCCGGCGGAGCACGTTTCAGGGTTGATTGCCCCATCCCCGGTTGTCGAGTACAGGGTCCAGCTTGTACCCTCAATGAGGAGGGTCTGTTGGCTGCGGTCTTGATTCAGAACGTCTCGAAAGTCTTCCACCTCTACCGGCGGCCGTCGGACCGGATCTTCGAGCTGCTGCCGTTCGGCTCGCGCCGCGCGCATTCGGACTTCTGGGCGCTGCGCGACGTCAGTGTGGCGGTGGAGCGCGGGGAAATCCTGGGGATCGTGGGGCCCAATGGTTCGGGCAAGAGCACGCTGCTGCAACTGGTCTGCGGCATCCTGCGGCCGACGCGAGGGCGGGTGGTGACGCAGGGGCGGGTGGCGGCGCTACTGGAGCTGGGGGCGGGCTTCAACCCGGAGTTCACGGGCCGCGAGAACGTTTTCATGAACGGGGAGATCATGGGACTGACGCCGGCCCAGTGCGAGAGCGCGTTCCCGCGCATTGCCGCGTTCGCGGAGATTGGCGAGTTCATCGACCGGCCGGTGAAGGAGTACTCGAGCGGAATGTACGTGCGGCTGGCGTTCGCCACGGCCATCCATGTGGAGCCGGAGATCCTGATTGTGGACGAGGCGCTGGCGGTCGGGGACGCGATCTTCGCCAATCGCTGCATCCAGAAGTTCGAGGAGCTGAAAGACCGCAAGGTGACCGTGCTGTTTGTCTCGCATGACCTGGGGCTGGTGAAGCGGCTGGCGCACCGGGCGATCCTGATGCTGGGGGGGCGCATCGAGGCCGAAGGCAGCCCGCGGGACGTGGTGAACCGCTACGTGGGGCTGGTGGTGGAGCGGCAGAAGCGCGGCCCGGAAGAGGAGGGGCGCAGCGGCCTGGCCAGCAGCTTCCGGCACGGCGACGGCGCGAGCGAGATCGCGCGCGTTGAGCTTCTCAACGCGGAAGGGGCGCCTTCGACGACGCTGATGAGCGGCGAGCGGGTTACGGTGAGGGTAACGGCGCGATTCCGGCGGCAGGTCTCCGACCCGATCGTAGGAATCCTGATCCGCAACCGGCTCGGGATCGACGTGTTCGGGACAAACACGCGGCTGGAACAGCGCGAGTTGGGCGAGTTCCACGCGGGCGAACAGCTCGAAGTGGACTTCGGGTTCGACTGCCTGCTGGCGCAGCAGGAATACACGCTAACGGCGGCCACGCAGTACTTCGACGGATCGAGCCAGGACTGGCTGGACGACGTGCTAAGCTTCCGAGTAGTGGACCCGAGGGGCGCCGCCGGAGTGGCGAGCTTCCGGACCGACATCCTGTGCCGAAAAGTGACCGCATCGTGACCGATACCAACGCGTCCTTCTTTGGGCATCCGCGCGGCCTGGCTACCCTGTTCTTCACCGAGATGTGGGAGCGCTTCAGCTACTACGGGATGCGCGCGCTCCTGATCCTGTTCATGACGGCTTCCGTGGACCATGGCGGCCTGGGGTTCGAGGTAGGCAAGGCGGGTGTGATTTACGGGCTCTACACGGCGGGTGTGTACCTGATGAGCCTGCCGGGCGGATGGGTGGCGGACCGCATCTTCGGGCAGCGCCGGGCCGTGCTCTACGGCGGGTGTTTGATCGCGCTCGGCCAGTTCAGCCTGGGTATCCATGCGGTGCCGTTCTTCTATCTGGGGCTGGCTCTGCTGGTGGTGGGCACGGGGCTCTTGAAGCCGAACGTCAGCACGATGGTCGGGCAACTTTACTCGGCCGAAGACAAGCGGCGGGATTCCGGCTTCTCGATTTTCTACATGGGAATCAACCTGGGGGCGTTCCTGGCGCCGCTGGCGTGCGGGTACGTGGGCCAGCGAGTGAACTGGAACCTGGGATTCGTGCTGGCGGGCGTGGGCATGACGCTGGGCCTGCTTCAGTACACGATCGGCGGCAAACACCTGGGCGAGGCGGGGCTTCATCCGGTGCGGCCGGAGGGTGCGGAAGCGGCGAGGAAGCAGAAGCGCAGCCTCGAGATCGCCGCAGTGGTGTTGGTGATCCTGGTCGCGGTGCCGCTGCTGCTCTCGCTGACCGGAGTCGTCCAGATCACGGCCAAATTGGTCGGCAATGCGGTTGGGGTGCTGCTGATCGCGCTGACGGTGGGAGTGTTCTGGTGGCTGCTGTCCAGCGGGGAATGGACCCCGCTGGAGCGGAAGCGTTTCGTGGCGACCGCGGTGCTCTTCCTGGCGGCTGCGCTATTCTGGTCGGCCTACGAGCAGGCCGGTTCGACACTCACTCTGTTCGCGGACCGCAGCACGGACAATCGGGTCCTGGGTCACCCGTTTCCGTCGAGTTGGTTCCAATCCCTGAATTCGCTCTTTGTGATCCTGCTGGCCCCGGGATTCGCCTGGCTGTGGATTCGCCTGGGAAGGCGCGAGCCATCGAGCCCGGCGAAGTTTGCCCTGGGACTGGTGCTGGTCGGGCTCGGTTTTGTGGTGGTGGGAATCGCAGCGCTGCGCACAGCCTCGGGCGCGCGGGTCAGCCCGGTATGGCTCACGGCGACGTACTTTCTGCATACCTGCGGTGAGCTCAGCCTCAGCCCGGTGGGGTTGAGCGCGATGACCAAGCTGGCGCCGGCGAAAGTGGCGAGCCTGATGATGGGCGTGTGGTTCCTGTCCGACGCTGTGGGCAACTACATCGGCGGGCGCGTGGCAGCCGTGTATGAGAGCTTCTCGACGCCATCGCTGTTCGCTACGGTGGCTGGATTCACCATTGGGCTGGGGATCGTCCTGGTGCTGCTGGTCAAGCCAATGAAGCGTCTGATGGGGGGAGTGAACTGAACATGGACCTTGCGGCGATTCAGCAGGCCCTGATCGATGAGGGCTTGGATGGCTGGCTGTTCTTCGACCACCACCAGCGCGACCCGCTGGCGTACCGGGTGCTGGGGCTCTCACCACCGGCACTGGTGTCGCGGCGGTGGTATTACCTGATTCCGGCGCACGGCAAGCCGAAGGGATTGGTGCACCGCATCGAGCCGTTCCTGTTGGATGGGGTGCCCGGGGCAAAACAGCAATACTCGAGCTGGAGCGAACAGGTGGAAGGGCTGAGCGGGATGCTGGCGGGATGCCGGCGCGTGGCCATGCAGTACTCGCCGGAGTGCGCGGTTCCGCTGGTGTCGATTGTCGATGGGGGCACCATCGAATTGGTGCGCGCGACGGGGGTCGAAGTGGCGAGCTCCGCCAACCTAATCCAGTACTTCGAGGCGCGCTGGACCCAGGCGAACCTGGATCTGCACCTGGAGGCGGGGCGCAAGGTGGATGAGATCCGCCGAAACGCTTACCAATTGGTAAGCGACTGCCTCCGAGCCGGCCGGAGAGTAACCGAGTTCGAGGTGCAGCAGTTCTTTCGGAAGGGCTTTGCAGAGGCCGGCCTCGTGACCGATCACGGCCCTACGATCGCGGTTAACGAGAACTCCTCGAATCCGCACTACGAGCCGCGGGCGGAAGCTTGCCGCGAAATCCGCCCCAGGGACCTGTTGCTCACGGATATCTGGGCGAAGGTGGACGTGCCGGAGAGCGTTTACTACGACATCACGTGGACCGGATATTGCGGTCCCGAGCCGCCGGCGGCGATCCAGAGCGTCTTCGAGATCGTGCGGGAGGCGCGCGACCGCGCGGTGAAACTCGTCCAGGACGCCATCGCAGCCGGACGCCCTCTGCGCGGTTTCGAGGTGGACGACGCGGCGCGTGGCGTCATCCGCGAGCGCGGCTACGGAGAGTATTTCACCCACCGCACCGGACATTCGATCGGCGCCGAGGTCCATGGGGCGGGCGCCAACATGGACAACCTGGAAACGCACGACGAGCGCCGCATCATCCCCTGGACATGTTTCTCGATCGAGCCGGGCATCTACCTGCCGGAGTTCGGCATCCGCTCGGAGGTCAACGTGTTCGTGGGGGAGGACGCGGCGCGGGTCACCGGCGAAATCCAAGAGCGGCTGGTGATTCTATAGATGCGGAGACTGGTTCTCGGAATCGGCCTGGTCTGCGGGCAGGTCTGGGCGCAGGGCGCACCAACCAGACTGGCCAACACGTTCGAGTTGAGGCTGCCGAAGGGTAGCGCGGAGGTGGAGTGGGTCAGCGCGTCCACATTCCGTTTTGCGAGGAGCTGGGGCGCGCCTGGGCCCGCGGCGGGGCCGATCAAGAACAGCACGGTCGCGGTCACGGTTGAGGACCTGGGCGCCCGGGTGCGCTTCCGCACGCGGTATCTCACGGTGGCGGTGAGCAAGGACGCCGGGCGCCTGGAGATCCAAAGCAATGACGGGCCGCTCACGACGACCACCGTTCGCGACGAGGCAGCCTCGGTCGTTCTGGAGAGCACGGTAGCGGCGGCCGAGCGGTTCTACGGCCTGGGTTCACGGCGCACGCCCAGTCTCGACCTGCGCGGCTCCCTCATCGAGGCGACCAAGCCGTTCCTCATCTCGAGCGGAGGCTACGGCGAGTACTTCCGTGCTCCCGGCAGGTGCTCGTTCGATCTCGCCTCATCCCGGCCGGACCGGCGGCGGACAATCGTTCCAGGAGACCGCGTCGAGTTCTTCTTCTACTACGGGCCGACGCCGAAGGAGATCCTGGAAGAACACCTGGGGGCTGCGGGGGAGGTTGAGGATTTCGGCTCCGCGGACCTGGAGATTCGGAAGCCGAGAGGGAAGGCCGCTGGCCCGGTTTCGTGGGAGGAACTGCGCGGAACGGTCTATGCGCTCCAGCACGAGAGCCTGTCGGCCATGCTGGTGCCTTCCTTTGACCTCTCCCGTTACCAGGCCGCCGGCGGCGCGCTGCTGGCCCGCGCGGTGCAACTGGCGGCATTCATCCCGAAGCTGTACGCTGCTCCGGGGGTGTCGCTGCGGCGGCGCGAGAGGTTGATCCCGTACCTGGTGGCATATGGGTACGAGACGTGGGTTCGTGGGACTCCGCTGATCCATCCGCTGGCGATGCAGTTTCCGAAAGACGCCATCGCCGCGCGGCACAGCGACGAGTTCATGGTGGGAGACGAATTGCTGGTAGCGCCCGTGCTAGGCCCGTTGGAGAACGTTCGCGTCTACCTGCCGCAGGGGATCTGGACGGAGCTGCGGACCAACGAGGTGTACAAGGGCCGCCAGGAAATCACGGTGCGAGCGGCTCCCGACGAGATGCCGATCTTCACCCGGAACGGCACCATCCTGCCGCTGGCCGCGGAGATCCCCGGCGGGCCGCTGGAGTTGCACTACTTCCCCAAACTGGGCGCCGAGTTTTTCCTCTATGAGGAGGACCTCGGGGAAATCTCGCAGGTACACGCCGCCCCGGCTGACGAGTTTCTGCGGCTGGAGACCGAATCGCTCCACGAGCGCACGTACGAGTGGATTGTGCACCACACCCCGGCGTGCCGCAAAGTGATGCTGGGCGAAGCCGAACTTGGCCGGGTCGATGCCCGGGCGCGGCTAGCGCCGGGAACGTGGTATTACGATTCGGCGGGGGAAAGCCTGCACGTGATGGTCCGCGCCGCGGCGCGCGGGGACGAGATTGTCAACATCTCGTTCTGAGCGCCGAGCAACCGAGGTCGCCGATGCGCCTGGCGTCACGCGGAGCCGCTTCATAAATCTTTGCAAAACTCATCCTGGCTGCTGCCAGGCGAGATTCTAATCTAGTAATGAGGATTCGTTCCATAGTCGAAGCCGGGGCGCTCGCGCCGGCGCGGCCTCCCCTTCAGGCTGTGCCCGGCGGCGTGAACTGTGATGAAATGGCGAGGGAGAGACGAGCACGGCAGTGAGATTGGAAGTGGATGACCGGCACGCTTCTGTTGGTTGACGACGATGTCGAACTCTGCACCCTGATGCGAGAGTTCTTCGCCGCGCACGATTTCGCGATCGAGGTCTGCCACGACGGCGGCGCCGGCCTGGGCGTCGCCGTCGCCGGGCGCTTCGATCTGATTCTGCTCGACGTGATGATGCCGAAGCTGGACGGCTTCACCCTTCTCCAGCGGCTCCGTGCCAAGAGCAATGTCCCCGTGCTCATGCTCACAGCCCGCATGGAGCAGCAGGACCGAATCCAAGGACTGGAGAGCGGCGCGGACGACTACCTCCCCAAGCCTTTCGATCCCTTGGAACTGCTGGCGCGCGTGCGGGCAATCCTGCGCCGGTCGAAAGCCAGGCCCAACGCGGTGTCCTCGCCAATCCAGGCCGGCGGCATTCGTATCGACCCCGGCGCCAGGAGCCTTGCCAAGCACGGAGTAGCCGTCGAAATCACGTCCGTCGAATACGACATTCTGGAGTTGCTGGCAAGCTCCGCAGGGCGGGTGGTGAGCCGCGACGAACTCGCGCAGCGCCTGTACCAGCGCGAGGCCACGCCGTTCGACCGGGCGATCGACGTCCACATCAGCCACTTACGCAAGAAACTGGAGAATGGCGGCGTCTGCATCAAAACGGTGCGGGGCGTCGGTTACCAGCTCTGCGCGGAAGGCGGAGCGCAGGTGAACCGTTGAGGTCGATCTTCCTCAGGATACTTGCGTGGTTCGGAATTCTCCTGCTCTTTTCTTTCGTCGCGTTCGTCATCACCACGGCGCTGCTGATCCGCCAGGACAATCCGGTGGATCGCTTCACCAATCTGGTCGTCAAGATGCAACTCGATGACGCGGTGGCAGCGTACCAGGCGGGGGGAGTCAAGGCCCTCGCTTCGTGCCTGGAAAGGTTCAACCGCTATCTTCCCGGAGAGCGCTATCTTCTCGACGCGTCCGGCCGGGATCTGGCGACAAACGCGGATCGTGCCGCGCTCCTGGCGGCCGCTCCGCCCGCCTTCCGGTTCCCTTGGCCGCCGCCGAAGCAGCCAGTTATCAGACAGGCCACCGCCGACGGGCGGTATCATCTCGTCATCCGGGCCAAAGGCCTTCCTTCCGCGCCCTACAACTACCTGCCGTACTACGCCTGGATCGTGCTGGTCCTGGTGTCGCTCTGCTACGCCATGGCGTTCACCCTGGTCAAGCCGTTGCGCCAGCTTCGGGATACGTTGTCCAAGTTCGGCGGCGGCGACCTGGCAGTGAGAACCGGATCGACCCGCCGGGACGAGTTTGGCGACGTCTCCCGGGTTTTCGACAAAATGGCGGACCGGATTCAGGCCCTGCTGACGGCGGAACGGCGACTGCTTCAAGACATTTCTCACGAGTTGCGCTCGCCGCTGGCCCGGCTGGGTTTCGCGGTGGAACTAGCACGAAACGCCGAAGACCGCCAGGCGGCCCTGGACCGCGTCAAGAAGGAGGCGGTTCGAATCTCGAACCTGGTCGGCGAACTCCTCGACATGTCGCGAGTGGAAGGGGATCCGGGCGTTCGCACGGCCGCGCAGGTAGACCTGACGGAGCTGGTGGACTCCGCGGTGGACGACGCCTTCATCGAGGCCGACGCAAGGAACTGCAAAATCGTCCCCCAAATCGAGAGAACGCTCGAGATTTCCGGCGACGCGGAACTGCTGCGCCGCGCCATGGAAAACGTGCTGCGGAACGCTCTGCGGCACACGCCGGAACACACCGCGGTCGAGGTCTCGTTGCGCCGCGAGAACGCCGCGGCGGTGCTGACCATCCGCGACCACGGTACGGGTGTGCCACCGGACATGCTGGAAGATATCTTCCGGCCGTTTTTCCGCACCGACGACGACCGGTCCCGAAGCACCGGCGGCGTGGGCCTCGGGCTGGCGATCGCGCGGCGCGCCATTCACTTCCATCACGGAGAGATCGCCGCGGAGAATGCCGACCCCGGCCTGCGAATAACGATTCGCCTGCCTCTGGCGCCCGGGGGAACCTCCAGGCCCCGGCTGAGGACCTCGTCAGCCTGAATCGGCGCTTCACAAAACTTCACACTTCTTCTGAAACGACAGGTCCCCGAACTGGCATCAAGGGATCTTAGGGACGAAGCCCGGTACACCTCATCGAGGAGGATTGGTGTGGCCATGCTGTCCGGTGAATCAGAGCGCCGATTCCGGAGGAAACGATTGACTCGGCTTATTAGAACCTGGTTCTTTCTTTTCGCAAGCTTCGCGATCCACGCTCAAGACCCGGCCACCTTGTCGGTGACCGTCGTCGATCCCAGCAATGCCGTGGTCCCGGGTGCGCAATTGACGCTGATCGATCAGCGCCGCGGCAGCGTCAGACAGGCGCAAACCCGCGAAACCGGCGATGCAGTGTTCGATCATCTCGATCCGGGTGTTTACACGCTCGAGGCCGAGAAAGCGGGTTTCGACAAGATTCGACTCGACAAGGTACTCGTGGCCGTGCGCGACCGTCAAAGTCTTCATCTCGAGTTCAGGGTCTCTGCCGCCGCCCAAACCACGGTCACCGTGACGGGCGAAGCCGAAGGAATCTCGTCCGACCCGGCGGCGGGCATATCGGTCGACAGCAAGTACATGGAGAACCTGCCGGTTAATGGGCGGAACGCCAACTCTCTGATCCTGATGACGCCCGGCATAACGAGCGCTGCCGGCGGGCGAGGAGGGTTTGGCTTCAACGCCAACGGCCTGCGGGAAAACACGAATTACTACACGCTCGACGGCGTCAGTTTGAACGCTTCGGTCGGTGGCGGAGGGCCAATGGGCGGGCCCATGGGCGGGGGACCACCGATGGGTGGCGGGGCGCCCATGGGCTCGGGCCCTGAAATGATTTCGATCGACGCCATGCAGGAGATGCGCGTTCAGACCTCGACGTTCGCCCCGGAGTTCGGCAGATCGCCCGGAGCGCAGATCTCCATGGTGAGCCGCGGAGGCGGAAACGCGGTGCACGGATCGCTGTATTACTACTTCCGGAACGACCAGTTGAATGCCAACGACTGGTTTGCCAACAACTCCGGATTGCCGCGCGGCGAACTCCGGCAGAACCGGATGGGCGGCGTTCTGGGGGGCCCTCTCAAAAAGGACCGCACCTTCTTCTTTGTGTCCTACGAGGGGCTTCGGTTGCGCACGCCGGTCACGGTGATCGCCGACGTTCCCGATCTCGCCAGCCGCCGGAGCGCACGCTCAAACCTGCGGCCGTACTTGAACGCATTCCCCTTGCCGAACGGTCCGGAGCTCACGGACGGCGCCGCCCAGTTCCGCTCCGTCATCTCGAATCCCTCGACTACGGACAGCGGCAGCTTCCGCCTCGATCACCTGCTAACCGCCAGGTGGACGCTGTTCGTGCGCTACGGCTATTCGACTTCCTCGGGGCGGAGCCGGGGCTCGGAGATCATTACGCCGAATGTGCTGAGCACGCGCGACTCGGTTTCCCACACGATCACCACGGGCGTCACCCGGCTGTTGGGCGGCGGCGCGATCAACGACCTTCGAGTGAACTTCTCGCGTTCTGGCGGGAACTCGTCTTCCACGATGGACGACTTTGGCGGCGCGGTCCCCTTGACCGAGGATCGCATGTTCCCGAAAAGCGTCACAGCGGCGCAGGGTCAGTTCAGCCTCAATGTCAGCGGCCTCGCGGGCTATTCCTGCGCTTCCCAATTGCGCAACGAACAACAGCAGATCAACCTGACGGACAACCTGACAAAGACCTTCGGCCGCCACCACTTCAAGACGGGCCTCGACTTGCGTTACATCACGCCGACCTACCATCGAAAGCCATACGGCGAAAACATCACTTTTCGGAGCTTGGGGGGCGCCAGCGATTCGCTTCTGTCGGGGGTGGCGACCAATGTCACGATCACCGCGAACTTGACGGAAGTCTATCCGGTCTACGTGAACTTCTCCTTGTATGGCCAGGACGCGTATCGCGCGACCGAACGCACCACGCTCACCTACGGGTTGCGGTGGGACGTGAATCCGGCGCCCGGAGTCCGGCACGGCCCGCGCCCCTTGGCGGTCGCCTCCGACCAGATTGCCGGGGTCACGCAAAACGATCCGCTGTACCAGACGCGCTGGTTCGACGTCGCGCCTCGCTTCGGCCTGGCATACCAGATGGACACCACGCCGGGACGGGAGATGATCTTCCGCTCCGGCGCAGGCCTGTTTTACGACATGGGCTACGGCATGAGCGCGGGCGCGTTCAACGGCGCGCCGTATTCGAGCGTCCGGACCCTCACCACGGCCACCTTCCCGCTCTCCGCCTCCAATCTCTCCCCGCCCACTCTGCCGCCGGTGCGTCCTTACGGCCAGATCATCGCCGCCGAGCGTTCGCTCCGATCGCCGCGCGTGATACAGTTCAGCGCGGCCGTCGAACGTATGTTCGGAGCAGGGCAGTCGCTCACCATCGGGTACTCGGGCACGCGAGGCGACCGCCTCCTCCGCATCGAGATGCAGCCGTCGTTCTCGAACGCCTACGACCTGCTGAACGTTTCCACCAATGGTGCGACGTCCAGCTACAACGGCCTCCAAGTCCAGTTCCGGCGCAGGTTGAGCGCCACCCTCCAGACCCAGCTCAGTTACACCTACTCCCACTCGATCGACAGCGCCTCCAACGACATGGGATTTGGCGGCGGTTTCGCGACGCTGTTCGGTGGCGGGGAGCGGGGATCTTCGGATTTCGACATCCGCCACAATCTCAACCTCTCCGGATCGTGGATTCTTCCCGCGCCCAAACGGGGCCTCTTCGCGCCGCTATTGCACGGATGGTACGCCGACTGGGTGATTACGGCGCGGACCGGACTGCCTTTCGATGTCCAGGGCATCAGCTCGGAGGCAAGCAACTCTTCCGACAGCAGCGCCAGGGGAGGGCTGTTCGCGCAAGTCCGGCCGGACTATAACGGCAAACCGCTCTGGATCCGGGATTCACACGTCCCCGGCGGGCAACGGCTCAACGCCGATGCGTTTTCCGCGCCGAGCGGATACGGCCAAGGGAACCTCGGCCGCAACGCAATTCGCGGCTTCCCGGCCCAACAGGTGGATCTAGCGTTGCGACGCCAACTGGCATGGGGGGAAAGGCTGCGCCTGAACCTCTCCGCGCAGGCGTACAACATCTTAAACCATCCCAACTTCGCCAATCCGTCGCCGCAGGAGGGTGCCAACCTCTCGAGTCCCAATTTCGGCGCGGTCACCAGGATGGTGAATCAGTCCATGGGCGGTGGCGGCGCTATCTACAGCTCAGGAGGCTCCCGCTCGCTCGAACTGGCGCTCCGGCTCCAATTCTGAACAGGCCAACTATGTCCAGACGACTCACCATTACAGTGCTTGCCTGCGTAGGGGCGCTCGCCGCCCAGACGCCGCCTCCCAGCGACTCCGGTGCGGAGCGGACGCCCTCATTCATGAAGCGTTTTTCCTTTGGTTTTCGCGTGCGCGCGATTCCCAGCAGGCTCTTCGTCAAGAGGACGATCGCGACCTCGACCACCAACCCCGCTCTGACTTACAACTACAAGACGACTTCCTCATCTCCCTATGTCGGCTTCGGCCCCGCACTGGACTTCTCGATCCGGCGGAACCTGTTGGTGGCGGTCGATTTCCTGCATCACAGTGCCTCCTACACGCAAACCACCGAGATCACCGACAGCAACTCGAAGAAGACCACCATCAGTGAGGCTACGCGTGCCACCTATTGGGACATCCCCGTCCGCCTTCAAGTGCTGAGCCTGCCTCGCCTGCCGCGGCGCATGTTTGTCTCCGGCGGAGGCGTGCTTCGACATGCAGGTCACATTCGAACGGGCAATGAATTCACTTATCACGATGGCAGTACCGACTACAATGAGTGGCCCACGAAGCCGGCCAAGAACCCGATTTGGGGCGTGGTGGTAGGCGCCGGATTCCGCTTTGTCGACGATTTTAACATCAAGGTGATGCCCGAGGTGAGGTACACGCGTTGGTTCGGGAGCACGTACAATTCCGCCTCGACCCTGTCCCAACAGGGACAACTGGAGGCGCTGATCGGCATTACGTTTTGACCCGGCAACGGCGCCGTCGAGCGCCGTGGAGGAATGGAGGTCAATGAAACGCTATCTCAACTCATTTCTGCTGGTTGCGGCGGCTGCCGCCGCGCAGTCTCTCCAGAACCCGGCTTTCGACCTGCGTACCCTCATTGGAACTGGTTCGCGAGGAGATGCCGGGCCCGCGGTGGACGCCGTGCTCGACGGTCCCTCCGGGCTGGCCGAGGATCCGGACGGGAACATCTACATCTCGGAGTCGAACGCCGGCGTGATTCGCAGAGTCCGCCCCGATGGCGTGATCGAGCGCTTTGCCGGTACGGGCACTCTCGCAGACGGTGTGGCCGGCGGTCCCGCCCGCCAAACGGACCTGTTGTCGCCCACAGTTCTGCTGATAGACAGGGATGGCGGCCTGCTGTTTGCGGACGCACAGTCGTGCCGGATCCGGAAAGTAAGGAAGGACGGCATTCTGCAGGACATCGCTGGTACCGGAGCCTGTACTTCGGGCGGCGGCATGGGTCCCTCAGGCGGCGGAAGCAGCAGGGACCGCCTCGCGTTGGAAACGGACATCACCGGAATCGGCGGAATGGTCTTGGATAGACAGGGCCGCCTGCTGTTCACAGAGCCCGACAAGCACATCATCAGACGATTGGACGAAGATGGGTACATCCGGACGATCGCGGGGACTGCCGGCTACTCCGGATTCTCCGGCGATAACGGTGCGCCCACTTCCGCCACGCTGTACTATCCCAGGGGACTTGTCTTCGATGGCGACGGGAACCTGCTCGTCGCGGACAGCTTTAACTGCCGCGTCCGGCAGATTTACAGTGACGGCAATATCTACACGCTCCTCGGCGCGACCTCCTGCGCCACTTCGAGTTCGACATTCACGGGCGGCGCCCAAACCAGATTGGACCGGGTTGGCGCTCTCGCATATGACGCCGCCACGAACACTGTGTTTGTTGGACTTCCCCAGGCATACCGGGTGCTCAGCTTCGACATGAATTCCTGGCGCCTCGCGCCGTTCCTCGGAAACGGCCTCCTGGGCGCGGTCGAGACCACGCAGCCACTAAGCCTGACGCTAAACGTACCGACCGCGATCCTGGCATCCTCCAAGTCCGGCATACTCGTGGCGGCCGGTTCTTCTTACCGCGTCTATTCGGTGCAAAATGGGGTGGTGCGGGCCTTCGCGGGGCATTGGCCGCAAGTGAGCGCCTACCCCGCGGCGCCGATGGCACAACTTCTTCAGCCGAGAGGCGTCTGCCTCACGCCGGAAGGCTCGCTGCTCACCAGTGATGCGAGTGCGGACCGCCTGTTGCGCTGGGATGCGCCCGACCAGCTCAGCGCGGTCGCCGGAGCCGCGTATCCGGCGGGCTTGGCGAAAGGCGAGACCGGACCGGCGCTGCAGGTTGCGTTGGACCAGCCCAACCGCATTGTGCGGCGAACGAACGGCGAAATCTTCGTTAGCGAGAGCACCCGCATTCGCGCGATCGACGAACGAGGAGCAATCCGAACGATTCGCGCCACTCTGGACAATCCGACTGGTATGGTGTTCGACTCGGCTGACCGGCTGATCTTCTCGGAGGCCGGCCAGCATCGAATCGTCCGCCTGGATCTGGCCGCCAATTCGTCCACGGTAATTGCCGGAACCGGAACCGCCGGATGGACCGGCGACGGCGATTCGGCCACCGACGCCGAACTGAACTCGCCCGGCGATCTGGCCTTCGATCCCCAGGGAAATCTACTGGTTTCCGACCGGGGCAACCACGTGGTCCGGAGCATCTCCGCGGATGGAAAGATCCGGACGGTCATCGGGTCGGGCATGCCTTTCAGCTACAACGACATTTCCGGACAACTGGCCCTCCAGACAGGGTTCGATTCCATCGACGGCTTGGCGGTCGACAGCAAAGGCAATGTTTACGTGGCCGAGTATCAACGCGTCAGCGTGGTCTCGCCCGCAGGCCGGGTGCAAATCCTCACCGGCCTGCTTGCCGAGGACGACAATGGAAAGCGGTCCTACTTGGACGGGCCCCTGAGTGGCGCCGACGGACTCGCGGTGGACCAGGCAGACCGGGTGTACATCTCGGTCCGGCACGACGGCAGGGTTCTCGTCGCGTCGCCCGTGATCGCGGGGGCGGAAAGGCCGAGGGTGGACGATGGCGGCGTTGTGAGCGCCGCCTCCTATGCCCCAGGCATTTCACCGGGCAGTTTCTCGGCCATCTTCGGCGCCCACCTCGCTGGAGGAGCCCCGGCCAGCGTCCGGGTGTTTCTGAACGGCCGGCAGCTCATGCCGTATTACGCGTCGGAGCGCCAGATCAACATCCTGGTGCCGCAAGACGTGACCGCAGACACGGTGGACCTGCGCGTCTCGACGGTTCAGGGCGTCTCCGCCCCGACGCCGACCGCCATGCGGACGGTTTTGCCCGGCATCTTCTACGACACCGCAACCGGATATGGCGCGATCCAGATCATGCCCGCGCACGATGCGATGGCGATCTACGGTACGGGGCTCGGCCCCCTTCATACTGCAGCCTCGGGACTGCTGTGGACGGCAAAAACGGTTGAGGTATACCTGGGCGGCAACTCCGTGGACGTTCTGTTCAGCGGCCAGACGCCCGGATATCCCGGACTCCACCAAGTCAACGCCCAAATTCCTACCGGCCTTGCCGGCGTTCAAACAGTGTCCATCCGCGTCGACGGCGTGCAAAGCAACGTAGTCAAGGTGGATCTCAACTGACGCGAGTCGAGTAACCAGACCGGAGTTTTAGCAAAACTTAAGACTCGCGCTACCGGTTGCGTGGTTTAATTAGGCAGGATGGCAAGAATCGGAAGTTATGCGAGCGCTTTCGCTGTGGCGTTCATGCTGAATGCGGCGCCGGCGCAGGTCCCGGTTTCCGCGCGATTTGTAGGTACAGTCGGCGAACTTAGAGCTGCCGGCGGCGAGATCCATATAAAACCCGACGCCGGCGAAGCACTTATCGTGAAAGTCGGCCCCGATACGCTGCTCCAGCGGGTCGCTCCGGGTGAAAAGGATCTAAAGAGGGCCGAGGCGATCGCGATCGATGCTGTGTCGGTGGGCGATCGAGTGTTCGTGACGTTGGCGCCAGGCACGCTGGAAGCTCGCCGCATCGTCGTGATGCCGGTCGCCGAGATCGCGAAGCGGAATGCGGCCGACCGGGCGGACTGGAGCAAGCGCGGCGTCTCCGGTATCGTCTCCGCAAAAACGGCAAATGCGATTACGCTGCGCATACCGTCCTTCCCGGCCCCGCTCACGGCAACCGTAACGGTCGATCCGAAGACTGTCATCAGGCGGTATGCGCCGGATTCCGTGCGCTTCGCCGATGCGAAACCCAGCGGCGTGGCGGAGGTCGGCGTGGGCGATCAGCTTCGCGCTCGCGGGCAGAAGAGCGCAGACGGCCAGAGCGTAGCGGCCGACGAGATCGTCTTCGGTACCTTCGTTACCAAGGCTGGTTCGGTCACCTCCGTCAATCTCGAAACCAAGGAAATCACGCTCAACGACCTGGCAACCAAGAAGCCACTGGTCGTCAAGGTAACTGCCGATTCGCAGTTGAAGATGATGCCCGGTCAAGGGATGATGGCCGGGGGCCCGCTTCCTCGGCCATCCGGAGGTCCTCCGGACCTTTCACAGATGCTCGAGCGCATGCCCGCCGCGAGACTCGAAGACCTCAAGACCGGCATGATCGTGGCGGTCTCGAGCACCAAAGGAGCCGCGCCCGG